>SESA01000562.1_pt1 | contig 23322 bp, 12 predicted proteins | sample 3171451 | NCBI WGS metagenome assembly SESA01 (sample SAMN06051862, study PRJNA518727) | freshwater metagenome | biome: subpolar coniferous forest; feature: holomictic lake; material: water; isolation source: holomictic Lake 227, 8 m depth | place: Canada: near Kenora, Ontario | collected...
CTGCCTGAGATATTTTGCCCGACCAACCCTCCTGTGAACGCTCCCCCATTCACCGTGCCAGTGTTGTAACTATTTCGAATAAGCCCTGCGTCGTTGTAGCCTACTAACCCGCCGCTGGCAGCACCTCCGAATACGCTACCGCCAAGTAAGCCGACGTTCTGTATCAGAGTGGAACCTGTGCTATAACCGAACAACCCAGCATCAGCGGTGGCATCGATATTGGTGTAAAGGCCAGAAACGGTGTGACCCAAGCCATCGAACCAACCTTGAAAAGCAGTGCCTAGAATTCCTATGGGTTTAAATCCTGTTGGTAGCCAAGATGCCCCAGAGGTATCCGTTGCATTGATATTACTGCCAAGCACGAAATTTTTTGTTAAATTGGCTGTAGCAGCAATTCCCTGAAGCGTAGCCACAACAGGTGCAGTGGTCGCATCGCTAGGAATACCCAAGGTGGTAATCACGGTATAGTCTTTTACGACACCATTCGATCCTAATTGGGTTGTGAAGTTTGAGCCAGAGGGCAGATTGACTGGAAAATCAAAATGAACGATGTAGTCGCCAGAATTGCCTGCTGCAACGGTACTTTGACCATAAGAAAGTGCCAGCTTGGCTGAACCTGATCCGTTGAGCGTTGCGTTGAAGTTGATGTTGCTTTGCGCTATTAGGTTTAGAGCGCCACTACTCCAGTCTATGGTCTGACCGATATTCAGGTCATTCGCTGCGCTGCCAGTACCAGTAATAGTGGTAGGGGCATAGCTGATGTCATAGCCTTGCTCGATACTGCTGAAGTTGTTCAACAATGCTGTCTGCGTGCCTGCTGTTGTTGTACTGCTTAAAGTTAGTCCTGCCGCTGTACTGATAATGTTGGCACTGATCGGGTTGGCGATATTGGTCGTGTAGTCGCTGATGGAAGTTATTGCCGTAGCTGGCCCAGTGTAGGCTGAACTGAGCGTAATTGGTGTCAGGTAACTGCGCAGCAAGGGCATCGTAGCACCGTCGTAAATGCGCCAAACGGCACTACTACTGCCCACATTAGCGATGTCCAAGGTGGTAAAGCTTGCCTTCATCATCATCTGTGAGCTGTTGAGCTTAATTCCGAGGTCAGTGCCAGTGCCCACCGATACCACGACACCTGCGGTATCTGAATTCCAGTAGCTGTTGGCTAATGCTGCGGAACTGGTGCCGATCAAGGCACCAACGCCCGCTGTACCAGTCACCTTGCCAGAAGCGTAGGCGTTGCTCACAGCCCCTGAACTGGTACCGATCAGACCGCCAACCCCCGAAGTTCCAGTAGCACTGCCAGTGGCATAAATGTTGTTGACGGCGGCAGAACTGGTGCCGATCAGGCTTCCGACTCCAGTCGTACCCGATACGTTGCCCGTGGCATAGCTATTGTTCAGTGCAAAAGAGCTTGTGCCTGCTAATCCGCCAATGTCGCTACTCGTCCCAGTCACATTGCCAGTGGCGTAGCTGTAGCTGACCAAGGCGGTCGTCGTGCTGCCCATTAACCCACCGACAATGCTGGTGCCGCTGATGTTTCCAGTGGCATAACTGTTAATGACTGTGCCAGTGTTACTGCCCATCAGTCCACCAACAATGCTGCCACCAGTGACATTGCCAGTGGCGTGGCTATTGCTGACCGTGCCAGTTGTGCTGCTGCCCATCAAGCCACCAACACTGCTGATTCCGCTGACGACGGTCGTGGCATAGCTATTGCTGACATTGCCAGTGTTGCTACCCAGCAGGGTACCGACACTGGTGGCTCCAATGATGCTGCCGCCTGACAAGCCGATATTGCTGATGCTTGCTGATGTACTCCCTGCGCCTAATAGACCAACATTGGAAACTGCTGGCGAGTTGATCGTAAGGTCGCTAATGGTGTGGCCAAGACCGTCCAGCGTACCGTTGAATAGTCCGCCGATCTTGCCGATTGGCGTAAAGCCCAGTCCGCTATTCCAAGTTGCCGTATCAGCGGCATTAATGTTACTTCCGATAGCGTAATAGCCGTTCATTGACGCGGCAGCCAATCCCTGTAGCGAAAGCGGGCTTGGCAACACAGTCGCATCCTGCGCAACACCGAGGCTGTTGATAATGGTATAATCGTGGCTATTAATCGTCAAAAATCCAGTACCTACGCGGTCAAAGTTTACCTGACCTTTGAATGACCCGTTCGGATTGAAGCCCATATTGACAGCACCACCGAGTACAGCGGCATCCGTGCCATTCGCCGTTGAGGTATTCATCGCAAGACTGCCAGTGCCATTCACACTCATCACCGCATTCACGTTGATACTATGTGCTGCCGTCAAAGCGAGTTGATTTGAGTTCCAAGTCAATGCTTCATTGACGTTAATGTCACCCGCTCCGCTTGAGTTTGAGCCAGCAGAAGACAGAATTGCCAAATTACCACCTACTAAAGCTGCATTGACTGCTGTGCCTGTCATGTTGCCACCGCTAGCGGCAATCGTGAAGTCCTTTGGATCAATTGTCCATGTGCCTGATTTTCCATTTGCCGCAAACGTACTGACAGAGGCTGAGTTGCTTACATTCACAGTGCTTGCGGACGTTTCTATCAAGCCACCCTTGCCACCATTCGGTGCGCTGGCATCGAGTGTGCCGCCTACGTTGACGGTACCTGCCGCCATACCACCGAGCAAAGTAATTACGCCTTCGTGACTGCTGACGGTTTTGGCTTCGATAATACCAGTGTTGTTGACCACGCTAGCCAGTAAGGAAGCCTTGGCACCTGCATCCATAAACACGAGTCCACCATTGGCTTGTATCAGTTGTTTGTTTTCGACTAGGTTGTTTAAGGTACTTTGCGTGACTTGTAACTGTACCAAACTATTATCAGCAAAGGTTAACGTCATGGCACTACCAGCGGCTAAGGCCACCGTGCCTAATTGTGCGGAGATGATACCTTGGTTGCTGACATGATTGCCCAGTAAGGCGATATAGCCACCAGTGGTGGCCACCAATTTGCCTTGGTTGATAACACTGCCAGTCCCGTCACCGCTAAAGGTTTTAGTGGCACTGTTTAAGTTGTCATCAGTGATATTTAAGGTAGAAGCGACTAAACCACCAACATTAACCTGTGAACCTTGACCAAACACGATACCATTGGGATTGATTAAATAAATCTGACCATTGGCATTTAGCTGACCCATAATTTGCGTGGCACTGGTATCAAATATGCGGTTGACGGCAATGGCGGAAGCCGAAGGCTGGACGAAATTGACGACTTCATGGGGGGCAATGTTAAATTGCCCCCAGCTTAGCGACAGGTTCGGTGTTGCTTGGTTGATGGTTGTTGTATCGCCTGCTTGGTTAATAGTACCTGCACCTGAAGTGACCTGACCATCGGCAGGAGCCGCATCAACGTCACCCAAAGCGATTGCACCCCATGCAATAATACCAATGACTAATGCTAGTTTACGATTACCTTTTTTGTCCTGACCACGGAAAAATTCTGCAACAGCTATCCAAGTATTGGTTATTTGGCTCCAAATAAAACGGATAATAGAGTTCATGTGAAGCACCCCTATAAAAACTGGCTACTTATTGAAAGGAAGAAACTGATTCTTTTATTGGGTTATTTGTCGTCTCATTACCCAAACTTTTGATTTCTTTGGCTGCGACAGTTGCTTTCGCTGAAAATCATGGATGATTTTTAGTCCGCGATGCCATAGTAGACGTGCATTTTTTCGTAGCGAAAGCGTAGAGAAAAATGCAAGTCCTCGCGATACGGCATAAAATCATGTTGGTAGGGAAGTTATGTAGCGGCTGTGTGCGGAATAAGCGACCGAACAGAGGACGAATCGGGGCAGCCGAAGGCATTAAAATGGTTCACGTTAGTTTGCTGATTTTTGGGTAAGGCACCCAAAAATCTTTCGCAAAAAATGGCGACTCCCCGCGTGTTTTCTAAATTATCTAAATCTGATCTAGTTAAGCTGCGGCTAATATACTTACCAACATCGAATTACATATAAACCGTGCATCTAAGATATGTCCATTACCCACGAATACGTTAGTTTTTAAAATCAATATGTTACGATTATATTTGTCGTTTATAGTAAGTATAAATAGTCTTAAAATAATAGAGCTACAAAAAGCCTATCGTTGATTTGTGCCGCACTGAGGTATAAAAAAGACATCTTGTGGTTATAACTACCTGATTTTTTATTCTTGATGCTTCATTTTTCGTGTAACCTTGATAGCTAATACACTTTTTTATCACCTAACAGATTGATATTATTAGCTAAAAATATATGGGTAATGGTCAGATATAAGATGACACCTGCTTTATCAGGTTTTCCATTGAACAAGGCAACGAAATTGGTCGTGCCTAGTTTTACTATATTTACCGTATCGCCACCATATACCATAGTATTAATCGAGCCACGATTGGGTAGTGGGCTAAATCTGTTGTTTTTACTTTTGAGTATGACTGGCAGTCATGAATATCTTTAACCCACTACCCATGATTGAATGTTGTGTGCGACGTTACTGGGGTGGTGAAACTACTATTTATTTGGTACGACTGATCACTTAATATCTCAAAATGTGTGAATCCGCTCTTGAAATTAAGCTCAGCATCGCGTAATAACATCAAATCTTAAGATCTCTCCATGCTCGTAAAGCCGTTTCCTCGAAATGATACTTTGAAAACATTAGTGCTTAGCTGTGTCTCACTAAAAATCCGAGAGGTTGATAAGCAGTTGCACAGCCACTCAACAAAATAAAGATTAATATCACTATTTCAACTTGCCCCTATTTTATATTTTGTAAACATTCCCACTGCCTTATAGCAAGTAGGGGGATAAAACTAATTCTGTTTGAAGCATGAACTTCGTTATGTACGCTCATTCAATGAAAGTTTCAACTGAGTATTTTAGTCTGATATGGTAACTGATGTTACGCAGTCCTTAAATTTCGCAACTCAGTATAAGCCTGTTGAGTTGCCCTAATAAAAAACTTTGCCCGCAAAGCAAAGTGGTTGGTTTGGTGCTTTATCTTCAAGCATTCCAACTTGAAAACCGCGTAGATAGCCATAAAAATAGGATTGTTCTGTGTTGTTACTGTGCGAGTGGGCGATTTTGCCATCCCCGTATTGGATTTTAGTATGATGTGACGCTCAAACTGTTATGACAACGTGTATTTAACAGGCATAAAAAAGGGTGGTGAAGGTTTAACCCAACACCACTCTAGTTCTTTTCGCCTTCTTCATAATTTCAGAAGAACGTGGTTGACTTGCTCTGAATCATGTAATAACTTGTTATTACTTTTTTAAAGATTTAGGAAGTAAAGTATGTCAATCACATTCAATACACGCCAATTTCAGGCGGGAAATTCTCAGGCGGTGCGCTTGCCTGCCGATATTGCTTTCCCTCCCAAAACAGAACTTGTCGTAACCCGTAAGGGGGAAAAAATCATTATCCAGCCACTTGAAAAAACAATGGAGGATGTGATGTCCCGCTGTTATTTGCCGCGTTGAAACAATGCGTTATTGGGGAGGTTTTAACCCGTCCAGAGTTCATTGAAGCTGAAAGAAACTGGAACAACAAGAAATGATTAAGTATATGCTGGATACCAATATCTGCATTTACCTGATGAATGAGCAACCAGAGGCTGTAATTGCTAAGTTTAGGCAGTGTAGAAAAGGCGAGGTAGTCATCAGCTCAATAACGTGGGCAGAATTATCCTGTGGATTGAACATCCATAACGATGAAGCGCAATTTGAAGCAATCTTGAACGCGATTAAAGTAATGCCATTTGAAATTAAAGAGTTGAGCTAATTGGGTATTTGTGGATATATGCTCCGTGCATTCAATATTTGCGTTTTGCTATTTGTCATAAATTACGACAGATAACATCCTTTCAAGGGATGTATCTGTGCAAAAACCTTAGTTTAATACCGTGTGAAGTATATTTACGGGTATCAGGCATCAGTTACTTTAACTGATGCACACGAATGGCCAACAATTGGCTGCGTTTAAACAAACGACAGGAATGTGGAGAGAGTCTCCTGCATTTCACTTTCTACTCTTCAAATTTCCACGAGACTGTAAGTATCTGATAGTTTCTTCTGCCCATTCGGCAGCATTCCATAGAGTCCTAGTTTATGCCGAAGTACATTACGGCTAATGTCCAACAAACGCGCAGTCTGGACTTGATTTTCTTCGCAAAATTCAAAGGCGGTGCGAATAACCGTTTCTTCTACAATTTCAAATAGTTTGGGTGGTGATTGTTCACAAAGACGCTGTAACGCACTTTCTAAAGAAGTCATTGAAACGGATGTCCGATGTTCTAAGGGTCTAACACCAGATAATTTAAAATCCTCAGGGCGTAAACGATTACTTGGGCAAACCAGAAGTGCGCGGTGAATAGCATTTTCCAGTTCTCGAATATTCCCAGGCCAATCGTAATTCAATAAAGTCAGTTCAGCAGCTGGCGATAACTTGATTTCGCTATAACCTAAACGCTCACCGTAAATTTTTAAAAAATGTCTTGCTAACGGCATAATATCGGCGGGTCGGTCACGCAAGGGGCTTAACTGAATAGTCGCAACATTGAAACGGTAATATAAATCGGCGCGAAAATGTGAGGCAGCAACGGCTTGTTCTAGGTTGACGTTAGTTGCGGCAATAATTCTGACATCGACAGGTACTGGTTGCCTTGAACCGACTTTAACAACTTCGCGTTCTTGTAACACCCTTAGCAGTTTAGCCTGCATACCCATCGGTAAGTCACCTACTTCATCAAGAAATAAACTACCTTTGTTAGCGGTTTCAAACCAACCCTCTTTACTGGTAAAAGCCCCTGTAAATGAGCCTTTTTCATGTCCGAATAATTCACTTTCTATGAGATTTTCACTTAATGCGGCACAGTTTAATGCACCAAAAACATTTTTACTGCGGTTGCTTAAATTATGGATATGCCTCGCTACTAATTCTTTACCTGTTCCTGTTTCACCGATAATAAGGACAGTGGCATCGCTAGGAGCGATACGTTCGATTTGCTCAAGTAATCGACGCGAAACAGGGTCTTCAAAAACCAGAGCGGTTGCTCGCACAGAAAGTGATAACGATCTCGATTGTAACTCATCGAAAGCCAACAGTGTCGAGGCGTGTTCATCTTGACCACTACCGAAATTACTGCCTAAAAATGTATCCATAATAATATACTCGTTTGCTTTGCCTTTTCAGAATTATCCGCGCAATAAAAACTCCGTAACGTGTGTAACATTAATCTAAACAACGGCAATTAAAATTGGACGAAAGCTTGTTATGGCGTGATGCTAATTATCCATAGTGTTGGTAAGCATACTAGGATAATTACTAGAAGTAATAAAACGTTATTATTAGATTTCCCTATCTGGAAAATCGATGATTGGTACTGAATTATCGACCCGCATTAAATAGCATTGACCTGTTGCTTAACGGTCATGATTCAAGCAAAGACTGTTGATATTTAAACAGCTAAGTAGACGTTCTTTATAATAATCCCGTAAAAACAGTTGGTTATATTGCGGCATATTTTTTGCTTTAACTGGGTTATTGGCAGATATTACAGCCATTCGCTCTCAACCCTCTTTGATTAATTAAAAAGTTCGTATGACTCAACATAATCACCCTAAACTATCCATACTTGCCAATCAACACGGACTCTCTTTACTGTCTGGTTTACTGCTTGTGCTTACTATATCGGTGGGCGGATTCTTTTATTTTCAGCAGCCATCAAATGCGGCTGAACAGACCAAACTTGGTGCAGATAATGGCAAACCTAGACATGACAAACATGATGAACCATCGGCAGTATCGATAGAAACCGCTGGAAAAGCTGATTTCCCAGTGTATCTAAGTGGCTTAGGTACTGTGACGGCATTACGCACTGTGACTGTGCGCCCTAGAGTTGATGGTGAACTGGTACGAATTTCCTTCAATGAAGGGCAGATGCTCAAAGAAGGTGATTTATTGGCTGAAATTGACCCGCGCCCATTTCAAGTACAGTTACAGCAAGCGGAAGGTCAGTTGCTACGCGATCAAGCCTTACTTCAAAATGCCCAGCTAGATCATCAGCGTTATCAAACGTTGCTTAAACAAGATTCAATTTCTGCGCAACAAACCGTCACTCAAGAATCGCAGGTCAAGCAATATCAAGGCAGCGTGGAAATGGATAAAGCCCAAGTTAATAACGCTAAATTACAACTTAGTTATGCACGGCTAACTGCACCGATTGCTGGACGAGCTGGACTACGTCAAATTGACCAAGGCAATATCGTTCATGCCAATGATGCTAACGGGTTGCTGGTTATTACCCAACTCCAACCTATCAGCGTAGTGTTTACCCTGCCTGAAGACAAGGTGCAATCAGTTATTCAACGTTGGCGTAATCATGAACCTGTTGTTGTTACAGCTTATGATCGAATGGGTAAAAAAAAGTTAGCCGAGGGTAAACTGTTGGCTATCGATAATCAAATAGACTCGACTACGGGTACGCTGAAACTCAAAGCGCAATTTGATAATAATGACAGCGCGTTGTTTGCTAATCAATTCGTCAATATCAAAATGCACTTGGAAACGCTCAGCGGCGTAACCCAAGTATCCAGCGCGGCGATTCAACATGATACCCAAGGCGCGTTTGTTTATCTAATAACCCCCGAAAAAACGGTACAGATACGGCGTGTGAATCTAGGAGAAACAGAAGGCGACAAAGTCGTGGTAAAAGAAGGGCTTGCGGCTAACGAGACGGTAGTGCTTGAAGGCGGTGATCGATTGCATGAAGGTAGTCAAGTCGATATTGCTGAAAAAGACGGTCAAGACGTTGCCGCTAGTCCTGTTCAACCCAAACCAGCCGCTCAGATTGGTAAGCGCGAGCGGCGTTCTTAAATTATGACAAATTCAAACAATTCTTTGCCGAATTTTAATCCATCCAGACTGTTTATTCTTCGCCCCGTAGCAACTTCGTTGCTGATGGTGGCAATGTTGCTGGTCGGCATACTCGCTTATCGTTTATTGCCAGTGTCGGCATTGCCGCAAGTGGATTACCCGACAATTCAAGTCGTCACTTTGTATCCAGGTGCGAGTCCCGAAGTCGTGACTTCGGTCATCACTTCGCCGTTGGAACGTCAGTTTGGGCAAATGGCGGGACTCACACAAATGTCATCAACCAGTTCAGGCGGTGCATCAGTGATTACGTTGCAGTTTAGTCTTGAACTGAATTTGGATATTGCCGAGCAGACTGTGCAGGCAGCAATTAACGCGGCTGCCAACTTTCTGCCAGACGATTTGCCGCAAGCACCGATTTATAGCAAAGTAAATCCAGCCGATACCCCGATTATGACACTGGCAGTGAGTTCCAAAGCCTTGCCATTATTCAAAGTTGAAGATTTAGTTGATACCCGTGTTGCGCAAAAAATCGCCCAATTATCAGGTGTCGGTATGGTCAGTATTAGCGGTGGTCAACGCCCTGCGGTACGCATTCAAGCGAATCACAAAGCACTTGCTGCTTACGGCATCAGTCTGGAAGATGTGCGTATCGTCATTGCAGCCGCTAACGTCAATCAACCCAAAGGGATGTTTAATGGCCCATTGCGTTCTGCCATTATCGACAGTAATGACCAATTGCGTTCAGCAGACGAATACCGTGAATTAGTAGTTGCTTATCGTAATGGCGCACCTGTGCGTTTGAGCGAAGTTGCCGAAGTTGTCGATGGTGCGGAAAATGTACGCTTAGCGGCGTGGGCAAATAAAGACGCGGCGGTGATTATCAATATTCAACGTCAACCAGGTGCAAATGTGATTGAAGTGGTGGATCGCATTAAAGAATTATTGCCAAAGTTGCAAGCGTCATTGCCGTTGAGTATCGAAGTCGTACCGCTCACTGATCGTACTGTCACCATTCGCGCCTCGATACACGATGTGCAGTTTGAATTGTTTTTAGCTGTCGCGCTGGTAGTGATGGTGATTTTCCTATTTTTGCGTAACGTACCTGCCACTATTATTCCAGCGGTTGCCGTGCCGCTGTCATTAGTCGGTACGTTTGCCGTCATGTATCTGGCAGAATTTAGTATCAATAACCTGACTTTAATGGCGTTGACTATTGCCACAGGTTTTGTGGTTGATGATGCCATTGTGGTGATTGAAAATATTTCTCGCTATATTGAACGCGGCGAATCACCGCTAAAAGCCGCGCTGAAAGGCTCTGAGCAAATTGGTTTTACCATTATTTCGCTGACTTTTTCGTTGGTGGCGGTATTGATTCCACTGTTGTTTATGAGTGATGTAGTTGGACGATTATTCCGTGAATTTGCCATTACACTGGCAGTGGCGATTCTAATTTCCGCCGTTGTCTCGCTGACTTTGACACCGATGATGTGCGCCAAATTATTGCATCCTCACAACGCAGATGAAGAAATTGAACAGCACGAGAACGATTGGTTTGAGCGATTGATTGCAGGTTACGGACGCACGCTAAAATGGATATTGAAACATCAAGCCCTCACTATGACAGTATTCTTTATGACTGCCGCGCTGACGGTGGTGTTGTATATCTTTATTCCGAAAGGTTTTTTTCCTACCCAAGATACTGGCATTATTCAAGGCTTTTCCGAAGCTCCGCAAAATGTGTCGTTTGTCGCAATGGCAGATTATCAGCAAAAGCTTGGACAATTAATTCTCGAAGATCCAGCAGTGGAAAGTTTATCGTCATTTATCGGTGTGGACGGTATTAACAGCACACCCAATGCAGGGCGATTTTTGATTAATTTAAAACCGCAAGATGAACGAGTCAGTGCCACTGCTGTTATTAATCGACTCAAACCTAAGTTGAACAGCATAACTGGCGTGTCGTTGTATTTACAGCCCGTGCAGGATTTGACTATGGAGAATCGTGTCAGTCGCACTCAATACCAGTACACACTAGAAACTGCTGATATTGATGAACTGAATAAATGGACACATAAGCTGGTGGAAAAATTAGCCACGCAAGATGAATTTAGCGAAGTCACTAGCGATGTTCAAGATCAAGGGCAACAAGTCTATGTCAATATCGACCGTAGCACAGCTAGCCGATTGGGTGTCAGCACTGCTGATGTAGACAACGCACTATACAGTGCTTATGGGCAGCGGCTAATCTCGACTATTTTCACGCAAGCCAATCAATATCGTGTGGTGCTTGAAGTGAATCCAGCCGAGCAAAATAGCCCAGAGGATTTGAACGATTTGCGCGTACCTTCTACTAACGGTACACAAGTGCCGCTATCGGCAATAGCACAAATATCGGAACGACCCACACCGTTGGCAATTAGTCATCTCGATCAGTTTCCTGTGGCAACGCTGTCATTTAATATTGCCGCTGGTTCATCATTAGGCGATGCAGTCGCAGCTATTGACCGTACCAAGGAAGAAATTGAATTACCGTTAAGCATACGCACCAGCTACCAAGGCGCGGCATTAGCATTTAAAGCCTCATTGGATAATACCTTGTGGCTGATTTTGGCGGCGATAGTCACGGTGTATATCGTGTTGGGGGTGCTGTACGAAAGTTATATTCACCCAATTACCATTCTTTCCACACTGCCTTCTGCGGGTGTCGGCGCGTTGTTGGCGTTAATAATTTCAGGGGGAGATTTGGGGATTATTGGCATTATCGGCATTATTTTGTTGATTGGTATCGTTAAAAAGAACGCCATTATGATGATTGACTTCGCACTGGAAGCCGAGCGCAAACAAGGAATGTCACCCGCCGAAGCGATTTTCCAAGCCTGTTTGCTACGCTTTAGACCGATTTTGATGACTACTTTAGCTGCATTATTAGGCGCGTTACCGTTAATGTTAGGTTCAGGTGTTGGCTCTGAATTGCGTCATCCATTGGGTATAACAATGGTCGGAGGTTTATTGGTTAGTCAGTTATTAACTTTATACACCACGCCCGTGATTTATTTATGGATGGATAGTTTAGCGCGGCGCGTCAACAGCGTATTCAAACCAAACCAGCCCGAAGCCGAAGCGGTTGAAAACGAAGGGACTTTGTAATGAATTTATCGGCACTGTTTATTTATCGCCCTGTCGCTACCACATTATTGACCATTGCCATTGCCATTACAGGTGTACTGGCTTTTTTGAATTTGCCTGTGTCCTCATTGCCGCAGGTAGATTTTCCGACCATCGCAGTGCAAGCACAATTACCAGGTGCAAGTGCAGAGACGATGGCGGCAACCGTTGCCACGCCATTGGAACGAGCATTAGGACGTATCGCTGGAATTAGCGAAATGACTTCCAGTAGTTCTCTGGGTTCAACACAAATAACTCTGCAATTCGATTTGGAACGCGACATTAACGGCGCGGCGCGAGATGTGCAAGCGGCTATCAATGCAGCGGCAAGTTTGTTGCCCACCAATATGCCCAATCGTCCTAGCTATCGACGTGACAATCCAGCGGATGCGCCGATTCTGGTGTTGGCTCTGACTTCTAAAAGTTTAGGGCGCGGTGCAATGTATGATGCGGCATCAACTATTTTGGCGCAAAAAATTTCTCAAGTTTCTGGTATTGGTCAAGTACAAATCGGTGGTGCGGCATTGCCAGCGGTGCGCGTTGAACTAAATCCCAATGCGTTGAACAAATACGGTATTGGTTTGGAAGAGGTCAGAAATACCATCACGCAAACCAATACCAATCGCCCGAAAGGCGTGATGGAAAGTGGTGCTGAACGCTGGCAAATTCAAGCCAACGATCAAGCGCGTAAAGCCGAAGATTATTTGCCGCTGATTGTCAGTTATCGCAACGGCGCGGCGGTCAAAATCAGTGATTTGGGTACAGTGGAGGATTCGGTAGAAGATTTACGCAATACGGGGCTGAAAAACGGCGATCCTTCTGTGCTGATTATTCTCAGAAAACAACCGCTTGCCAATGTAATACAAACCGTTGAGCAGGTCAAAGCGGTGTTGCCAGAATTGCGTGCGGCTATTCCTAGCACCATTGAATTATCAGTCGTGGTTGATCGCTCGTTGGCAATTCGCTCATCCATTGATGAAGTCGAAAACAGCTTATTTATTGCAATAGCATTGGTGATTTTAGTGGTGTTAGTGTTTTTGCGCGATGTGCGTTCAACGCTAGTACCACTGATTGCCGTCCCTGTGTCGTTGCTGGGTGCGTGTGCTTTTATGTATTTTTCTGGTTTTAGCATTAACAATCTATCGCTGATGGCGTTGACTATTTCCACGGGTTTTGTGGTCGATGACGCGATTGTGGTATTGGAAAACGCCAGCCGCTATGTTGAAAAAGGCTTGCATCCATTCAAAGCCGCATTGAAAGCAACCAAGGAAGTAGGTTTTACTGTGTTGGCAATGAGTGTGTCGCTAGTCGCCGTATTTTTGCCGATTTTATTAATGGGTGGCGTGGTTGGTCGCTTGTTTCGAGAATTTGCAGTGACGTTATCGGCGGCAGTGATGGTGTCGTTGCTGATTTCGCTGACAACCACACCGATGCTATGCGCTCGCTGGTTGAGTAAGGAAAAACCAACACATGGTCGTATTTATCAAGCTATTGGTCGGGCGTTTGACACTGTTCAAGGCGGTTATGAACACTCATTACGCTGGGCATTACGTCATAGTCGAATCATGATGCTGTTATTATTGGCGACGATAGGGTTAAACTTTTATTTATATTCGATTATCGACAAAGGTTTTTTTCCAACGCAAGATGGTGGTCGCTTGATTGGTGAAATTCAAGCAGATCAAGGGATTTCTTTTGCCGCCCTGCAAAAAAAGCTGTTTCAATTTTCTGAATTGTTACAACAAGACCCAGCGGTCAGTAATGTGGTGGGATTTGCAGGCGCACAACAAAGCAGCAACAGTGCCAGAGTCTTTACGGTACTCAAACCGCATAACGAACGTGATAATATTGAGACGGTGATGGAACGCTTACGCAATCGTATCAATCGCATTCCAGGGGCAAAACTGCATATGTTTCCAGCGCAAGAATTGCGAATTGGTGGACGACCTTCTGCTGGTTTGTATGAATACAGTTTGGAATCTGATGATTTGGGCTTGTTGCGCGAATGGATGCCGAAATTACTTGCCGCATTGGCTAAACAGCCCGAATTAAAAGATGTCAATACCAGCCAACAAGACAAAGGACAGCAAATCGGTTTAGTGGTGAATCGGGAGTTGGCATCACGCTACGGTATCAGTCAAGCGATGATTGACACTAGCCTGAACAATGCCTTTGGACAGCGTCAAGTGTCGGTGATTTACAATCCACTGAATCAATATCGCGTAATCATGGAACTTGCGCCTGACTATTGGCAAAGCCCAGAAGCTTTGAAGCAGGTTTATATCAGTGTACCCGCTCAGCGTTTGCCGTCTGGTGAACAAGCGAGCGCGAAACAAGTACCGTTGTCTAGTATCGCTAGTTTCGCGCCGACTAACACGCCGCTAAGCGTTAATCACCAAGGGCAGTTTGCCGCCGCTACGCTATCATTTAATCTTCAAGAGGGTATTTCTCTTTCAACGGCTACCGAGGTTATTAACAAAACCATGCGCGACATCGGTACGCCCAATTCGATACAAGGGGCTTTTCAGGGGTCGGCTAAAGCCTTTCAGGAATCGCTACGCAATCAGCCGTTTTTAATTTTGGCAGCATTGCTGAGCATTTATATTGTGCTGGGTGTGCTTTATGAAAGCACTATTCACCCGCTAACTATTTTATCGACATTGCCTTCTGCGGGCGTTGGCGCATTGTTGGCATTAATTGTTTGCGGTACTGAATTCAGCATCATCGCGTTAATTGGTGTGATTTTGTTGATTGGCATCGTGAAGAAAAATGCCATTATGATGATAGATTTTGCCTTACACGCCGAACGTGAGTTGGGTTTGGATTCACGCGAGGCTATTTTTCAGGCGTGCGCCCTGCGTTTTCGCCCCATTATGATGACCACCTTCGCCGCGCTGTTTGGTGCATTACCGCTAGCATTAGGAACGGGTTATGGTGCTGAACTGCGTCAACCACTGGGTATTTCTATTGTTGGTGGCTTGATTTTTAGTCAAATATTGACCTTGTACACCACGCCAGTTGTTTATATTTATCTGGATCGTTTTCGGCTATGGACTCATCGCCGCTTTTTTAACCGTACCGCGACACTAGCAAATAAACCTGCTTAATGTGTCGCTGAGATTTTTATGACAGTTCGTATTATTCCACACCTTTGTTATTCACTGCTCACTGCACAATTGATAGGTTGCACCGTTGGTCCTGATTATGTTCGCCCTCAAGCAATTGTTCCGACTAATTTCAAAGAAATCAAAGGCTGGAAGCAAGCACAACCGCACGATAATTTACTGCATGGCAAATGGTGGGAAATATTCAAAGACTCTGAGTTAAATAAGTTGGAAGAACAGGTCAATAAATCCAATCAATCCATTGCTCAAGCCGAAGCGCAATACCGTCAAGCCCAACATTTAGTACAATCAGCACGCGCTGCTTATCTTCCGACGGGTACGATAACAGCAACAACTAACCGTTTTCGTGCTGCTAGTGGTGGTCAAAGTGTTGCGCCCCCAGGAATTAGAAATGTTTTCGGCACGGCTATCGCGATGGCTTGGGAACCTGATTTATGGGGCAGTGTTCGTCGCCAAGTTGAATCCAACACAGGCACAGCACAAGCCAGTGCCGCTACTTTGCAAGCTTTACAATTATCGACTCAGGCAACCTTAGCCGATGATTATTTTCAATTACGCATACTGGATGCACAAAAAGCCTTATTTAATGAAACTGTCGCTGCTTACGAAAAAACGCTGGAAATTATCAAAAACCGTTATGCGGCGGGCGTAGTCGCCAAAACCGATTTAGTACAGGCAGAAACCCAACTTGAATCCGCACGCGCACAAGCTATTAATCTGGGTGTGCAACGTGCAAAACTGGAACACGCAATTGCCGTTTTAATCGGTAAAACTCCCGCAGATGTATCGATAAAACCTATTCCGTTAGCTGTTACACCGCCTCAAATTCCCGTCAGTCTACCCTCAGAATTACTGGAAAGACGACCTGATATTGCCAGTGCTGAACGTAAAGTTGCCGCTGCTAATGCACAAATTGGTGTGGCAAAAGCGGCGTTTTTCCCTACCCTTAATCTGGCGACTAACACAGGTTATCAAAGCAACACCTTAGATACGCTGATAACTGCCGCTAAACGTTATTGGGCATTAGGGCCAGCGGGTGCAGCGTTGACTTTATTGGATGGTAGTGCAAAAAATGCCCAATATAAGCAAGCACTCGATGGTTTAGATGCCAGTGTCGCTTTGTATAGACAAACCGTGCTGACCAGTTTTCAGGAAGTCGAAGATAACTTAGCCGCACTAAGGATACTTGAAGAAGAAGCACAGGTTCAGGAAAAAGCTGTGGCAGCCGCTAGACAATCGCTCACACTGACAACGAATCAATATAAGGCAGGAACGATAAGCTTTTTAAATGTCATGACTGCTCAGGCTATGGCGTTATCCAACCAACAAACCGCTGTGCAGTTGCTAGGTGATAGGCTATCTGCCTCAGTGCTGTTAGTTAAAGCCTTAGGTGGCGGTTGGAATGTCGCCATGTTACCCACCTCTGACGAAGCAGGCGGTGAAGTGAAATGGACAGATTTTTTACCCTATCCTATCGACTAATCTCATCACACCTTATTTACATAAGTTTGTAAGCTATTGATTCTATACGGCGGTCGGCTCTGCTTGATTATCAGGCAAAGCCTGAACCGTAACGCTAAACAAGCTCCAAAAAACCAATAACTCACTAATTATCTTCAAGCACAGATGTTTCTAAAATCAACAGCCTGTAACCACTTAACCCCCACTAAATCAAAGTCAACGGCTTAATTTAATAACCGTAACTAAAATCCTATCGCCTTTTTTTGCAAGGTGTTGCTCAGGAAACACCAAACTAACAAAAGCCTATTAAAGTTGATGCTCAACAAGCAGCTACTAACTAGATACCCGTTGAAAAAGTGTAGTTTTGTATTAACCACTCCCTCTTTATGAAGCCAATTATGCTTACTAAATACCTTTAAATACAGCTGCTTATATATTTTTTCGCAATAGTTTTGGATGTTTTCATAGATTAAAAAAAATATGGCATGGTAAATGCTTTATATGTGTAAACAGTATTAACAAACGCTGGCTAGGTATTCGTTTTATTCGACACGCTTTATCTACTGTCCATCGTACAGCGACTTTTTAAGAAAGGAGAAATATCACATGAACAGTCCTTTGAAGGCTTTTGATAAAGCCGAACCTGTATTGCGCGTACCAGAAAGAAAAAAAGCCGATGTTATTTCCATCAAGCCAGATCACAATTATCTAATAGAACGCTTGTCTACTTCTTCAGTCGCCGTTGCATTAGGTGATTTTAAACACAGTAACGATTATAGAGACAACAAGATCGTTGACTATCTGCTTATCGGTGTTTTGTCGATAGTAGCTCACACTATTATTGTGGATCATTTCAAGCATTCTCCGCTTGAGGCTGAGCAAATAGAGGTAGTTAAAAATCCGCCTAAAGTTCAGATTTCGTTTGTTAGACCGACTCCGCCGCCACCTCCTAAGGTCGTTCAGCCACCACCGCCACCTAAAGTGGTTGCGATTAACAAACCGCCGAAGCCTAAAGTGACACCTAAGCCAGCACCGAAGCCAGTTGCGCCGCAACCTGTTCAGACAACGAATATCGATACGAAAGCACCTGTGATTACAGCACCACCAGCACCGTCTGCGCCACCGCCACCACCGCCTAAGCCCGTGGAAAAAGTAACACAGCCGCGTGGCAGTGCGGGTTATAAGAATAATCCGACTACTGACTATCCCGAAGTCGCCGCAGAACGTGGCTGGGAAGGCAGAGTGGTACTAAAAGTCCATGTGCTACCCAGTGGTAAGCCTGACAGTGTTGCGGTAGTGACCTCTAGCGGGCATGACATATTAGACAGTGAAGCGGTGAGTACCGTAAAAAAATGGATGTTTGAGCCTGCTAAGCGTGGCGACACCCCCATTGATGGCTGGGTAAATGTTCCTATAAATTTTAAATTAAGTTGAGGTTTTAATCATGACAGAAACAACATCCGCTACTGCTAGCGTTGCACCAGCAGTTAATCAAGCTCCTGTTGCAGGTAATGCGACACCAGTCGTGGCAAATACACCTGTAGCAAGCGTGGCAACACCTGCAATCGCTATAGCTCCAGTCGCTACAAATACTACTGCGACCACAGTCGTAGCAGTGCCTGCGGCAGCTCCAGAAACCACATCTGCTCATATTGTGGATGCCACTTTATGGATTTTAATTGCTTTTTCTGCGGTGACGTGGGCATTGATACTAATTAAAGGCATACAACATCTGAGGATTTCTAATCACAATCGGGCTTATAGCAAGAAATTTTGGGCAGCTCCCGATTTTCAAGCCGCCTCTAGCTTGCAAGGTAATAAAGGCCCTGCCGCCAGAGTCGCTGATGTTGGTTTCACCACATTACTAGAAGCTGACGGCGGCACAACTACTCACGATCTTGAACATACAGGGGATCGTCAAGAATTGTTAGACAGACGTTTACGTCAACAAATGCAAAAAGAGCGCGGTGCGTTGGAAAGTGGTTTAGCCATACTGGCAACCGTAGGCAGTATCTCACCGTTTGTTGGTTTATTCGGTACGGTGTGGGGAATTATGGGCGCGTTGACCAGTATCAGTAAAAGTGGTTCTGCCAGTTTAGAAGTGGTTGCAGGTCCTATCGGTGAAGCATTGGTTGCTACCGCCGTTGGTATTGCTGTGGCTGTGCCTGCCGTTATCGGATACAACTTTTTTATTCGTAGAAACAAAGTGATTTGGGCGTTTTTGGATGATTTTTCTATCGATTTTGTTCATTTAGCGTTGAAAACCTCGTTCTTAATCAAGCGTCCTGTGGTCAATTCTGCACCATCACGCCCTATAGAAAAGAAACCAGTTCTTAAAACCAGTAATGACGACTTACAAGTGCAAGGGGCGCAAATCTAATGGCTGTTAATATTAAAGATGATGGTGGCGATGACGTAATGAGCGAAATCAATGTCACGCCATTGGTTGATGTGATGTTGGTACTGTTAGTGGTGTTTATTGTCACTGCACCGTTGTTGACTCAGGCAATACACGTCAATTTACCAAAAACTGCGGAAACTGCCCCGCCTGAGGAAAAAGAAGCGGTTTATATCAGCGTCGATGCGAAAGGCAAAGTTTATGTCGATAAAGTCGAGATTGCACTGGAAGTCTTCGATGCAGAATTAGTAAAACGCAAGACCGCCGACCCTGAGATTGCACTCAATCTTAATGCTGACGATGGCGTTCAATACGGCACAGTCGCCAAAGTCATGGCAGCGATAGAACACTCTGGTATTACCAAGCTAGCGATTCTCACCGCGCCAAAATAGTAACCACCGTAAAAATAGACTAAAAACCAGCCCTTTTTTTGGGCTGGTTAGGGATGCTTTGCCTAAATAAAGCCTTACCTAAAGAAAAAATAGCGCGAATTTAACCATTTTTTAATTTTATAAAGACTTTAAGATAGGTAAATAAAATGAGTATTGACAAGTTACGACAGTCCAATGCACTGAAATCACTGACAGGGAATAAATTATTATCCACTGACATAGCGAATATTTTGAGTGATAACAGATGGCAAACCGAAACTCGACATCGGACAACGCTAAGCGGTGCGGCGATGATTTTTGCAAGCGTTTGTTTATTAGCACCCAACTACAGTTTTGCAAAAGGAAATAAAACAAACAAAAAGCCTCAAACAAGTACCAGTGAATTAGCGGCAGAGGTTGAACGTTTAAAGCAAGAATTAGGCGCGACTAAGCAGGAAAATGCACAGCTTAGACAAACCATCACCAGCGGCAATACTAATACACCTGTTGACGGGACGAATGCAGCAGCAGAGCAACCCGCGCAAGAAGCCGTTGTCGCACCTATTGCAGAAACCAAAGAGGAAGTCGCCGCGCTAGAGCCTAAAAATTTGTCTGAGGTAACGGTGACCTCACGCCGTAAGGAAGAAAAACTGCAAGAAGTACCCATTCCTATATCAGTGATTAGCGGCGAACAACTGAAACGCGATAATCTTGTGACCATACAGGATTTTTCCAGACGCGTACCTAACTTGGGTGTTACCAGCCCCAATGTTCGCCAAACCAGTATTGCGTTACGCGGTTTAGGTAAAAATAGTGGCAACGAATCAATGGAGTCTAGCGTCGGGGTGATGGTTGATAACGTCTGGTCTTCGTGGGTCGGTTCAACGTGGACTAACTATACCGATATTGATCATGTCGAAGTGTTGCGGGGCCCACAAGGTACATTGCAAGGTAAAAACAGCAACTTAGGACTCATCAACGTCAATACTAAAGCACCTTCTTTTAAACCTGCTTATTACATTGACGGTTTTGCGGGCAGTCGTGATAGTTTACAGGGTAAAGCTTCGGCTACTGGACCTATTATTGACGGTTTGTTGGCTTATCGTGCTTCTATCTTTGTCGATAGACGTAATGGTTTTATCGCAAACTTAGATTCACCCGTGACGGCTGGCAAACTTCAAGAAACCAACTCACTAGGCGGAAGACTACAGTTTTTGCTGACACCGACTGAGAAATTATCCGCTAGAATTATTTTGGATCGCTCATCCGCCACACAATCTATGAGTGTGTCACCTATCATAGACGACCCTGCCAGATTTGCGGATGGCACGGTTAGACCTACTACCTTTACCTCACGTCTGAATCGTGATTGGTTTAATACGATTCGTAATTCAGGTCAGCCTTTATTTGTGACGGGCAATCCGCGTGCAATCGCGCAGAATGATAAACAGGTTTCACGCGGTGATAATCAAGGTGTTTCTGCTGAAATCAACTGGGATATTCCAGGCAATAAGCTAACGTCAATTTCCGCTTATCGTTATTCATTATTTGAACCTCATCATGATGGCGATGCTAGCACCGCTGATATTCAAGGTATTGGTGGAGTCACGATAAAAAGTCGGCAATGGACACAAGAATTGCGGCTAGCTTCTGAAAAACCCGTTTTTGATGGATTGCTTGATTATCAAGTCGGTCTATTCGGTTTGAAAAGTTCGGCAGAGACCTTAGATCAGCGTACTTTTGCCTCTGATGCAGGGGCTTTTTATGCCAGCAATGCGCAATATGCGAGTTTAAATGCGACAGTGGCAGGTCAAGATGTGATGAGACGGTCTTTAGATAGAGTCATTAAAGTGGGCTATCTGAATCCAACCGTCACCAGTTTAGCTGCCTATAGTCAGGCAAATATCCATATCACCGATAAGGCAACCTTGACCTTGGGTGTCAGAGATACACAGGAATGGCGTTCTAACGCGGGCTATCAAATGTACAAGGGCGGTGATGATTTGAGTACTCTGAGTGCTGCGAATCGTGCTACCGCTCAGGCGATCAGAAATACTGCCATAGGCGGTGTCTGGTCAGATGCTAGACAAGGCTTTAGTCAAAATTCGCAAAATTGGTTAGTCAATCCGAGTTATAAAATTAGTAAAGATGTCATGGCATTTTTCTCGGTAGCGGGCGGACAAAAATCAGGCGCGGCGCAATTTAACGCCAGTACGGGAGCGATTGAAAACGTCGATCCAGAAAAAGTGATGGATTACGAATTGGGGATAAAAAGTGCTTGGTTTGATCGTAAGCTAACCACAAACCTCAATTTATACAACACCGATGTCAATGGCTTTCAATCTCAGCTAACGGTAGCGGATGCTTCTCAACCCTCAGGTTTTAGAACGACCTTAGGTAACGTCAAAGGCATTCAATTACGAGGTGTTGAATTGGATACCGCTTGGCAGGCAACCGAAGGTTTAAGTTTCTTCCTGAATGGCTCTTATAACCACGCCGTCTATACCGACTTTAAGAACGCACCTTGCCCGCCTGAATTAAATACCTCTGCATCATGTGATCAAACGGGTAAACAGATACCAAACGCACCGATGTTCACTGCCAATTACGGGGTTGACTATCGAGTACCACTGGGCTTTGGAAAATTTAATGACTTTGGCTTGGAATGGCATACTTGGTTAGTTGATAGCTTCAAATCCAGTGCCAATTACAACTCTAGTTTAGCTACAACGGGTGTCCAGCCTGCTTATCATGTGACTGATGGCGGCATTGGTGTGAGTACTAAAAACGGTAAACACAGTCTGAATTTAGTGGGTAGAAATATTTTCGACACTATCTATATGACTAACGTTAGTGCTTATTCCACTACGGGAGCGTCTAGCGCGACTTATGGCGAAGGGCGTTACTTTGGTGCGCAATTTCGTTCAAACTTTTAACTGATTGCAACTTCTGTACGACTGCCAGTTCTTAACGGATTAGCAGTCGTCAAACAAATAGACTTGAATTCGGAGAACACTATGTTATTCAAACCTTCAACATTATTTTCAGCACTCGCTACCTTAGCGTTTGCCGCGTCTGTTCAAGCCGCAGACCCAGTCACACCTCCTATTGCTGGTGTATCAGCGGGTGGTGTCGTCATCGAATTAATCAAAGATGGCTTTAAAGGCACAGAAGGTCCGATTGGTTATTCAGACGGTAGTTTACTGTTTACTGAAACCAATGAAAATCGGATTGTGCGTATCGCGCCTGATAATAGCGTTTCTACGTTTACCGAAAATTCCAACGGTGCTAATGGTCTTGCTTTGAATGCCAATGGAGAAATTATCGCCGTGCAAACGCTTAAACCTCAAGTGGGTATTATTTATCCAGCGGATAAGCAAAAAACCTTTGTTGAAAATTTTGAAGGAGTAACTTTTCAACGTCCTAACGATGTAGTTTTGGCTAAAAATGGCGGAATTTATTTTACCGATAGCGGTACACGCCCAACCAAAGAAAATCCTAATCCCCCTGTTTCTCACCCTGGCGTGTTTTACATCACCCCGACAGGTGAATTGAAACGCATCGCTAACGATATTGACCGTCCAAACGGTATTCAGTTAAACAAAGCTGAAAATATTCTTTATGTTGCCAATACGCTAGGAGAACATATTTTGGCTTATGACATTGCCGCCGATGGTTCAATTTCAAACAAAAGAAAATTTGCCAGACTCGATGGCTGGAAAAAAGAAGAAGGTGTTTTTTCTAGCGGCGCGGATGGTCTTGCGATAGATGATAACGACAGACTTTATGTCGCTTCCAATTCTGGCATTGAAGTATTTAATGATAAAGGCGATGAGTTAGGTATTATTCCACTGCCCAAAAAACCACAGAACATTGCTTTTGCAGGCGTTGATAAGAAAACCCTTTATGCTGTT
>SESA01000568.1_pt1 | contig 23191 bp, 29 predicted proteins | sample 3171451 | NCBI WGS metagenome assembly SESA01 (sample SAMN06051862, study PRJNA518727) | freshwater metagenome | biome: subpolar coniferous forest; feature: holomictic lake; material: water; isolation source: holomictic Lake 227, 8 m depth | place: Canada: near Kenora, Ontario | collected...
CAGGTTTTTGCTCAAGCTGCACACTCATTGGTCAGGCAGATCGAAAGGTTCAGAATCCTCTTCCATTGCTAATAGCGTATCGCGTATGAATTCGATAGGCAGGTCCGGGTTATCCAATGCAGCACGCCCAATTTTGGCCCAGTAACCTACTTGTTGCGGAATCGAACGCATCTCTGCTTTGGCACGCGCCTTGGCTGTTTCGTAAAGCGCATCGTCGATGCGGATGGAAATACTCATTATTTTCTCCTGTCTCAAGTTGCCACAAATTCAGTATAGTTTGTATTGAGATTAAAGAGCAAGAACAAAAATATTCACCACTAAGTCACTAAATCAAACAAATCAATGGGTAGAGTAGAGAACAGGCTTGCGCCTGCCCCCTCATCAAACCCGAACGCGGGGCGGGATTTGCAACCCCGCACCAAACTTTTGATGCTGTTATCTTTATGCCATAAAAAAAACTATGCGGAGAGAAACAAATTATTTGGTGGTAGAATTGAGTTGTGGTTTTGACAGAGATAAATTACGGCAAAAATTGATGAGATAAAAGAGTCTTTGAATACATTGAGAACAGCGCTGAGTCTGTTTTGTGCTTTCCTGATTGCCATGGGTGGTGCATTGGGTGCGCTTTAATGACCGGGCATAAAATTGAAAATTTAACCTCCGGCTTTCGGGTTGTTCGCGCCAATAAATTCCTGTATTTGCTGCCCAACGGTTTTTCTTACCCGACCACCAGCACCATGGCCTTCTTCCGCTCCGGCTTTCCGGTCGCTTACAAAATAACCAGGGTCAGAATAAATTTAATACATTGTGCGAGAGGGAAAAACGGCGTGAAAAAAATACTGATTTCATATTACTTATCAACCAATCAATCATAAGGAAAGGCCATGAAATTAAGTCAAGCAGTCAAGCCTATAAGCTACTTACAAACAGATGCCAGTATTATTCTGGCTGATTTGGAAAAAAATCATCAGCCCGTCATAGTGACTCAAAATGGACAAGCAAAAGCGGTATTGCAAGATACAAGTCATCTGTTTTAGTTACCAAATTATTTACCAAATTGAATAGCAACAGGTTTTTATCCATGCCATTTTAGATGCGTCTGAGGTTTATCAGCTGGATTTCTCAAAATCCATTAGCAGGTGATGTGATTCCAGGTGCAGAAGGTACCCAAAAAGTGCGCTGATCAATAGTCGGCAAAGGTAAGCGAGGCGGTGTACGGGTAATTTACTTTAATTTGGTAGAGAAAGACGTGATTATGCTAATCACGTTGTATCCAAAATCCAATCAGGTAAATATTAAGACCAGTGACATTAAAAAGGCGGTGTAAGATGGACATTGAAAAAATAGCGCAAGCAATTGAAGCTGATGCGGGGATGACGTTGACTGACTTACGGCAAGGCTTAGCCGAAATGCAAGACGGTCTCGGGCAATCGCATAGCCCTGAGCAAATTTTATTGCGTTCGGTACGGCAGCAAACCGGCTTATCGCAACAAGCATTTGCTGATTTGATTAAAACCCCCGTGGCGACATTACGCGACTGGGAGCAGGGCCGTTTTAATCCGCCCGGTGGCGTAATATGTTTATTAAAACTGATGCATGATCATCCTGAATTAATGGATGAGCTGGCTGCTTAATATTGTCTAAAAAAATCAAAAGTCAATGGAAAACGAACGCGTAACGGAGTTTGCAACCCGGTCACGCCTCAGTAAAACCAAGGCTAAAAATTGCATAACACTCGATCTTCAAGTTTTCTTACCTTGACTTTATAGATTCCAGATAACCAGTAACATAACGGCCAATAGATGTAGGCCGGAATAAGGCTTTTCAAGCGTAAGCGAGAACAAGCGTTTCCGGCATCCGGTACGAGGATGCCGGAAACGCCACCACGCGCTACGCTTGAGTGGTCTTATTCCGGCCTACGCCTAATGCTTGTTATCGCTGAATACCCCAAAATCAAGAATAAAAACTTGAGTATCGAGTAACACTTTATCAAGCTAGCTAAAAATAATATAAGGATCAAGTCGTGAATAACCCGGACTCAATCAGCATCATCCTCCCCGCCAAAAATGAAGCGGGAAATCTGGTCGACTTATTACCGCAGTTAAAGTCACTTTATCCTCTAGCCGAAATTCTGGTCATCAACGACGGCTCAACCGATAATACTGCGCAAGTCGCCATTGATGCCGGTGTAAAGGTCATTTCTCATCCTTATAATCAAGGCAATGGCGCTGCCATTAAAACCGGGGCAAGAAATGCAACGGGCGAACTGCTGGTTTTTATGGATGCAGACGGCCAGCATGATCCGGCCGACATCGCTGCTCTGCTTGAACAACTCAAGCACGGCTACGACATGGTTGTCGGTGCCAGAAGCAAGCGTACCCATGCAACCTTTTTAAGGTTCTGCGGCAATAGTTTTTTTAACCGACTGGCCTCCTCAATGACCGGGCATAAAATTGAAGATTTAACCTCCGGCTTTCGGGCGGTCAAGGCTGATAAATTCCGTAAATTCCTGTATTTGCTGCCTAACGGTTTTTCTTACCCGACCACCAGCACCATGGCCTTCTTCCGCTCCGGCTTTCCGGTCGCTTACATACCCATCCATGCCGGCAAACGTGGCGGCAAAAGCCATATCAGTCTTATTAAAGACGGCCCCCGTTTTTTTATGATCATCCTGAAAATAGGCGCTTTTTTTTCACCCATGCGCCTGTTTTTGCCCATTAGTTTGTTTCTTTTTCTAACCGGCCTGAGCTATTATGGTTACACTTACTACTTTGAGCATCGCTTTACCAATATGAGCGCCTTATTGTTCAGCACATCTATATTGACCTTTTTGATGGGCATTATTTCTGAACAAGTATCATCATTACATTACAAAAACAGTGATGACAACCAACAGTAACAGCCTGCGCTGGTTTAATACAACCACAGACAAGCCATCAATTGAAAAATCACATGGGTTTTCAACAAACCAGAATCGACGAACCAAAGCCGAAAAAATTAAAATAATTCTGGATGAACATTTAAAAACCTCCCCAGACCCTCGACTGCTTGTACTGGATATTGGCACTGGCAACGGTGAAATTGCGCATTACCTCAGTGATTTTTTTTGTGTAACCAGTGTTGACATAAATGACCATCGTTCAATTACTGATAATTTCAGTTTTTTAATTGCTAATGAAGCCTTGCCTTTTGCCGCCAATACCTTCGATATAGTGATATCGAATCATGTTATTGAACATGTTAAAAACCCGAAACGGCATGTTGCTGAGATTCACCGCGTCCTGAAGCCACAAGGCTGGTTTTATCTGGCAACGCCTAATCGATTATGGCCTTGGGAAGTTCATTACCGAGTTCCTTTAGCTCACTACTTGCCCCATAAGGCTTTCCATTGGTTAATGCAAAAAACCGGAAAATACCATGAAGATATTGCGCTGCAAACTGCTTGGCAGCTTAAATCGCTTTGCCGCAAATTCTCTCGAATTTACTCGATCAGTGAACAGATTTGCCGACAGCCCAGACATTATCAATTAAATGTAGCTGAATGGTTAAACCGGATATTGAACATAACGCCTATGGCCCTATTTGCCGCTGTCCACTGGTTCATGCCGACGTTTATTTTCATGTTGCAAAAAGACATCGCTACAAAAAAGATATTATGGCTAACATCCAGTTATCCCCGCTTTAAAGATGACAGCGCCTCCATATTTTTGCATCACTTAGCCGAAACCCTGAATGAACAGGACTTTGAAATACATATTTTGTCACCGGATCATGACTCCGTGGATCATACATTTCCAGAAAGCGCGATTAACAGCCATCACTTTCGCTATGCCTTCCCTGGAAGTCAACAAAAACTCGCCTATGGCTCCGGTATTCTTCCGAATTTACGCGCTAATCCCTGGCTGTTTTTGCAGGTGCCTTTCTTTCTGAAAGCCCTGTTTTTTTCAAGTTGGCGGTTAATCCGTCAACTTAAACCTGATTTGGTCCATGCCCATTGGATAGTCCCGCTAGGCACCATTGCCGTCTTGCTAGGCAAGTTTTCGGATATTCCTGTTATCGTTACTGCGCATGGCGGCGACGCTTTCGCCTTGCAAGGCGCTCTATTGGCAAAAATCAAACGCTGGACAATCCAAAACTGTAGCGCATGGACCAGCAATACGGCTGCGACTTCGAAAGCCGTTGGCAATGAATTACCCCAGCCGGTAATTATCCCCATGGGCATTGATTACCAACGCTTCAGTTGCGGACAATCTGCAAAAAAATCACCGGACACGTTTGTTTTTCTTTTTGTGGGCCGCTTGGTTGAAAAGAAAGGCGTAGCTGATCTCATCACCGCTTTTTCTTTACTGCCAGAAGTATTACGCAACAAAACCGAGCTATGGATTGTGGGTGACGGCGCGGAACGTAAAGCATTAGAAGCGCTGACACACGCACTGAACCTTGCTGATAAAGTGATTTTTTATGGCAGACTGCCTAACCAGCAACTGCCGGACTACTATGCAGCCGCCGATCTATTTATCGCCCCTTCTGTTACCGATGCATCGGGTGATACCGAAGGACAAGGCGTGATTTTACTGGAAGCGATGGCCAGTGGAACGGCGGTAATATCAACAAGAACCGGCGGAATTGGTGAAATCGTGACTCACGGCAAAACCGGCTTATTGGTTACCCCCAAGCACCCGGAGGAACTTAAAAATGCCATTGAACAACTATTGAATAATAGCGCTTTGCGCAATACGCTGGCCGAAGCAGCAACAAACAATGCGCAAGCTTATGACTGGAAACAAATTGGTACAAAATTCTCGGCGCTTTACAATCAATTCATCCGTTAATTTATCGCTCTATCTGGTATCCAACACTTCATCAAACAAGTATTGATATTCTTTTACCATGCGCTCCAGCGTGAACGCCTTTTCAACCTTGGCGCGATTATATTCGCCCATTTCCCTACGCAAGTGCGCATCATCAGCCAATTGATTGATCTTATCGGCAAATACCTGTACATCACCCAAGGGGCATAAAAAACCGCCTTGATCGTGGTCAAGCAATTCTGACAAAGAAGAGCAATTCGAGGCAACTAAAGGCAATCCGCAAGCCATGGCTTCCAAAGCAGCCAAACTTAAACCTTCTCTAACTGTCGGGAACAACAGAAGGTCGGCTTGCCGATAAACGTCAGGCATGTCCGCATAAGCAATTTTTCCCAGACAACGTATGCGTGGATGGTCTGCCAAGCTATCATTCGTTCGCAAGCCCGCTGTATAATGTATTTCGATGCCGGTATTAAGTTTATTGGCGATGGGAAGCAGCCATTGAACCCCTTTTCGTCGAGTCAGGTTTCCGCAAAATAAGACTTTGATCGTGTCTGAGTTTGCTCTTGAACGATTCGCAGGAAAAAAAACCTGCTCATCCACTCCGTTGTAAATTACACGAATATCTTTTTCTAATCCAAGATCATGTTTGGCCAGATTGGCGGTAAAGTGACTTACAGCCGTGATTGTATGAGCCTTATTAACCGCTAATGACGTAAACCAACGCAGATCGATACGATAGTGAATGTTCTGCAATGAGCTACTGTAAGGCGTCATAAATGAATCGAGTACATAATTATGAAAGGTAATGACAAGCGGAATGCCTAAACGTTTATGGAAAATCGCGTAGTCAGGCGTGGTATGAATCAAATCAGCCCGCGAAAAACGCCCTAATGGTAACAACGATACAGGGCAAAGCGTGCGATAAGGGTGATAAGGTGCGACTTTGTAATGGGGCAAGTAGCGCTCTAGTGTTTTGTGAACAACATAGGCACCATTGCCTGTGGCCATTGGGCTGAAAATCATCTAAACCTGGAAACCTTGCTAGTAAATGTATCACTTAAGAATACTATGAATGATTGTGATAAGTTAAGTCAACAACATCTATCTGTAATGCGGTTGGCAGTGATTCTTCCGTCCCTTGCTGGCGGCGGTTTGGAGCGAGTGCAAATAAACCTTGTTAAGGAATGGGTGAGACAAGGGATCGAAATTGATTTGGTTGTAAGTCGCTTGCATGGCCCATTAAGCAATTTAATACCTGCTGGATCATCGGTCTTCGAATTAGCGGGTAGCCAGCCTTATTTGTTTCCCATTGGCCTTTTTCGTTACCTTAAAGCGCGTAAACCCACTCATATTTTATCTTCAGCAAATGATCTTAATGCCATAACGCTATTCATTGCCGGTTTGTTAATGCTTAGGGTTCCTATTGTCATTAGTGTGCATAATCACTTATCGAGCGAATTGCAACTGGCTAAAGGTGGGGAGCTGGTTAAATTACGAATTGTCGTCTGGTTGTTAAAGCACATGATCCATCGCTCAGGAGCGGTGATTGCCGTTTCACAAGGAGTTGCCGATGATCTGGCGCATCATTTACCATTGAAACCAGGGCAATTACATGTTGTTTATAATCCGGTCATCTCGCCTGAGACTTACCGGCAGATTGCTATTCCTCTACTAAATTGCCCAGTTCCTCAAGGCACACCTTGGATTCTCTATGTGGGGCGCTTGACGCAGGCTAAAGGAGTTGATCTGCTTATCAATGCCTTTCAGAAAATCTCTCAATCTGCCAACGCCCATTTAGTGCTGATGGGATCCGGGCCTTTACAAGACGATATCGAAAAACAGATTGCAAGAATTGGCCTCACTCCACGCATCCATCTAGTCGGCTTCCAAGTAAATCCCCTACCTTGGATGCAAAAAGCCGATGTAGTGGTGCTGCCTTCGCGGCATGAAGGCTTAGGTAATGTATTAATCGAAGCGATGGCGTGCGGGACTCAAGTTGTTGCCACGGATTGTCCGAGCGGTCCATCGGAGATTCTTGATGGAGGACAGTTCGGCCAGCTTGTTCCAGTGGATGACTGCGAAGAATTGTCTAAAGCGCTACTGAATAGTTTAACAGGCGAGTTTAAGGTTGATTCCGATTTATTAATAAAACGAGCGCAATTATATACAGAATCTCGCGCAGCAAAAGAATATCTTACTTTGTTAAGGGGCAGTAAATAAAATATATCTCTAAAGCCTGGTCGTTATATACACTTTTAACTTACTAAAGCCTTTTTGTATACAATCTGAGCAAATTAATCATGAGATATCTTAACGGCAATATTTTTGACATGATAGCTAAGTTTGCAAAACGCATTATCAATAAAAGCGGCGATAAAAACATAATCTTTAAATAATGCGTAAATTTGATGGTTGGTAATGCTGAATAGCTAAGATAAATTTCAGTTAGGATTAAGTTTATTGCGGGGAGATGATGTGCTTTTTTGCTTATTATGGCCCTTTTTGTGAGAGTCCATAGTTCACTAATTTGCAAGCATGAAATAAAAGCGCCGTATTTGCAATCATCAAGTTCAGAGCGTAATAAAGCAATTTTTTTGATGTTTGAATGAATTGTGTTGATTGTAAAATCAGCTGTTATGGAGCTTTCATGTTGCCTATAAAAATAGGCAGCATTGTCAACCTCTACTAATGTCAATTTTTCCTTTGATAATATAAGGGCGTTAAATATTAAGTCTTCGCCATGGCTAAGGGCTGTAGGAAATTGAATATTTGATAAGATTGATGCAGGAAAAAGCTTTCCACAAACATATGCAGTACGTTTCATTAATAAAATAGATTTTAGGTAATCTTCACCAGAAATTTTATGTGGTTTTGCCGACTCTGGCGTACTTGTTTTAGCATGTATTTCATGATGATTTTTTTTAAATTTATATATCCTGGCGCAGGGAATGATGTTAAAGCGACAAGCGATATTTAATAAATTGATAATGCATTCGCTTGATATAATATCGTCGGCGTCTAAAAAAAATATATAGTCACCTTTAGCGTGATCAAGACCGTTGTTTCTCGCGCTGCTTACGCCCTGTTTATCCTGATTAATTACACGAATTCTTTTGTCTTCTGACTGATGAGCCTTAAGAATATCAGCCGATCCATCGGTGGAGCCGTCATTGATGCATACAATCTCAATATTGGGGTAGGATTGATTTGTTACGCTTTCTATGGTTTCGGCAATAAAATTTTCTGCATTATGAATTGGAATTATTATTGAAACCAGCATAAAGTTTTTGGGATAAGCCATCTTTTAAGTGAACGAGCAGCGACAAATAAATTGTGAAATTTGGCATAAAAAAACGCAGCTGAGTCGATAACAAATAGATGTTTTGCGCCGAATTTTTTTAGAACTGTTTCTATGAATGTATTTGAATGCTTTAATTCGTCTGATAGCCTAATAGATCGTCTTAATAGCTGGCGCTGGATCTGTCTTAAGGTGCGTTTTGTTTGTGTTGTAAGATAAGCGTACCTATTATTGAAGCTCTCTATTTTATAAACCGCTTGAATACACCCTTCTATATTTTTCCAGCTTGCCAGGGTAGTCATAATAGAATTACGTCGAATACGGCGCATAAAAAAACAAGTTTTCAACGAAATAGCTCGCTTGGCTGAGCAATATAATATCGGGGTAAATCCCTCGTCCTCATGTAGAAAGCCTTCGTCGAAAAACAAATTATTTTGTTCGACTAATTCCTTGGAAAATAAATATAGGCATGCCGAGGAAGAATATGAGTCGAGCGATACAAGCCTAGTTAGTAAATCTTGCCCTAGTAAGGGAGTAAGGATGTCGGGCTTTAAAAAAAACGGATGTTCTTCAATTTCTTCTTTATTTTCCGAAAAAGCAGCCCCAGAAAATACTATTAAATCTAATTGGAAGTGGTTTATGTATTCAATGCAAAGGGAAAACGTATCCGATTTTAATATGTCGTCGCTATCGAAAAAATAAATATATTTACCTTTTGCGTATTTTAATCCTGTGTTTCTTGCAGCGCTTAATCCATTGTTTTTCTGTGATATTACTTTAATGCGATTATCTAATTTCGCATTATATTGTACAATAGAGTGCGAAGAGTCTGTCGATCCGTCATCAATAATGATTAATTCGTAGGCTCGATAAGTCTGGATGAGTATCGAAAGTATCGCGTCATTAATGTAAAGTTCAACATTGTATGCCGGCATAATAACGCTAATTAGCGGGTTTTTATCAGGCATTTCGGATTTTCCAATGTTTACGAGAATGCCAGATCATGCGGCTCAGTTGATACGCATTTTCTAATGGATTTGATGAATGACGGCCTTTTAAATATTCAAGCGTAGCGTTGGGCGACTCATATGCTACATGCAGGCATAAGTTAAGCCACCGTCCTTTTAGTTCATTTTTTAAATAAATTGGCGAAAAAACTTGATGATTTTCATTTGATTCAACAAGTCGGTCTAGCCAATCTCGAAAATTTTTCAGATTATGCAGTCGAAAAGAGTATTTTTGAGGGTTGGATAACGTTTCATGAAGGATGAACTCACCATTACTAGGCTCAAGTCCTAATCGTTTGAGTTGTTTGCGTCGTACCAAATTAGCCAGTCCTTGTTGCTTTGTTTTATATACTTTACGGTCTACTGATTGGTGAGTTCTATAACATAGTAAAGGTTCAGAAATATTGGCAAACTTAATACCGGTGCATTCACTCAACCGTTGCCAAAGCTCGAAATCCTCGGCTCCCGAAAATTGAGACTGATACCCCCCATGTTGACCAAACACTATTTCTTTTCTGAATATAATGGTTGGATGATAAAGACAACATTCAAACAACAGAGTTGTGTTGATTTCATCATGCGTAGACGGTGGGTGCCAAATGCATTTCGGTTGTTCATATAGACGTAAAGCACTTCCGCAAACAGATACATCCGGGTGAGATTGCATAAATTCGTACTGACGTTTTAGTCGTTCAGGATATGCAATATCATCGGCATCCATGCGGGCTATTAATGACGATTCAGAGTGTGCCAAGCCAATATTCAATGATGAAGCAACTCCAATATTTTTTTTATTCTGAATCACTCGTATACGATGATCGCTGTTGGCGTATTTTTTAATGATATCTGGAGTATTATCCGTAGAGCCATCATCGATAATCAAAAACTCAAAGTTAGTAAAGGTTTGATTTAAAATGCTGCTTATAGCTTCTAATAAATACTTTTCACCATTGTAGACAGGCATTACAACCGAAACTATAGGGGCTTTCATATTCGTATCCAAGATTCAGGTATCAAATCATCTGTCTTTATAGAAGTATCACGAAACCAATGCTGTGGGGCGATGACAATTTTGTTTGGATTTTGATTGAGCTAAGCTCCCCACCAGCTAAAGTCAATCTATCCGCCAGACTAAGAAGCTTCCTGTTTTTAGCTATAAAAGCCCTGTATCTCGCCATCCCGGTTCCATTCATGAGATCATCAAACGTCTTTGTTCCTCGGATAAAACGGAAATCACCCAAAGCGACATCCACATATTCGGCATGGCTGTTCATAATGGCTTTGATCACAAAATCAAGATCCATCACATTGTGAATCACAGGGTCAAACAGGCCTATGATGTTATGCAACGACTTGTGATAAAAATAAGCCGATGGGTTTACCGAAAAGGTAAAATTTTTAATTCGTTGCCCATTCTACCGCGCCGATTGCTTAGCTGATTCGAACGATTAGACAAATTTCTATGTAGTAAACCATATCGTATTCAAATAATTAAGTACATAATAAAATTATGGCAACCTTTTATGACATTATGGATGCGTTTTATGACTTGGCCCCATGCTTTGATAAATACCAAGTAGAGACGATAATGTAATGGCTGCTGCTTTAAGTAAAATTGATTAATCCCTTTAACTCGAATCAAATTACAGCCACTTTTGTTATCCTCATAAGTTTTTGTACCTTCAAAGTATCTGTAATTCCCCCAAATCCTATCGATGTAAATAACGTTAGCTTTTTGAACCGATTTAAAAATAAAATGTAAATCCATTCCGTAATGTTCGTCTTCTTCATACATCCCGATACATTGATGTAAAGATTTGTGGTAGAAGTAGGCAGATGGATTCACGGGAAAAGACTCCGCATATCTTTCCAGCAACAGATTTCTTAGATTTATCATTTTCGGCATACTTACGAACCAAAGCTTATGCTCCTTATCCCACACTTTGCAGTTGCCAACAAGCAGCGAAGGCTCAGGAAGATTTTTGATAAGGTCAAATGCTTCGCATAGTGCTCCAGGCTCGTAATAATCGTCTACATTGAGGAATCCGAGAATAGATCCGGCAGCCATTTGGATCCCCTTATTCATTGCATTCGACTGGCCTTTATCTTTTTCTGATATCCAACGAATATGAGCATATTTTTCTGCGTATGATTTGATAATATCAACTGTTTTATCTGTCGAGCCACCATCAATAATAATGTGTTCAATATGAGCAAATCCCTGCTCAATGACATTTTGTATACAGTCTTCAATGAATCTGTCTCCATTCAAAACCGTAGTTATTATCGATAACAAAATATCTTTCTCTTTAAACTCGTAATTTTGTAAATTCATGTTCAAAATTAGCATATGAATCGTACGAGTTTTGTATAAGATTTTTACACGACCAAGCGATAAGTTCCGAATTGTATTTTTCCAAGGAAGAAATTGTTTTTGCTTCATCGTGAACGCGATACTCGGATAATACTTGCTTTACAATTACTGGTTCTCCATGCGCGGCCATTCTCCACCATAAATCAACATCCATCACATAAACCAAGGACACGTCTAAATAGCCGACAAGATCAAATAATTTTCTGTTCCAAAATGTTGATAGTTGTGAAAACCAATTTTCAATCCAGTATAGAAAAATTTGTTTGTTTATATCATTGGGCGGGTTGCGAATGTTTGTAGCATTTCTTTTGTAATCCACGAGTTGGCATGCGCCTATTAACCATTGAGGTTTTTCCAAAGATAAATTGGTGGCTACACAATTTAATGCATTCTTTTTAAGTAGATCATCAGGGTTTAACCATGAGATTATTTCGCCGGTACACATACTCAAACCTTTATTGAGGGCATGGCTTTGTCCTTGATCTTTTTCGCTTACCCAATAAGTCAGCCAAGGTTCATATTTTTTTATAATTTCAACGGAATTATCGGTGCTGCCGCCATCGATGATGACATATTCCAGATTCGGATAGTTTTGCAACAATACCGATCGTATGGTTATCTTCGATAAATTGCCCCTGATTAAAAGAAGGGGTCACAATGCTGATCTTTGGCCATGATTTTCCGTTTGGCATTAATGGTGGAAGTGGCGGGGATTCTTCTGTCCACGGCCAACCTTTTTTACCCTTGGGTGGTGATGGAAGCTTATTCAATAAACTCATTTTACGGTCGGACTCGACGCCCAATTTTCAACTTGCAGGCCGGATACTCGGTTAAATTCGCGTTCGTTATTGGTCACCAAAATCCAGCCTTCGGCTCTCGCGTGTGCCGCTAGCCACAAATCGTTATTACCGATAGGTTGACCATTTTTTTGCAATTCGGCACGTATTTGTCCTTAATGTCCGGCTACAGCTTCAGGTAAAGTATATAACGGAATCAAACCGGCAAGGTTGTTGATTGTGGTTAAGGCACGTTCCCTGGCTTGACTTTTTTCGGTGCCAAACCGTAGCTCACCCAGGGTAATTACAGACATGGCAAGTTCGTGGACAGCATGCCGGGAAAAACGTTCGCGTACTGCGGGCGGGTTATGTTTGGCGATATAAATACAGATATTGGTATCGAGCAAATAGCGGACGCCCATCAAAACGCCTCGCGTTCTTGGGGGAGGGCATCTTCGCGGCCATCCACCATGAAATCATCGGGCAGCGATGCCAGCGTGTCGAAAATCGCCGTACCATTGGCCGGCGTTTCCCGGAGCAAGATTTCGTCGCCCCGTCGAAAAATTTCTACCTGATCAGTGTTGAAACGAAATTCTTTGGGCAAACGCACTGCTTGGCTATTGCCAGACTGAAAAATTCGCGCGTAAGGCATTGTGACTCTCCATTAAGATGATGTATTAACGTGAAGTATATACTTCTGGCCGTGAAGATGCACTCTGGCTTAACAATTGTTCGTAGACTGTTTGATAAGCCTTGGCAACCACAGGATAGGAAAATTTAGCGACGGCATCGGCGCGAGCTTGTTTTGATAATGCAGCTCTTCGATCATCGTTTTCCAATACCCACTGTATACCCGTAGCCAGATCCTCGGTATCAAATGCCTTTGCCAGCCAGCCGTTTTGTTTATGCGTGACGATGTCGGGCAAGCCGCAGGTATCGAAAGCGATAACGGGCGTACCGCATGCCAACGCTTCGACGCCGGTTGTCGGTAAATTATCTTGTCTTGATGGTACGATCATGGCGTCGGCAGCGCTGTAAGCAATGTTAAGGCTGAGATCGTCATGCAGATGTCCCAAATAATGCATCGGAAAACTGATATCAGGCACTTTTTCAGGGCGTCTTTCGCCAAATATCAGTAATTGCAAACCAAGTATCTGTCCTCGTAAATGGTTTAAAGCGTCGAACAATAAGTCGGCACCTTTACGAGGATCGTTTCCGCCGCCCATTGCGCCAAAAATTAGTATAGGGCCATCCTCATGCAATCCGAGCAGACGCCTTGCAATATGACGTTCAATAGGTTGCCAAACTGCCGTATCCAATGCATTAGGAACGACGTTTACGGGCCAGTCGTGCATCAAAACGCTCTGTTTTACACACTCAGCCAACCAGCGGCTCGGGGTGACAATCTGGATAGGGTGTTTCCAGGCTTTCAGCTTTCGGTTCCAAACCCAGCGGCTGAGGTCGAGCCCGGACTCGTGGAATGGCCTGTTATCTGGCGAGTAGCCGTCCCGAAAGCGATGTTCATCCGTGTAATGCTCGGCCCCGCAAAATGCCCACATGTCGTGCAGCGTCCAGACAATAGGTTTTACGATGCGGGCTATGTCTTCGATTGACAGCATCTCGAAATTGATCCAGTGTAAATTGATAATGTCAGCATCGGATGCGTTGATTCGTTGCGGCCATCTCGAAGGGAACAAAGCGGGTGAATGAAGTACGGGATTGCCGGTTTTCAGTGTTTTGGTTAGTTTATTGCTTTGCGAGATACGTATACGATTAAAGGTTTGATGCCATGACGACTGTGGGACTTGGACGGTTGGATCTCCCGTTTGGGTGTGTTTTACCCACATGCTCGAGTCTATGCCTTGCTGCAGTAAGGCTTGATGAATTCGGTAGGCTGCACGGGCAGCGCCGCCCTGACTATCGGAGTAATTAAGTTGAAGGATTTTCAATGTTTGCCTGCTACGCGCTTGATAAGCTGTTTTGCTTTACGCCTTACGTTGATAATTGGGCTAATCAACCGTGAAATAGTTTCCGCGCTGCGTGCTTTGCTAAGATTTAACTCATTAGTTTTTTCATAAATCTGTGCATGTACCGCACCTTCTACCGTGCCAATATAACGAAGTCCAAGAGCTTTCATGACCCAAGGAAAAGTGTCTCGTAAATGAAATGTTGACGGTAAGTGACACTGAATTACCGGATAAAAACAGTTCGCGAAAATCACTTTACCTCCCATTCGGGTTGCATTGGCCATCTGAAAGGCTAGCAAAATTGGATCTTCAATATGTTCGAGTACATCTTGGGCAATAACTGCTTCGTAATTCTCAGAAATAAGATGAGAGACGAATTCTATTTTCGGAAAATTGATAATCTGTTCAAGGCCGATTTTTGAAGGATAAGGTTCGATAATTGAAATCGAGGCATCCGGTATTATTTTTACTATTGCCTGAGCCAATGCGCCAAAACCACCCCCATAATCAGCAATTGATTTAATCCTATTATTATTTAAATAAGTTGCTATTGCTTTACGATGCGATGTAGATACAGGATCTAATACGGTAAAAATTCCATTCATCAGCCAAACGGGGTGTGCATAATAATCAGAAATTGATTGTTGACTTAGCGGGCAATTGTAGTCAAGTTTTTGGGCGCGCCATATCCGATCCATTTCTTGCCATACCCATTCAACTGCGGGAAGTTTGTCGGGCAAATTATTTAAATATTCAATTTCATCTTTGGTTAACAAAGTATTATTGATGGGATATCCCCAAACTTGCGTCATATCCATGTTAGCTTTTTACGCGCCTTGCAAGAAATGAAAAAAATGATTTTAACCATATGCTTTTAGGATGCTTGTGGTCGCGCTTGACCTTATTAACTGCTAATGCTGACTCGAAAATATCGGATGGAAAACGTTCTATGCGTGGTGACAATTGAGTATGTACATAAGGGTCGCTATTACCGCAATTTACACCTGTGCCGTCATGCCCAATGTTTTGCACCAAACTCCGCACTGGATTTAAGCATAGTCCATTATTTTCAAAAATAGTTGCGTACCAAAAAATAGCCCAAGTGTTCAATTTTCTCAAATGGTTTAATTTAACTTGTGCCCAAAAATCGTAAGTTCCATCCAAATTGAAACGCGCTATTTTACTTGTGTCCCATGTTTTAATTAGTTTTTCAGGCGCTTTGTCGAAATGTTGCCAACGGTCCGCCCAGGTTGCCCAGCCCCAACAATTCATTACTCGCCAGAAAAAAGCATCATCCAGCCCTTCGGGATCAATCGGATAATTCCAGCCACTAATGTGCCAGACTTTTTTTTCATCGGCGTATTTATCCAGCGCTGTATTCGTGAAGGTTAAGAAATATGGGCTAGTGACAATATCGTCCTCCAGAACAATAACTCGTCCGTATTCATTACAAACCGTAGTGACACCGTCAATAATGTTGCGAGACAATCCATAATTGGTTACACGTTCAATTATTGACACACTGCGAAAACCGCTGATATTGCGTACCAAGGTTCGTACTTCATCAACTTTCGCCTCCTCTTCAGGCTTTCGTGCTGCATCCGCATAAATAATCAAATCACTTTGCTCTGCCAGTGGATTTGCGGCGAGTGCTTCCACGGTGCGGCGAGTATGTTCGGGGCGGGCGAAGACAAATAGGACGATAGGAACTGTCATTATTTATCCGATTCGCAAGTGCACGCTCGACTGCCCGCAAAGTTTTTGGGGTGTTGTGGCATTAGACTATTGAAAATAGGATAAGTAATGATGTGCGATGCGCATTCAGTTCGATCAGCAGATTGTGATTTTTTTGCATCAATAATGATCGAAGTGTAACGCAGCACTCCATCAGCATTTCTCTTATCAAAACGTTTGGAACGGCGAACCATCCCATCGACTGGATTCCAGGCAAATTCATGAAAAAATCCACGCTGATCAAAATACTCAAGCAATGACACGGTAAAACCTACGGACGAAAAAAGACTACCAAATGTCTTATGTGTGTATAAAACCTTATGGTCGTCTGAGCCTGGACCTATACCTTCAGGCATTACCCAACTTATGTAATCCTCGCCTGGATGTAATCCATCGGGCACAGCAACACGCAAGTAGCCTCCTAGTTTCAGATATTTAAAGCAATTGGATGCTGCGATAACCGCCTGTTCGGGTGTCAAATGTTCCCACACGTGTTCAGCTAAAATCGCATCCAGTGAATCTGGCCTAAAAAGACTCGCCCAATCTTCGTCAAACAACAGGTTCAGAATTGTTTCGTCAGTAGATAACCATCCCTCATATTGCGTGCCACCCGCGCCAACGATGATTCTTTTTTTTGTACATTGCTTTAATTCCCGCTTCAGTGTGAGTTTTTTCTTGAAGATAGCAATATGGTTTTGGCTGCTTTTAAATTTTTTTGAGATGCGGTCAATAATTAAGCTAAATTTCCCTAATGTTGTGGCTTTGTCAATTTTCAATATAACCTTCTCCAAATATTTGTTTTTGTAAAAAAGTTTACATATGGCGAAGGCCCGGTTTTATCAAGTTCTAACTCAAAGTTTTTTAAAAAATATAAGGTTTCTGGTGTTAAATAATATTCTCTTTCAGTATTGTCCAGAACAAGATAGCCGCCTATTTTTACTTTAGCTACTGATTGTTTTACACATGATGGACGAGCGCGTCCATCAATAATTACAAAGTCAAAATAATCATTAGGGAATTCATTTATTTTGTTGGCATATTTCTTAAATATTTTTCCGATAAAATGTTGAGAACTAGACTTGTATGATGTTGGATTAGAATGGTGCAAACCACTTGGACGAATTTCATATTCTGGTGCTTCATAAATTCCAGTCCAAAATTTACTCAGATCATCATGGTTGATAATTCCGAATAGCTTTTCAAACCATTCTTTATCATGTTCAACTGTGATTACCCTTGCTCCTCTGTCCAAAAAGAATAGAGTTGATCCACCGCCCCCATATTCAAAAACACAACTACCATTTTCTAGTTTTTCTTCTATAAAAGATATTGATTGGAATGTCATCCATGGTATTCTGTCAGATACCGGTGAGTGCTCTCTATGTTGTGATTTTTTCCACTGATTAAAGTATCTATTGATTGCGAATGTATTCGCACCACATTTATTGAAAAATAGCTCCCTTATGAATTTTATCTCAAGTTTAAGCATGCCCAGCTATCATTCTTACTGAATAATCTGCCAAAAAGCAACCTTGTCCAGGAGGGGGTAGCTTCCCTGTTCCATAAAAATCGCCTTGTTCGACGTTAAAACTTGCAGCATCCTGAATCCAGTCAATAATGGTGTTGTTCGATGCTAAGAATAGCACCATAGTATAGGTGCCAGAAACAAGTGGAAGTTTAGGTATTCGAAAATCTAGACATTCGTTTGATACATCAATTCCGGAGAAATATTGCCCAGTTGATTCATTGCTTAAATGCCAAACGCGTAAGCCTTTCGAATCATCGATTCCAATAGCAATGATTGGATTCTTTATGGTCAATCCTTTGGTTTGTGATGATAACTTGATGCGAATCGTTATATCTTGTCCGCACATTACGCTTTCGGTTGTGCGTTGGGTCGAATCAAGAATATTTACTGATGAAAATTTTGCTAACCCAGAACCTTGCCTATCTTTCCGTTCGGACAATTGAATATCCGCTTTCCTCGCGGAGTCTTGAAGATAAGTCTTGACTACATTTTCTGCTTCGCCGGTTGAACTTAGCATTCCACTGCTTAAATACATTCCTCTCTCGCATAATTTTGTGACTGCGGCCATATTGTGGCTCACAAACAAAATCGTCCGTCCTTCTTGCGATACTTCTTCCATCTTCCCCAAACACTTCTTCTGAAACTGCGCGTCACCAACCGCCAGAACCTCATCGACAATCAATATCTCAGGATCCAGATGGGCGGCCACCGCAAAGGCCAGTCTCACATACATGCCGCTGGAATAACGCTTGACCGGGGTGTCGAGAAACTTTTCCACCTCTGCAAAATCGACGATTTCATCAAACTTTCTTATGATTTCGGCTTTTCGCATGCCGAGTATGGCACCGTTTAAATAGATATTTTCCCGGCCGGATAATTCCGGATGGAAACCGGTGCCGACTTCTAAGAGGCTGGCAACGCGGCCTTTAATACTTATCTGCCCTACAGTCGGCTCGGTAATACGTGAAAGAATTTTCAGCAGCGTAGACTTGCCGGCACCATTGCGACCAATGATACCTACCCGGTCGCCTTGCTGAATATCAAAGTTGATATCTTTGAGCGCCCAGAATTCCTCGTGTGCCTCATCGTTTTCAGGGGCGGCAAAAGGATGACGGAACTTTTTAAGTGTTCGTTTAGCACCATTGGCTATTACATCCCTTAAAGCGGTATAACGCTCGGGAGATTGATGACTGAGGATGTATTTTTTCCCTAAATTTTGAACGGAAATAACTGGTGTCATGGAGGGACTATATTAAATCGGCAAATCTTCGTTCCGTTTTACGGAAATAGAAGATACCTGTGATCAACAAAAGCAATATTAGACTCGATGAAAGGATGAAGCCATCCCAATAAAGCTGAGTATTGCCACCCAGAATCGCCCAACGAAAACCGTCTATCACCCCTACCATGGGGTTGAGTGAATACAGCAGGCGCCACTGCTGGGGCACAATAGCGCTGCTAAACCCGACTGGTGAAACATATAGCCCTAACTGCACCACGAAAGGAATGATGTAGCGAAAATCCCGATATTTGACATTCAGGGCAGCAATCCAAAGACCAGAACCCATTGCTGCCGCAAAAGCAATAAAGATGAACAGCGGCAAGGTAAGAATCCGCCAATTCGGGTAAAAGCCATACCAAAGCATCAAGCCGACCAGGATAATTCCAGACAACAGGAAATCCACAAAACTAACGATGACCGCGCTGGCAGGGATTACCAACCGGGGAAAGTAAACCTTAGAAATCATATTGGCATTGCTGATCAAGCTGTTTCCCGCTTCGGTAAAAGCATTGGAAAAAAATTGCCATGGCAATAATGCGGCGAAAACCAAAATCGGGTAAGGCACGCCATCGGATGGCAATTTTGCCAGCTTGCTGAAAACCAAGGTAAATACCACCATAGTAAGAAACGGACGCAACAGCGCCCAGGCAATACCTATGGCGGTCTGTTTGTAGCGCACCAGAATATCGCGCCAGGCCAAAAAGAAAAACAGCTCGCGGTAGCGCCATAAGTCCTTCCAGTAATGCCGCTCCGTTTGGCCTGCCTTAATGAGCAATGTATGTTGATGTGTCATTTAATTAAATGAAAAAAAGAGGGGATCAATAACTAATAGTCCAGTCCGATATAGCCTTGATTGCGCGTTACCTAGGAGCTTGTCCGAGAACTAACGTGTAACTAATTCGCCTACTATATATAGTGTCTTGAAAGCATTAAAAAGCACTACATATTGATAGCAACTGACAAGCATGTTAGTTCTCGGACAGCCTCCTAGTGTTTAATGTATTGATCAGCACAGCCTATATCCAGAATAATGCCCTGCGCTTGCTCGCCCCCCCCCCCCCTGCGGGAAAGGGGTTGGGATGGATGGATATAATGCTCCTACGGGTTGCCGCACTCCCTAATTAAGCAGGTCTTTAAGCAAAATAACTTCAAGTTCAGCAGTGGAACGAATACCGGTGTCATTGGTTATGAAGAATTTGCATCCAGCTTTAAGCGCAGTCGCATAGTGAAGGGCATCGGCAAACTTCATGCTATATTTCGCACGGATTTGGGCACAAAGATTAAAGGTGTCGGCATCATGGGATCTTATAGAAAGAAAATCATCTGCATAAAAAAATGCTTTAATGTTGGCGACTAACAAAATATTGTCAGTTTGATAAGGTTTTACCAGTGTTTCGGCAACAGTAATATCACCTGTATAGGCAATTAAGCTACCCAATTCAACGGCTGCCAATAGGGTTGAGGCCACAGTAAAAAATTCTGGATTTTGATCAAGAAAATAGATGAACAGGTTGGTGTCAATGTATACCTGTTGACCCGCCAACTTATCGAGACTATCGGCTATTTTTCCCATGTATCCCTTTCATTACGGATAAAGTCGTCAATAGCATCGGCGGAATCGCCCCATAAACCACGGGCAATACCTGCATAAGACATAATTGATTTTTTTTGTCCTATGCGATTTACAGGGGTAAGCATAACAACGCCATTAACAAGATTGACATTAATCTTGTCGTTAGTATGAATCTGCCATGCCTTTAAAATTTCGGCTGGGATAGTAAACTGACCTTTAGGTCGGATGTTGACGACTGGCATTAGGTTTATCTCCATTAAGCAGGGAATAGGAAATATAAACCTGTTTCTTACTTACCGCAAGTGGTCTTTCCTGGATGTCAAAGAGATAAAGAGAGATAGCGGGGAGTCGCTATTTCTGAGTAAAGATTTCCCTTGCTCCCAGCGTGGAAATCCTCAAAAATACTGCGACCAATTAGATTGCTACGCAAGCCCCAGCCGTCCTGGTCACTCGCTTACCACCCAACAAGGGGTGGTTCACATGCTCTCCAATGACTCGACGCGATTTCGTAAAGCCTGCATTTTCACTACGCAAAAAACGCTTCGTGAAAACACATGCACTATCGCTTCTGGGGACTACTCGACTCCTGTCTCGCAGCGAAGGGGTCAAACCCAATGTCATTAAGTTAAGCCATTCGCTGAGCGGAGTCGAAGCGATTTTGCTGGCTTCGGCTCCGCTCAGCCAATGGCTCATGTTGCCAAGAGGCGCTTAACTTAACGGCATTGGCGTCAAACCCGTTGCCATGACTGTCACTTGCCGCAAAATCGGCGACAGTCTTCATTGTTATCCCGTCAAGCTCAATAGATAGTGTGCTTTCATAGTACATTGTCTCGTTGCCTCGTCTCTCCGGCTAACTCAAGGACAATTTGTATCTAGCCATCACTCATATATACCGGACTTGCAGAAATTTGATCTATCAGGGGTGCGATGCAGGGGATAAAACCAGCGCGTTTGGCTTGAAGTAAAACACCCAGAGTACCACTGTTTTGATCTGATTTATTTTTGCAACTTTGCGGCCACGCTTGTCGTCAATCAGCAGATAGTCGGTACCCACTTCTTTATAAAGCAGCATGGCTTGAGTTTCACCCGCATCGGCAAAAGCATCAAGATAGATAAATCGCTGCATATCCACTGAGCGGACTTTGCCATGAAGATAGGTTTGCAGACGTTCAGATTGTGGCTTATCAATTGTCGTTACTTCAGATAAAACTGCTTCGGGCACTAGCACAGTGCCGAAGATCGCTTCCAGCAACAAGAGGCTGTCACAGGTCGCAAGGGCGATCAACGCTGGCATAGGCTACCAAAATCATGTCAGGGTAAATCCATTCATCTCTTCAAGCAGCTCATCGCGCGTGATGTCAATGACAGGCACGCGATTTGTCTTGCAGACGGCCATGAAATCATACAGGTTAATTCCTGCCAACTCTGCGGCTTTAACAAGCGTCACATGCTCTCTCAGGTAAAGCCAAAGGGCATAAGCGGTACGAATTTCTTGCTTAATTTCAGGCACGGCCTGAAATGTGACAAAATCATTGGGTAAGTCAATCGCTATTTGCATAATGAGTCTCCAAGTTGGGTCATTGTCATAAGGTATCTTTTCATTAAATCAAAATTTGTTAGATGTAGTGCAAATCGCATTTAATCTGTATTGATTGTAGGCAAATGGCGCATCTCCAGTATACCGCTTCGTTTGCATTGGTATTCAATTTATTGTGCCGCGATGCGTACTGCGTGCGGGTTATGCTTGGCGATATAAATACAGATATTGGTATCGAGCAAATAGCGGATGCTCATCAAAATGCCTCGCGTTCTTGGGCGTGCGCATCTTCGCGGCCATCCACCATGAAATCATCGGGCAACGACGCCAGCATGTCAAAAATCGCCGTACCATTGACCGGTGTTTTCCTCAGCACGATTTCGTCGCCCCTTCGAAAAATTTCTACCCGATCAGTGTTGAAACAAAATTCTTTGGGTAAACGCACTGCTTGGCTATTGCCAGATTGAAAAATTCGCGCGTAAGGCATTGTGACTCTCCGGTAAGATCATGTATTAACGTTAAGTATATACTTCTGGCCGTGAAGATGCATTCATGCTAATTGCTCTCGAAAAGTAAGGCGTCAAACCCGGCGCTATGACTATCACTTGCCGCTTTTCCGATAGCGTTGCCGCAAAATCGGCGACAAAAGAACCGGCCGCTTCGCCGTCGTCCTGTTCTAGGCAATAGTTTTCTTTTGGTGTGATGCTTCTTGACGAATTAACATGGCATTTGTACGTTTCCGCCAAAACTCCAATTGCTCTTGTGGTGACATGCCTGTTACTAATTTTGCCACATGTTCAGCACCGCGCCGTTTTAACACGACGCATTCTGGTTCAGGAATCATCGCTGCCATAACTGATAACCTCCAATGGAGAATAAATGCCGATTTGGCCGTAGCCGTTAAGTGTATTCACTGCGTTATATTTAGGGATTTTATCGAAATGCACAATATGCTTGAAATTCCAACTTACAATAAGGTTGCACTGTGTTACTGTGGCAATTGCAACATGCAAGGCATCTTCGGCAGATTTTGGAGTAACAACACCCAAATACTGCTTACTTAAGAAAATTTCTATTTAAAAACAATATTATATAAAATATTAAATGGTGCATAAACGTAAATAAAAAGAACATCTCAGTCTTGTAATAGCCGTAAAACCTCAACCGAAGTTCTGTCTGGTATTAACCCTATCTTGATAGCAATCTTGTAGCTGGGTTACAACTTATTAATTAATAAAGATAATATCCTTAAGTAAGCAGTATTTGGGGCAGCCCCCAATAAATCCATTGCAATTTGCCGGACT
>SESA01000571.1_pt1 | contig 23165 bp, 14 predicted proteins | sample 3171451 | NCBI WGS metagenome assembly SESA01 (sample SAMN06051862, study PRJNA518727) | freshwater metagenome | biome: subpolar coniferous forest; feature: holomictic lake; material: water; isolation source: holomictic Lake 227, 8 m depth | place: Canada: near Kenora, Ontario | collected...
TCTTTCATCAATTGCTTTACGGAGTTTCGGGATACAGGGTGCTGGTTTCCGCTGACACGACTTTCCTATCTTTCGGATGTCGCATTCTTTGGCTTGAACCCGGGGGCGATGCATATTCACAATAGTATCCTGCATGGATTCAATGCAGTTCTTGTGTTTATATTTCTTCGGATGTCGCTGAAGAAGCGGTTGAATAGCATGCCTCCCTCCGCGCAAGCTGCTAAATTTGATGAAGTAATTTTGGGTGGTGCTGTGGCACTGGGTACCTTATTCTGGGCGCTCCATCCGCTTCGCGTTGAGAGTGTCGCATGGATATCTTCTCGAAAGGATTTGCTTTCGCTTTTTTGGGAGTTACTGGCGCTGATGGCATGGATCAAAGGGATGGACAGTCCACTCAAACGGTATGTGCTATTCCCTGTGCTTTTCTTTATCCTTGCCATGATGGCCAAGCCGACAGCGATCACGTTTGTTGTCTTAGTTGCGCTGCTTGATCTTTTTTTGCTAGGCCAGTTCAGATGGCGCCGATACCTTCCTCTGGCCCTCCTGACGTTACCGTTGATTGTTGTCAGTATCTACACACAACACATCGTGCGCGGCAATGATGTGAATTGCACCCTGTATGTGCCCTTGTATGGGCGTTTCGTGCAAGGCATTGCATCTGTTGGGCTGTACCTTGTTCAGACGTGCTGGCCTGTCAATCTGCATGTTCCCGCTCTTTATCAATGGCCGCAGATGCCAGAATGTTTTTGGTTTGGTCTGGTTGTTTGTATTGTAACCTGTGGTGTGCTTGTGCGGTATAGATGGTTCATGTTTTGTATGCTCGGCTATCTGGTTGCGTTGTCCCCCATGCTCGGTATTGTGTCGTTTGGTTTTCAAGCGCATGCCGACCGTTTTACATATCTGCCTTCTCTTTATCTTGCAGCAGGAATTGCTGGCGCTCTTTATTGGGTCAGTCAGAGGAACAGAGCGGTTGCTTGTGCCGGCTGGGGATTGATGGTGCTTTATTGCATGGCGCTCACCTGGGGTTCCGTTCAACAACTTTCGTACTGGCAAGATACAGAGACCCTTTCGCGCCGGGCACTTCAGTGTGAGCCGGATAATATGATCGCGCACAAGAATCTAGGAGCACATCTTTTTTTGAAACGGCAACGACTTGAAGAAGCGGAAATCCATTTTGAACGGGCTATGGCGCTTCACCGAGATGCCCTGACCTATAGTGTGGGAATCACCCTGTTTATAGCCGATGGAAACATGAAGCGGGCGACAGCGATGTCCGAGCAATTTATGAAGACCGTTAGGGAACGCGAAAATCAAGGATGGAAGGTCCACGCGTGTATGGCGGAGGCTTTTCAGGCCTATTGCCAGGGCAACGGGTCGTTAGCAGAGGACAATTTTAAGGTGATCAGCCTAAAGAATCCCACATTTGCACCTGCTTTTTATATGTTGGGAAAAATAGCCTTAAAAAGGGGTGACGCGGCGGTGGCTGAAAAATATTGGACCCTTGCCCGTCAGGACGTCATGTTTCGCAATTGGCTGTAGAAAGTTGTGGCTTGACGCATTTTCACCTCCGTGATAACATCCGAACGAATTTTGTTTATTCGTTCATTCAATGAGGAAATAAAGATGAAGAGATTGTTAGGACTTGCTTTGGCCTTGACGGGATTGGTGGCGTGTGCCCCTGAGACGAAACCAGAAGCTTCGGTAACGAAGAAAGAAGGTGCTGTGAATAAGAAATCAGAAGCACGTATCAAGTTGTTGACGGTTGCGCCGGGGCATTTCCATGCCTATCTGGTGCAAAATCGTATGTATCCGCAACTCTCGCCGGATGTTCATGTGTATGCGCCTGAAGGTCCGGAACTGGATGCGCATCTCAAGAAAATTGAGAGCTTTAATACGCGCGAGAAAGATCCGACGTCCTGGAAGACAACAGTCTATCGCGGAGATGACTTCCTCGAAAAGATGCTTCAAGAGAAAAAGGGCAACCTTGTCGTTCTCGCGGGGAACAACGCCAAAAAGACGAGTTACATCTTGGAGAGTGTCAAAGCGGGTCTTAATGTGCTCTCGGATAAGCCGATGGCGATCAATCCTGCCAATTTTGAAATGCTCAAAGAGGCGTTTAAGATAGCCAAGGAGAAAAATGTTCTGCTCTCTGATATTATGACGGAGCGCCATGAGATCACCGCTATTTTGCAGCGTTATTTCGTGCATTGTCCGGATGTGTTTGGCGCTATCGATCCTGGCACAGTGGATAATCCATCCGTGACCAAGGAGAGCGTTCACCATTTTTCAAAGATTGTAGCAGGGTCTCCGTTGCGGCGTCCGCCATGGTTCTTCGATATCAAGCAGCAGGGCGAAGGCATTGCTGACGTGAGCACGCATCTGGTTGACCTGGTTCAGTGGGAGATGTTTCCGAGCCAGATCATTGCGGATTCCGACGTGAAGATGATGAAGGCTAAGCGGTTTACGACTCTCCTGACACCGGAACAGTTCAAACGGACGACGTCCTGTGATACATTCCCAAGCTATCTTCAGGAATACAAAAAGGCGGACGGAAACATCGAGATTCCCTGCAACGGTGAATTCGTTTATACGCTGCGCGGTGTGCATTGCAAGATCTCTGTGATTTGGAACTATGAAGCACCTGCGGGAGCCGCTGACACGCACTTCTCGTTGATGCGCGGCACGAAAGTTTCGGCTGTAATCCGCCAGGGCAAGGAGCAGGGGTATAAGCCGATGCTTTATCTTGACCTCCGTCCGGGCGTAAACGCAGCGTCGATCGAACCCGCGCTCAAGAAGGCTATTGCAGAGGCGAACAAGCAGTGGCCGGGCATTGATATTAAGAAGATCGACACCGGCTGGGAACTGGTCATTCCCCAAAAATACTATGTTGGCCATGAAGCACATTTCGGCCAGGTTATGGAAAAGTACCTGAGTTATCTGGATGATGGCAAGATGCCGGCATGGGAAGTCCCGAACATGCTCCAAAAGTATCGTACCATCATGGAAGCGTACAAGATGTCACGGTAAGGCAACCGCCCGGGGTGCTATAAACTTTGTCGGGAGCTTTGTCGAAATCAATTAGCACCTCGTTGTCCGACAACCCTTACACCGGGAATAAGCGGACGGGTAACTTAGGGAAGTGTCAGCCGGCTTCGCTAAGGCTACGCCGCGCCAGGGTAAGTCTTAGAAGTGTCAGTAAGTGTCAGCAAGTTGGGAATCAGAGTCAAGCATCGAATGGCGCGAACCACACGAATGAATGCGAACATCGAACATTCAACATCGAACGTCGAACGTCGAATTTTTGAATTTCAATAAGGCAATAACGCAATAAGGCAATAAGGAACAAGCGTATTCGCTTCGCGAAATTCTCTTGAAGTTATAGGTTAGTGACATGCGTTCATTTCTGTTGCGATAGCCAGCGCTGCGGCACGCGGATCGGTTGCTTCAAGAATTGGACGTCCAACAACCAAGTGGGTTGAACCGTCACGGACAGCCTGCCCAGGAGTTGCAACACGCTTCTGGTCTCCAATATCAGCACCCGCAGGACGTACGCCCGGGGTCACGAGCAAAGCCAAGGGCCCCAGAATTCGGCGCATATTGGCCACTTCCTTGGGTGAACAGACAATACCATCTGCACCATTGGAACAGGCGAGCAGTCCCATGGCTTCGACTTGATCTTTCATGTCACGTTGCACGCCAATGTCTGCAAGATCGCTCTGGTCCAGACTGGTCAGTGCGGTGACCGCTAAAATCTTGGGGGCGTTTATGCCTGCGGCGAGTGCTGCGTTCTTGGCGGCTCGAATCATGGTACGTCCACCTACCGAATGAATGGTCATCAGGTCAACACCCAATGCTACTCCACTCGTAACCGCACGCTCAACCGTACGAGGGATGTCATGTAGCTTCAGATCAAGAAAGACCTTTTTGTTGTAAGCCTTTACCGCGCGTACGACATCTGGGCCTTCAGCGCTGAAAAGTTCAAGTCCGATCTTGTAAAATGAAACCGCATCGCCCAACTGCTCCATGAGCTGTTTGACCTCAGCCGTTGATGACACATCCAACGCAACAATGAGTTCAGCCATAATTATTTCCTTTTAAAAAGAGTTTTCATATTTGACCATAAACCCACTTTGACAGCAATCATAAATTCTTTAATTTGCTAGGTTTGACAAACAAGTTAGTACATGCTAACATTTAGCCATGAATTCTTTAACCACCACCAGCACCGAAGATTGCCTTGAGATTATTGCGAAGTTGGCTGAGAAGGAAGGCCATGCGCATGTGAGCGATATTGCCCGGCAGTTGGGAATCAAGAAACCTTCAGTAACCGCAACGCTAAAGACCTTAGCGGAGAAAGGGCTTGTACAATATGAGTCCTATCATCCCGTTGAACTGACGCGTAAAGGTTCTCAGATCGCCACTCAAGTGATCAAGAAGCACCAAACTTTAAAGTGTTTCCTGACGCAATGCCTTCAGTTGTCGGCGGAACATGCGGATGCCCTTGCTTGTAAATTAGAACATGAATTAGATGATGTTGCCTTTGAACGGTTACGTGCGTTTGTGAATATCAAATACTTGGATGCCTTGTTACCTGACGAGGTGGGTATTGTTATGAGTGTGCCTGTTGGGCTTGGAAGACGTTTGGCGGCGTATGGGCTGGTGAAAGGATCATCGGTTCGGCTTTCAAAGATTGCTCCGCTCGGGGACCCGCGAAGTTTTTTGGTGAACAATACCGAGATTTCCCTTCGCTCATCTGAGGCAAAGCAAATACAGGTGGAGTTACAAATTTGAGCTATGAAGAAAAGTCTTAAAATAGCATTAGTGGGTCAACCCAATTGTGGAAAGACAACACTTTTCAATGTGCTGACGGGGGGGCGGCAGCATGTGGGTAACTATTCGGGCGTGACCGTTGAACGGCATACAGGTGTTTGTTCATGGGGCGGTGTCGATTATGAGCTGACGGATCTTCCGGGGGCCCAGTCGTTAACTGCGTCTTCTGCTGATGAGACGATTGTGCAGCAGACTTTGCTCGGCGAGCGCTTTGATCTTCTCGTGAATGTGATTGATTCGACCCAACTAACGAGAAGCCTTTATCTGACTGTGCAATTGTTTAATCTTGGCCTTCCGGTTATCCTTGTGTTGAATATGGCGGATGAAGCGGAGACCAAGGGGATTGTGATTGACGTGAAGCAACTCATGGCACTCTCGGGATGTCCCGTTGTTCAAACAGTTGGACGTTCAGGGCGAGGTGTCGAAGAATTAAAAGTATCTATTCTCGAGACGATTAATCATCCGCCAATCCCTCGGATTCCGGATTGGAAATATCATGGGGATGAGCACATGCGGAGAGCAGTTGGAAAACTGGCAGAAGCTATTGCTCGAGAAGAACCATTTTTTGTATCGACTCCAAGCCCTGAATGGATGGCTGTAAAACTGTTGGAAAAAGATCCGAACGTCATGGAAGCGGTCTTTAAACGGTTGCCGAATTTTGAAACAGAGGTCAAGCAGCAGATTGCCAAGTTGGAGGATGCTCAGGGCGAATCAGCCGATGATGTGGTGGCAGATTTTCGTTACGGAATTATTAATGCTCTTGTCAAAGCCTGTCAGCATCAGGCCCCGTCTTCACGAGAAGACATGACGTGGCAGATTGACCGTGCCGTCACCCATCGGATCTGGGGGTTACCCATCTTCTTCGCGATCATGTATGGAATGTTTTCCTTAACGTTTATTGCGAGTGAGCCTCTGATGCATTTGCTGGAAAGCGGATTTGCGGCTCTGGGTGCTTTTTTGGGTAGTATCTGGCCGAAAACTTCCCTGCCAGAAATGCGCTCGCTTCTATTGGAGGGCGTGTTGGGCGGGGTCTGCGGCGTACTGGTCTTCCTACCGAATATCCTGATGCTCTTCCTCTGCTTGGCACTGATAGAGGGTACAGGTTATATGTCACGCGCGGCTTTCATCATGGATCGTGCCATGCGTGCTGTTGGGTTACAAGGGAAGAGTTTTATTCCGCTCTTGATCGGTTTTGGATGCAGCGTTCCAGCCCTGATGGCGACACGCATGATTGAGTCACGGCGTGACCGAATGGCCACCCTTTTTATTGTGCCGCTCATGAGTTGCGGAGCCAAGTTGCCGATCTATTCGCTCATCATCTCTGCATTTTTCCCGACGGTATGGCGGGCGCCTGCCTTGCTTTCCATTTATCTGATTGGGGTGCTTGCGGGGCTGGCTGTGGCTGCGCTGATGCGCAAGACCCTCTTTAAAGGGGATTCATCGCTCTTTATCCTTGAGTTGCCACCTTATCGATTACCCACACTGCGAAGCGTATTGATTCATCTGTGGGAGCGCGCGCAGCTCTACATTTACAAGGCGGGAACACTGATCCTGGCGGCCTCTGTTATCTTCTGGATTGCGACAACTTATCCCAAGACAGGGCATCCTGAAGATACGGTTAGCGGACGGGTAGGATATCTGCTTGAGCCTGCAATGCGACATATCGGATTTGACTGGCATATCAGTTCTGCACTGGTCGGTGCCTTTGCTGCGAAAGAAATCTTTGTCTCCCAAATGGCCATTCTTGCCGCCGTGGAGGGGGATAAACCCTTGCGCCTGTTTTTACAAGAACGCTATACGCCATTACAAGGATATGTATTGATGCTCTTCTGCCTGATGGCTACCCCCTGTGTTGCGACCTTTGCGACCGTCCGAAAAGAGACTAACTCGTGGGGCTGGGCACTGGCTCAACAAGGGGTGATGACCCTATTAGCCTATAGTGTCTGCTTTGTGGTCTACCAATTGGGCTGCTTACTGCTCTGAAGCGATGCGAGGTACGTGTGTTGCTGAAAGTGCAATGGTTTTTGCGAAAAGTACAATTGTCAAAAGTAAGGGGTCATGCTATTATGACGCTGTTTTCGGCCTCTTGTTATTGGTGTATGCCTCGTTATGGACATGCCTGAACTCGTTTTACGGAGATTTATTATATGGCAACGTATGCGATTGGCTTGGATTATGGTACAAATTCGTGCCGTTCCTTGATTGTGAATCTTGAGAGTGGCGCGGAAGTTGCGACCCATGTTTTCAATTATCCTTCGGGTGAGATGGGCGTTTTGGTGGATGCGAAGGATCCGAATGTGGCACGGCAGCAGCCACAGGATTATTTGACCGGTCTGGAGACTATTCTTGCTGAGGCCGTGAAGAAAGCGGCCATAGCGGACAAGAATTTTTCGCCTGCAAAGGTTGTCGGTATTGGTATTGACACGACAGGATCAACGCCCTTGCCGGTGACGAAGGACGGCACGCCCTTAGCTTTCCTTCCGGAGTTCAAGGATAATCTGGCCGCGATGACGTGGTTGTGGAAGGATCACACCTCGTACGCTGAAGCTACTGAAATTACGGAAAAGGCGAAAGCACTCCGCCCTCAGTATCTGGCAAAGTGCGGGGGAATCTATTCATCTGAATGGTTCTGGTCGAAACTACTTCACTGTAAGCGCAGTGCACCAGAGGTTTTTAATGCAGCGTTTAGCTGGGTCGAAATTTGCGATTGGCTGCCAGCTGTCCTTTCTGGGAATGTAAATCCGCTGACGTTATTGCGTGGCGTATGCGCAGCAGGCCATAAGGCGTTTTACTCTGACGTGTGGGGTGGTTTGCCAGACAAGGAATTTCTTGCGGCCGTGGATCCAGCGCTTGCCGAGTTGCGTGACCGACTTTTTACCAAGGCTTATACAGCCGAGCACAAAGCAGGTGAATTGTCGGCTGAATGGGCTGCAAAAACAGGGCTCAAGCCGGGAACTGCTATTGCCGTTGGCGCATTTGATTGCCACATGGGTGCTGCAGGCGCAGGCGTCCGCGAAGGAACGCTCGCAAAGATTCTTGGAACCAGCACTTGTGATGTGATGGTGGTATCGACGCAGAAGCCATTGGCTGACATTCCGGGTGTGTGTGGTATTGTGGATGGATCGGTCATGGCGAATCATTTTGGTATTGAAGCTGGACAATCTGCTGTGGGTGACATCTTTCTCTGGTTTACAAATAATCTGCTTCCGGAATCGTATGGCAAAGGTCCAGCAGCCTTCGCAAAGCTCGATGAACTGGCAGGTGCCATGAAACCAGGTGCTACAGGGTTGCTGGCGTTGGATTGGAATAATGGGAATCGCAGTGTGTTGACAGATGTGCGGTTGTCAGGCCTTTTGTTGGGGCAGACACTCCATACGAAGCCGCATGAAATTTATCGCGCGCTGGTGGAGGCGACAGCCTTTGGCGGCTTGACCATCATCAATCGTGTACGTCAATATGGCGTTAGGATTGACGAAGTCATTACCTGTGGAGGGATAGCCGTGAAGAGTCCCTTCCTCATGCAGATCTATGCGGATATTTTGAATATGCCGATGAAGGTCGCGGCATCCGATCAGACGTGCGCGCTGGGAGCGGCGTTTTTTGGAGCGGTTGCAGGTGGCGCATTCAAAGATGCTCTTGAAGCGCAGAGCCTTTCAAAGGTACGCGAGCGTGTGTATAGCCCGATTGCAGAGAACGTGGCAACGTACAAGAAGCTTTTTGTGCTCTACACGCAATTGCATGATGGCTTCGGAATAGCCGCAGGGAATGGAAACATGGGCAATGTCATGAAGGACTTGATTGCCCTTCGTGAAGCCACGCGATAATGAGTGAGAAATTATGCTTGAAACATTAAAAGCGACTGTGTGCGATGCGAATCTTGAATTGGTTCGTCAGGGTTTGGTGACCCTCACCTGGGGTAATGTCAGCGGCATTGATCGTGCCTCTGGGTATGTCGTGATTAAGCCGAGCGGAGTCGCGTATGACCGGTTGACTCCAGATGTCATGACGGTTGTTGACTTAGATGGCAGGGTTGTGGAAGGTCAGTTCGCTGCATCCACGGATACTGCTACCCATGTCTGTTTTTATCGCGCCTTCCCGAACATCGGTGGCGCTGTGCACACGCACAGTACCTTTGCAACAGCCTTTGCGCAGGCGAGCCAAGAGATTCCCTGTCTCGGCACAACCCATGCCGACCACTTTTCCGGAAGTGTGCCTGTGGCGCGCATGCCGACTGCGGAAGAGGTTGCGGATGGATATGAGTCGAACATTGGCAAGATTATTGTCGCACGGTTTAAGGACCTTAATCCAGATGCGATGCCAGGCGTACTGGCTGCAGGGCACGGACCTTTCACCTGGGGCCCCACACCGAAAAAGGCAGTAGAAAATGCCGTCGCGCTGGAAGCAATCGCACAGATGGCTTCTGCCGCGTTTGCCTTGAATCCGTCCCTTGCCCCCTTGCCTCAGTATTTGCTTGATAAACATTACACGCGTAAACATGGCCCAGGCGCGTATTATGGCCAAAAATGAGCGTTGCTGATTGGATTGTCCTGTTCCATCAATTTTTATAACGAAAGGAATCATACAAATGAACCTCATAAACATGCCCGAGATTAAGCTCGGCGTCGTTGGCGTATCACGGGACTGTTTCCCGGCTGCTCTGACACAGAAACGCCTCACCGCGTTGACCGCGGAACTGAAAAAGCAAAAGATTGATTTTGCGGTTGCCGCAACGATTATTGAAAATGAAACTGATGCGCTCTCTGCCTGCGACGAACTCGTCGCAGCAGGCTGTAATGCAGCAGTTGTCTATCTTGGTAACTTTGGTCCAGAAGCCCCGACCACGATCTTCCTGGAACAATTTCCGGGACCGGGTATGGTGTGTGCCGCAGCAGAAGAGGGTAAAGCTGTTTTGGCAAGTGAGCGCGGTGATGCGCTTTGCGGGTTGCTAAACTGCTCGTACAACATCGGGCTTCGCCGTTTGAATGTTTATATTCCAGAGTCTCCTGTTGGCCTGCCCAGCGATCTGGTGCCGCTGATCGCTGACTTCGCAAAGATCGCGCGTGTCGTGGTAGGCTTGTATAACTTGAAATTGTTTGGCTTTGGACCGCGTCCTCAGGATTTTCTGGCGTGTAACGCGCCGATTCAGCCGCTCTACGATCTGGGCGTGAATGTGATGGAAAACTCCGAGCTGGATCTGCTCGTTGCCTATAAGAAGGCTGGTCAAGACAAGGCTGCGATCAAGGCGATTGCTGCGGACATGGCTAAGGAACTCAAGGGCACATGTAAGTGGAATGATCTCCTGCCGAAGCTCGCTCAGTACGAACTGGCACTGACCAAGTTTTATGAAGATAATTTGGGAGCTTCGTCGTTCGGCGTCTTCGCGAATAAGTGCTGGCCGGCTTTTGAAAGCGAATTTGGTTTTGTACCCTGTTATGTGAACAGTCGTTTGGCTGGGCGCGGTATTCCCGTTGCATGCGAAGTTGACCTCTATGGCGCTGTCTCGGAGTACATGCTCCAGTGTGCATCAGGAATGCCTGCCACGTTGTTGGATATCAATAACTCCGTGCCGGCAGATATCCTCAAGGGCGCGAAACTCAAAGGTGTGCCCGTTAAGGATCTCTTCATGGGCTTTCACTGTGGTAACACCTGCAGCAGCTGCATGAAGAACTGTGCGCTCAAGTATCAACTCATCATGCACCGTCTGATGGAGCCAGGCAAGGAGCCTGACATTACACGCGGTACGCTTGAAGGACAGATTAAGCCAGGACCGACTACGATGTTTCGTTTGCAGAGCACGGCGGACGCAAAAATCGTTAGCTATGTCGCGGAAGGTGAATTTCTCGATGTGAACCCATGTTCCTTCGGTGGCATTGGTGTTGTGGGTATTAAGGACTTCGCCCGCTTCTACCGTCATGTGCTGATCGGTAAACGCTTCCCTCATCACGGTGGCTTCGGCTTCGTCACGTGTGGGAAGGTTATCTTCGAAGCGCTCAAACTTTTGGGTGTCGAGGATATCAATACGCCTTTACCCGACAGCGTGAAGTATCCACACGAAAATCCATTCGCGTAATGTTAACTCAATAAGAAAGGCGACCCGTTCAGGGTCGCCTTTCTTATTGACAACATGCTGAAGATGACGATCATTACGGTGTCACTTCACATTCTTTGACCTTGCGATCATAGAACGACTGGATAACCAGCCCTCTCTCCAAAAGCTCCTTGAGCTCGACTAAGCGGGATGCGACTTGGTTTTTGGTGAACTTTGGCTTTAAGGAGGCAATTACAACTTTGACTTCCTCGTCGCTGATGGCGTGATCAAAAATCATTACTTCATCCATCATGCCGTCAAACCCTGTTGTCTTTTCCTGCCTTGAAGGGTTGGTTCTATTTAACCCAATCGATACGTTATTTGTGTTGACCCCGATCTCGCCTTTCCACGCTGTAATTTGCTTTTGAATCTGGCCATCCACATAAAGTTTCAGGGCTTCCCCATTAAATACAGCAGTGGCGTGATGCCAGGCTCCATCTACAACATTGCTATCGCTCAGGCATTGATGGTTGTTGACGCTAAAGCGTAATTTGCCTTTGTTTTCTGGGTCTTGTGAATATCCAGCTACGCCTAACGCAAATCCTTTTTCTTTCCGTTTTTCGAAAATATATCGGTCAACGCTTGCTGATTGGGAAGTTTTGAACCATACGGCAAACGTTGCTGTTTTGGAATTCAAGGTCGGACTGTCCTTGACCTGGATATAGCCGCTAATCGGTGGAAATTCAAAGCCACCTGATTGCTTGCCTGCAACATTCCACTTGGCTCCAAACGCGCGACCAGTGTTATTGCGGCCCGTTCGATCTGTGACTAAACTTCCAGATTCCCACTGGTCAAAATTGAAATGTACCATCAGTCCCTGAGGGAAATTCACCTTCTTCGACTCGGTTTTTAATTTTTCCTTTTTTGATACCATCTTGGGCGGCGGCGGGGGTGGCGGTGGAGGATTATACACCAATGCTCGTAATTCTTGGGCGGGAACAAGATGACGCCACAGGAACGCCTGCATCCGGTCTTCCGACGGAATGGCTTCATGAGCCCAGGTCTGTTTTCCGTTGGTTGCTTGTCCCTCGATGACAATGGTCGCCGGTTCTTTCGTCTCCGTCAAGCTTGTCTTAATCGTGACCTGGGTCACCGGTTGCGTGCCTGTTATTTTGCCCATCGCGCTGAAGGCGTTCGTATGGTCCTTTATCTGAAACGTGATGGTATTGGTAAACCCATCCTGGCGTAATGCAAAAACCTTTAAACTGGCCGTTGAATTGCTACGCATTGTAATCATGGACGGCACGAGGCGAAGGGTGAAATCAGGCTGTGGCGTACTGATCCGTAGGCGATATCCGTAATCCTCACCTGTCTTGTTCTGGGTATCGTTCAGATGAACATAATACGTTCCGTCTGCAGGTAATTTTGTTCGTATGTAGGAATCCGCATGATGTGTGTTGATCCCTGCGGCTTCATCTTCCCTGTCATCGTTGGTCGCCAATATCTTTCCTGAAGCGTCGGTCAACTTAAGAACTGAATCCAGAGGGGAGTTCAATCTCCGTGCGTAGACTTCTGCAACGATCTCATTGCCCGCGCGGCCTTTGAATTGGAAGATATCTTTTTTGCCGGGGTTCTCAATTCGTCCGTTGATGATGACAGGAAGCGTTACTTTCTGAGCTGTCTTCAACTGGCTGTTGGGTTCCTTTTCCATGCACTCCGGTAGTGAGCCCAGAGCAAAAGGTATGGGGTTGGAAAGGAGAAGGCCTCCCTTTCCGCGAGCTATGACCTGATAGACTCCTGGCACAGGATTCTTGATGTTCGGCGTTATTAGGGTCTCTTCAAGATTCCAGCCTTTTACTTCGACTTGGGGTATCTCGCCTGCTCGTGCGCCCAGCGGGAAAATACTGGTGATGAAGGGTAGCTCGCCAACGGTCATGCGGTAGACAAAATCTTCGCGGCCTCGATAGATGGAGTCGTAAATGGCGAGGTGATAATCACCCTCTTCTGGAATCTCACAAAGTATAACCGGATCGGGCTTGAAACGATAATTATCAGCGTAGGCAACTTCCTTACCTTTAGCATTACAGAGTACAAGAACCGGCTGGAACCAGCCTGGCACAGCATCGGCCATATAAGGGACGAGTTCCCGGGCTTGCACGATCACGACTAACTTCTGTCCTTTCTTTGCCGCGAAACGATATCGATTCACTGCGCCCTGGCCTATTTGCCCATTCAGCACGCAGGGCATCTTGAAGCAGACCTCCTCGTCATCCAAGTCGCTTGGAACTCCTGCACTCCCCATCATCATCTCTTCCTTCATCATTTCCGAACTACTTGATTTGGCGTCACGTTTCCTTTTACGCAAACTTTGCTCTTCTTTCCCGAGCGTGACGAGCGGGCAGGTCATCATGGGTTCAGCCGAGAGTTCGGGAATCTGACCAACGTAAAAAACTAACGGGTTTGATATTCCGCGGGAGGTTGTCACTCGGATCTCTCGTTGGCCGGGCTCGGCATCAGGCGCAATCGTTACTTCCACGAGTACAAGGTTTGCGATCGAAGCGCAGGCAGGTGTCTGAACATTTAGACTCAAGAGTCTCTCTATGCGCGTGATCAGGTTCGAAATTGCAGGGCTGGGTGGGGTCGTCGAAGCATTTTTCAATTCCCTCAACTGCTCACCCAAGAGTTGAGTTTCCTGATTAATCATTTTCTTGTTATACTCGATAATCCTGGCTTTAACACCAGCCCCAGAGACCGTTATCCCGTCAATACCTTGAAAACTCTGTCCACCAAGCGTGACCTTAAACGTAGTACCCCGCTGTCCTCCAGCCGGATAAACAAATCCGACATACTGAGCCGATGCGGATAAAGTCATCAGAAACCCAGCTAAAAAAGAAATGATCAGGTGGCGCTGTTGAAACCTGATGCGCGTGTTGGGGCAAAATAAGTTCAGAGGCATTTATATTCTCCAGAATGTAGGGTTCTACATGATTTCAGTCAAACGGCCAGCGGTCTTTGCACCCTTCTCGTTCGCATTCAACACAGGAGCATTAAAGCCTTCCGGGTGTGGCAGTTTCGCATCGGTATCGATACCCGCCAGATCATAAATACTGCCCAGCAGATCGATTGGATATACGGGGCGTTCCTTCACCTCTTCACCCTTGTCATCCGAGGAGCCGACGATGCAACCGCCCTTAAATCCGCCCCCCGCCACCAGTACAGAAAAGACATTGCCATAATGATTGCGGCCGCCATTCCATGGGGGCTGCCAGTCGACCTTCGGTCCCCGACCGAATTCTCCGCAGCACCAAACGATGGTAGATTCCAGCAAGCCACGGTCAGACAAGTCTTTCAGCAAAGTTGCTAACCCCTGATCGAGCTGCGGACACTGCTTGCGCATGGTGAGAAAATGGTTGGAGTGCGTATCCCAGCCACCAGGGTAGTTGATCGTCACATACGGGACACCAGATTCGACAAGGCGTCTGGCCACCAAGCAATCCTGTCCGAAGGTGTGTCTTCCATATCTGTCCCGTAGCTCTGGTTTTTCCAAGGAGAGATCGAAGACCTCTTTGCCTTTTCCGAGGATAAGATTGTACGCCTGATCCTCAGCATCTTTCGAAATGGCCAATTGCGGATTATTAGGCATAAAGTCACGCATGGTATTCATCTTGCCCAGGAGATCACGTCGCGCCTTCTGACGGTCGTCGGTTATTCCGCGCGCAATCACGCCTTCTACTTCGAACCGCGTCGCATTGGGATCGCCGCCTGTCGCAAACGGCTTACACTTTGCACCCAAGAAGCCAGATTCGGAGAAACGACCCTGCGGCTGTGTCAACACAACGTAAGGAGGAATCAATCCCGTGTAACCAGCGTTGTACCCTTTGAACAGAGCAAACACAGCGCCAATACAGGGATACGCCAAACGCTCGCCGGGCATGTGGCCGGTTTGCATCATGTAAGCTGCTGTTTCATGACCATTGTTATGATGCGTCATACTCCGAATAAGAGAGAATTTATCAGCCTGCTTGGCCATCTCGGGGAAGAGCTCGCCGAGGCGTATCCCCTTCACATTGGTCGGAATCGCTGTAGCAAACTGTCCCGTATAATCATAGCCAGCATCCGGTTTGGGATCCCATGTATCAGAATGCGACATTCCTCCCCACAGGAACACTTGGATCACGGATTTAGCTTTTCCTTTCAGCGCAGGCTTGGGCTTCAACTCTTCAGCCCCTGCGTTTAAACTGAACGGGTCAGACAGCATCAAGCCTGCCGTGCCAGCAAGGCCGTAGCGCAATGCCTCGCGCCTTGAAAAAGGTTTGCCTCTCATCGCTTCTAACTGACTGTGTAATCTGGATTCTGTATTCATGCTACAGCCTCCTTTCATTTAATGTCTATACAGGAACTCTTCGCTGTTAATCAACGCCCATGCCACATCAATCCACATATCATTTCCCCTGACCACGCCTGTCTTGATGTACGCTTGCACATTCTTAAGCTCATCGGCAGTGGGAAAGCGAGAGAGAATGGTGAGATAAAGCTCTTCAAGAATCTCTGGAGTCTTATCTTTGTTCTTTACGGTATTGTCTTTAAGAATTCGTTTGATGATCGGACTGGATTCAAGCTTGCGCTGAATATGGCCGGAATTTAAGAGATGCATCTTCTGGGTGGGCATCGGCTTGTTGACACGCTCATTATCCTGACCTGTGGCCCGCGCGGGTCTGCCGAATAACTCCAGAAAGGTACTTGTAATACTCCCGTCGGGTAAAGCAATGGCTGGTTTGTTGTCCGGTATGAAGGTGAAAGGCTCAGGAATGGCGCTCGTGTAGAGGTCTGACGTGCCCGTAACCTTGTTGATGGCATCGATCAACACCTCGGCATCAAGCCTTCGGAGGGGATAGTAACCGAAAAGGGTTCCGACCTTTTCAGGGGCATTAGACGCTGGAATAATAGAGGAGTATTGGTACGTTTGGGAGGTCAAGATCAGTCGTAAAAGATGTTTCATGTTATAGTGGCTGTCGACGAAGACTTCCTGCAGGTATTCCAGCAGTTTAGGATTGCTGGGCGGATTATCAGGTCGGATGTCGTCTGTTTCATGGATGATTCCGCGTCCCATGACCCATGCCCAGATGCGGTTGACAATAATCGTGGAGAACCATGGATTCTTGGGTGTGATCAGCCAGTCAGCGAACACCTCACGCGGATCCTTGTCAGCCGGCAATCTTTTCAGGCAGGTTCCGTCTGGAAAACGCGCAATCTTGGGAAGGCTGACAACAGCAGGTTTCACTGCTACTATGGGTGTAACGGTCGTTGTGGCCTTCGGAGGCAACGCATTTGTTACAGACGCGGATAAAGCATGGGTAGAACCCTTTGAAACGGTATTCGTAGCCTGTACAGCGGTGATGGCTGCCAGCTCGGCGGCTTTGATTGCATCATTGAATTCCTTGTCGGTATCCCAGTAAACAATCTCCTCTTTCCACTCCCGGGTCGGCTTATAGCTGATCTGGGAAAAGAAGACAGACATGCCTGGCAAATAGTCCTTCTTTGCCCATGACTCAGCTCGTGTCCCCATAAAGGTCAGCGCCACTGCCGCCGCAATTCCTTCCGGCGTCTTGTTCTGTACGGCACGATAAAAATTGACTGGCCCGACCCGGAAGTTGCTGCCATTCGCGGTCAGCATCTCACGAACAAACTGATCATAAGGCTTGTTGTCCCGGAGCGACGTCTTGATCCAGTGATGATAGGCCTGCGCCGCGTTTGGCCAGAGGTTGACTGGAAATTCAGCCTTGACTCGGAGGATGTCACTCCACTTCATGGCCCAATAATCGGCAAACTCAGGCCGTTCCAGCAGTCGATTCACCAGCGCAGTCCGCTTGTGAGTATCCTGATCCTGAATGAATTCCCTTGCTTCTTTTGCCGTTGGAAGCGTCCCGATAACATCCAGGTACACACGGCGTACAAACACCTGATCCGAGCAAAGTGCCGGTTTTACACCCAGTTTGGACAGTTGCTTTTCAACAAGCTTGTCGATTTTGCTTTCAGGCATTGCGCTAGCCGCAGTCTCAAAGATATTTGACGAGGTCGCAACAGGCTTGAGTTGCGAAACAGCCTGAATAGTTGAAGCAACAAAGAATGTTGTAAGCAAAATAGAATATGTTTTCATGCGTCGTTTCCCCACGTATTCTTGAAATCTGAGCTATTTAGGCGCGGAATCTTTCCCCGTCAATGTACTATAATATTCCGTACTTAACAGTCTTTCAACACAGAAATGCTACCATAATCTTTGGGCAGTTGTCCACTGGTGTATGACAGAAAAAGAGAAATATTTTGGCGGCTTTTACGGTTTATGAGGAACGGGATAAAAAAAAAGCACAAACTGTGGCAATAAATGAAAGGGGTACACCGTTTAAGCGAACATAAGAACCGGATTGGTTCTATAACAGTAAAGAAGGAGTTATCCAGATGAAGTATTCATTAATTGTATTAGCGATGATCGCAGCTTTGGCAACGGGGACAATGGCCAAGGATGGCGCAGGAGCTGCAGGCGCAGCACCAGCGAAGAAGGAAATGACAGCTGATCAGAAAGCGGCACACACGGCTAAGATGCTTGAAAACATCAAGGCGAAGGATGAAGCCCTTTATAAGGAATTGATCGCCCTCAAGGAAAAAGATCCAGCTGCTTTCGAAGCTAAGATGGCTGAACTTCGCGCTAAGCACCGTGCAGAAGCTGGCAAGGGTAAAGGCGGAGCAAAGAAGGCATGCAAAGACGCTGCTAAGTAAGCAGTTGCTCTTCAAAAATAAAAAAACCGTTCAACAAATTGTGTTGTACGGTTTTTTTGTTTTTTGAAAGTGGTTGGACCAGCGGGACTCGAACCCGCGACCCCAACATTAAAAGTGTTATGCTCTACCAACTGAGCTATGGTCCAATTGCAAAAAAGTCCGCACATTTAACCATAATTTATTGAGACTGTCAATTGACGATATTCAAAAATATGCGTATACTATTTATTTCTAAGTCTAACTAGGAGTTATACGATGTCTGTTCTTGATAAAATTCTTTCAAATCCATCCGAATATTCTTTGGATGTTGATCGTCTGGGGGAGTGTAAAATTGAATCGCCCGTTCGGAATAGAGATTTTATCAAAACGGATGACCGTATCTTGATTTCGGATAACTCCCGAATCTTGAAATTTTTAAGCGAGCGTTTAGGCGTAACCCCGTCGTTTGAACGTGCGGGGCCGCATGGGAAGATTTTTCATTCGCCAGCCTGGAGCCGCGTGGCGATTGTTACGGCAGGCGGATTATGCCCAGGACTTAATAATGTCATCAAGGGGCTTGTAGAGATCTTGGCCTGCGATTATGGCATTAAAAATATTTTTGGGATTCGCTATGGATATGCAGGCCTTAATCCAGCGTATAAGTATGAACCCATTTTGTTGGACACGGATGCAGTGGATACGATCCATGAAAACGGGGGGACCATGTTGGGGTCCTCGCGGGGACCCCAGGATACGGGGTTGCTTGTCGATACGCTTTCGCGCATGAATATCAATCTGCTGTTTAGTATTGGCGGCGATGGCTCCTTGCGCTGTGCGCGTGATATTGCCGAAGAGTGCAAACGGCGTAATCTCTCGATTAGCGTGGTGGGCATTCCCAAAACGATTGATAATGACCTCTACTTTGTTGGACGCAGTTTTGGCTTTGAGACCGCAGTGGCTGAGGCAACGAATATTATTCAGGCGGCGCATACAGAAGCTAAGGGAACGTTTAGCGGTGTCGGACTCGTAAAGCTGATGGGCCGTGATTCAGGCTTTATATCCGCGTATGCATCGTTGGCCAATCCGGTGGTAAATATTTGCTTGATTCCTGAAATGGATTTTGAAATTGATGGACCCAATGGTTTATTGGCTGCGTTGGATCGCCGGTTTGATTCCGGCAAGGATCATGCGGTCATCGTTGTTGCAGAAGGCGCGGGGCAACGGCACATCAAGAGTGCTACAGAAGAGAAGGATGCATCTGGGAATGTGTTGAAAAAAGATATCGGCGAATATCTGAAGCAACGCATCGCACAGCATTTGAAGAAGACAGGACGCGAAGGATCTGTGAAGTATTTTGATCCGAGCTATACGATTCGTAGTGTGCCAGCGCGGGGGACGGATGCGATTAAATGTTATATGTTGGCGCGCAGTGCAGTCCATGCGGCAATGGCTGGACGTACGAATTGTGTGGTGGGTAATCAGGCTGACTGGTATACGCTCGTCCCCATTAAGCTGGCAACGATTGAGCGACAGAAGGTTGGGTTGAGCAGTGATCTCTGGCACGCTGTATTGGATGCAACAGGACAGAATTACTATTTTGGTTTTGGACGTTATGGAAATGGAGATACGTGTCAATGAGTGAAACCCTCAAGCAGGGGCAGGGCGTGAAGCAGTGCGCAGTGGTGGGGATTGTCGGCCGGACCAATTCAGGCAAGTCGACCTTACTCAATCGTATGGTCGGAGAGAAAATTAGCATTGTCAGTCCTATTGAGCAGACAACCCGTAATACGATTCGAGGGATGTTGACGGAAGGTCGTGGTCAATTGGTCTTTCTGGATACACCCGGCTTGCATAAGGCTGAAGGCGCACTGGGAACGCTTCTCAATCGCATGGCACGTCAGGCTTCAGCAGGTGTGGATATTCTGGCAGTCGTTTTTGATGCCAGCGTCCGGCCGCAACTCGAGGACGACGGCTGGATGAGGCGCATTTTAACGATGGATCAACCCGTGGTCTTCGTGTTGAACAAGAACGACATGAAGCCTTTTTTTGATCGGGAGTTCAAGGAACTGTGGCAGACCATTTTGGCAGAAAAGGGGCAAACGCGTGAGGTGTGCTGGATTTCAGCCTCTGCGTTGCAGGTTGCGGGCGTGGTCGATCTTGTCGATCAACTATTTTCAATGGCATCGCCGTGCGAGGAGTATCTCTTTCCTGAAGATATTGTGACGGACTATCCCCGCAAATTGGCGATAGCCGATGTGGTTCGCGAAAAGTTTTTGTCGCGGTTGCATCAGGAGTTGCCTCATGAATTGGGCGTGCGCGTGGATCAGATCGAGGAAACGAGTCAGGTGTGGAATGTGACCGTGACGCTCTTTGTGAATCGCGAATCACAGAAGGGTATTGTGATTGGCCCCAAGGGACAAAATCTAAAATATGTACGCCAATGCGCCGATCCTGAGCTTTCAGAAATTTTCGGCGTGAAGGTGAAGTTGGAACTGTGGGTCAAGGTTGAAAAAGAGTGGATGAAAAACACCCAACTCCTCCGTCAAATGGGCTACATGGGGATGATGTAGGTTGCCTTATAAAGCGGGTTGTTGCTTTTATCCGATGAACTGTGATATTTTTTATACATGAATTATGTGTATGGCTTCCGATGGTATGGATTAATATCCGCCTTGCTCTGGAGTGGCATTGCTTCAGCATTGGATAAAGTGGATATCCGTCTGGAAGATGGCGGACGTCGCGTATTTCTCACGGCACCTGGCTTGACTGCCTTTCGGGGTGGTTTCTCTGCGATTATTCGTTTTGATGGTGAACAGAAAGAACTTTCATCAATTAATGGCGCACCCGTTTGTCCCGAGGAACAGGTGACAGAAGTTACGCCGTACGGTGTCGCTAAACTGACAGCGATAACTGTTCGCTTCGAAAAAGAAAATATTGATCTGTTGTATCGCTTTGGGCAGGTACCGAGTGTGACAGGTGCGGTGATACAGGCGGGTATTCGGAATGCTGGTAAGGTGTCGGTCAATCTCGTTGCGGTGACACCTGTGTCAATGACGGGACGCGTGGCCGGCAATCTGTCAGATTGGTTAGTCACTTCTTTCGTTCCCGGTTCTCATAATCCGACCTCGGTCGTTGCTGTAGCGGAAATTTGTAAACCGCTGATGATTGAGGAGTATGGGGGCTTCTATCGGCGCGACGGGACTGGTTTTTTGTTTGGACCCGTTGGGACGCCGCTCTCTTTTCTTTATATGACGATTGCGCGGGGTACTGAAGGCGATGTATTGTTCTCGGTAGGGGCCGACATGAGTGGGGTAAGGGTGGAACCCGGGGAGACGCGCTGGGGACAGCAGGTGGCGCTATTGATGTCGCCCCCACGACAGGCGTTGACATGTTGGAGAGAGTGGGTGGCGAAGACACATGGCGCACGCACGGACAAAGGAGCGTTGTCTGGCTGGAGCAGTTGGTATTTTCTTGGGAAAGAAGTGACGGGCAAGGACGTGCTGGCAGTGGTGTCGGAGGTGTTAAAGTCGCCAGCTCGGTTGCATCCGTCCCTTATCCAGATTGATCGTGGCTACAAAAATGCTAGCCACAAGGAGGATACCAACGAAAAGTTTCCTGAGGGGCTGGCCTTCTATGCCCAGCGTATCGCCTCGTCGGGGGCTCAGCCAGGCTTGACAGTCCCCGCCATAAGGCCATCGAGCCTGGGCGATGGACATGTTTCTGACGACCTTCTCCAACAGTGTCGGCGGGCGGTGGAGGACGGGTTTACGTACTTGAAGTTCGATGTGAATTACAGGAGTACCCCCTTTGCCTGCGGGCCGAGTACGACGCGGAAAACTTCTTTTGAAACGCTCAGGGACTCCTATACGGTCATCAGGAAAGCTGTTGGCCCTGAGACCTATCTGATGTGTTTCGATTCCTGGCCGAATCGTGCGGAGGTGGGGTTTGTAGATGCGAGCCGCATCGGGCACGCCTCCACACGCCCTAGTGTGCGGAGGGCGATGAATGATGCTCTGGCTTCCTATCATCTCAACGGGCGTTGGTTTGCCGTGGACAATCATGGCTACTACATGGGTACCGACGTGGCGAATGTCAGCCAGATTGTTGGCGGATGGCCCTTGGTCCGGACATGGATGAGCATGGTGGGACTCTCCTGCGGCTCGGCGATCACGTCGGATCCATGGCACTGGGAGGATTTCAAGCCGTATTGGCGCAATGTCGAGGTGCTTAATCCGCCCGCGAAGGAGCAGGTCGAGGTGGTGGATCTCTGCACGGACAAAGAATGGCCGCGGCTGGTGAGTCATGTCGCTCGCGACTGGGGTGACATGACGATCGCTCTACTGTGGAATCCAGCAACCACAGAGAAGGCGATCACCTTTGATTTTGAAAAGGCCAGACTGGATCCGCGTCGGCGTTATGCGGTGTGGTCGTTCTGGGACAATCGTTATCTTGGTGTGGTCAAGGGAGCGTGGACAACACCGGCGCTGGCACCTTCAGCCTCGCAGCATCTGCGCTTCACGGATTTGGATCAAACGCCCGACAGGCCAGTGCTCATCGGTTCAAGCTTACACATTTTTTGTGGCGCAACTGAAATTAAGCGCATCGTGAGTCGGAGCGCTTCAGTAGAGATTGAGTTGACCGATGCAGGTGCGCGCGACGGGGACCTGTTTGTGTATAGTCGTCTGCCGTTGGTCTTGAAAGACGCAGTCGGTTGTACGGTCACGGGTATCGCCGGTGCAGGTGAATATGTGTGGCGGATCAGCATTATTGATCGGCAGCGTGGTGTGCCCCAGCGTGTCATGATGGAGGTCATGTTGCCTGTTACACGGCAAGTCTGGTTTTGGTTTCTGATCGCACTTGTGATCACAAGCCTTTTGTTTACGGCTTGGCGTTATGCAGCCAATCTGAATCTCCAGCGTGAGCATGCGCTGGAACAGGAGCGCGCCCGCATCGCACGGGACTTGCATGATGACCTTGGCGCTGGCTTAACGGAAATTACCATGCTGAGTGATGTAGCCCGATTGGACTGTGACCGGCCTGAAGAGGTCAATGCACACTTGGAGCGAATTTTTCAGTCGGGTATTGAAATGGCACAGGCGTTGGATGAAATTGTATGGGCCGTCAACCCGAGTAACGACACGCTGGAAAAACTCATCTCGTTTTCGTGTGAATTTGCGCAGGGAATGCTGGAATCAGCCGGGATACGCTGTCGGTTGGATGTTCCAGCTTCCGTGCCTAAGTTAAGTCTGAATTCAAAAACCCGTCACCAGTTATGCATGGCTTTAAAGGAGTGCCTCCATAACATCGTCAAACATGCCCATGCGCATGAGGTTAGCGTGAGCATTCGTCTGAAGGGGCAGATGCTCGACATGAGCGTCTCTGACGACGGAGTGGGATTCGATCCTGCTATTCTGCAAAATAAAGCAGGTACGCATGACGGCTTGTTCAACCTGTGCGAGCGCATGGCGGATATTGGCGGAACGTGTGAGATACACTCTGCGCAGGGTCAAGGGACTCAAGTCAAGTGGAGCGTCAGGATTTAAAGCAGTTTTAC
>SESA01000573.1_pt1 | contig 23006 bp, 22 predicted proteins | sample 3171451 | NCBI WGS metagenome assembly SESA01 (sample SAMN06051862, study PRJNA518727) | freshwater metagenome | biome: subpolar coniferous forest; feature: holomictic lake; material: water; isolation source: holomictic Lake 227, 8 m depth | place: Canada: near Kenora, Ontario | collected...
ACCCATTCCTTTCGACAGCCGAGTCAAGCTTGAAAATGATATTCTCCAGATCAAGGAACAAGCTTTGACCACCCAGTGGCAGTTATTCGTAGCAAGTAAGGATAGCAAGTCAGCTCAGCAGAATGCTGTTAAACTGATGGCATTATTGGCGGATAAGATGATGTAATCATCGGGTTGTGATATATTGATTGCCATGGAAACAACAATAGGTTTAGAAATCCACGCCGAGCTCTCGACGAGGACTAAGATGTTTTGTAATTCGAAGAATGACGCGGATGAAGAACGTCCTAATGTGAATATTTGCCCCATTTGTATGGGTCACCCTGGCACGTTGCCAGTAATTAATAAAGAAGCTGTTAGGCATGTCCTAAGGGTCGGTTTAGCGGCAGGTGGTAGTATTGCCGATTTTACCGAGTTTGATCGAAAGAATTATTTTTATCCAGACATTCCTAAGGGTTATCAGATAAGTCAGTATAAATACCCACTAATTGCTGGGGGGATGATTAAAGGCGTTCAATTGACTCGTATTCATCTTGAGGAAGATACTGCCACTTCAAAGCACGATAAGGGTGATTATTCTTTAGTTGATTTTAATCGAGCTGGTGTACCTTTGATGGAATTAGTGACGGAACCGGTTATCCACTCTGCTAAGCAGGCAGGGGATTTTGCTCGTGAGCTTCAGCTTGTTCTACAGTATCTTGGCGCAAGTGAGGCCAACTTAGAAAAAGGCGAAATGCGTGTTGAAGCTAATATTTCTATTTCTGATGATCCAAATAAATTTGGTACTAAAGTTGAGGTGAAGAATCTTAACTCCTTTAGAGCAGTTGAAAGGGCTATTGAATATGAGGTGAAAAGAATGACGGAGATGCTCAAAAATGGAGAGAAGATAGTGCAAGAGACTCGTGGTTGGGATGAGAATAAGCAAGCAACATTCAGTCAGCGAAAGAAAGAGGATTCTCATGATTATCGTTATTTCCCAGATCCAGATCTGCCAAAACTTCGATTGTCAGAAATCCCAGAATTCTCAAAAGATGTTTTGATGAAGGACTTACCAGAATTACCTTGGCAGAAGCGTGAGCGATACGGTAAAGACTACGAGCTTAAAGAGGATGATGTTGAGATGTATGTTCGTTCCTTGTCTTGGGGAAATTATTTTGAAGCTGTGGCAAAGATACTGCAGGGGAAAGATGAAGCCAAGAAGTTGATTGGGCTAGCTTCAAATTATCTTACTTCTGATCTTGCTGGATTGATAAAAAAAGACCCAGCTAATTGGGGTGATTTGAGTGATTTGGCTTCCAAGATGTCTCCAGATAATTTTGCTGAACTCATTATAATGCTGGCTGATAATAAAGTTTCTTCCCGAGGTGCAAAAGACATCCTGGCTCTTATGTACAATGGTGAATCAGCTCTAAAAATCGCCAATGATAAATCACTACTTCAGAAAAATGATGAGGGCGAAATCAAAATTTTAATAGAAAAAATTATCACTGATAATCCTGCTGTTGTCGCTGATTATCGAGCTGGAAAGCAGACGGCGTTGCAATTTCTTGTTGGGCAAGTGATGAAGGCTAGTCGAGGTTCGGCTAACCCGGGCGTGGTGCAGAATATTCTAAAAGAGACCCTCAATTAATTGAGGGTCTCTTTTTTTAACTCTATTTTATTTTTTTTTACTGTTACTTTTTGGTGGTTGTCTTGGATGGAGCTGTTGTTACTGTTGATGGTGCGACAACCTTAGGAGCTGTTTGTTGTTGAAACTGCTGTGCTTGTTGCTGTTGTTGCTGAGGATTGAAATTATTAACAGGCTGTTGCTGAACTACTCTTGGTGGGTTAGTTAAAAATACTTTTGTGCGATTATTGGTGCCTCCAAAGAAAAACCAAGTGGTAAAAAAGACCGAAAAACCTAAAATAACACTACCAATAATGATGGCTTCAGGGACGCTTAATTGCTCAATTTTCTCTCCAATTTTTCTAAATATTTTCATATGCGTACATTGTATCAAAAATGTTTTTCTTCTGTCTATAGGTGAAATTATGCGCTATAATTAGCTTATAATTATTACGGAGAATTTAATCTTAAACTAAAATGCGTGTAGCAATTAACGGAGCAGGTAGGATTGGTAGGGCTTTTTATAAGTTAGCTTCAAAGCGTGACGATATTGAAATCGTGGCTATTAATGATCTTGGGGATATTGGTAATATTGCCTATCTTTTAAAATACGATAGTGCTTACGGGCGTAGCGGTCTTGAGGTGAAAATTTCTGATGATAAGGGCGCTTTGTTTATAAATGGCAAGGAAACAAAGTATTTAAGTGAAAAAGACCCTAGTCTTTTGCCTTGGAAGGATTTAAATATTGATGTTGTTGTTGAGTCAACAGGTTTTTTTACTAGCCGAGAAAAAGCGCAAGGTCATATTACCGCTGGAGCAAAAAGAGTTGTGATAACTGCTCCGGCTAAGGATGCAGCCGGTGCTCCTCAGGCCGCAACTATCTTGATGGGTATAAATGAAGAGAAGTTTAAAGATTCTCCTGTAACCTCTAATGCTTCTTGTACGACAAACGCTGCCAGTCCTTTGATGGCCATTCTTGATGAAGCTATTGGTATTGAAAAAGCTGTTCTCAGCACTACTCATGGTTACACTGCCAGTCAGAGCATCGTTGATGGCCCAGCTAAGAAGGATTGGAAGGAGGGTCGCGCTGCCGCTCATAACATAGTGCCAACCTCAACTGGCGCTGCTATTGCAGTGACGTTGGCTTTACCACAGCTATCTCAAAAATTTGATGGTATTTCTCTGCGCGTGCCCGTAATTGCTGGATCGATTGTAGACGTCACTTTTATTGCTAAAAGAGCCACAACTGTCGAGGAGGTTAATGAAGCTCTAAAGAAAGCCTCTCTTGATTCACGTTGGCAGAAAGTTTTTTCTGTCACCGACGAACCACTTGTCTCGTCTGATATTGTAGGATCATTACATGCTTCAATTGCAGACCTAGGTCTTACTAGAGTTGTTGATGGTAACCTCGTTAAGGTTTTGGCTTGGTACGATAATGAAATGGGGTATACACAGGCTTTGGTAGAACATGTTTTGGTAGCTGGTAAAAATCTTTAAAAATTATCCAACTAAAATGAAAGTATTTATTTCTTCTGACCATGCTGGATTTAAGCTAAAGAATCTTATAGTTTCTTGGGTTAAAGAAGCTGGACATGAGGCTGTTGATCTCGGCCCTTTTAAGTATGATCCTGTTGATGATTATCCAGATTATATTAAGTTAACAGCTAAAGAAGTGGCGGCTGATCCAGAGGCTCGGGGGATTGTGCTTGGTTCTTCTGGTGAGGGTGAAGCCATCGTAGCGAATCGATTTCCTAGAGTGAGAGCAACAGTGTACTATGGGGGGAATAGAGAGATTATTAAACTCTCTCGCCAACACAATGATGCCAATGTTCTTTCGATTGGGGCACATTTTGTAAATGAAGAAGAGGCTAGAGAAATGGTGGAGCTCTGGCTCTCTATGAGTTTTTCCGGAGAGATACGACACATCCGGAGAATTCAAGAAATTGATCAGATAATGACAGAAAAATGGTACAAGAAACTTTTGAGATTCAAATCATTCCGGCGATCCTAGGAAGATCCCTTGAAGATGTTCACGAACAATTATCTCGCGTGTCGAGGCTTGTTCCACTTGTGCAGATTGACGTTTGCGATGGCAAATTAACACCTGAAGCCACTTGGCCATACAACAAACATGGTGAGGTGGATTTTGAGAATTTTTTAACAGAAGACGATGGATTACCTTTTTGGGAATCTGTTAATTTCGAAATTGATTTGATGACGAAGAAGCCGGAAGATGAAATTGAAAAATGGGTTAGGGCGGGAGCTTCACGTATTATCGTTCATTTCGAAAGCACCGATCCTGATAAATTGGGAGAGATTATTGCCACACTTCGACAGAGTGATGTAGAGGTTGGAATTTCTCTTGATGTTTTGACACCTCTCGATGTTCTAGAACCTTTAGAAGAATATATTGATTCGGTACAGCTTATGGGTATTGATAGAGATGGTTTTCAAGGACAGCCTTTTGATGAAGTAGTACTTGATCGTGTACGCCAAGTACGAGAAAAATTTCCTTTTATGCATATTGCTGTTGACGGCGGGGTTAGTCTAGAGACCGCAACAGATATTCTTGATGCTGGCGCAGATCGTCTTGTTGTTGGTTCCGCTCTTTTTGAAAGTTATGATATTGAAGAGACTTTGCGAGAGTTTCAGATGTTATAAAAATTAAAGCACATCCGCAACACGCCATAATACCTTTGAAGAGACCGCTCCGGGGCGCTTGCCCAAGTCTTAGTCTCTTCAAAGGTATTATGGCATGTTGTGGCTGTGCCGCGATCTTTACGTGCGCTCTTCATTTTTTCTTTAGTAATTTTTTAGGTTTATTTCAGCAATCTTTTGATAATTTCTTAAGATAATGAAGGCCTATTATCTAAAGAGATTTTTGGAATGGATTTTTGTTAAGCAAAAACTTCATGACAATATAGCAAAGACACCTTTTGTTTCAGAAGGAGATTTATGGTGGGCATCTCTCGGAGAAAATATAGGTAAAGAAATAAACGGCAAAAGTGAGTTATTCACTAGACCCGTGTTAATTTTAAAGAAGTTTTCGCCAGAAACTTTTTTAGTATTGCCTCTGACCACTAAAGATAAAAAAGGTAGCTGGTATGTTGAGATTTCAAAGAAGGGGAGAAGGCAGATAGCAATTCTTTCTCAAATTAGAACAATCGATAGTAAAAGACTAGCTACAAAATTAGGAGCAATTAGTGATCATGATATAAAAAAGACAAAAGGAGCTTTTGTTAAGCTCCTTTTGTCTTAAAATATTCCTCTCTTGCGAGAGGCCGCGGGTAACCCCGAAAATATGCGTAAATTTTAGCAAATTCGTAAATGTTGTCAAACTAGTCACAATAAAATTGAGTCATAACTCATACACAATATAATTACTTTTATAGAGACCGCTCCGGGGCGCTTGCCCAAGTCTTAGTCTCTATAAAAGTAATTATATTGTGTATGGGTTATGATATAATTTAGACAATGTCGCTTACTGACGAACAAATTGAAAATTTAGAATTGAAAGCGAATGATATTCGCCAATCAATTATTGAGATGCTTTTGGAAGCGGGCTCTGGTCACACTGCTGGGCCACTTGATATGGCAGATGTTTTTACAGCTTTATATTTCAATATTCTTCGTCATGATCCCAAAAACCCTACTTGGTCTGAACGTGATCGTTTGATTCTTTCAAATGGTCATATTTGTCCAGTGCTCTATGCAACACTTGCTCATGCAGGTTACTTCCCTTTGGAAGAATTGAATACTTTACGAAAGCTTGGAAGTCGATTACAAGGACATCCACATCGAGAATGGTTACCAATTCTTGAGACAAGTTCTGGGCCTCTTGGCTCCGGTCTATCTCAATCTATAGGAATGGCGTTGGCTGATCGTATAGATAATGGACGTTCTTGGAAAAAATTCTTTTTCTGTTTAATGGGTGATGGTGAGTTAGACGAGGGTGCTAATTGGGAGGCAATAATGTTGGCTTCAAAGGAAAGTCTAAGCAATCTTATTGTTATTGTAGATAGAAACAATATTCAGATTGATGGCTATACCGAAGAAGTGATGCCATTGTCACCACTTTTTGAAAAGTGGAAATCTTTCGGCTGGCACGTTCAGGCAATTGATGGCCACAATTTTGAAGCTATAACAGAGGCTGTCAATAAGGCAAAGGCGGTTTTTGATAGACCTTCTGTAATTATCGCTCATACCATTGCTGGAAAGGGAGTGAAAGAGTTCGAGCGAAAATATGAATGGCATGGCAAGATCCCAAATAAAGAAGAGGCGGTGACTGCCTTAGGAGAATTAAGAACATTGGGCAATCGCATTAGAAGTGAGCATCAATAGTATCTCAATAAGATGAATTTAAACCCTAAAATTTTTGATAAAGACGTGGAGATGGTGCCAATCCGAAAGGGATTCGGTGAAGGTCTGTTGGCGGCTGGTGAAGCTGACCCACGCGTGGTTGGGCTATGTGCTGATTTGACTGAATCAACTCAGATGCATTTTTTCCGCAATAAATTTCCACAACGATTTGTCCAGGTTGGTGTAGCTGAGCAAAATCTTGCTGGTGTTGCTTCTGGAATGGCTGCAATGGGAAAAATTCCATTTATTAGCTCGTATGCGATGTTTTCTCCTGGAAGAAACTGGGAGCAGATTCGCACTACTATTTGTTACAACAATGTTCCTGTAAAAATTGCAGGATCTCATGCGGGTGTTTCTGTCGGACCAGATGGGGGAACACATCAAGCGATTGAAGATATTGCACTGTCTCGCGTCATTCCTCGAATGGTGGTGATTTCTCCTTGTGATGCTGTTGAGGCAAAGAAGGCAACAATGGCCGCCGCAAAGACTAATGATCCAACCTATATCAGACTTGCTCGAGAAAGCACTCCTATTATCACAACAGAAGAAACTCATTTTGAAATAGGGAAGGCTCAATTGCTTTTCGAATCAAATACAAAGAAGCTGGAGGTTGGAATTATTGCTACTGGAGCTTTAGTTTATAAAGCTTTGCGGGTGGCCAAGCAATTAGAGGCTCAGGGTATTGGCACTTCGGTATTAAATTTGAGCACTATTAAACCATTAGACGAAGAAGCTATCATCACTCTAGCAAAATCAGCCGGTGCGATTGTGACAGTTGAAGAACATCAGATCGCTGGTGGTATGGGGAGTGCTGTTGCGGAATTACTTGCGAAAAAATTACCGACACCGATTGAATTTGTTGGTGTCAACGATCAGTTCGGTCAATCCGGCCAGCCCGACGAATTACTCGAAAAATATGAAATGGGTGAAAGCCACATCGAAGCCGCTATCAGGAAAGTGTGGAAACGAAAGGCTAACTAAGCACACAAAACAAAATAGCTCCTTTTGAGAGACTAAGACTCGGGCAAGCGCCCCGGAGCGGTCTCTCAAAAGGAGCTATTTTGTTTTGTGTGCTTAGTTAATCTTTTTTGCCACCCATTCGGATGGTGCCTCGCTGAGCATTTTTTCAATGCCAGCTTGATCGAGTAGTCCTTTTTGTGCGCCGATGAATTGAACGACAGATGTAGCGTTAGCAGAAGCCCATTTCATAGCGTTCTCTACATTTTTTCCAAGAATAATCGCAGATGTAAAAGTAGAAGCAAAAGCATCTCCAGCACCAGTTCTTTCGTAAGCAGGTTTTGGATCTGGATAGGCTGGAATAAAGATAGCTGTATCTTCAAAATACGCATAGGCGCCAGCGGGACCATCTGTGACGACGACTACTTCGGGACCAAGCTCGTGCATTTTTTTCATTAGGACGACGAGATCTTTTTCTTCTGTTTTTAGAATCTTTTGTATTTCTTGCACGTTACAGAAAAACATCTTCGTCTTTTTATAAATAGGAGCAAGAGCCTCGATACCAAATCCCATTTGGTATGTTCCAGGCTGGAAGACTAATTTTATATCAGGATGTGCTTCTAGGTATTTTATAATTTCATCGTGAAAAGGTAGAGAATTTTCTCCGAGAGAGCTTAGGTACAACCAAGTAGGTGATCCGATGTCGGGCATAGCCTCTGGGAATTTCTCGTGCTTAATCAATATTGTTCTATCTTTTCCATACCAAAGTACATAATGGTAATTGGTCTTTAGACCAGGGTGGATACCGACATGGTCTGTTATGACCCCGTCTTTTTTAAGAGACGCTAAGCATTCTTGGCCGTGTTGGTCATCGCCAACATTGGCTATTAAAGAAGAGGCTAGGCCAAGTCGAGCAGCAGATACAGAGGCGTTAGCGCTATTACCAACAGCTGGTACTTCCTCGGAGAATACGTAGGGTACTTTGTCAGCAAAAGAAACACAGAGTTCACATTTGCCAGTGGCCATATTGCAAACCTCGTGTGCTTGTTCCAGTCTAATAAAGGCATCTATTACTAAGTCGCCGATAGCGACAAAATCTAATTTTGGTTCCATGTATACAAGTATACAGTATGAGGTATTCAGTATGAAAGGGGACGGTGGCTGGTAGTACTTTGCGAGAAGCTTTCAAAGAGACTAAGACTTGGGCAAGCGCCCCGGAGCGGTCTCTTTGAAAGCTTCTCGCAAAGTACTGTCAGCCGCCTGTGTCTTCCCTCCATACTTCATACTCCATACTTCCTATGATAAAATTGCAGTATGAAAACTTTACGTCAATATATTCAGGAGGCTTCACAAAAAGGTGTTGCGGTTGGTCATTTTAATATTTCAAATATTGAGGGTCTATGGGGTATTTTTAATGCCGCCAAGAAACTCAATTTGCCTATAATTATTGGTACGTCGGAGGGTGAGCGTGAGTTTGTGGGAGTATCGCAGGCTGTAGCACTTGTAAAAAGTTTTCGCGAGGCAAACAAAGATGCTTCTGGCGAACCCTATCCAATTTTCTTAAACGCTGACCACACCTATTCATTTGATAAAGTAAAAGAGGCGATTGATGCAGGATATGACTCAGTAATTTTTGACGGCGCACAATTGCCAATTGAAGAAAATATCGCAATAACAAAGCAATGTGTTGAATATTCTCGAAAGGTTAGTGCTGAGACCGGCAGAGATATTATTATTGAAGCAGAGCTTGGGTACATCGGAACTTCATCAAAGGTTTGGGATTCTTTGCCAAAGGGTATAGAGCTTGATCCAGCGTTTTTAACTTCTCCTGAGGATGCAAAAAGAATTGTTAGCGAGACCGGTATTGATATGTTTGCGCCGGCGGTTGGAAATGTCCACGGTATTATTAAGAGTGGCGAGCCAGCGTTAAATATCGAACACATTAAAGCAATTAAAGAAGCTGTTGGTGTACCTCTCGTACTTCATGGAGCATCAGGAAATTCAGATGAGGATATTAAAAAGTCCATCGCCGCTGGTATTAGCGTTGTTCATATTAATACCGAGATTCGTGTTGCATATACGGATGCCTTGAGGAAATTTTTAGCAGAAAATCCAGACGAGGTGGCTCCATATAAAATTATGAAAAATTCTGTTAAAGCGGTAGAAGTTGTGGTAGAAAAAAAGTTGAGACTTTTTAACAATCTGTAATCTAAAAAATAAAAATGCCAAACCTTAAAGAAGACCTCCAAAAACTTGTTAAGGGAGATGTTTTGGATGACGCAAAAACAATCGCTGACCACAGCCATGATGCAAGTTTGCTTCGTGTGGTTCCGAAGTTGGTAATTTTCCCGAAGGATGCAGAAGATGTTAAAAGTGTGGTTAATTACATTAATTTACATAAAAAAGAGGACTTAGCACTTTCAGTAACTGGGCGTTCTGCTGGATCTGATATGACAGGAGGGCCTTTAAATGAGTCGATTATTTTGGATTTCACCAAGTATTTTAAAAAGGAGGAAGTCGATATTGAAGCTCTCAGAGCTACCGTGGGCCCTGGTATTTTCTATAGAGATTTTGAAGAAGTGACCCTACCAAAGCATATTACATATCCAGTTTACCCAGCTTCGAAACAATTGGCTGCTCTTGGTGGAATGATTATGAATAATTCAGCGGGTGAGCGTACCCTTCGATATGGTCAGGCACGTGATTTTGTCCTGGAATTAAAAATGGTTTTGGCTGATGGTAATGAATACATAATTAAACCGCTAACGATGCCGGAGCTCCAGCAGAAGATTGCACAAAGTGATTTCGAAGGGGAGTTGTATAAGAAAACTTATGAATTGGTAGAAAAAAATTACGAACTCATTAAAAAGGCCAAACCACAAGTCTCCAAAAATTCTTCTGGTTACGCTTTGTGGCGTGTTTGGGATAAGGAAAAAGGTATTTTTGATTTAACACAGCTTTTCGTCGGTTCCCAAGGCACCCTCGGAATTTTGACAGAAGGAAAGATTCGCCTGATTAAAGAGCCTGCGTTTAAAAAAATGATTGTCGCTTTCTTTAAGACTTGGGATGATCTACCCGCTGTTGTAAATGAGATTTTGCCTTTTGGTCCAGAAAGTATGGAAACTTTTGACGATGCCACATTAAAGCTTGGCATCCGTTTTATGCCGGAAATTGCAAAGAAAGCTCATACTGCGTTGTGGAAATTTGCTAGCGAATTTTTACCAGAGACTTGGGTGGGTATTAAGATGCTCAGACTCCCAAAGCTTATTGTCATCATTGAATTAGCTGAAGAATCTCAGTCTCAAATTGAGATGAAGACGGCCGGCATTGTAGAGAAATTGAAAAATTTTAGACATATCGAATTTAGAATTCTAAACAATAAAAAAGAGGAGGATAAATACTGGGTTATGCGCCGTGAGAGTTTTAATCTCTTGCGTCAGCATGTGCATGGTAAGCGCACAGCCCCTTTTATAGAGGATTTTTGTATTCAGCCTGAGAAGATGCCGGAGTTTTTACCAAAGCTCTTAAAAATCTTGAAAGATAATGGTATCAAAGCGAATATCGCTGGGCATGCAGGAGATGGTAATTATCACATTATTCCATTGATGGATCTGACAAAAGAAAGTGAGAGGGCTAAGATTGTGCCGGTAGGCAAGGAAGTCTTTTCTCTAATTAAAGAATATGGAGGAACAATTACCGCTGAGCATAATGATGGAATTATCCGAACCCCTTATATTGAGCAAATGTTTGGCGCAGAGGTCTACGGCCTATTTAAGGAGGTGAAGCAAATTTTTGACCCACAAAATATCTTTAATCCCGGTAAAAAAGTCGGTGGTACTACTGAGTACATCGAGAATCATATAAGTAAGGAATAATAAAAAAGATAAAGCGACGGGGCAATTTCCTTGCCTTTTTTTCGCTATTTTGTATACTAGAACCCTATGTTAACGCTTACAATAGAAAAACGAGATTTAAAGACCAGATTACAAGATATTCGAGAAACCGGCAAAATACCGGCTGTTTTTTACGGGCGCAAAGAAGCCTCCACTCCGATCGCTCTTAAAGAGGGTGATTTTCTAAAGGTTTGGGAAAAAGCTGGAGAGTCTTCCGTTATTGTTTTAGAGGGGGTTGGTGAAGATCACGAGGCTCTTATTCATGATATTGATCTAGATCCTATTACTGGCCGAGTTCGTCACGCTGATTTTTACATTATCGAAAAAGGTAAGAAAGTTCAGGTCAATATTCCTTTGGAGTTCGAAGGTGTTGCTCCTGCTATTAAAGAGCTTGGTGGTATCTTGGTGAAGGTGTTACACGAAGTTGAGATTGAAGCTCTTCCAAAAGACTTGCCACACGTTCTAGTTGCTGATATTTCCGGTCTTGTTACTTTTGATGATCAGCTAAAAGCCGGCGATATCAAGCTACCCGCTGGTGTTACTCTCATTACCTCTGAAGAAGAAGTCGTAGCTCTTGTTTCTGAACCAAAAGAAGAAGTGCTCGAGACTGCTCCAGTTGATCTATCTGCTATTGAAGTTGAGAAGAAAGGAAAGGATGCTAAAGAAGGTGAAGGAGCCGAGGCTGGAACAGACGGAGCTAAATAAAGATTCAAAAGCAAAACCTGGAAGGTTTTGCTTTTTAATAGTATGTCCCCATTCTTTAAAAAAACTATTTTTGTAATTGTAGGGTTGGTCGTCTTGGGCGCAGTTGCCTCGACCATTTCTTTTACTAGAGCGCAAGCTTTAACTGATGCACAAAGACAAGCACTCCAGGCTCAGCTGGACCAGATTGAACAGCAAATTGCTGCTCAACAAAAAATATTAGATCAAAAGCAGCAAGAAGGTGTTTCAATATCACGAGACATCTCTATTCTAGACGCTAAGATTGCTGAGGCCCAATTAAAAATTAAGGCTCATAATATAGCTATTGCTCAGCTTGGCAGGGACATTAATGTAAAAAATCAGGTAATCGGTAATCTGTCAGACAAGATCTCAGAAGGTAAAGATTCTTTGGGACAAATTATTAGACAGACTAATCAGATTGATGGATTTTCTTTGCCAGAGGTAATTCTAAGCAAGCTCGATTTATCAAAGTTTTTTGTAGATATTGGGGCATACGATTCTCTCAATCAGTCTCTGCAGACATTTTTTGGTCAAGTAGAAACTGCCAAGGCGCAGACGGAGACGGAAAAAAACACTCTTGATCAGAAGCGTAATCAGGAGCTTGATTTGAGAGCTAGTATTCAGCAAGAACAAGCCTCTATCAAAAAAGACGAGGCATCAAAAGCATCTCTCTTAGCTTTAAATAAACAACAGCAAAAAAATTATCAATCTTTAATCACGGCCAACAAAATTCAGGCTGATAAAATTCGAAACGCTCTTTTCCCACTTCTTGATACTAGTGCTATTAAATTCGGTGATGCTTTGCAATATGCTACAGCCGCTTCTGCTAAGACGGGGGTTAGACCCGCTTTTGTTTTGGCTATCTTGACCCAAGAAACAAATCTCGGTGCCAATATAGGATCCTGTTATTTGACAGGCACTGATGGTAATGGGGTGAAGATAAAAACAGGGGCATTTGTTGGAGGTGTCATGAAGCAGAGTAGGGATGTTCAACCCTTCTTAGATTTGATGGTAGCCCTTGGTCGCGATCCTTATCATACACCTGTATCGTGTCCTCAGAGTGTTGGATATGGGGGAGGTATGGGACCTTCTCAATTTATTGCTTCCACTTGGGATTTGATGGAGTCGCAGATATCTTCTGTCACAGGACACAATCCTCCTGATCCATACAATCCACCAGACGCTATTATGGCTTCGTCTATATACCTAGGAAATCTTGGAGCGGTGTCTGGCAGCTATAGTTCTGAGAGAAATGCCGCTTGTAAATACTATTCTGGAAGAAGCTGTGGGTCAGGCAATACCTCCTACGGAGACAGCGTTATGGGTATAGCCACAAAGATCCAGAATAATATTGATCTCTTGCAGGGTAATTAGAAGTCTGTTATACTCTCCAAACCTATGAAAACCGACACACATCCAACATATTTCCCTAAAGCAGACATAACTTGCGCTTGTGGCGCCAAGTATTCTTTTGGTTCTACTAAAGAGAAAATTGAAGTTGAAATCTGTAGTGCTTGCCACCCATTCTATACTGGAAATGAGAAGGTGCTTGATACAGCTGGCCGTGTAGAGCGATTCAAGAATCGTGCTGCAGGTGCAAAAGCAAAGAAATCTACAAAATCCTCAAAGTAGGGTTTTGTAGTTCTTATGGATCTATCTATTTATAAAGAAAACCCAAAGACGGCATTTCTCGCGTCTGAAATAGAGAGGCTTCTTAAACAAGAAGCTGATGTTTTGGCTATGACCTCTGATCCTTCAATGAAAGAAATGGCCGATGAAGAACTAGAGACTATTCGTTTACAGAAAGAATCATTGTTAACTCAGATTGAATCGATAGTAAAAGAAGAAAAAGAAGAAGAAAAATTTCCTAATGAAATTGTTTTGGAGGTTAGGGCTGGTGCTGGTGGAGATGAGGCTGCTCTTTTTGCAGAACAGTTAGCTTCAATGTATAGAAAGTATGCGGCAATGAAAGGGTGGCAGGTAAAAGTATTAGATGAATCTAAGAATTCTATTGGAGGATACAAGGAGGCTTCGTTTGAAATCAAGGGTAGGGAGGTGTATCGCATGATGCGCTACGAGACCGGAGTACATCGTATTCAAAGAATTCCAGAAACGGAAAAGTCTGGAAGAGTTCATACTTCCACTGCTTCAGTGGCTATTTTACCAATACGAAAAAAGACCAGTATTGTAATTTTACCTACAGATATTGAAGTCGAGACATCTCGTTCTGGTGGTGCTGGTGGTCAAAATGTAAACAAAGTTGAAACGGCAGTGCGTTTGATCCACAAGCCAACGGGCATTGATGTGCGCAGTACAGCAGAAAGAAGTCAGCTCAAGAATCGTGAGAGGGCCATGTCTATTCTTATAGCTAAACTTGAAGCTTTAAAAGAGGAAGAGGAAGCTAAAAAATATTCGGCTGATAGAAAAGAACAGATAGGAACCGGAGATCGTTCTGAAAAGATTCGTACTTATAATATTTTACAAGATCGTATTACAGATCATCGCATAAAAGAATCTTGGCATAATATAGAGACTATTTTTGAAGGGAATCTTGATCCTATAATTGAGGCTATAAATAAACCTGTTTAATGGCTCATGTGGATAACCTTGTGCTGAAAACGAAGCACAAGTTTTTTCGTGTTACAATTAATAGTAAATATTACTATTAAAATTTATCTACATTAGCCATGTTTAAAAAAATGTCGGTGTTTGTTTTGGTGGCAGTTTTTGTATTTACAGGATTCAGTGCCTTTGTCGGGGCACAGGAAAAACATACTTTGGAAGATTATGGAATCTCCCCAGATGCCGCTAAATACCTCTCTCCAACAGAAATACAGGCAATTCTAAATTCCAAGACTCCTACTGAGACATTTCAGGCTGGACTAACTACTAAAGGGCCTAGTATTGTTGTGTCCACTTCTAGCAATCCAAATATTCCGCCTTCTGCTGTTGGTGTTTCTGCTTCTACCCCTACTTCCACCTCTTTATCTAACACTGTTAATTGCTTCGATTATTATAATTTTGGAAGCATCGATGCAGATATATCTTCTTTGAATAAAAATGCTCTCCCTGGCATGACGATGCAATTTGTAGGGAATATTCGAAACAACAACAGCTATCCGGTGGTAGGGGGTTCTCTGTATGTAAAAATATTTAGAGAAAGGGGAATAGGAAAGGACTCTAATGGTCCAGATGTTGTTGACCAATTTATTGCAGTAGATGATCTTTCTATAGCAGCAAGTGGTACAGTGCCAGTATCATTTTCTTGGAAAGTTCCACTAGCTTCTAAGGCAGGTGACTACAAGCTTGCTACGTACTTTGTTACTGATAGAAAGTTTAATCTTTTAGGTCTTAGCTTTACCGATGATGTTATTGGAAATACGTTTAGTTTCTCTGTTAGTGGTGTTTCTTCCGGTGTTGAATTTGATAAAACGTCCGCAACTATAAATGGTGAGGCCTATCATTTTGCAGCTTTTCCTCCACAGATCGATCCACAAGATCCTGCAAATATTTCGATAAAGGTAAACAACACTACTAATGTAGAACAAAATGTCGGCGTGACATGGAAGCTTTACAGTTGGGATGCTCTTACTGAGAACAATTTGATCAGGACGATATCCACGAGTACTTTAGTTAAGGCTAATTCTTTTAGCAATGTCTCGATAAATATTAAGGATAATACCGAGGCTGTGTATTACCTTGTGGCCGAGCTAAATTATAAAGATGCCAAGTCAGTAGCAGATTTTCGTTTTGTCAGAACTGGAGTAGACAAGGTTCGTTTGAGTTTTCCTTCGATATTGCAATATCCTCTAAAAGAAGGGGCTAACTCATCAGTCTTTGCTTGTGTAAATAATAGCGGTACTTCTAACGTAGTAGAAGACAATAAAGTTGTTCTAAAAATTGTAGACTCAAATGGTAACGAGGTTACCTCTTATACTTATGATGGCTCAATTACAGGAGCAATGATGGCTGTGAAAAAAGATTTTATACCTTCGAGAGATCTAGCAAGTTTTTCTTTAGTCTCAGAGATCTACCATGCAGGAGTACTTGTTGGAAGCTCAACTCTTGTATATGACTGCAATAAGCTTGACCCAACAAAACGTAAAAAAGGAGGAGAAGGCTCAGACCTGAGGGCTTTCATTATTAGCTTACTTCTGATTGTCGTCTTAATTGCATTAGCTCTTTGGGTCAAAGCAAAAAAGAAGATTAATATGCAAAAAACTTTTTCAGTCTTTCTGCTGTTTGGTTTAATTACTTTAGGGGTGATATTGTCTACTCCTAAGGCCGAAGCAAAAGATGTGGTGTGGAGCGGTACTTCTGTGGTTAATCTAGATAATTTCGCAAATCGTTGGGGAGGATCTTGGTGGACACCCGCCCTTCAAAATCCTAATGTCTCTGTGACTTATCATGCTCAGATTAAAAATAAAGATACGGGGGCGATAATTTCAGATGGTTCTTCTTTGCCTGTGGGAACTCATCTGACACTTTCTTTGCTTCCACAGACTTCCCAAGATATTTCTTGGTTTGGAACAGGTTTTTCAGGAGATTCTCCTTACGGAGAATGGAGAGATAGTGCTACTCCTTCAGCATTATCTTGTTCTTCTAAAGATTTTGTTACCCATTATCATGATGTCGGTTCTATTTTGGGTTATTCCTACAGTTTTTATTTTGATGTTTATATTCCTTTTGTTCTTGCTCCTCTGTCATCTCAGACAATCACAAATACTTCTGGTATGACTTGTACTGCAACATCAGCTACGACACAAGATTGTACTGTGACTTCGGCTGGACCTATAACTCCACAATTTAACTTTAGTTCTACTTATGGTAAATTTTATTATAGGTATTACGATACTAGATCTGGGTCTATTGTAGGAGGTCAAGGTGCTGGATGTTATGGCAATAATGTTCCGTTACAGGTTGATAATTATGGAAAATATCCTTATCCCTCTGATCCATCTGGAACAGGTCGTAGCGTTTCGTCTGGGACTTACGTTGTGAATGTTCCTAGTCAGACTATCACTTATAACCTAACCGCTACGGATGTTGCTCCAGACAATCATCCTCCTACAGCACCTATAATCACAGGCCCTACAACTGGCACCACTACAACTTCATACATCTTCAATGCTTCCTCAACAGATCAAGATGGAGATAATATAATGTACGGATTTGATTGGAATAATAATGGAGTAGTAGATCAATGGACGGAGCTTTCTCCATCTGGTGTCGGGTTAAGTAGAAGTTTTGCTTGGGCAACATCTGGAGCAAAGACATTTAAGGTGATGGCACAAGATTCTCAGGGGGCTACTTCTGATTGGTCCTCGTACACAATAAATATAAATGACTCGGTATGTTCAAATGGGGCTACTGATGCTGGAACATGTACAAATTGTCCAACAGGAGAATCTTTAAACTCTAGTAATATTTGTACTTGTGTTACAACCCCTGGAACATTCTGTTCTGCTACTACAGGTAATTTGGTTGATAGTTGTGGCGTGACTGTATCTAATGGTGGCTGTTTGAATGGGTGTTCTACCACAGACGGGGTTGCTAGCTGTAACCCTCCAGCTTCTTCGGCTAATATCGAATTCACATCTAGTCCTGCTCGTGTTCAATCAGGAGGAAAATGTACTTTGAATTGGAGTATTCAAGGGGCCAATTCTTGTACCTTGAATGGTGTAGGTATTAATGATCAAGCCATAATACTTGATACCAATGGTGACAGTACCGCATCAATGCAAGGAGGGGCTTTGACCTCCTCAGCCACCTATACTCTTCGATGTATTAGTCGAGGGCTTAACTCTGTTGTTAGTAAAACCGCTAGTTGTTCAGTAAATCCCACAATCATTGAGAACTAAGATTTATTTGGAGAAAACGGGGGAGATAGCCCCCGTTTTCTCTCTTGCTATTGCGTTAAAAGCAGACTTTTGCTAAACTGACCGCTACCTATGTCAACAACGAATACAACCAGCAATCAGGCTATCGAGACCATGTTTAAAGCAGGGGCTCATTTCGGCTTTAGCCGTTCTCGCCGCCACCCTTCATCCACCCCTTACATTTTCGGGGTTAAAAATAAGGTAGAGATAATTAACCTAGAAAAGACAAACGAATTACTTGAATCTGCTAAAGATTTTGTGAAAAAGATTGCTGGTGAAGGAAAGAGCATTCTTTTTGTTAGTAGCAAGAATGAAGCAAAACCAGCTATTCTTCGAGGAGCTTCATCAATCGATATGCCGTATGTTGCTGGAAGATGGATTGGTGGTACTTTAACCAACTTTGAAGAAATTAAGAGCCGTGTTGCGAAGCTTCATAGTCTAAATTCTCAAAAAGAAAAAGGTGAGTTGGTAAAATACACAAAGAAGGAGCGTCTACTCATTGATCGAGAAATTGAAAACCTAAACAAGTTTTTCTTTGGTTTGACCAATCTAAATTCTATGCCAGGAGCCGTTTTTGTTATCGACGCTAAAAAGGAACACATCGCCATTAAAGAAGCTCAAGACAAGAAAATTCCAGTTATTGCTCTTTGTGGTTCTGATAATAATATTAAAGGGCTTGAGTATCCTATCGTTGGTAACGACGCTTCTATTTCTAGCGTAGCCTTTTTCATTGATGAAATTGTTAAGGCTTATAAGTCAGGCAAAATTACAAAAGCAGTATAGAGTATGAAGCAGGAAAGGGAGTAATTTTCTTTTCTCCATACTTCATACTAGATACTTAATATTTTAAAAAAATATGATCACCACAGAACAAATTAAGGATTTGCGAGACAAAACAGGTATCTCTGTTATGCAGTGTAAGAAGGCTCTAGAAGAAGCTGGTGGCGACATGGAAAAGGCTCTTATACTTTTACGCAAGAAGGGTGCTGAAGTGGCTGCTAAGAAGGGTGATCGTACTCTAGGGGCTGGTGTTATCGCTTCCTATATACACGGTAACGGCACTGTGGGGGCTATTGTGGAGCTTGCCTGTGAGACTGATTTCGTATCTAATAACGAAGAATTTAAAGCTCTTGCTAGAGACATTGCAATGCAGGTTGCTGCTACTAATCCAGATTTTTTGTCTTCAGGAGATATTGACGAAGCTGCTAGAGCAAAGGCATCAGAAGTTTTCGCCAAGGAGACAGAAGGTAAGCCAGAAGAATTGAAAGCAAAAATTTTAGAGGGCAAAATCACCTCATACTTTGCCGACAAGATTTTGCTTGAGCAGCCATTTATTAAGAATGCTGATTTGACTATCGCCACTCTTATTTCAAATGCTGTTCAAAAATTTGGTGAGAAGACAGAAATTGTTCGATTCTCTCGTTTTTCTGTCGGTGGCAAGTAAGATAATCATTTATGGTTATTCCCTTAATATTTTTTATCGGCTCGCTTCTTGGCATTGTAACAATGCTCGGAGCTGGTTTGTATAAGGAAAAGACAGGGAAGAGCTATATCTTTTTCTCTCGTGGCCACAAGACAGACCATGTTATAAAACAAAAATGGTTTGCCTTGCGCAGAACGCTTTCTCTTGTTAATCTGCATAATGTTGGAATTGTATGTCACTCTGTTTTAGACAGGGCTGAGGCACGTTTGGTTAAGATAAAAGAGTGGGTAGAACAGAGAATTGAGAGTGTGGTTGATAGGGCAAAGGCACGTCAGAAGAATATTATCCCGAGCAAGAAACAGGTTTCTGACTTTATCGCTGATATCAAAAGCCACGCAGAGAATTTGAAAAAATAAAATTGCCACCTTAGCTCAGTTGGTAGAGCAACACTTTTGTAAAGTGAAGGTCCTCGGTTCGAATCCGAGAGGTGGCTCCAAATGCAACCGTACTTCCATGTCGGCCGAGCGTCAGATTTGAAAGGTAGAGACAGAGTACTTTATCGGTTTTTTGAAATGGTCCCTGGGCTTTTGGCTTGGGGCACTCTTCTTGGGGTTGTTTTCTTTTCTTATTTTTTGCCGACTTGGGCAGCCTATTTTATTATTGTTTTCGATTTGTACTGGCTCATGAAGACAATGTATCTCTCTATCCATCTTCGCCAAAATTGGAAGAGAACAAGAGTTAATATGAATCTAGATTGGGAGCCGATGATGAAGCCCCTTAAATATGATCATATTTATCACTTGGTCTTACTACCTTTTTATGACGAGAGTTTTGAATTAATTAACCAGAGTGTTCTTTCTCTAGCTGAATCAAAATATAATTTAAATAGGATAATCTTGGTTCTAGCCACAGAGAAAAGAGCTGGGGAAGAGGCTCAAAAGACAGCTAAAGCCATATCAGAAAAATATAAAAATAAATTCGGCGAGATACTTATAACAACTCATCCAAAAGATTTGCCTGGTGAAATGGCTGGTAAGGGTTCCAATATAACTTGGGCGGCCGAGAGAGCTCGTGTGGAGGTTTTAGACCCAAAGAAAATTCCTTATGAGGATGTGATCGTTTCGGCAATGGATAGCGATACAGCAATTTATAAAGACTATTTTAACTGCATCTCTTGGAATTTTTTAACAACACCAGATCGTTTTCATGCTTCTTATCAGCCTGTACCACTTTATAACAACAACGTTTGGCAAGCACCGGCTTTTTCTCGTGTGGTAGCCAGTTCTGGTACTTTCTGGCAGATGATTCAGCAGGAACGTCCAGAAAGATTGGCCACATTCTCTTCTCATGCTGTACCTTTTAAGACTTTGTACGAGATCGGATACTGGCAAAAAAATATGGTTTCAGAAGATTCTCGAATATTTTGGAATGCTTTCATGTTTTACAATGGTAATTATCGAGTAATACCTATTTCTTATCCTGTTTCTATGGATGCTAATTTGGCCTCTACGTTTTGGCAGACGTTGAAAAATATCTATAAGCAACAACGACGTTGGGCTTGGGGGTCAGAGAACCTTCCTTATATCTTCTTTAATTTTGTTAAAAATAAAAAGATATCACTTTGGCAAAAAATTAAAGTTTTGTTTGTTCAGATCGAAGGATATTGGTCTCTTTCTACAAACCCTCTTTTGATCTTTTTGCTTGGATGGTTGCCGGTGGTGATAGGGGGGACGCGTTTTAATAGGACAGTTCTTTCCTATAACCTGCCATTCATAACTCGAGACTTAATGATCTTAGCTATGATGGGTTTGATTCTGTCAGCCATCATCGCTATAAGCTTCCTTCCTCCAATGCCTCCTCATTATCGTCGTAGACACAAGCTTTTCATGGTAGCTCAATGGGTTTTTGTCCCATTCACTATCGTGATCTTCGGTGCAATTCCTGGCCTAGATGCTCAGACCCGTCTAATGACCGGAAAATACATGGGTTTCTGGGTAACACCTAAGTATCAAAAGGATCAGAAGGGCATGATATAATCATAAGCATCTATGATTGAGCCACTGTCACGCACAAAACGTTTTATCTACCTAGTAGTGTTTATTATTTTATTTCTGATCCTGATTCCTGTCGTGGTTTTATACTCAACAGGTTATACGATTTCTAGTAATTTTACTTTGGAAAAAACTGGTGGTGTTTATGTGTATTCTACCGAACCAAATGTATCTATCTTTATAAATGGTAAGTTGGAACGCCAAACAAATTCTTTTCAAAAAGGATTTTTTGCTTCTGATCTAACTCCTAAACAGTATGTAATAAAAGTCCAAAAAGATAAGTTTTCTGATTGGAACAAGACCATTATCGTTTTGCCCCAGCAGGTATCTGAAGCTTATCCTTTCCTGATTCCTAATCAGGTAGATATGGCCACCATAACTCCAAGAATTGCTGATTCGTCTGGTGTGACAACCACCAATCCTGTTTATACCGCTATCGCTACTTTGTTTGATCCTCTTAAAATAGTTACAACTCATATTTCTACCAGTACCATTGCTACAACTAGCCCCGAGGCCTTGGCTGTTCCTCATCAGAAAGTAAAAGTTTGGAAGGAAAAGGATTCAATTTTTGCAGAGTGGACAGGGGATCCATCTGATACGCCATTTTATTTTTGTAGCCAGCCAGTTTTATTAAAGACAGGGGATCAGGCCACCTCAACTTGTTCCACGAAGATTCTTGTTTACAAGGCAGCTAATCTAGGAACGGTGGATTTTTATCCTGGACGTAATGATGTTATTCTATTTGGTACCAAGGACGGCATCTATGTAACCGAACTTGATATGAGACCCAACCAAAACATTGTGACTCTACTTTCTGGTCAGGGTTATGATTTTAGAGTCAGTGATGGGGAACAAGTATTTATTAAAACTAGCAAGGGCTATTTTCAAGCCTCTCTATGATGAATCAGGAAAATAAAGGGCATTTACACCCATTAACGTTAATTATTAGTGATGTCAGCCGTATTTTTAGCGAGCTTGGTTTTGATATTGCTATTGGTCCAGAAATCGAAACCGAATATAACAACTTCGATGCTTTAAATGTTGCCAAAGATCATCCTGCAAGGGACATGCAAGACACCTTCTGGCTTTCCAAAGAGAATGGTCTACTTTTACGTACTCATATCAGTGCACTTCAAGTTCCTTACATGAAAAAGAATGGTGCCCCTCTTAAGATGATTTCTTCAGGAAAGGTATATCGAAATGAGGCTACTGACGCTACTCATGAAGCGCACTATCATTACACTGAAGGGCTGGTGGTTGGTAAAGATATTTCTTTAGCTGATTTGAAGGGAACTCTCAATTTATTTTTTAATAAGCTTTTTGGGAAAGATGTTGAGATTAGATTTCGTCCAAGCTTTTTCCCATTCGTCGAGCCTGGTGTAGAGATAGATATTTCTTGTTTTAAGTGTGATAAAAAAGGATGTAATGTTTGCAAACAGTCTGGCTGGATTGAAGTGATGGGGGCAGGGGTTGTTCATCCGAGCGTTCTTGAGCACGGCGGTATTAATCCCAACGACTGGACGGGCATAGCTTTTGGTACGGGTATCGACAGATTGGCGATGTTGAAATATGGCATTGACGATATCAGACTTTTTTATTCAGGAGACCTTCGTCTGACTAACCAATTTTAATTTATGAAAGTATCTTATAAATGGCTTCAAGAATATATTAATGATAAGTTGCCAGAGGCTTCTAAAATAGCCGATCCTTTAACATTCCATTCTTTTCAAACGGAGGGGATCGAGGATGTAAATGGAGAGACTGTTTTAGACTTTGATATTCTTCCGCATCGTGCACACGATTGTCTTTGCCATTACGGTATAGCCAAAGAGATTGCTTTGGTTTTTGGTTTGAGTCTAAAAGCAAAAAATGCCATTCCTGCTTATTCTGTTTCAAAGGAATTAGAAATAGAAATTGAAGACCCTAAGGCTTGTCGTCGATATGTTGGAGCTTTAGTTAGTGGTGTTAAAGTCGGTCCATCTCCAGAGTGGCTTAAGAAAAGTTTGGAAGCTGTTGGTCAAAGATCCATAAACAACATCGTCGATGCAACAAACTATGTGATGCTTTCGGTTGGTCAACCTATGCACGCTTTTGATACTGATAAGTTGTTGCGAG
>SESA01000574.1_pt1 | contig 22995 bp, 19 predicted proteins | sample 3171451 | NCBI WGS metagenome assembly SESA01 (sample SAMN06051862, study PRJNA518727) | freshwater metagenome | biome: subpolar coniferous forest; feature: holomictic lake; material: water; isolation source: holomictic Lake 227, 8 m depth | place: Canada: near Kenora, Ontario | collected...
TGTCGCCCGCCACGACGAAGCGCCCGGCGTAAGAACCATGAGGCTTGAGTTTCAGAACCCGGACGAGCATGAAGCGTTCAAAAAAACCTTTCGTACCGGCATGTTCGGCCTTTACGGCGTCTACGGCGAGGGAGAGAGCACCTTCTGCGTCGCAAGCCCCGAGACCAGGAAAGAGTATATCGAATGCACCTTCCGCCAATCGGGCAGAGTCACATCGGCTCTGGCCAATGCCGATGTCGGTGACCTCATCACCTTCCGGGGCCCCTACGGAAACCGCTTCCCCATTGAGGAATTCCACGGCAAAAACCTCCTCTTTATTTCAGGAGGAATCGCTCTGCCACCAACGCGGAGCGTTATCTGGTCGTGCCTCGATCAACGTGAAAAGTTCGGCAAGGTCACCATTGTCTATGGAGCCCGTACCGTAGCCGATCTGGTCTACAAGCATGAACTTGACGAATGGCAAGAGCGTGCTGATGTTGACCTTGTCCTCACCGTCGATCCGGGTGGAGAGTCACCCGACTGGAAATACCGTGTCGGTTTTGTGCCTACCGTACTCGAAGAGGCAGCTCCCTCTCCCGACAACTGTATTGCCGTAATCTGCGGGCCGCCAATCATGATCAAGTTCACCCTGATCTCGCTCAAGAAGCTTGGTTTTGATGAAAAAAACGTCTACACGACGCTTGAAAACCGCATGAAATGCGGCGTCGGCAAGTGCGGACGCTGCAATGTGGGGTCAGTCTATGTCTGCAAGGAGGGACCGGTCTTTACAGCAGAAGAGGTTTCCCGTATGCCAGCCGCCGATCTCTGACACCTCTTTTATTGCTCACCTCAAAGCAGGCGAATTTGAAAAAAGCGCTCCGGTTGATGAAAATCAGCCGGCAGCGGGGCCTGATGCCACCAGGGAAAGAGGGCAAACTCTCCCCTGCCGGAAGAGGCTGAACACTGCAAGGCAAGGATATCCCCTTTGACGAAAGGCCGCAAAAGTTCCCACGAAAACTCCATACCAAAGCGCCCCTCACCCTCTACCTTATGCACCGCTTGCAGCCAGGGTTCTGCTGAAAGAGCTTCAAAGCCTTTCGCCCTCTTTCGAGGGGCATCAAAGCGCAAGGCAACCCAGTGGCTGGCCGGAGTTAACTCAAACTCCAGATAGCCTCCTCCCGGAACAACTGAAGCAATAAAGAGTTCAGAAACTCCGTAATTCCACAACCCGTCAGTAAAACTTCCTGCCGGAATGGTTGAGGGCGGTTTGACGGCAAAAAGGGCCGGATCACCGCTGCGGGTTGTCCAGCGAAGAAAGGGTGCCTGGGGATTGAAGGCCGCATCTTCAAGCGAACGCAACTGCTCAACAACGACCAACGCTCCGGAAGGAAACTCCCGTTCAAGGCACGAATAACCGACCAGCGGCCCCTGCATGAGAACGCGGGGAAAGAGCGATTCCTGCGTTGCCAGAGCGCCCTCCCCCTGCGGATTCCACAACAAACCGGCCCACCCTTTGGAAAAATCCCTTGTATCTGAGGCAAAAGCGACACCACACGACGCAAGCAGATCACCATCAAACAACCCGATGCACTGCACCTCAAGATCGAGCTGGGCCCCGACCTCTGCAAGCGCTGCATGTTGCATACGGGCAGCAAGCGTGAGCACCTCCCGTGCCGTTGCCCCTCCACTGTTATAAATAAAGTTGGCATGATGGGGGCTCACCATCGCGCCACCCTCCGCCATTCCTTTGAAACCAAGCTCTTCAAAAATAGAGCCGCTCGAACGACCCACCGCATAGTTGTTCTTGAAGGTCGAGCCGCAACTCGGAAAATCGAAATGGTGCTTCGCCTCACGCTCCCCTTCATGGCCCTCCATCAACGCTTTTATCTCCTGTTCCGGGCGGGCGTGGGAAAAGCGCAAAAGAGCGGCAACCACAATCTCCGGCTTCTCCATCAATGCCGTATGCTTGTAGCCATAAAAAATCTCTTCCGGCAACCGCCAGCGCAGGCAACCCTCAACCGAGAGCGTCAAAACCGCCGCCGTAATGGCCGAAACCTCCCCCCCGAAACAGCGGGCATTCATCCTCACCGTTGCCCCGATCTGACCGGGAAGCCGGTAGAGCCACTCACCCCCGCCCTTGCCTGCCCTCAACAGCTCTTCAGCAATGTGGCTGTTCTCCACCCCCGCCTCGCACAAAAGCTCATCATCCGAGAGCCAGAAAAAGCACTCCATCCGGCCAAGGGAGATTACCACACCCGAAAAATCATCGTCCGAAAAAAGGATATTGCTCCCGCTTCCCATGAGAGCTATGGGGAGACGCTGCCCAACACTCCAGAGCAAAATATCGGCAAGCTCTGCCAGAGAGAGTGGCTCGGCAAAATAGCGGGCGATCCCCCCTATACCGTAATAACCCCTCCCGGCAAGAGAGAGATGTTCAGAAACTGCGGGTGGTAACGTTGAATGGCAATAATGGGTCATGCATCATAAAGGGTTCGTGGTTCTCATACAGACAAAAGATACACGACAAATCGAAACTGTTCAGCAATAAACAAAACATTTGCCGCTTCCTGCATGGCAAGCTCTACGCTCGCAAAATCCGGAACTTCACGCAACAATCAGACCGATTCATTGTCTGCACTTCGGGGCAAATAAATGTCAAATGTTGTCCCTGCTCCCTTTCTGCTGGAGGCTACTATCACACCCCGATTCTGCTGGACAATACCATAGACCGTTGCAAGCCCGAGGCCGGCTCCCTCTGTCATCGATTTTGTGGTAAAATAGGGCTCAAAAATAGAGTCAAGCGTCTCCCTTTCTATGCCACAGCCGTCATCACGCACCTGAAGCATCACATAATCGCCAGGCACCATTTCAGCATGAAGAGAACAAAATGCTGCATCAACAACGACATTTCCGATTGAGATAACCAGCGTTCCGCTCTCATTTATGGCATCCCTTGCATTCAGGGCAAGATTGATCATAACCTGATCTATTTGCGTCGAATCAATTCTCACTGGCCAGAGCCCGTCGCACGAAGTAAAGGTCACCTTGATATGCTCTCCCAGCAGAGGTTGAAGCATCTTGACGATATGCTTAACCACAACATTAAGGTCAAGTATTGTTGGAGAGATAATCTGCTTGCCCCCAAAAGCAAGCAATTGACGGACAATTCCGGCTGATTTCATGATGACACCCCGCACCGTGGCAAGTGAGAAATGCACACTGGCATCAAGCTCCTCCCTGTCGATCAGCAGGTCGATATTGCCAAGCATCACCTGCAGCATATTGTTAAATTCATGAGCAACGCCACCTGCAAGCCGACCGATCGACTCCATCTTTTGGGCCTGAACCAGAGTTGCCTGCAACCGGGCATTCTCTCTCTCGATCTGCTTCTGCCGGGTGATGTCAGAGAGCACCGTCCAGCATGACTGTCCATCATTTTGAACAACAGCCTCAATACGAGCAATACATCCCGGTGCCAAAGGGTCATTTTCATGCACAAGCATAACCTCACAGAACCTTGGCTCCTGATGAGTGAAGACACGCTCCATCAGTGCATTAAACACCCTCCTCTCTTCCGGATCAACAAAAAGCAAGAGGCGTCTCCCCTTCAAAAGGGAGCGCTCTACACCAACCATTCTCGTTGCTGTCAGATTCACCTCAAGGATGGAACTGTCGCGCGCAAGGGTCAGGTAACCTACTGGCGCGAAGTCATAAAGCTCGGTATAGCGCTCCAGCCCCTTTTCCAGATCATCGCGCGACTGCAAAAGCTCATCCTGCTGCATTTCGAGTTCAATCTGGTGAACCGACAACTCATGAATCATCCGGTGCATTTCAACAGATGACAATGAAAATCCCTGATTTTTCTGCTCATTTTCAAGCAAGCGCTCTTCAGCCCTGCACCGCAATGCCGAAAAATCCTCTGAACGTACTTTGTTTTTTTTCATCATTGACAGTCCATGTTTCAGATGCTCTTCACTCTTATCAATACGATACTTTTCTCCAGCCATACCGCATTGCGACGGAATATGCTTGAGAAAAATAGCGCTCGCTTCCAGCCAACCCGCTGAAGAACCAATGCCGACAACCGGAAAAGTGATCTGCTGCAGATACGCCTCACCGGAACCTTCAACCTCAACATCAGGATGAAGAGGAAACTCTTTTTTTGTCTATGTTTTTTTGTTGGAGGGCTCCCAAAATAATGGATGCTTCTGGAGAATACTGCATAATCCTCTTCTTTACAAACAAAAGCAGAGCTTGTTGTTACGCTCCATCTTTCTCTTGTATGGGAAACGGCAATTAGCGATATTTGGGACAACAACCCTTAAACCTCTCTTCCTGAAGTCACATGAAAAAATTGTTCACGATTTTTATCGCCCTCTTTTTTGCCTCATCCGTCACTCTTTTTGCCGCAGACAACACGCCGGAACCACCAGTACAATTTGGTACCATAACCGTGCACATCACCGGCATGACAAACCTTGTTGGCATGTTTGGCGTTTCGCTCTACAACTCTAAAAAAGGATTTCCCGGCAAACACGAACAAGCCTTTGCCTCCACCATGAAAAAAGTGACTGGCAGTAACGATACCGTTGTTTTTGAACATCTGCCCTACGGCAACTATGCCGTCAGCATCATGCACGACGAAAACAACAATGGAAAACTTGATACCAACTTTTTTGGTATACCAAAAGAGGGTGTGGGCGTTTCAAACAACCCGAAAATCGGATTTGGCGGACCAAAATTCCAGGACTCTGTTTTTACGCTCGACAAAAAAGAGCTTGAGATAACCGTTGCCATGAAATACCGGATCGCTTCATGACGCGCTATCATTCCATAGGCCTGCCCTTTCACCTTGCCACGGCACCACATTACCGAGATGCATGATTTGTTATCGGAAGGCAGCCGTATTATAGCAATAGGAGATATTCACGGCTGCCTGCATCCCCTCAAAAAGCTGATCAAACAAATTGAGCCGGAAGCGGACGATCAGTTGGTTTTTCTGGGCGACATGATTGACCGGGGCAAGCACTCAAAAGAGGTGATCGACTACCTCATCAAGCTCAGCAGCAGATACTCCTGCCATTTTATTATGGGTAACCATGAACAGCTCTACCTCGACTACCTGAAAAACCACAATCGCGATCAATGGCTCCACAACGGTGGACATGCTACACTCAAATCCTACAAGAGTGATGACGGCCGCGACCTGCCAGAAAAACATCTTCATCTTTTGCAGCACTGCCACTACTTTCTTGAAACCGAACATTATTTTTTTGCCCACGGCGGACTCGACCCTGAACTCTCGATAAAGGATAATCTCCGTTACTACAAGCCTGAAGAGTTCTGCTGGCAACGGGTACACATGCAAAGCTCATTTCTTGAACACAACAACTACAAATGGGAAAAAACCGTTGTCTGCGCCCACACTGCTCTCCCCCTGCCCGTCATGCTTGAAAAACTGATTGCTATTGATACCGGCTGCGTCTACACCGACAACCCCCTTCTCGGTTGGCTGACCGCTGTTATCCTGCCGGAGAGGCTCCTGGTGCAGATCGAAAACCGCGACTGACCTCCCCTTTAACGCTTCACCTTTACATGAGGATCCCTACCCTCAAGCCAGCATAAAACGCTGCTGCAATCCAGACAAAGAGTTCGGTTATCTCGCTTCCAGCACCCAGCACATCACCGGTAACCCCCCCGATTTTGCGCCAGCTCAACCATCCCGTCAACAGTGCCCCAAGCAGTGCCGCCGATACAACCGTAACAAGCGCATAGAGGTCTGCATGAAGAAGAGAGACCAGAAACAACAGCGTCAGCAGGGAGGTAACCACAATATGGAGCGCTCCCGCCCCGCTCACAAAGGCCTGCGCCGTGCCACCCTCACTTCGGGCATAGGTGAGAGCTGAGGCAAGAAGAACCTGCACCTGGCGAGCAAGCAAAACACCTGCGGCAATGAACTCAAACGCTCCAATACCGACAAGTTTAAGGAGGGCCACCCATTTGAGCAGCATCGTGGCAGAGAGTGCAATGGCACCAAACGAGCCAACGCTGGGATCTTTCATGATCCGCAATGCAGCCTCCTTCGTTTTGCCTCCCCAGAATCCATCAGCCATATCGGCCAGACCATCGGCGTGCATCCCCCGGCTCAAGGCGATGCCACCAAGCAGCACCAATGCCGCTGAAAGCTCATTCCACCCGAGACGAAACCCGCAATACCCGATCGCCCCCTCCACAAGCCCGAGGAGCAGGCCGACAACCGGAAACCAGTAAAGCGAGTGGCTGAAGGTGTCGCTCTCTCGTCCCGGAACCGGGAGCACGGTAAGGGTTCTCAGGGCGGTAACAAGGCCGCTCAGCATCCCTTACTCACCGCTTTTTTCACTCACCCTTGCAGCACTGAAGGTGGCCATCTCATTATAGATTTTCACCGCCCCCTCAATAAGCTGCATGGCAATGGCTGCTCCCGTTCCCTCGCCGAGACGAAGATCAAGATCAAGCATAGGCCGGGCACCAAGCTTCTCCATAACCACCCTGTGCCCCTGCTCGTTGGAAAGGTGGCTGAAAAAGAGATAGCCTTCAACCGCCGGACAGAGCTTGAGCGCCACCACCGCTCCGGCGGAAGAGATAAAGCCATCGACCACAACCGGAACACGGGCTGCGGCAGCACCAAGAATGAATCCGGCAATGGCAGCAATTTCGTAACCACCAAGCGCCGCAAGTGTTTCAAAAGGCGTTGTGCACCGTGAGGCATTAACGGTAATCGCCCTCTTAATAACCGCTATCTTGTGGTGCAGGCGCTCATCATCAATGCCTGTACCCCTGCCCGTAATGCCCTCAACCGGCACATCGAGCAGAACCGAATAGAGCGCCGTTGCCGGAGTGGTATTGGCAATCCCCATCTCCCCGGTTCCAAGGATGTGATAGCCTGCCTCCCAGGCAGCCGTCGCCAGTTCCGCACCACAAAGCAGCGCCTGCAAGGTATCCTCCTCACTCATGGCAGGGCCGACTGCCATATTGGCACTACCGGGCCGTACCTTTCGTTTAACCAGCCCCGCCAGATCCGCAAAATCGTGGTTCACCCCCATATCCACCACATCAAGGTCAACACCCGCATGGCGCGTCAGCACGTTGATGGCCGCACCGCCACCAAGCATATTATAGACCATCTGGGGGGTCACCTCTGCCGGGAAAGCAGAAACCCCTTCAACCGCCACACCATGATCGGCAGCAAAACAGCAGATTTTCTTTTTCACAAGCAGAGGGTTCACGCTGCCAGTCGCCAGAACATAGTTCAGGGCAATCTCCTCCAGTCGGCCCAGGCTTCCCTGCGGCTTGGTCAAATCATCAAGATGGGCCTGGGCCGACACGCTCAGCGAGCGGGAGACCGGCTTGATACCATCCAGCAAATGCTGCAACTCTTCATGCATGATTATCTCTCTCGTATATATATTATTGGTTACACAGTCACATAAACCTGGCTACTTCAAACGAAGCGGCAGACCACTGCAAAGCAGCCAGGCCTCTGTAGCCAGTGAAGCAACTCGCTGGTTAATAATACCGGCAATATCGCGAAACCTTCGGGCCATGGCATTCTCCGGCACAATACCCATCCCCACCTCATTGGAAACAAGAATGATATCACAGGGAGGATGACGCAGCACCGCAAGAAAGCGCTCAATCTGTTGCTCCATCTCCCCCTCTCCCTTCCCTTCAGCGTAGTGCATGAGGTTTCCAGCCCAGACCGTCAGGCAGTCGAGCAAGAGCACCCCGGTTCCTTCCGGCAATGCCTGCAGTGCACAGTCAAGAGCAAGCGGCTCCTCAACCGTAGTAAACTGCTCACCCCGTTCCTCCCGGTGCTTCCCGATCCGCTGCACCATCTCACCGTCAAAAGGCTCCGCTGTTGCCAGAAAAACGCGATTGCTGTAGGGTTTAGCCATTTGCAGGGCAAACGAACTCTTGCCACTTCGCGCCCCGCCGGTCACATAGACGATTTTGGCACTGCACTCCGCTCCCATTGAAAAAAAATTTTGTATAAAAAAAATTATGCACTGGCGCATGGTATCGCCCTCAACAGCGAAACAACCGGTAACAGCTCACGCCATTCGGAGGTACGGAATATAGTAAACTATTTTATTTCCTTTGCTTCCCCTCACAACCGGGCCCCGCTGAACCCCGGTTGGCGGAAAATCCCGGTGCCACGGAAGCACAATCACAACATGCAATGTATATATATGGCTTCATGACGATCTCCAACGCAAATATTTTTTTTAAAAATTACTCACAAGCCATCTCTTTATAAATAAATGCTATAACGAATATTTTCACAAAAGCAGCATCCTGACATTAAAATATTTTCCAAAAATCGTATATATTTTTTTTTATTTATTTCACGATTTATATATATTTCTCTCAGAAACAAGATGAGGTTGGAAAAGTTCAGTAATGCAATCAGAGCTTTACCAGACAATCGAGTTACAGGTAACCAGTTTTTTTTAATAGAGAGCAACTACTCAATCACAATCAGGATAATTACCATGAAAAACAAAATTTTGGCACTCGGATGTATGGCAGCTTTGCTTGCTTTCAGTTCTGACGCTTATGCAGCCGCTGAAGGGACGGCAACCGCGACGATAGGAAACTCAGTTTCTGTAGCCAAGACTGCGACGGGTTCGTCGACAGGAGGAGATCTTGCTTTTGGATACGTTATTCCCAGTACTACTACTGCTGGTTCAGTAACTATTGACCCTGATGGAACACCACACTACACCACAGTGACAGGCACTTCAACTTTACCTAGAGGTGCTGCACGATTTGAGGTCACGGGTGTTGCTGGTCTCACCTACTCTGTAACTGTGTCTGGTTCAACGACAATCACCAATGGTACTGAAACCATGACGGTAAATAACTTTACAAAAAGCGCACTTCCTGAAGTGGGTTTAGATGGTAAAGCCATATTCACTGTAGGGGGAAAACTTACTGTTGCTGCAAGTCAGGCGAATGGAAGCTACACGGGTACCTTCGACGTATCAGCAACATATAATTAAGAAACTGTTCATATATCCTTCGTTTTGTCATGCAGCATGGAGTCCGGAAAAATCCTTCGTACTCCACGCTGCTGATGGCAAAGAAAAATCTTTGTTTTTGACAACCACACTCTTTTTGGGTGTTGTACCCCGAAAAAAATGAACAGGGGTTATAAGCTTGCACAAAAAAATTTTACACATCATAGGACTGGCGGCATTATTGCTCGCATCAGGAAATGATGCGCAAGCAGCCCAGGGTACCGCAACCGCAACAATTGCAAATCCGGCTGGTGTCACTGTTTTGAGTGATTTGGCCTTTGGAGTCATTATTCCTGCAACTGCGGTGGCTGGAACCGTAATAATCGATCCGACAAGCGGAGCTCGTTCTTTTACCGGCGGGGTGACCCTCGTCAACTCCACATACCATCCTGCACTTTTTGCTGTTATCGGTCCGGCCAACAAACCATACCATGTACAACTTGTGAATGATACCATCACAATAAGCAACTCGGCAGGTGCAACCATGCAGGTAAAAAACTTCTCAACCAATAGTGAACTCAACGGGTCGAAAAACTACAAGTTTGATGCTGCTGGCAATGCTTCATTCAAGGTTGGGGGAACACTTATGGTAGCGGCAAAACAGGCCACGGGTATCTACAAAGGAACCTTTGCCGTAAACGTGAATTACAACTGATAAACGGCAAAAATTTGAAGACAAGTCGATAGCAATCAGATCATCTTCAATTGTTGACCGAAATAATGCGATCTAAACTGTTAACTGTTTTTTTATAAAAAACTTAACCAAAACCAACTAACTATAAAACGTTCGTAATTATTTGTGACTTTTTTACATTGAAACTCGCAGGTAACAGAATAAGAGCGATGTAACGGCATTTTTAGTCACAAAAAAATCAGTAATGAAAAAAAGCATTTTGGCCCTTTCCTGCATGGCCATATTGTTCGTAGCTTTTGGTTCCGATGCCAGTGCCGAATCCGGTACTGCTACAGCAAGGATTGGAACCGCAATATCCATTTCTGTAGACAATACCAACCCTGAAACTGACACTATTAATGCTGCGAACGTAAACGTAACGCATGGTGCTCTTGCTTTTGGATTCATCATTCCGGGTACTGGCGGAACAGTTAGAGTTACCTCTGCCGGAGTTGTTACCCCTTCCACCGGTCTGACGTTGACCACTCAGTTACCAACAGGACCAGCACAATTTAAAGTCACCGGTGAAGCGGCTTTCGGATATTCCATTACAATGGACGCATCCACGACTATTGTGAACGGCTCTCATTCAATGACAGTAAACGGACTGGAGCATAACGCCACCGGCATTCTCAATGGACGCGGTGAGGAGGTCTTCAGGGTTGGCGGAGTACTGTCGGTTTCCAGTGGTCAGGCGAACGGCAGTTACACAGGGAGCTTTAACGTCGATGCAGCCTACAATTAAATTTTCCCCTGAATATTTCTTATCATGCAAGGAAGTATTGTTGCCATAACAAAGAAAACTTTTTGGTGAAGCCCTATGAAGATAAAGCGCTTGTTTTCGACCATCTTGATGGCTGCCACACTGTTCAGTTCCGCCAGATCGGCGATGGCCGCCGAAGAACCCGCATCTGCAGCCTCTTCAATTCAGGATTTGCTGGTAACCCCTACACGGGTTGTCTTTGAGGGGAATATGCCAACCACTGAACTGGCACTGGTCAACCGCAGTAACAGTGCGCATACCTACGCCATCTCCTTTGTGCAATGCCGCATGAGCGAAACCGGTGAGATAAAGGAGATCAACGTAACGGATCCGGCAGACCCGCAGGAGCACTTTGCTGACTCCCTGGTACGCTTCACACCGCGCAGGGTAATCCTTGAGCCGCGCCAGGTACAGATGGTGCGGATGATGCTCCGCAAACCCGCGGACCTGGCGGAGGGTGAATACCGTTCCCATCTGAGCTTTCGCCTCATTCCTTCGGCCGAGAATGCAGTCAAACCAGACTCGGTAAGCAGTGGCATACAGATCAAGCTGGTTCCGATCTATGGGGTAACCATCCCGGTCATTGTGCGCCAGGGCTCCCTGAAGGCGACTGCTCGGCTGAGCGCTCTTCGTTTTGACGCGAAAGGGCTTCACCTGACCATTGAACGCGAGGGAAGCCGCTCAACCTACGGCGATCTGGCGGTTCAATGGAAAGGCAAGGGCGGCAAAGCAGTCGCGGTTGGTGCGATAAATGGTATTGCGGTCTATACCCCCAATCCAAAACGAACGGTCTCAATGACCCTCTCCCCACCCAAAGGGGTTGAACTCAGGGGTGGAGAATTGATCGTCCGCTACACCAGCAAGGAAAACGATAAAGAGCTGCTCATCGCCGAAAGCCAGATTGCCGTTCCATAAACTTTCGCCCCTTCACGTCGTCACTACAAGAAAAATAATCCTCCCGCAATAGAGCTTGTTTTGCCAGCCATATCCTCTTTCTTAAGGATTGGCTGGCAACCAATCTTCTTATGCTCGCCCGCGCTCATGGCACTCCACAACCCTTCAAAGTTACATACGCTTCTCCCGCTAAATTTACAGGAATCGTGAAAAACAGTCACTATGTATCTGATGCTGTTGCAAAAAACATATATAAAAACTATATTATTAATAATCGTTTGTATACATAAAGCTAATATATCAGAACAATTCATCAGGGAGGAATAGTCATGAAAAAGAACATTATAGCAATCTCTTTCCTTGCGGCGTTGCTCGCTTTCGGAAGTGATGTCAAGGCAGATGGGACGGCCAACGCTACGGCAAAAATCATTGGCTCACTCACCATTACCAAGGATGGAACAACCTCTACTTTTGGAGATCTTGCCTTTGGCTCCATTGTGCCAAATGCAACCGGTGGTACGGTGGTTATCAATCCTTTCGCCGGTGTGCGAACACCTTCTGGTGTGCAGGTGATCTCCTCAACCTACGGCCCGGCAGCATTTACACTCTCCGGCGAATCGAACGCAACCTACGCAGTAACATTACCCTTGAGCACTACAATCACAAAAACAGGGGGCACGGAGACGATGACGGTGGATACCTTTACCTCTACCTTATCAGGAACTGGACGCGTGGTTACAGGTACACTCGTTGGAACGGGAGGTTCATTCAAGGTTGGTGGAATGCTGCATGTTGCTGCCGATCAGACACCCGGCTCCTATACCGGTACATTTACGGTTACCGCAGCTTATAACTGAGTTTTTCGTGGGCAACAGCAAAAATCCATTACTCCCTTTTGCCAGAGCCATCCCGACCTCTGCCTTTTTGGAAAGTAAGGTACTCTTTTGTAGAATGCATTTTCACTGTGCCACACCTGATTATTCTCAGCAGCCATCAGGAAAACGACACTGAACAGGTGCTCTCCAGGAGCCAGATTGCCAATTGCATAATTTTTTCAGAGTTTTACAGCGCTCACTCCTCTTGCTCTTTTGGCTCTGCCTTCTGAACGCCTCCCTGACAAGGCTTCTGCATGGCGAGGAGAGCAAAATTGCAGGGCAGCCAACTACCCTCAGTGATGACTTTATGCTGCTCTGCGTCGTTCGGCTTGGCGGAGCGAGCCTTGAGGGTAACCTCGTCACCTACACCGCTCCTCCAGGGCTCTTTCTTCCCCTTGGCGAGCTGAGCCGTAGCCTCGAACTCGGGATTACCGTTGACCCTGCCAAACGGAGCGCAGCTGGCCATGTAGCCAACCCTTCACAACCATTCCGGCTCGACATGGCAAGTGCCTCCATTACCGTCGCTGGCAAGTCATACCGCTACAACCCGGCGCTGGTGGTTGCCCTCCCGGACGATATCTATGTTGAGAGCGGGCTGCTTGCCGAGTGGCTTTCGATGCGCATTGAGGCCAACCGCCTCGATGCGGCAGTCGATATACGACCCTTTATGCCGCTCCCCATTCAGGAGCGCATGGCACGCAGCCAGCGCGGCTCAAACACCTGGGGTTACGGCAATTACAAGGATTTCGGCTATCCGCTGCTCGACACTCCCTACCGCCTCCTTGCTGGCCCAAGCATCGATCTCTCCCTCTCCTCTTCGCTGACCGGAGAGGGATTTGGAAAAATAACTCCACAAAACAGCAGCTATTACACCCGCTTCACGGGCGATTTCCTCTGGATGAGCGGGCGGCTTGATCTTTCAGGCCAGATTGCGGCTGGAAAATCGATTATCGGCATTACGAACGGCTCCGTGCTCCTTGAACGGGAACAACCTTCAGGCGGCATGTTAGTCCTGCTTGATGCCCGCAAAGTTGCCATCGGGGATATACAGCCTGAGGGGCTGCCTCTGATTGGCAACAGTGTTGGGGCAGGGCTCATGGTCAGCAACTACCCGCTCAATCAATCCTCATTTTTCGACAAGCTCACCTTGCGCGGTTTTTTGGCCAAGGGGTGGGATGTGGAGCTCTACAGTAATGCCGACCTGCTCGATTACCGTCCTTCAAATCCGGAGGAGAGCTATGCGTTTGTCGATATCCCTCTCATCTATGGTCTCAATGAACTGCGTCTTATCTTTCACGGCCCCCAGGGCGAAAAGCGGGTTGAAAGTCATATCTACAACGTCGGGCGCAACATGATTGAGCCGGGAAGCTTCAACTACCAGTTCACCGCATCCAACGCTTCACTGCGATCACTGCTCACCTCGCCAACCGGTGACCCTGCACCTCTCCTCACATGGAAGAGCACCTTCGGTGTCAGCAAATTGCTCACTGCGACCAACTATCTTGCCTCAGCCCTCATCGGGGGACAGCGGCAGAACTTTGCCGGGGCAGGTTTCAGCGGCTACCTCAGGATGATACAGCTTGACCTGCAGATGGCCCGAAATCTGGCCACCAGTCGGTGGGCCCGGCAAGCAAGCGCCCAGACGCGTCTGGGGCCGATCAACCTTTCCGCCACACTGCAAGATTATGACAAGGAGTGGCATACAACCACCGGGATAATCTCTTACATGAGAAAGTGGGATGTACGCCTCGACGGCCTCAACCCCCTCTTCTTTTTGACCAATTCGCGCTTCTCCATGTCGCTGGCCCAGACCGAATATGACGAGCTTCGCACATCAAAAAGTGCCATCATCACGAGCAGCCAGCGAACATGGGGCATCGATCACCGGCACACGGTAACCGTTGAGCGGAAAAACGAGAGTGGCAAGGAGAGTGATGCCATTTCGGGCAGCTCCTACGCAAGCATGACGCACAGGGGCCTTGCCTTCAGGGCTGAAGTCGACTACAGGCTTCTGCCCGAGAGAATAATAAACACGGTTGGAGCCACCTGTAATCTGCACCTGCCGCATGATTGGATGCTGGTCAACACCATTGCCTACACTCCCCTGAACAAGGCGGTGAGCGCTTCAATGGGAATCAACCATACCTTCCGTACTGTTGCAATGGGGATTACCGGCAACTATGCGACCAGCGGATCGTGGAGTGTGGGCATACAGCTCACAACCAATATCAGCCACGACGGACAAAGCAGCCATTGGATAACCGACGGCACAATGAGCAGCCAGCAGGCGGCTATATCCGCCCTTGCCTATCTCGACAGCAACCACAACCGGGAGTGGGATACGGGGGAGAGCACCATCAAGGATGCCGGTTTTTTTATCAACCAGCAAAGCCACCGCACCCTGACCGATTCAAACGGTATGGCCTTTCTCCAGGGGATTTCGCCAAACACTCCCACCGATATCGCCCTCTCGCCGGGAACACTGAAAGATCTGCTCTGGGTGCAGGCCGACAAGGGGGTTCGTGTGGTGCCCCGGCCGGGCTATGCGGTGCAGGTAAAATTCCCTGTATGGGTCACGGGTGAAATAAGCGGTACAGTCTACAGAAAAAAAGAGGGTGTTAACAGCCCCGCTTCAGGAATCAGCATAGAAGCGATCAACATGGAGGACAAGGTAATCGGGAAGGCACGATCGGAATATGACGGTCTCTACATTCTTGGATCGCTGCCAATCGGCAAGTGCATTGTACGCATATCGCCCGATCAGGCGGCAAAACTGGGAACCACCTCTCCGCTCCAACAGGTAACCATCCCGCCGGAGGGCTCATACATCGATAATATCAATCTGGTACTGGAGGAGCTTCCCGTTGAACCAGCAGCACCACCAGGAGTGGCTCCCCTCAACTCCGGCAAAGAGCTGCCGCTTCAGACTCCCTGACCTTGAAGCGGGAAAACATTTATGCGGTACCGGTTTGTTTTCCCTGTTATCTTTTTTACATTTAAGGCATGAGGGTTTGACTTCATACTGATTTTAACGTTACAGCGAAGTAGTAATGTAGATATACATCATTATTATCTCCTTGCAGATGTGGAGCCTCCGTCATAGAAGTAAAATGGGGGTTACCCATGAAAAACACCGTTATAGCTCTCACCTGCCTTTTGGGATTGTTTTTTTCCGAAAATGAGGCAACGGCTGCCGAGGGCAGAGCCACGGCAACCATAATGCCCGCTATCTCCGCTTCCAAAAATACAAATACTGATACCAATGGCGATCTTGCTTTTGGTGTCATCGTTCCAGGGGAGTCATCAGGTACGGTAACCATCTCCCCTTCAACCTCCAACCGCACCTACAGAGGCGGTGTAGCGCTGGTAGCCTCAACCTCCGGAGCCGCATCCTTCAACATAACCGGCTCTGCCAATGCCGTCTACACGGTCACCTTGCCCGATACCGATACCATCGATATCTCCAGTGGCGGCAACATGATGAAGGTGCAGAGCTTTACCATACACCCCCCCTCTGGCTCCGCAAATCTGGGAGCTGATGGTCAGGCTATATTCAATATTGGAGGAACGCTGCTGGTCGAACCAAACCAGGCTGCCGGAAGCTACACAGGAACCTTTCAGGTGACCGTAGCCTATCAATAAGTTTGCAATCTATAACCCGGGAACTCCCCTTCCCGGGTTGTTTTCTGCCAATATTTCCATTGTGACCTCTTCGGCATCATAATTTACCGCCATACTGGCCGTGACCAAGGCATGCTCCCTGCTCCCGATGAATTTAGCCATAATCTGCCACACTGTAAGTTTTCATCGACTGCTTTCGCCTGATATTGTTATGGCACCAAGCATTTTTATCGTAAAAAACACACAAACACAAGAGCCCTGATAAAGAGCAATATACGCTCCATGCATCAGTGCAGAGAGGTTGTCTTTATTCATCAATGGCAGGTTTTGCCGCTGATGAAGGCATTGCTTTATCCATAAACAAAACAGATAAAAAAAGCCTAACCCAGTATATAATATACATGTATATTCGTGTGTTTTCGTGAGAATTTATAGGCATTTTTATCTTGGAATGTTTTTCTTTTTCGTTTTTTTTAGAAACGTCACTCTATATAGACGCTGTCCTTGGAGTTGTTATAGACAAACGCTTATGGAGATAGAATGAATCTGGTTACTAAAATCTTGGACATCAAAACAGTGGTCCCCAATAAAAAATCACAAGAAAATCTTTTCAGTGAGATGCCTCTGAACACTTTTGATATCTGTGACGAGTCTCTCCGCCAGAACTTTGTTTTGATACACGGAGGGGAGTTTACGATGGGTAGCCCTGAGGGTGAATTTCTTCGCGGCAGTGATGAAGCCCAGCATCAGGTATGGGTGAGTGATTTTTCTCTATGCAGATATGCTGTGACTGTTGCCGAGTTCAGGAGATTTTTGGAAGCGTCCGGTTACGGGACTGATGTGTCAAAAAGTCCCATCCGGTTTATTAACCGTCATTATCGAGAAAATGTGGACAATGGAGTAAACTGGTTTAAAGGAGTATCTGGCAGAATGCTGCCCAAGAGTGAAGATAATCATCCTGTTGTGCATGTAAACTGGCATGATGCAGTTGCCTACTGCCAGTGGTTAACGGAAAAAACAGGGCAAGCGTTTCGATTGCCGACTGAAGCGGAATGGGAATATGCTTGCCGTGCGGGAACCACAACGCCTTTTCATACCGGAGAAAAACTGACGACTCTTCAGGCAAACCACAACAAAAACAATTCATACCACAAGCATCGCAACAAGGTTTACCAACAGAACACTGTTCCAATTAACTATTTTTCTCCAAATGCGTCGGGGGTGTACAACATGCACGGTAATGTCTGGGAATGGTGCAGTGACTGGTATGGCGGAAGTTATTATAATGAATGTAAATCAAAAGGTACTGTAGCCAATCCTGAGGGGCCAGAAACTGGTTTGGTCCGTGTACTTCGTGGTGGGGGCTGGGATTGTGATGCGAGGCTCTGCCGGTCGGCATATCGTTTTAATAGTCGACCTTACTTACGTGAAAATTGTGTTGGCTTTCGCCTGGTCAGTGAGCAGTAGTCGTTTTGCTGCTCATTTTGATGCACTGTGAATTGTAAAGATCGCTATATTACGGCAAAACCGTTGTCAATTTTCTTGACCGTATCAGGTTGCTTTGGGCCTGTTCTTGTTTTCCGATCACATGTGGCTGTATCATCCCGGCGGCGGCAACCGCTTGGAATATCTTTTCTACCAAAATGTTGATTATTGCATTATTCCCACCATTTTGTCTCAATTTTCAGATTCCTGCTCGATAAAAAAAATACCAACCTCCTTCAAAGAAAGCCTTTGCATTACTCCTCCATTATTTGGCACGATAGTTGATTAATAATAGTGATGCGTTCAAAAAAAACAACACAACAGGAGAGATCATGAGCACTGCCAGCACCATATACGGCGACCTTTCGGGTGTCGATTTTCGCACACTTTATTCAAACGGCAAAACGGATGGCTGCCTGGTCACCGAAGCCAACAGTCTGACCACACCCTACGGCACCCTCGTGCCTCAATATGAAGCGGAAGACATGGGTCGGCGTGCAGTCAAGCCAATGTACTTCTACAAGGATGGAGCACTGAAATCAATTGCCCTGCAATCGCAAACCATGCTTGAAACACCGGTCGGAAGTATACCCGCTGAGCTGGTTACCTTTCATAAAAATGGCAACATCAAACGCATTTTTCCGCTTGACGGCAAACTGAGCGGCTTCTGGTCGTGGAAAAATGAGTTTGCCCTTGCCACGACACTCTCCTTTCAGTCGCCGTTGGGAACCCTTGCCGCCAAGGTGATTGGCTTGCAGTTTTACGAAAGCGGTGCGCTGAAAAGCATCACCCTCTGGCCGGGCCAGACCCTGACGATTGAGACGCCGATGGGAGCCGTCACGGTGAGAAAGGGGCTGGCCTTCTATGAGTCAGGGGCAATCCGCTCCTTTGAACCACTCAAAAAATTGGAGATTCTTACCCCGATCGGGCTCATTTCTTCCTACGATAATGAGCCGAACGGCATCCACGGCGACATCAACTCTGTCCAGCTTGCGGAGGATGGTTCCATAGAGGCGCTCAGTACCGTAGACCATGCCATCCATGTTTCGGCATCCGGGGGGACGACAGAGCTCTTCCATCCGGGGGTAAAAAACAACGTCTGTGGTGATGAGCGCAAGGTGAGCATCCCCATGAAGGTGCGCTTCGAAAAAAGGCAGGTCATCTTTCACGATAATCCGAAATTCTCCTTCGACATCGAATCGTATCGGTTTGAAGTACGAATGATGGACAGCATCACAAAAGAGCCTGCTTATTCCTGCTCAGAATAAAAACGTTATGGATAACTGACAACTCATCACAGCTCTGCCTTGGCCGCATGTACACCCGCAACCCAGCCGGTGGAGAATGCGGCCTGCAGGTTGAAACCGCCAATCTCACCAGCGTAATCGAGAAGTTCTCCGCAGAAAAAAAGGTGCGGCACAACCCTTGAAACCATTGTTTTTGTGTTCACCTCTCCCAGCGAAACGCCTCCGGCAGAGATTTCGCCCTGGTCAAGCGGCACATCACGCACGCTGCCAAGGGGAAAGCGCTTGAGCACAGAGAGCAGCGAGAGCCGCTTCTCCCTTGCAAGTCCACTCCAGGTTACCTCATTTTCGAGACCCGCATGACGCATGATAAAGGGGACAAGAGCCGTAGGAATTGTGCCATGCGGAGCTGTTCCAAATGAACCTTTTGGGGGAGCTATCGGGCATCCCTGCAAAAACTTGCGAACCATCTGTGTGCCACTCTTGCGAGCCTGTTTCAAAAGCTCGGCTTCCAGTTCAGCGCTGCTCTGCTGCGCAAAGAGGTCGGCAAAAAGGGAGCAATTGCCCGATTCACCCATCAGCTCGGCAACATCGCGCGAAAGCGACAGTGCCGCTGGCCCACTGAAGCCGCGGTGCGTAAAGAGCAGGTCGCCACGACGCTCCACACTCCGCCCTCCGGCAGTGGCAACCAGAGTGATTGAACGCAGCGCCAGCCCTGAAAGAGAGGCTGGAGGAGCTTTTAGGGTGAACAGGGGTGCCAAAGCTGCCGAAGGTTTTGTTATGGTATGGCCAAATGCTCGGGCAATGGCAAGGCCGTCACCCGTTGTACCGATTTTTGACCAGGAGACCCCACCGGTAGCCAGAATGAGACGATCTGCCGTGAAGACCTTGTCGGCAGTGGTCACAACAAAAAGCTCGCCCTTGCGTTCGACACGCCGTACCCGACAGGAGTAGTGCTGCTCAACCTTCGACTCCTGCAGCAACTCCTCAAAGGCGCGGGCAACGGTCACAGCATCTCCGCTGAGGGGAAAAACCTTTCCGTCAGGCCGCTCTTCGGTCTCAACACCGCGCGAACCGAGGAGGGCAAGAAGGTCGCTGTTTGAAAAGCTGTAAAGGGCATGACGCAAAAAACGCGCCTCATTGCGCCGCAAAAAGCCCTGCTCAAGCAGCTCTGCCGGAGTACCCCGGTGGGTCACATTGCATTTACCGCCCCCCGATATCCTGATTTTTGTTCCGGAACGAAAATTTCGTTCAAGTATGGTTATCGAACAGTGCTGCCCGGAAGCTTTTGCGCTCTGCCGTGCAGCAATGGCCGCAGCCATCCCTGCGGCACCACCGCCAATAATGAGAATCGTGGAATGCGGCTGGGCCGCTGTTTCTGCTTTTGTTGTATTGTTGCTCATAGTGCAGGTAAAGTTACTCCGTACCGGGAAACGTGCAAGTGCCCTTTTTCGCTGCACGACTGCGACTGAAGGAGACACCTCCCTCTCTGAACCCTCACTCCTGGGCTTTGACCATCATGCCATCCTTGAGTTCATTGGTGGGATGTATCACCACCCGCTGCCCCACGTTGACCCCTGCAAGCACCTGCGCCTGCAAGGTACCCCGCATCCCGACCGTCACCCCCTTTTCAACCGCACGGCCATCTTCAATAACAAAAAGATGCCATCCCTCTTTTCCCCTGAAAAGGCTGCTGACCGGCACCTGGAGCACATCGGCCGCTTCACGGAGCACAATGCTTGCCTGGACACGAAAATTATCGCCAAGCAGCGGCTCATCCTTGCTGAGAACCGCCACGATGTTCACCCGTTTCTCTTCAATACCAAGTGCCGACGTTTTGGTAAAGGCGGCTGGCCCGACCGTTTTCACCACCCCTTGCAGCTCCCGGTCACCACCCCAGTCCATGATTACCACCCTGTTGCCCGGCTTTACCCTGATGGCGTCAGAAGAGAGCAAATCGATGACCACTTCAATGGCCGAAGGATCGCCGATATCGACCAGCGGTGAACCGGCACTCACAACCCGTTCACTTTGCTCATGGATGCGGAGTACACGACCGTCAACCGGGGAGAGCACCTTTACCGGCTTTTTTGACAACTGCCGGTCGACAACTGCCTGAAGCGCAACAAAATTATAACGGGCAGCCTCAACCCCTGACCGGGCTGCCTGACTCTCTTTGCGCAACGTCTGAGCCTCGATTTCCGCAAGTTCATAAGCCTCTTTTGAAACAGCTCCTTCACCATAGAGGTTACGGTAACGCCCGAAGCGGCGTTCTGCCTGGGCAAGGGAGAGATCAGCCCTTCGTTGCCGGGCAACCCCCTCGTCAAGAGCTGCCCGGGCCGCCCCCGATCTGGCAGAGGCTTCACGGGACTCACGGCTGTCGAGCTGCGCAGGAAGCAACGATGCCACCACGCTCCCCTTGCGGACGCTGTCACCCTCTTCAAGCTCTATCCTCTCCAACTCTCCGCTGACGGGAGCAGCAAGAACAAAACGGTCATTCACCCGGGTCACTCCCTCCCCTTCAAGCGTTACCTGCAGAGGGCCGCGCCGTACCACCCCCGAATCAACGGGAAGCGGAGAGGGACGAAAGACAAAAAAAAGAATGAGTGCTGCCACGGCAACCGAAATTGCGGCAATGCGCTGTGTTTTCGAAAGTACCATAATCTATTCCCTCGTTTTTAAAACCTCAACCAAATCAAGGCTGGTAAGCCGCCTTCTGACCAGAAATGCGGAGACAACCGAGACAAGAACAATAACCATAAAGGCAAAGAGAAAGTTAAAGGCGCTGAAGACCAGTGGGAGCCTGTACAGTTCTGAACTGAGCGCATGGGCAAGCAGTGCAGAAAGCCCGATGCCAATCAGAAACCCGACCGGTACTGCCGCCATCGTCAGCAAAGCCTGCTCTCCAAGTAAAATAAAAGAAATTTCCCCTTTTGTCATACCAAGCACCCGGAGGCTTGTCAATTCGCGTGCCCGCTCGGAAAGTGAAATGCGGGCACCATTATAGACCACAGCAAAAGCAAGCACACAGGCAAAAGAGGTAAGGATGACCGTCGAAGTGTTCATGCTCTGGGCAATCAGTTCATCAAAGCTCTGCTTCATCGCCTTCAGCATCATGATGCCCGACACTCCCGGCATACCCTTGAAGGTGTTGTAGAGTTTCGGGGCCTTTGCCTGATCGAGACGCAGATATGCCGCGTTCAGCGCTCCGCCATCCCCCGCCAGACGGTTCAGTGCACCAAGCTTCATGTAGGCTGAAAGCCCGAGAATTTCATCGATGGTACCGCCGACAAGCAGCTCCCGGTGACGTTGCCGCCCCTGCAAAAAATCAATCTGCAGCTTGTCGCCCGGCCTGACACCGAGCAGCGTTGCGAGTGTGGAGGTAAGCAGAATACCGTCAGGAGGCAGGCTGAGCTGACGGTTTGCCTTGTCAACAAGTCGCTGCAACCCCTCTGCTGACTCCATTCCCTTGATCGACTGCCGACGGACACGGTGAGCAAAACTCATCCTCACGGGCTCTTCACGGTAGTATTCGTGTTCAAGCACCCCGTCAAGCGAGGCAATGTTAAAGCGAACGGAGGGAGGCATGGGATTATTGAATAGCACCGTAACATCCTCCCGGTGTTTCCCGGTAAACTCCACCTGCACCATCCGGTCAAGGGAGTCGTAGGTATAGCGGCCCGCAATGAGAATCGCAACCGAGAGGGAGATCATCAAGACCGAAAGCGCGGCTTTCCATGGACGGCGCTCCAGATTGCGTACAATAATGCGCAGGGAGACCGGAATTTTTTTACGCAACGACTCCCGATCGAAAATGCCCGGCCTGTAAAGCACCGGAGAGTCCGGGCGCATCGCCTCTGCCGGAGGGAGCAGCACCGCGCTTCGTACCGCACCAAGTGCTCCGAAAATGGCCGCAGCAAAACTCAAAAGAACCGAGAGGGCAACATCCTCGAAGCGGAAGTAATAGACCAGCTCGGCAAAATTGTAGAAATCGGCATAGATGTTCATCAATCCCCTGCCAAGCCATGCGCCGAGCAGCGTCCCCGCAACCGCCCCAAAAGCGGTGGGAATCATGGCAAAACCGAGATAGTGAAGCCCGACATCCTCATTGGAATAGCCGATAGCCTTGAGCACGGCAATCTGGTCGCGCTGGGTGGCCACAATGCGGCGAAGCACAATATTGAGCAAAAAGACCGCTACAGCAAGAAAGACAACGGGAAGAAAGGTAATCTGGATGCCCACCTGCTTGATCTCATCGACAATGAAACGATCTGAAAGATGTTCGCTCCGTCCGTAGGCACCAAGAGAACCATAGCGTTTGAAGAGGTTGTCGAGCCGCATGATGACATCTTTTTCGGATGCTCCGTGAGCCAGCGTCAGCGAAAGGTCATTGAACGCCCCG
>SESA01000575.1_pt1 | contig 22985 bp, 21 predicted proteins | sample 3171451 | NCBI WGS metagenome assembly SESA01 (sample SAMN06051862, study PRJNA518727) | freshwater metagenome | biome: subpolar coniferous forest; feature: holomictic lake; material: water; isolation source: holomictic Lake 227, 8 m depth | place: Canada: near Kenora, Ontario | collected...
GTCCTCACCGGGACGGCACCCGATGCGGCTGCGTTTTCAGTCTTTAAAACCGGTGACCCGGTTGTCGCAACCAGCCTCGGTGGAGCTGGTGAGAACTGGATCACGCTTGCAAAACTTTTCGGTTCACGTCCAAATGAGGAGTTCGTAACCGATATTGTTGGGGATATGGGAACTATCCCAACCCCGCTCATTGGTAATTACGCGCTGGATGCAACAACTGTTCCGGACTGCTCGGCCTGTACTGGAACAACCTGCACAGCCATGTTTGCAAATGTGAAGGTAATGAGCGAGGGAAAGCAAGTCTCTGGAAAGGCACTCAGGCCCGGTGAATCGCTCAACTACAATGGCCGGAACGATGGTTCGAGTGTGGCAGTCACGTTTGTCAAGGGACAGGCATTGTCCAGCACCTGCCCTGACAAAGCGGGTATGACCGGCCCTCAGGCAATCTCGGTGTACGTTGTTAAGATTGTGCCACCGATCAGCGCAGCACAGGTGAACATCCGCACGGCAACCACAACCCGGCCCGAAGAGGCATTGCCCCCACTTCCTCCGACCACTTCCGCACCTCTGCCAACTACGAAATCCGGCATGCTTCCCTTTGCTGCGATCGGAGCGATCGGGCTTGCAGGGCTCGTGCTTGTGATGAGAAAGGAATAAAAAAAATTTAACCTGAAGCAAATTCCCGGCACGATACGAATAATTGGAAGTGACAAAAAATAAAATCCCGGGGGAATATTACTGATAGGCTCCCAAATGACAGATTTCGTACAGAGCAATGTAACCAAGAGCGCGGTTCTTTGAACTCGCGGTCACGCCACCACAATCTTATTCTGGATAAACAGACTTAAACATCATAATCGCGTGTAACTCTGCTTTACCAGACTTACAAGCAAAACCACAGCGTACATTCTGGAGAAGAAGAATTATGATAGAAAGCCGGATGGGTGTCACGGTGCGACAGAAGGGAGGATACCATGCATATATCCCCAAATCTCTGCCCCCGGATCCCCCGCTCCATTTTGATGACGAACTCCATCACCTTCTGTCAGAAGCAGACCGGGCCCTCGCACGACTCGACGGCATGACAACCGTCCTCCCCAATGCAGATCTCTTTGTCGCCATGTACGTGAAAAAAGAAGCGCTGCTGAGCTCCCAGATTGAAGGGACACAGGCATCGCTCCAGGGCGTACTTGAGTTTGAAGCAGATATGGTCCCCAGTGATGACATCAACGAAGTTAAAGAAGTCATCAACTATATCCGGGCAATGGATGAAGGACTTGCACGCACGAACAGCGAGCTTTTTTCCGTACAGATCCTGCAGGAGATCCACTCCATCCTCCTCAAAGGGACACGCGGGGGTAAGAAAGAACCAGGAAAGATCCGCACGGTCCAGAACTGGATCGGACCTTTGGGCTCGAACCTGCATTCCGCAACGTTCGTTCCTCCACCCCCGGAAAAAGTGCCGGAATTATTAGCAGACCTTGAATCGTTCATTGTGACCGATGACAGGATACCGCCATTAATCAAGATCGGACTCGTTCACGCACAGTTCGAAACAATTCACCCGTTCATTGACGGGAATGGCCGGATGGGGCGGTTGTTCATCACATTTTATCTCTGCCAGAAAGGCATTCTTGCCCGCCCTCTCCTCTACCTGAGCATATACTTAAAACAACACCGGGAAGAATACTACTCCCTTCTCCAGGAAATCCGTATTGAGGGGGACTGGGAATCCTGGCTGAAATTTTTCCTTCGCGGCATCATCGAAGTTTCAAATGAAGCCCTGACCAATGCGAGGGAGATCATCACCTTAAAGGAACGACTTGTTGATTCCCTGATCAAAAATAATGCCGGGGGTCTCAATGCAGTCAGGCTTCTTGACCTTTTATTTAAAAAACCTGTAGTCACCGTTGCAGATATAAGTTCAGCGCTTGGCATCAGTCACCAGCCTGCCTATGATCTGGTAAATCAGTTCGAAAAATTAGAAATTCTCAAAGAAATTACCGGTAAAAAACGGTATAAAAAATATCTCTTTGTCGATTACATACGGATCATCGAGCGGGGAACCGGGCAATAGTCTTTTTTGCAGATTTAAGTGACTATCCAGCGACCCATAAGTAGCCTCAACATTTTTTCATACAAAAAAACGCCCGGCACGATACGAATAATTATCCGTGTGCCGGCAGAGTATCATTCATGACAGTCATTCCCGTCAACACTTCCGGAACTCTGGAGGCGAACTATTATGCAAAATAGATCTCATTCGTCTCCTGTGCAGTTCCGGCACCTCTCCTTAATCGTACGGACACTCGTTCTGGCACTGGTCAGCCTTGCTGTGCTGAGCGGCGGCGCTCTTGCTCACCCACCGGCCGATGCAACAATGACCTATGACCAGAATACCGGGGATCTTATTGTCACCATCACCCACCAGGTTGACGATCCCACAACGCATTACGTGAAGCAGGTGACGGTGAATCAGGGAGATACCGTGCTCATCGACAAGTCCTACACCAGCCAGCCGGACCGATCATCCTTTACCTACCGGTACAATCTGCCCCAGCTCAAAGGAAGCAGCGGGGAGATACGTATGGATGCGCAGTGCGTCCTGTTTGGTTCACGGTCAGGCACACTCACCCTGAGTGCGAACCCTGCACCCGGTACTACGGGCAGTGCATCTCCCGTAGCACCGGCACCCACCAAATCCCCGGTTGGTGTATTTGTTGCACTCGTAGCAGTCGGGTTAGTTGCACGACAGATCCTGAGATAAACCGACAACGCCGGCAGGATCATTTCCTTTTTCTTAAAAACTTTCCGGCATCCCCGGCCCGGTACGATCACAACCTTATCATAGATCCGCCCCGAACCAAGATGCATAGAAAAACGGTGTAAAATGGTTCGTGTCGGTGTCCATGTTTCAATCGCAGGCTCGCTCGATCTCGCGGTGGATCGGGCAAAGAATGCAGGCTGCGATGTCTTCCAGCAGTTCTCAAGAAATCCCCGGGGCTGGGCATACAAGCCACTATCGGATGAGGATTGTGATCTCTACCGGGCAAAGATCAGGGCCACCGGCATCATTCCCGTTGATCACATGCCCTATCTTCCGAACCTTGCTTCGCCAAAACCGGAGATCTATGAAAAATCCGTACCGGCACTTGCAGCAGAACTTGATCGGTGCGGTAAGTTGGGCATCCCCTATCTTGTGACGCATCTTGGCCACCATCTCGGTGACGGGATTGCAGGTGGGCGGGCGCGGGTCATCCGGGCGATCAACACCGCCATTGACGGATCAGATAATTCCGTGATGCTGCTCCTTGAGAACACTGCGGGGGAGAAGAACAGCGTTGGCAGCAGCTTCGAGCACATACGAGGAATTATGGATGGGCTGGATACACCAGAGCGGATCGGTATCTGCTTTGACACCTGCCATGCGTTTGCGGCAGGGTACGAACTGAGGACAGAGGAGGGGATTGCAGACACTCTCGTACAGTTCGATGAACAGGTGGGAATAAGGAACTTAAAGATCGTTCACCTGAATGATACGAAAGGCGATAAGGGAAGCGGACTTGACCGGCATGAGCATATCGGTATGGGCTTCATTGGCGAGGACGGGTTCCGGCGCATACTTCATAATCCGGTTTTTAAGGATCTGCCACTGGTCTGCGAAACTCCTGTTGATGATCGCCGGGACGATCGCGGAAATATTGCCAAAGTAAGGGAACTGGCCGGGTAAACCCGATATCTTTTCTTTATCCGGTAATCCTGCTCGTGCAATCACGGCCCGGATATTCTGCCATAAGTGCGGGGCGTTTTTTTGAGTGCTCTTATTATCACCTAAATACAATATATCCGGCAGTGAAGGCAACATTTGATGGCACTGTGGTGCGGGTGGGAAAAGACGGGCGTGTGCTCTACGAGCAGAGCGGATACGGGCGCCTGGAAAAAGACGGCGTGAAACTTGCCCCACAAGAGGCGCTCTATCTACTCCACCGCCAGAAGATCACCCTGGACGGTTATACGTTCGATACCCTGTTTTCAGAGTTTGCCAGCGATCGCAATTTCCTGCGGAGTTTTTTAGTGTACCGCGATCTCCGCGAACGGGGGTATGTGGTGCAGACCGGCCCGCACGATTTCAGGGTATTCCGGCGCGGTGAGAAACCCGGTACCGGTGAATCCCTCTATCTGGTCCGCGTGCTCTCGGAACGTGATCCCATCCGGTTTACCAAACTGATCGAAGAGGTGGTCGCCTCTCGCAATATGCGCAAACAGTACGTGCTTGCGGTTGTCGATGACGAAGAGGAACTCACCTATTACGAGATCAAGCTGCAGGTACTGGCAGATGCCAGCACTCCCTTAACTCCCCTCTCGAAACATGAAGCGGTTCTTATCGGAAAATCGGCCATGGTTCGGATCCATCCCCCGTCCGATCTCGAAGTAGCGGGTTTTGGCAAACGCCTTGATGATGAACGGCTCATGCTCTCTCCGGTTGAACTGCTCTATCTCATGGGAAACGGTATTATTAAGCTTCGGAAAGGAGATGCCGGGGTCAGCACCGCGGAGTTTTTTGAACTGGCCAGTGAGAATGATGCGGAACTAGCCGAGAAGGACAAGGTGTATACAGAACTCCGGTCGCACGATTACACTCCCCGGACCGGCTACAAGTTCGGCCACCACTTCCGGGTCTATTGCGGTAAGAACGTGCATTCCGATCTGCTGGTACATGCGGTGGAAAAAGATGCGGCGCTCCCCATGAGTGCAATCTCGCGCTCGGTCCGGATGGCGCACAGTGTCAAAAAGAAGATGTTGTTTGGCGCTGTACATACTAACGGAATTCAGTTCGTGGAATTTGCACGAATTAAACTGTGAGTACCCTTCATGCAAGAATCGCCGATAAATCCCTGGTCAAGTACACCGTCGCTCGATATTGAGAAAACATTTGCCGATTTTGGTATCGAGCCGATCGCCCCCATACTTTCTGAGCTACCATCCGTCCCATATTTTATGCGGCGGAATATTGTTGTAGGCCACAGGGACTACCGCCCGATAGCAAGTGCGATTCGCAACCGCACGCCTTTTCATATCCTGACCGGGTTCATGCCGAGCGGCCACCCGCATCTCGGTCACCTGATGGTGATGAAGGAAGTGGTCTGGCACGTAGAGCAGGGCGGTAACGGGTACGTGACCATTGCTGACCGTGAGGCTCACGCGGTCCGGGGTCTTTCATGGGATAAGTGCAATGAGTACGGGAAAGAGTATCTCGCCTGCCTGTACGCGCTCGGGTTTGAGGGCACTACGTATTTCCAGAGTAAAAATAATCGGCTCAAGGATCTCGCGTTTGAGGCGGCAACGAAGGTGAATTTCTCGGAACTCGCCGCGATTTACGGATTCGGTGCCGACACAGACCTTGCCCATGCTGACAGCGTGATTACGCAGGTAGCCGATATCCTGTATCCCCAGATTGACCGGGAACCTGCGCCTACGCTTGTGCCAGTCGGTGTCGACCAGGACCCGCATATCCGGCTCACCCGCGGGATTGCCCACAAGATGCGGATGTTCACTGTTGAGGAGCGTGACGGGTACATCAGCGTCCGGTCCAAGAATGCGCCGGAGGCGGCGCTCGATGCGGTGAAACAAGCATTCCCGCACGCGAAAAAATATGAAGGCCACGTGGATATCAAAGGTGCGCAGTGCGCTGACGTGAGTGCGAAAGTCCGGGAGATTGAACGGGCGCACGGCGGTTTTGCGTTTTACTCGCCCTCATCCACCTATCACATCTTTATGCCCGGACTCACTGGTGGCAAGATGTCGAGCAGTATCCCTGAGAGCATCATCTCTTTCTATGAACCCGAAGCGGTTGTTAGAAAGAAAGTGATGAGCGGGATCACTGGTGGCAGGGCGACTTTGGAAGAGCAGAAGCGGCTCGGTGGCGAACCGGACAAGTGCTCGCTCTACCTGCTCAATCTCTTCCACATGGTAACCGACGATGGGGAGCTGGCAGAGATCCGGAGGAAATGCACGGCAGGTGAGATCACCTGCGGACAATGCAAGAAGGAGACTGCTGAGCGGGTTGTTGCGTTCCTTCACGACTTTAAGGAAAAGATGGACGCAGCTTCAGACCGGATTGAGGTGTGAGATGGCAGAACTGACACAGAATGAGAAGCGGTTGCTTGCAATACTTGAGAAGGAGAAGAAGGCAGATGCCCCCCATCTCGCAGGCCTGCTGGATGCGACTCCTGAAGCAGTGGTGCAGTGGGCACACCTGGCCGGGGACAAGGGGCTTGCCACGGTTGAACGGGTAGTAGCAAAGGAGTTTGTATACACGGATGAGGGGAAGGCGTATGTAAAGAACGGGCTACCCGAAACACAGCTCCTCCGGTTTATCCTGCCGGGAACTACACTTGCCGATCTCCAGAAGCACGAAGCGTTTAAGATCGGTTTTGGCCAGCTGAGAAAGAAGGGGCTCGTGAAAGTCGAGGGCACTTCTGTTACAAAAATGGCAGGTGCGTCTACTGATGCGGATGAAGCTGCCATCAGGAATCCGTCTGATGCAGATCCGAAAACAAAAGAACTCATCAAGCGCGGTATTTTACTGGAATCAGAAACCGTCAGGTACGCAATTGGCATTACTCCTGCCGGGCTTTTGCTTGTCAAAAAAGGTCTTGACCTCCGCGAAGAGACCGGCACCCTTACCCGTGACCAGATCATCTCGGGTGAATGGAAGAATGCAAACCTCCGAAAGTACGACGTGAGCAAGCTCCCGAAGAAGGCGTACCCCGGAAAGATCCACCCCTACCAGCGGATCATCGGTGAGATGCGTGAGATCCTGCTGGAGATGGGATTTACCGAACTCTACGGTGGCATCGTCCAGCAATCCTACTGGAATTTCGACGCGCTTTTCCAGCCGCAGGATCACCCGGCCCGCGAGATGCAGGACACATTTTATCTCAAAGAGACCCTCCCGCTCCCGAAAGGGTACGAGAAGGTAAAGGCAATGCACGAGTGCGGCGGAGAGACCTCCTCCACCGGCTGGGGCGGAATCTGGAAAGAGGAGAAGGCCGAGCAGTGCGTGCTCCGGACGCACACCACGAGTGTCTCTATCCAGTACCTTGCCAATAACCCGAACCCCCCCGTCAAGGCCTTCTGCATCGGCAGGGTCTACCGGCGTGAAACGATCGACACCACCCATCTTGCCGAGTTCGAACAGCTCGAAGGAATTGTGATGGACGAAGGAGTTACGTTTGGCAACCTGCTCGGGATCCTCCGCGAGTTCTACCACCGCATGGGCTTTGAAGGCGTGCGGTTCAAACCCTCGTACTACCCGTATACCGAGCCGAGCCTTGACGCTGAAGTATATGTGGAAGGTATCGGCTGGATCGAGATGGGCGGTGCCGGCGTTTTCCGCGAGGAAGTCACTGCCCCGCTCGGGATCAATTATCCTGTCCTTGCATGGGGTCTTGGCGTGAGCCGGATTGCGATGCTCCGCCTCGGTCTCAAGGACCTCCGCTACCTGCACAAGAGCGACGTGGCGTTCCTCCGCGAAACACCGGCTTTGCGCCACACAAAGGGAGGTATCTGAAATGGCAGTCATCACCCTCCCCTACAAATATCTTGAGCGGCTCACCCGCACCGATAAAAAGACGATCCTCGACAAGGTCGCCTTCATCGGCTCGGATGTGGAGCGGATCGAAGAAGATCATGCAGACGTGGAGTTCTTCCCGGATCGCCCCGATCTCTTCTCACCGGAAGGCGTAGCGCGGGCCATGCGGGGCTATCTTGGGATCGAGACCGGACTTTCTGTGTACCCGGTAAAGCCATCGGGAATCTCGTTCACTGTCGATCCTGCACTTGCAAATATCCGCCCGGTGCTCGGAGCCGCGGTCATCCGTGGTGTCTCGTTCGATGACGAGTCAATCCAGAGCATCATGTCCCTGCAGGAATCGCTCCACTGGGCGGTCGGCAGGGGCAGGAGCAAAGTAGCGATCGGCATCCACGACCTCGACACGGTCAAACCCCCGTTCCGCTACATTGCCTCTCCGAGAAGCCGGAAGTTCATACCGCTCGAATATACCGAGTCGATGACCATGGACGAGATGCTCGAGAAGCACCCGAAGGGCAGGGACTATGCAAAGATCGTAAAAGACTTCCCGCTCTTCCCGTTAATCGTGGACAAGGACGACCATGTCCTTTCGTTTCCCCCGATCATCAATGGTGAGCGGACGCGGGTCACCCTCGATACAAAGAACATCCTCCTCGATACGACCGGCACCGACAAACGGGCGGTCGGCGTTGCGGTCAATATTATCTGCACTGCAATGGCCGAGGCAGGCGCGACGATCGAGAGCGTTGAGATCGGCGGAGTGCAGACCCCTACCCTTGCCCCGGCAGAGCGGACCGTGAGTGTGGATGAGTGCTCCCGGCTCCTGGGGATTGATCTGACCGCATCATCGATGGCAGAGCTTCTCCGGAAGATGCGGTTCGGTGCAGAGCCGGCGGGTGCAGATAAGTTAAACGTGCTGGTGCCATGCTACAGGGCCGACATCATGCATGACTGGGACCTGTTCGAGGACGTAGCGATTGCATACGGTTACGATAAGATCCTAGACCTGGCTCCGAAAACTTTCACCGTAGGAAAACCCCATCCTGTGCAGGTCAACGCGGCCCTTGCCCGTGAGGTGTTCTGCGGATTGGGTTATCTCGAAGTGATGCCGTTCACACTCACGAGCGAGGACGTGCTTTACAAAAAGATGCAGCGGGAGGAGAAGAAGGGTGTCCTCCATGTCATGCACCCGATCAGCATCGAGAACACGGTGGTCAGGACCGAACTACTGCCCCTGCTTCTCGAATTTTTAACCCTGAACCGGCACCGCGAACTCCCGCAGCGCCTCTTCACTGTAGGGGATGTCGTGGATTCCTGCCTCACTTACCAGCAGGCAGCCGGGGTAAGCACGCATCCTGACGCGGACTTCTCGGAAGCCTATGCGTCAGCTGATGCGGTTCTCCACGAGCTCTCTATTGATTATACCGTGAAGGAATCAGCCGATCCGGCATTCATCGAAGGGCGCCGGGGCGATATCATCGTGGCCGGAAAAAAGATTGGAGTCTTTGGCGAGATCCATCCCGCTGTGTTAAACGCGTTTGAACTTGAGCACTCCGTTGCTGCGTTCGAGTTCGATCTCAGAGCCGTACCGGGATATCCCGTGCTCTGAGATACTCTTTTACATCTTTTACCGTGAACTCTCCGTAGTGAAAAACACTTGCTGCAAGGCAGGCATCGGCTTTTCCTTTGGTAAAACCGTCATAGAAATGTTCGAGAGTGCCGACACCGCCGCTCGCGATCACCGGGATGCCGGCTGCATCGGAAATAGCTGAGGTAATTGCGATATCAAACCCGTTCTTCGTGCCATCGGTCTCCATGCTCGTTAACAGGATCTCTCCTGCCCCCCGCTCCTCTGCCTCAGTTGCCCACGCAACTGCATCGATTCCGGTCGGTTTGCTGCCGCCGTAAATAACCACTTCGTACCAGCACTTCCTCCCGTCTTCGAGATATACAGGGATTGCTTTTTCGTTTGGGGTGAAATTTCGCCGCACATCCATGGCAACAACGATGCATTGTGTGCCAAATGATTCTGCACCCTTTGTGATCAGGGTGGGATCGTGCACTGCGCTGGTGTTCATGCTCACTTTATCGGCCCCGGCCCGAAGGATCTGCTGGATATCTTCTAAGGAACGGATACCGCCACCAACCGTCAGCGGGAGGAAGAGCTGGTCTGCGGCCCGTTTGATCAGCTCGATGATGATGCCCCGTTTTTCCTTTGACGCGGTGATATCTAAGAATACCACTTCATCTGCGCCCTGCTCATTATACCGCTCGGAAAGCTCTACCGGGTCCCCGGCATCCCTCAGCCCGAGAAAATTCGTCCCCTTTACTACTCTTCCGTCCTTGAGATCGAGGCAGGGGATGATCCGCCGTGTGAGCACCATTGGATACACCTTTGTTGGCGGATACTCATCTACGTTTCCACTCCGTTTGCCGCTCACGGAGTTTTTATGTAACTTGCCGTGCCTATTCATAGGGTAGTCATTATCCGGGCGGGCCGTATACGGCCTTCCCATACGAGGATGTTCATGAGCTCAGGAAAGCTGAAGATCGAATGGGCAGCGCAGTACATGCCGGTGCTTGCTGCCATCAAAAAACAGTTTGTCAAGGAAAAACCGTTCGCAGGCATGACCATTGGCATGGCGCTCCATGTCGAGGCCAAGACTGCAAACCTCGTCTCAACTCTTGCTGCGGGCGGGGCGGTTGTGCATATCACAGGCTGCAATCCGCTCTCCACACAGGACGATGTGGCTGAGGCATTGAACTCGGTGAAAAACGTTCACTGTTATGCAAAGCGCGCCTGTTCTGTAGAGGAATACTATGCGGCCATCGATCTCGTGCTGGATGCGAAACCGGTCATCACCATCGATGACGGTATGGACCTGATCCACTACATCCACACCAAGCGCCGCAATCTTTTAAAAACCATTATCGGAGGCTGCGAAGAGACAACCACGGGTATCCACCGCCTTCGTGCCATGGCCGCAGAGGGTAAACTTGAGTTTCCGGTCGTTGCGGTAAACGATACGCCCATGAAGCGGTTCTTTGACAATGTTCATGGGACCGGAGAGAGTGCGCTCACCTCGATCATGATCACGACCAACACCCTGATTGCCGGTAAATATGTTGTCGTAGCAGGTTACGGGTACTGCGGGCGGGGTCTCGCAAAGAAGGCGCACGGGCTTGGTGCAAAAGTTATTGTGACCGAGATCGATTCCCGCAGGGCGCTTGAAGCGCACATGGACGGGTATATGGTCATGACCATGGACGAGGCAGCAGCGCTCGGGGACCTCTTTATCACAACGACCGGTAATGTGGCCGTGATCAACCAGCGGCACTTCAAGAAACTCAAAGATGGTGCGATACTCTCCAATGCCGGTCATTTCAATGTCGAGATCGATATCGAATGGCTCCACAAGAACGCGGACAAGGTTATCCAGCGCGAAGGTATCGAGACGTTCATGCTCAAAGGCAAAGCAGTCCACGTGCTCGCCGAGGGCAGGCTTGTCAACCTTGCCACACCAAAAGGCATGGGCCACCCGATCGAGGTCATGGACTTAAGTTTCGCTCTTCAGGCGCTCTGCACCCAGTACATAGCCAAAAACGGCAAAAAACTCAAAGGTGGAGTGTACGAAGTCCCGCAGGAGATCGATGAGCAGGTAGCAAACCTCAAGCTCTCTTCGCTCGGGCTCTCAATCGATACGCAGTCAAAAGAGCAGAAGAAATACCAGTGCAGCTGGGATATAGGGACATAAATTTTATAATCAGATTATCTTTTTTAGTATACTTTAGCGTTCATCCCTCCCTTGCCGCATACAAATATTCCTGTGCATACCCGCAGTATTTACCGAAATGCTCCCGGGCAAACTGCCGGATTGTATCATAATCCCGGTTTGTGAGCCCGGCTTCAAGATTCAGGGTTTTGATATAGTTCTGCTGCATGATCCGCCGTATCCAGACATCGACCGGGAACGCTTCGTACTTCTGGAACGCAAAGAGCAGGATGCAGTCGGCAGCTTTAGGACCTACACCGTGCAGTTTCATCAGTTCTTTGCGGGCATCCTCGTATGGGAGCCTGCGGATCATCTCTTCCCACTGTTTCTCCTCAGTAATAGAACAGGAAGTTCGAAAAACATAGGGCTGGCGATAACCCAGCCTGCACTCTGTCAGACCCTCAAGCCCCCCGCAGGAGATGGGGGAGGGATTGGGAAATGTGTAATACGTCTGTTCTTCGAATTCGATCTCTTTTCCGAACTGCTGCGCGATGGAGGCAATCCTGCGCCGGATCGTGGGAATGTTGGAGTTCGTCGAACAGATATAAGAGACGGTGCACTCCCATGGCGGCTGCCGGACCAGACGAAGTCCGGTGCACTGGCTGATCGCTGCGTGGATGAACGGATCCTTGTCAAAGGTTTTTATTATCTTTTTCAGATCGAGATCCAGGGAAAAATAGTGACGGATGAATGCGGTATTCGCTCCTTCAAATACCAGATTCGATTCATCCTGCCGGATCTTGATGACCCGGTCACCGACTACACCATACCACCACCCATCTGCTATCCGCTCCCAGCGGAATACCTGTCCACACGAAAGCGTCTGGTCAAGAGAGAATGGCAGGTCAGCTGAAAGGGAAATTTTTGGCATGGTAATCTATCGTAACGTCTGTTGTTCAATCCATATATGGTACCAAGCTGCAATATTTGTGAAAAATGACCGGGTAATTTCTCCTGCAATTTCCTGCTTATGCAGACAATGATACTGGCCGGGTCCGGATCTGAACGGATAGCCTTTTAATATATAACTCAAAAGTTGTTCTTATGGAACTAGCTGAAAGTCTTAAGGAATTTGTTGAATCGGGACAGGACTGGGAACGCAAGAACACATCCGTAAAAGGTGTCTCCATCATCCGGCTCCCCCAGTACAAAACAAGAGCGGCCTCCCTTGCCATTGACATCAACCCAATCGGAGAAAACGGGCTCCCCATGAAGAAAAAAGGGATCATGATCATGAATGCCGCAGAACTGCATGCCTTCAGGGAAGCGTTTAAAAACGAAAAACTTGACAATCTCATCAATGTATTAGAAGACGTTACAGGGCGCAAAACCACCGGAAAACCTGTCAAGGCAGATGTAGTGCAGCTGTAAATTAAGATATCATTTGGGGTAATTCACTGGCAGCGGAGGGATCATTATCAGGGAATGGATAGCGGCTTTTATTGTCGTGCTTCTGGCAGCAGTAGCGATATCCGGGTGTCTTGGAGACCGGATGCCATCCATATCGACCCCCACGCCTCCTGCGGTATTTGTTGATTATCAGCGCACCGGAGGTATTGCGGGTGTGGATGACCGGCTTGTAATTTTTGATAACGGGCTTGCAGTCCTGTCGCGAAAAACGGTCAGCACTGAAATTGCGTTAAACAAGAGCGAACTTGAACGGGTTGCCGGAATCTTTAATGAAGCGCAGTTCTCCATGCTGCAGGGAAATTATTCTGCCCGGCGCGGTACTGCAGATTATTTCCGTTATATGATCAGTTATCATGGCAAGACCGTGATTGCCGAAGATTCTGCAATTCCTCCTCCACTGCAAACGGTGATTGACGAGATGAACCGCATCATCAATAAGGCTGACAGCAGTAAACGCATTGATCGTCCGTTTGCAAACCTGCCGTCTTAATTTTTAGAATAATTCTACAAAAAAAAGAATTAAAAATGGAGTTATTTATTTTCATACATGCACGACTGGACATCGTGACCGAGTTTGCCGATCGCGTCAGCGCGGCACCGCTGGCAGTGGCGCATCTGTTTAACATATTTTGAGCATTCGTCCTGCATCTTTCTCTTCATCTCCTGTGTGGGCGGGGCAATGTCGGCGAACTTATACTGGGCGATGAGAGGGATGACGTTGAAGGTGTACACACCCATCTCTCCGACTTTCTTTGCAATCGCCGGGATGTGTTCCTCATTAATGCCGGGGATATAGACCGTGTTGATCTTGACTATCATGTGTCGTTTTACTGCCTCTTCGATACCCTTCATCTGCTGTGAGAGCAGTAATTTTGCCCCTTCAAGTCCTGTATAGCGCTTACCCTTGTAATCGACAAACTGGTAGATCTTGGCACCAATCTCTGGATCGATCGCATTGAGGGTTACGGTGATATTGCCTACATCATATTTCTGGAGCAGGTCGATCTTGTCGGGTAGCACGAGACCATTGGTGCTTATGCATTTGATCACGTTGGGGTACTCTTCATGGAGGCGGCGGAGCGTTTCAAATGTTTCTTCATTTGCCAGCGGTTCACCGGGTCCGGCAATGCCGACTACCTTGATGTAGTTATATTTCTCCACAACTTTTTTTACCATATCCATGGACTCATCGGCATTCAATACCCGTGTGGTGACCCCGGGGCGGCTCTCGTTTACGCAGTCAAAGTCCCGGATGCAGTAATTGCACTGGATATTGCATTTCGGTGCAACGGGTATGTGACATCTGCCGAAATTGTGGCATGCTTTTTCGGAAAAACAGGGATGTTCATTTATTTTGCGCATCTGCGCAGCGTCCCACTGGACTTTTTTTCCTGCAACATCTGCAACCTTCACTTGATCATCCATAGTTAACATCAACACGTTCGTTCTGTTGGTATAAATACCGTGCAATTGTGATAGCGGCTCACAGCAACACATGGGGCGCGGTTCTCTGATTGACGGTACCATTGCCGGTACCGGTTTTATTTTTTCTGACCTGACAGGTCTCACCGGATTACATGTATATGGTTGACCGGATTATTGTACTGGAGAAAACCATGAAGAAGTCTGAGAAGGTCAAGGGCAGGGAAGCGGTTGCAGCCAAGAAAAGACTCTACCCCAAACTTGCGATGGTTGCGGCAGCAGGTATACTAATTCTTGTAGTCATCGGGTATATTCTGCTCAATCCTTCCGGTGCAAAGAGCGGGGATATGGTGACGATTGAATATACCGGCAGTCTTAATGATGGAACGGTCTTTGATTCGAATGTGAACGCAACCCCGCTTACTTTTATTATCGGGCAGGGCAGGGTTATCAGGGGTTTAGAAGAAGGAGTCACCGGCATGTCTCAGGGGGAGACAAAGACGGTGAAGATTCCGGTTGACAAAGCCTATGGCCCGTATAATGATGCACTTGTCCACATAGTGAACCGTTCGACATTGCCCGCTGATATTAATCCTGAAGTGGGGGGCGTCCTGACAATTACAAGGAAACCCGATGGGGCTCTTGCCCGTGTAAAAATAATCAATGTCACCCCGTCAACGATCACATGGGACGAGAACCACGCACTTGCGGGAAAAGATCTCATTTTTACGATCCGGTTGATTGAGGTACAAAAAGGCTGATACTTTTTTTTAAAATTTCTGATAGTGTCAATGGTGGCGTTATCAGGAAACGGGCTGGCAGGGTGCTTAAAGGCCGGACATGGAATCAGACGCCGGGTCTAACCGTAACGGTTTAGCAACATCTTCTCTATCCGCTCCTCTTTTCCCTCTATTAAAAATCTATCAACATATCACAACCTGATAGATGCCTCCACCCGATTCTGATATCCCTCGCTTAATACCAAAATCTCCCAATCTCTCAAAAATAGTATTTTTTCCGATAGCAGGTTTTCCAAAACCCGGTCCAAATCCTAATTACTAATAAATACTAATTTGTGCTAAATTAGTAATTGGTACACTGACTCATGACACAACTGCCCGAAAAACCGCCGTCCGACTGGATAAAGGACCTCACCGATGGGCAGGTAAACTATATAGCTGACGATCAGTTCAAAAAAGACGTGACCGAGTACAACCGGCGCTATCTCTTCTGGGACGAGCTGAAGTACCGGATACCAAATGCCGGGCAGAGGAAGAGGGCCTGGGCCGTCATGAAATTATACCGGTCAATGCGGCAGGAGCATGTGTCCTATCCCCCCCTAAGGCTCACTTACACGATCATTGCGGAGATCGCAAAAAGCCTGCATATGATCGACAGCTACCTTACCGGCAATATCCGCATCCACAACAAGACCATCCGGCTCGAAAAGTCATACATCATCAACTCGTTCATGGAGGAAGCCATCGCCTCAAGTATCATTGAAGGTGCCGCAACGACCCGGAGCATTGCAAAGGAGATGCTCCGGAAAGGCAGGAAACCCAGAAACAGTTCCGAGCAGATGGTGCTCAACAACTACGAGGCGATGAACTTCATCCTCGAACATAAAGATGACCCGCTCACTCCTGCTCTCATTCTTGAGATCCACCGGCTCGTAACGAAAGGGACCATTGACAAGAACTCAGTCGGGCAGTTCAGGACAAGCAATGATATCGTGGTCGCAAACCCGGTAACCCGCGTTATCTATCACAGACCGCCCGATTTTTTGGAGATCGAAAAGTTCATAGAAGTGCTCTGCACCTTTGCAAACCAGAGCGGGCATGATGAAGATCCCGGTGAGGATTACATCCACCCGGTTATCAAAGGGATCATCCTGCATTTTCTTATCGGGTATGTCCACCCGTTCAATGACGGGAACGGGAGGACAGCCCGCAGCATCTTTTACTGGTATGTCCTCTCGCGGGGATACTGGCTGTTTGAGTACATGCCCATCTCCCGGATCATCCTCCGGTCTAAGAAGAAATACTCGCTCGCGTACCTCTATTCCCAATATGATGAGATGGATCTCACCTATTTCATCCTCTATAACCTGTCGTGCATTAATGATGCAAAAAAAGATCTCATGCATTACCTGGAAGAGAAACAGGCCGAGCAAATCGCAACAAAATCCATCATCCGGAAAATACCGGATATCAGCCAGAGGGAAGGCGACATCCTCCGTACAATGATGGAGCAGAGCAACGAATACTTCACCATCCGCGAAATCATGCAGCAGTATAATACGGTATATGAGACCGCACGGACGGATCTCCTCCATCTTGCGGATCTCGGGTATATCGTTCGTGAAAAACGGGGGCGTGAATTTGTTTTCATCTTCAACGAGAAGAACGGGCAATGGAATCATAACCAAAAGCCACAGAAAGCAACCACACCACATTCAGAGAAGGAAACCCCGTGACCGTCGCCACCCGCCCGCTCTTTCAGCTGGATTGGACAACGCCAGGCTGTAAGTAATAAGAGCGAAGATGCGGCAAATTTCTGATTTTTGCGGGGACCATTTTGTTGGCGTCAGCAAAATGGTCTGAAATCTCGTGGTTTGAGTTTTTACACGATTCCTTTGCTTTTTCGATTACGTTTTGGAGATCTCGCCATTGAGTATACCCGAGAAGATCCTGTAAATCCCGGGTGAACCAAAACTCTACACTCTCTTGTACGTGAACGAAATCTTCAAAATTATTCACTGCTCACATAAAAAAAACGAAAAACAAGATGGGCCTGACCGGATTCGAACCGGTGACCTCCGCCGTGTAAGGGCGACGTCATAACCAACTAGACCACAAGCCCAATTTCTTACTAATGTCACCCTGAACCCTATTAATTGTGTTGATAAGAGAACTCCGCATCAGGGATAAAAAAAATTATTCTTTTTTGGGAGGAAGCTTGATATCGATACCAAACTTTTCAGCATTCTTATCAGCAATTGCCTGGATGGCGGCGATCTCCGCATCCTGCCGCTTGGGTTTGAAGAGATGGCGGAACCGCTTCTGGGTTTTCAAATACTCTTCAACGGGTTTTCGCACCACTTTCTTAACCTTGGTAACCTTGCCCTCGATCATCTCATAGTTGACCCAGAGCCCGGTCTCAATTGCGAGTTTTGCGATTGCAATCGTCTGTTCGCCTTCAAATCCCCAACCAGTGCAGCACGGTGCATGGATCTGCACATAGCTTGGGCCCGGGGTATTGATCGCTTTTTCCACCTTCTGGAGGAGATCGGCAGGATAGGCAATCGAAGTTGTTGCTACGTAGGGCGCACCGTGTGCGGCAAGGATTGCCGGCATGTCCTTTTTCTGCCGCTTGTTGCCGAACGAACATTTACCGGCCGGGCTGGTTGTCGTGCTGGCATCGTACGGTGTTGCACCGGAGCGCTGGATACCGGTGTTCATGTAGGCTTCATTGTCATAGCAGACGTATGTGAAGTCATGGCCGCGTTCAAAAGCTCCGCTGATGCAGATCATGCCGATATCAAATGTTGCCCCGTCGCCGGCCATGATCACAACTTTTTCCTTTCTGCCCTGTTTCTTGAGCGATGCCTCGACACCGGATGCAACTGCGGCTGCATTCTCAAAGAGGGAGTGGATCCATGGTACTTTCCATGCGGTCTCCGGGTAAGGGGTGGAGAACACTTCCATGCATCCTGTAGACGAGACAAAGATCGAGTCTTTACCGGCTGCCTTTGTTACGAGCCGTGCCGCAAGGGCTGCACCACAACCGCCGCAGGCTCGGTGGCCGCAGTCGAACAGATCACAGGTTTTTTCTGCCATTTCAGATCAACTCCTTGCGCAGACCGTAGAACTGATCTCCCGGCCCCTTTTCACAAAGTGCGACAATCTCTTTTACGTCCCGTTTCCTCACGTCCCTTCCGCCAAGTCCGAGAACATAGCCTTTCACCGGAATGGAAGAACCGTAGAGGGCGTCTCTTATTTCCATAACCGTTGCTCCTTTTGCACCGAGCGAGATATTTTTGTCAAGCACAGCAACACGTTTGACATGGGAAAGCATCTTTGCAATCTCTTCACCGGGGAATGGCCGGAAGACACGGATCTTTAACAACCCGACTTTCTTTCCTTCCGTCCGCATCTCATCGATGGAATCCTTGATGGTCCCGCAGACAGAACCCATGGCAACTATCGCGGTGTCTGCATCCTCTAAACGATAACCTTCGATAAGAGCGCTGTAGTCCCTGCCGAACATTGTGCCGAACTCTTTACCGGCCTTTGCGATCACAGCTTTTGCCCGCTTCTGGGCCTGATCCATCTCGTACCGGAACTCAAGGTAATATTCCGGTGTGGCATACATGCCGAAACTGATCGGGTCTGCTGCGTCAAGGCGCTCGAGCGGGTTGAACTTCGGGAGGTATTTATCCACATCTTCCTGTGTGAGCATATCCACCGGTTCATACGTGTGGGAGAGGATGAACCCGTCAAAGCAGACGAATGCGGGGAGCTGGATGGAATGATCTTCTGCCACTTTGTAGGCGAGTACGTGCAGATCGGTTGCTTCCTGGTTATCCTCGGCATAGAACTGGAGCCAGCCGGAATCCCTTAGAGAGATCGAGTCCTGCTGGTCGTTCCAGATCGAGAGTGGGGCTCCCAATGCCCGGTTGGCAATGGACATGATGATGGGCAGGCGCATGCCGGCGGCATTGAAGCAGACCTCGAACATGAGGGCAAGACCCTGCGAGGTTGTGGCAGAATAGGTTCGTGAACCTGCGGCGCTTGCGCCAATGCAGGCTGAGAGGGCGGAGAGTTCATTCTCAACCGTGATGTATTCGGCATCAAGCTGGCAGTTGGCTACAAAATCAGCCAGTGCCTCGACGATATGGGTCTGGGGGGTGATCGGGTAGGCAGAGATCACCTGCGGACGGCAGAGACGGACTGCCTCTGCGATTGCATGCGACCCCTCGGTTATCTCCATCATTTATTTTTCCTCCTGTTTCATTGCGATTGCTTCCTTGGGGCATTCGGCTGCGCAGATCCCACATCCCTTACAATAGGTGTAATCAGGATCGAAAAATCCTTCAGCATCCTCATGAATGCATCCCTCTGGACAAAGGGTATGGCACATCCCGCATTTCGAGCACTTCTCGTGATCGTAGACCGGCTTGAAGATACGCCATGAACCTGTCTTGTTGTCCCGTGATTTGCCCGGCCGTGCCCGGCAGCCAACTGCGAGTGCCATTATGCTGCCCCCTTTACGATATTGAATGCCAATTTCGCGGCCTCAATATTTTTCGCTGCAAGCTCCTTTGGGAAACGGTTATTGAGCGCTTTTTCGAGTGCGGAGAACTGGATCTCACCTGTTGCAGCAGCAAACGCTCCCATGAGTGAAGTGTTTGTTATCGGCAGCCCGATCGCTTTGAGTGCGATAGACGTGGCATCGATCGTAATGAGCTTCACACCGTCCGGCACTTTGTAATCCGGCTTCTTTTCCGTGTTGACGATCACAATGCCTCCCTGCTTGACTCCCATGAACACGTTCACGTCTTTGATCAAAGTGCTGTCCTGCACAATGATGTAATCCGGTTCATACACCTGACTTCGTTTCCGTATTTTTTTGTCATCAAACCTGACAAATGCCTGCACAGGTGCCCCGCGTCGTTCAACGCCAAACGCCGGGAATGCCTGGGCAAAGACGCCGCCTTCAAATGCGGCAACTGCAATCAGTTCAGCAGCAGTGACTGACCCCTGTCCGCCCCTGCCGTGGATACGTAGTTCTCTCAAGGAAAATCCCCAGTAATTTTACATGATTAATCAATATAAACCTACAGATCCACATCGAGCCCGAGGATCTCTTTGCTCCCTGAAAAAACATCGCGTGCGATCCGGGCAAGGCCACGTGAAGCGCACCATTCGTCATACACAGCCACATCTGTGCCCAGAAGTGTCCGGACCCCCGGAGCAATTGCCGGTGCAAGGCTTCCTGCAAGGGCAATGGCAGCGCGGGGATTTAAGAGACGCATTGCGGCACATTCCATGGCCGAAAACATCGCAACTGCCGGGATACGCTCTTCTTCAGGAAGGGAAAAATTCACACCCGCCTGCTGGAATGCTTCGTTTGCGGTACACTCCCCGGCATCGATCTTCCGGATTGCATCCACATCGAGCGCCCCGTGCATCATGCCCGGTGCAAATATGCAGGCATCAAAGGCGCCCGTGATCTTCCCATAAGAAACGAGCAGGGTTACGGTATTGGAGCTCACATCGGAGACGATCACATCCCGTCCCAGGTCATGGCAGACTTCATAGGCAATACCGATCTTCTCGGGGCTGGTCTGGTGGGAATACACCTTGAAGCGCGGGTCCGTTGGCGAATCACGGTGAAGTCCCGGGATGACGATTGCCGGAATCCCGCACTTTGCAATTTCATCAAATACTTTTGTACCGCCGCCAATGTGTTTGCCCGCACCTTCGCGGCTGATGATCCCCCGGTTCTTCACTTTGTCAATGGAGGTGATGGACGTAATTCCGTCACCCATGGAATAGCAGATGGCTATTCCTTCGATCTCATCGATTGGGCAGAGCTGGGAGAGGGCGCTTATAGTAAAATCTCTGGCAGTCTCCCGTGAAAGCCTGAACTCCCCATGCTCTCCGGCAAAACGCATTGCGGTAGTGCCGTGATCAATGCCGATAAACATAGCAGTAATCCTATAGCATGGATGACATATTAGGTATTGATGTTTGATGTGGTAACAGGAGGAGCCGGTTTTATCGGTTCGCACCTGGTTGACACGCTCGTTGCACAGGGTAACGAAGTCCTGGTGATTGATTCTCTCTGCGCCGGGCGAAAAGAGACGATTGCGCGGCACATTGATTCCTGCAAGGTTCGGTTTTTACAAAAAGATCTGCTTGCCGATGGCTGGCAAGATGCAATTGAGGGAGCTGACAGGCTTTTTCATCTTGCAGCAGATCCAGATGTCCGCCAGAGCGCGGTGAACCCGGACCCAACGATACAGTACAATATCATGGCAACGTACCGGGTGCTCGAAGCCATGAGAATACACCATGTTCCTGAAATGGTGTTCACCTCGACTTCAACTGTTTATGGCGATGCTACAGTAATTCCTACTCCGGAAAATTATACCCCGCTCGAACCGATCTCCGTGTATGGGGCGAGTAAACTTGCCTGTGAGTCACTGATCTCGGCCTACTGCCACTCATTTGGTATGAAGGCATGGAATTTCCGGTTTGCCAACATCATTGGTTCACGGAGTGGTCACGGGGTGCTCACCGATTTCATAAAAAAACTGGAGCAGAATCCCAAAGAACTCGAAATTCTTGGCGATGGGAAACAGACAAAATCCTATCTCGAAGTGCACGAGTGCGTTGCGGCAATGCTCTTTGCTGTCGGGCATGCCCGGGATACAGTTAATACTTTCAATATCGGGTCGGAGGACTGGATCGATGTGAAGAGTATCGCAGAGATCGTGACAGAAGAGATGCACCTCTCCGGCACGAAGTTCCGGTTCACGGGCGGTGAACGGGGGTGGGTTGGCGATGTGCCGAGGATGCAGCTATCGGTTGAAAAGATCAAAGCGCTGCGATGGAAGCCTCAACTGGGTTCCCGCGAGAGTGTACGGATAGCCATGCAGGCAATGCTTGCCGAGCGATAACGAGCTAGTATCATGAAATATATTGTCATTTGCGGGGATGGCATGGCAGATGAGCCGATTGCCGAGCTGGGCGGAAAAACTCCGCTTGAATTTGCAAAAACCCCGAACATGGACCGAATAGCACGCGAGGGTGCCTGCGGACTGCTCCGCACTATTCCGGATAATTATGAAGCGGGCAGCGATATTGCCAATATGTCCATTCTTGGGTATGCCCCGGAGAAATACTATACCGGCAGGGGGCCGCTTGAAGCGTTGAGCATGGGAGTTGACCTTGCGCCGGGCGATGTGGCATACCGTTGCAACCTTGTGACTGTGGAAGATAATACCATGGTAGATTTCTCTGCGGGTCACATATCCAGTGAAGAGGGTGCAGAACTTTTCTCATCTCTCCAGCAGGAAATTCCTGCCGTGATGGTCAAAGCAGGGGTCAGCTACCGCAACCTGTTAGTTGTCGCCGATGGAAAAGGGGCAACAACAACTCCTCCGCATGATATTGTCGGGCAGGGAATTTCCCCATACCTGCCCAAGGGTGGCGATGCGGAACTGCTCCAGCAGTGCATGGAAAAAAGCCGCCATGTGTTCGATCGCCATCCGGTAAATACAGCCCGTAAAAAGGCAGGCAAACGCATGGCCACACGGATCTGGCCGTGGAGCGGAGGGCACAAGCCGGCATTTCCCTTGTTCTTTAAGAAGTACGGGAAAAAAGGCGGCATCATATCTGCAGTTGACCTCTTACAGGGTATCGGGCGCTGCGCAGGAATGGAAGTGATCCGGGTTCCCGGTGCAACCGGGTACCTTGATACGGATTACGATGCAAAAGCGCGTTACGCACTCGAAGCGATGGAGCATCTCGACTTCCTCTATTTGCACATCGAAGCCCCCGATGAAGCCGGGCACATGGGGAGTATTGAGGAGAAAGTAAAAGCGATCGAGCGGGTGGACAACGTTGTCGGGATGATCCTAAAGAATTTTGAGGGAGTTGTGGCTGTACTGCCAGATCATCCGACACCGATCCGGGCAAAGACGCATACCCGTGATCCGGTACCGTTTGCGGTGCTAGGGAAAGGGACAGACGATACTTTGGAATTCTCTGAGCAGG
>SESA01000580.1_pt1 | contig 22893 bp, 17 predicted proteins | sample 3171451 | NCBI WGS metagenome assembly SESA01 (sample SAMN06051862, study PRJNA518727) | freshwater metagenome | biome: subpolar coniferous forest; feature: holomictic lake; material: water; isolation source: holomictic Lake 227, 8 m depth | place: Canada: near Kenora, Ontario | collected...
CTAAACAACAACAAACGAACGAAACCTAACTCTGTTTAATCATTATCTTCGTACTTGATTTATGCGGTTTACGCAATTTGACTGGATCTTTAACCTTATAATCACTTAGCTTTTTATAATCATTAACTTCCTTCATTGGCTTCTCAGGCAAATCATCATTATCTTTTGGTTTCTCAGTATAATTTTTATCTTTATTACTTGTAGTTTTTGGTTCTTTATCAGTTAATGGTAAAATCTTCGGTTTGTCTTTCTGCGGCATTCCCTTGTCATTAGTAGGTGTCTGATCTTCACGATTTTTAACTACTTTATCCATAGCTTTATCAACAGCGGTTTCGGACTTCTTCAAATTAACTTTAACAAACTCTTTAACCTGCTTCCATGATTGACCAGTAATATAAATTCTATCATTACCATGTATAAATGCCTCAATACAATAATTATTCTCCCATTTTGGTATAACACGAATACGGAATATATCTCCTGCATTATTTATTGAAATATCATCGTGATCATCCAAATTAACAACATACGTACTATCAATTCCTTGAACTAATTTTGTCAAATCATCAACCAATTCATCTTTACTCTTATCATCTCGTTCATGTGGTATAATCTTCTTATAATCTTCATCATGTACTACTTCTGGTACACGTTGATAAACCTCTTCGTCGTTGCCAGCATTGCTTTTTTCTACTTCTTCCTTAAGAATACGACGAATTAAATATTGAAAGTTCTCTTTATTCATAAGGATAAATATCAGTACATATCAGTAAAAAGCGATATTATGCATTACTTCTTTATATCTAAAATTTCTTTAGATGTTAAGGGAACCGTGGAATTCGGAGAACTCAATCCCATTGCCTTTTGCCTCCATTGCATAAGCTCAGTATGTTCATTGTCAATATCGTTTATTCTCCTTTGTTCAAGAGAAGTCACTCTGTCAAAAAGTTTATTAATATAAAGGTCATTATTATCTTTAGCAATTTTCAACTCAGAAGTGGAACGTTTATTTTCCAATTCATCCTGTCTCATGTGACTAGCAGACACAGCATCTTGTACTCTTTGATTGGCTAAAACAACGTCATTCTTCAATCCCATCTCTATTTGAAGTCTCTTGTCAAGAGCTATAAGTTGAGACGAAATCAAATCCGTCATCAGTCGAGTCTCCATCTGTATTTTTGCATCCAAATCGGTATCTCGTTTTATAAATTCCGATTTGGAATTATCCATCTCTTTTGTCATTGCGGCCACTTTTGCCATTCCTACAGGATGTAATTCCAACTTCTCATGGTCAACAAACAAACTGTGATACATCTCAATTGCACTCTTATTATCCAACGTGGCCTTATTTAATGGCCAGAACACTGCGGAACCAAGAGCAAGTATAAGGAATCCACCCGAAAGTAACAGAGACCACTCTGTTTTTCTTGGTCCACTTGCGGTGGTCACAGAAACCTGTAAAGCAGAAAGTTGTTTACTAACTTCTAAATTGTTATCTCGAATAGTATTGGCAAGGTCACTAACGTTCTTCGTCAAGGATTCGAGACCAGTCTCAAGACGAGCAACTCTGGGTTCAAGATGTAATTCTTCTGATTTATTGCTCATAAATTATACACAAATATATTCATATGTATAATTATAATACAAATGTGCCAAATAATGATATTTATATAAAATATTATAAATTAATTGCAACGACTCCAACCACATTCTTTATTAGAACAGGATTTGCATCCCTCTATATAAATTAAATCAGATTTACATTCCGGACATTTATCAGAAGTTATAACTTGTTCTCCTTCTTTTATATAATGCTTAAGTACTCTTGCAACACATCTGTCAAATTCAAAAAATCCGGATATTGTATTCTTTCCCAATTGATCAATTATTATCTGTAATGGTGTTCCATGCCTTAAAGACATAGAAACTAGTCTTGACAATGTTCCAAATGTACCACCAAATATTTCGCTTATATTTTCAATACAAATACGCTCTTCTCCATTAACAATAATCAAATCATATCTTCCTTTCTTGATTTTTCTAATGATACCGGTCTTATGTTTTTCAAAATCCAATTTATTTTTTATATCTTTAGTAACAAATATTTCATATACAGTACCATATAATTTTCCCACTAACGATACGACACGTTCACTTTTACCATTAACTACAATATTCATTTCATGAATATCGCATTCTAAATCTATTGGACGCTTTGGAGCATCTCTTCGCTTAATCGAAGGATTTTCAGCATCTTCACTATCACGGTGAACTAAAATACCTTCACGACTACCATCCCTATAAACAGTAACTCCAATAACCCCCATCTCATTAGCACTGACAAATATATCATTAATTTCTTGTTCGGAACAATTTCTTGGTAAATTAATAGTATTATGAGATATAATATTATCAATTAAATAACTATGAGTATCTTCTACTTCTATATCATAAACCTCATTTATTGAATTTTTTATTGATACTATTTTTAATAGATACAAATCTTTATCCCAATTACACAATTCTAACAAAGAATTATTACTTCTAATACTTTTATATTTATTAGTTCTTAGCGTCTTAAGAGAATTATAATATTTCTTATCCAAATCTTTATACATTATATTCTTCAACTTTTCTGGGACCGGTATAATATTAGAATAATTCAATACTTTATTTTTATGTAATTCAATTGGATTGAAACAATTATAATCTACCGATATACCATATGACCGATTAGACAATCTGCCGGTTTTAACAAATTTCTCAAAAATTCTAGGTTTCAGACCAAGTTCACAACATATATGAAAAGCGGAAGCAGCCAATGCTTTAGAATATCCTTCATATAAAACTAATCTATTTCTAGCAATATATCCGTCCAGTGTCAACCCATTTATAAAATTTATCTTTTCTATAGTAGATCCGTTTAATATTTGGTCAGGAATCTTTTTATTAACACAATTATGTCCGTTTAATAAATTAACAATATATCTACATAATTTTCTCGATGTAATATAAACAGATCTCGTGTTTTTAGTTCTTTTATCATATTGAATATTTACAGTCTCTATTTTAAATATTTTTTTACTCAATTCAGTAAAAACCTTTTCCACACTATCATCTGCCGTTGTTATTCCCACACTTCCTATAGATTCGACCAAATGCCCATCCGATGCTATCATTCCTAAAAATAAAGATAAATCCTTATTCATTCTATTTGGAAGAAAAATCACATTACTATTTGTATTATTAGCAAAATCTATTGTAATAGGCAAATTTCCAATTTTATTTGTTTCATATTTTGATGCCCGACATTGTATATAATCATTCACATTCAAATCCGAAACAGCGGACCAACCATTTGTGGTTAATAATTTATGTGTATCTGCAAATTCAATTGTATTTCCATTATCAAATTTTATTATCTTCGTAGGTTTAATTCCACCGGAATAATGTTTGGTAACCTTCTTCCAATTCCCGTTTATATCTTTTACTTTTATACCATCAATAGATTTATCAAATTTATCATTGCCACGTGCCATTCCTAAATCCTCTATATTTATTAATCCTTTATTAGTTAAAATTCCAGTACCTTTAGCAACACATTTACTCACAGAGAGACTAATATTATTAGCTACCGCAGCTAAAATTTTCAAATGCCATTCCGGAGTTATATCTCCAGCAACTTTAAATATCGATTGTTCCTGTCGCGTCAATAATTCACATCCTTGACAACTTCCATTATTATCTGTAATATATTCGTATATATCTTTTTTATTGTTTTGGTGATAATATTCTACATATTTTTCAAAAATAGGGTCAACTAAATAAACCTTTTCATAACTCTTATTCTCTTTTTCAATTTTTCTCGTAAATACCAACCCAAAAACAGGTTCAATTCCACTGGAACAATTGGCTATATAAGATATTGTATTGTGATTAATAACTCCGTTAGCAGTTAAATATGTGTGTTCTTTGTTATCAACTTCAATATCGTAAGTTTTAATATTTTCTATGGAAATACGACGAACTTTAACATTGTGGGTGTTATTTAGCCCAAATGGAAGATCAATTGTAAAATGTTGGGACACTTCATTTAAAATGTCTCGATTAAAATATACCATGCCTGCATCTTTAGTTCTGCATATATAACCATTAAAATCTTGGTATAATGCATGCTTATGTGAGAACTTCTTAGCAATTTGTGAACGATACAACTTAGCTTTGTCTATTGACACATATATTTTTTCGGAATCTATTTCGAAAATATTATCTTTCAATATAGTTTTCTTTCGATTACTAATAAACCCAATTTTATCTCGAAAGAGAATTTTGTCATGTTTATATCTTATATTAAGTGCAAACATTACATCGTTGAATGCTTGTGCGTCTTGAGAACGATCTTTTTTTGAGATGTTAGATTGGATACCTACATAAATTAAAAGTTCCTGAACTTCTTTTGCCATATGTTCAAACTTAGAACTAAAAACAATTTGTCCATTAGAAATGCAACCATCTGTTTCGAATAGCCCACGCAAGTATGCACATATAACTCTTTTAGGAGATCGAAAAATCAATTCGGGCACATGATAAATGTGAGCATGGTTTTCTGCCACACTGGAAATCTGATTTTTCTTGGAAAATCCATTCTCTATCAAAAAATTTCCAAGATTAACAGAATGAGCACAAATTTCATACATTCGTTTGTTTTTGCATTTTGAAATGGTAGAATCAATATTAAATATATCCATTGTTGCCTTCTTGATATATTCTGCGAAATCTATATCTTTGCTATCAGCAGGAAACCGAACTCCATCAACCTTTCCATTTTCAGATCGAAACTTCATAGAGCCATCTCCCGTAAATATTCCGAGCCATTCTGCCAATTGTTCATTTAATGTGGTTGGAGACGTATATTTATCCGCACAATTAAAATGATGGCTTTTAGGTTCGTGGTTTAACTTCAATTCTTCTTTTACCTCGACGGAGCTATTCTTGGCGAGTACAACCACATCTCCAATTTTTATGTCAGGAGCGGATACCCAAGAATATTCTCCATTCTTCAAAATTCGAATTCTATGTGTGGACGATATTTTAATATTGCGCCCATCCTCCATTTCAATATTGTAACCAGTTACTTCCCCATTATTATAAAAAGCAGAAATTCGATTTTGCCCGTTTTCACTCGCCGCCATAATTTCCGGAATATCATAACTGAACTGTTTCTCCTCAGGATGCTTACTAATGATGTCTTTAATTTTAATCAGCCCATTGCTGGTGACAACCCGTGTATTTTCTTCAATACAGCCAGTAGGAGCCACAGATGTAAAACAACTATTATAAACACCATATATTTTTATATCTTCTTTTAGTTTTTCTACATCAATTCCCATGAAAAATACAAAATTAAAAAATCTCTTATTAGCATCCATAAATGTGGCATAATCATAGTATTCATATGTTTTACCTGTTTCTTTCGCTAATTCCATACTCTTTTGCATGGACGTTAAAGTCATAAATCGATTTATTTTTTCAGCCAATTCATAAGATTCTATAGAATCATATGGAATTTTTAACAAATAAAGTAAATGTGCAAATCCCATCTCACCCAAACCTATAGGACGAACTGCCAGTGTTTCTTTTTTTAATCTTTCAATAGGATATTTATTAGCATCAATAATATGATTTAAATAAACAGTCGCATTACAAATAGATTCTCTAAATAATTCCCAATCAAATTTGTTATCTTTATCTAAAAAGAGAGATAAGTTTATTGAACCTAAATTGCAGCTTGTGTAAGGAATATGTGTGTATTCTTGGCAGGGATTCGAAAATACTTGATCGGTAATATGTTTACAAGTACATCTATCTGCTGCTATATCACCATTAAAAATACCCGGTTCAGCACTTTTCCACGCATTGTGTATTATCTTGTCCCACAACATCTTATAAGTATAAACTATTCCACTCTCATCCTTCAATTCATTTTCTTTGCCGTCGACAACATTTTTTGTTTTAAAGGTTTTATCAGGATTATTCTTTAATATTTTATAAAAGGTAGAATCAGTACGAACGGAGAAATTACTTCGTGTGTATTTCTTTGTATCTCCAGTCTTGGCATCTATAAATTTTAGAATATCCGGGCGATATATGGAAAGCATACTCATTCCGGCTCCGCGTCTTTTTCCTCCTTGTCGAACTCCATCCAGTACTGAATCAAAAATACCAATGAATGACATTACCCCACCAGAATTTGCACTAATTGATTTTACATTTTCATTTGAACCCCTTAACTTAGAAAAGTCATATCCTACTCCACCCGCAGCTTTAGTAACAACAGCGCATTCTTTCATTGAATCCATAATATTATCAATACTATCTTCAATACCAAGAATAAAACAAGATGATAATGTTCCATTTCGTTCGCCATTCGTATTTAAATTCATCAATGTTGGAGTACTAGGAATAAATTTTCTATGTAAAATATATTCATACATTTTCGGATAAATACTCGAAATTCGCTTAGAAACTTGACCCCACGAAGTTTCATTTTTTAAATAATATCGCTCTTTTAATATATTTTCAATGTGAGGCTGCAATTTTAAGTTTTCCATATATTTTTATCAAATTTTATTTCTGGCATCTATCCTCTAAGTCACTATAGTTTATGTAGAAGAACTTGGCAAAGAATAATTATATTCCATATCTCGAAATCTATCAATTTAAAGAAATTAAATTTCTCTATAATTATATTCTTCGCTTTTAATTGTAATATTTACTCGCTATCATTATCATGCGTCTGCTTCCACCGTTTACGCAAAATATCTTTAATACTTTCTTGGGCAGTCTTAGCCCTATTCAATATCTCCATCCCTTCTATAGATTTTGTATCATATATATTTATCTTTCCACAGGATGTGTCAAAAGTACAAGGATATGATACACCATCCGGACCAAATCTGTTTTTCATAACATAAATACGCCCAGTACCCGCCAACTTATCTTCCATTCTCCGAGATAATGATAAAATAAAATCCCCCGTCATAATCTTACGATAACTGTCAGCTACATTGCCAGCTTGAATAATTTCCTCTTCGTGTGCCCCACGATTGCTCTGCGAACAGGTCCAACCAGGGATCTGTAACTCTCCTAATATTTGTCGAAGTTCTTCGTAGACATTACCCGATTCATTATAGGAGTTTGCATTTTTATCAGTAACAAATGGGCGAAGAATATCTGCATAATCTACAATTGCCATATCTATATGAAGACCAGTTATCAATTGGAATCGGTCGATATACATTTTCAATGTGGCAGCGGATGCAGTTTTGAGAGGATAATATTTTACGAATAATTTGCCACATCCTTTAGATTTTGCTTCTTCGATTGCTTTTTTTACTGTTGGGACACTCTTACGAATATCTTGGAAAGCGATACCAGAAAATATTGCATCATAACGAAGTCCGACGTACTTCTCATTTAACTCCATTGTAAAATGCATTACATTCTTTCCTTGCTTCATGGCTTCTGCCCCTATACGGGCTAAAAACCATGAATTATGAGATACAATACCATTGGAATAATAACAATGAACATCTTGCACTGAGATATCATATAGTATCTCTTCTTTATTAGAATAGTACTTACGAACTATAGATGTTACACCTTCTTCTGTTTCAACAATATCATCTTTTTTGATATCTTTCACTGCCATCCATTTTCCATTTACTTTTAATAGATGATTTGCCGATGATTTCAATGTTCTATTATTTAAAAAGCATGTAGTAACTGTTTTCTGTTTTTCTGTTCTAAATGCCGAGACGATATTCTTATATCCATGCGGAGTTTTTATTCTCAATTGAAAATCTATATTTTTTTGAGCATGTTCATAGTTTTTAACTCCCAATTTTTCAAATAGATCTTTTATAGTAATTTCTTCAGATATAATTCTCTCGGATATAAGCTGTCTATTAAATATAAGGTTAAGTTGCCATCCAAATATTATTCCTATTTTTTCCCCGAAATCATATTTCTCAAATGGATTGATCCAAATTATATATTCTATTCCAGAATTTCCAATAATGGGAACCCCTATTTCTTCATATTGAATTTTGACTTTACAGGATTTGGAGACGCATTTTCCGCTACCTGCGGGCGCGACGACAAATCCTAATTCTCCTTTGCCGAGTCCACCATCCAGGTGAGTATCAATAATATCCCAATTAGTTTTTATAGTTTCTCTTGCGGCATCTACCATACGAGCATCTATATCCACAAAGTAATCATGTCCTAGATTACGTTCCAATCCAGCACGAGATGCTTCATTAATAATATGCCATATACCATCATAGTCTCCAGTTTTTAATAGATCAGTGGCATCATGCAACGCACCTTTCAACTTCTGATTACGTGCAAACTTCAGGAATTGTTCTTTTACATAAGCAATATCAGATGCCGAGATATGACCATAGGCATCTTCTACTTGTTTATATACGGCTGCTTGTAACACAACATTATTTATTGCCATTATTTCTACTTTAAATACTTCAAATGTTGGAATTGCTTTATATTTTGGAAAATAATCCATTACTAATTTGACTACCCACCTATATGCTTCATTGTCAAAATAATCAGGCGATAAAATCTCCATTATTTGTTCTAGAAAGGCTCGGTCTGATATAAGGAGAGCAATACATTTCGTTTGGAAGACATTTCCAAATGTATGCAGTGTATTTTTTTCGGTTTGTGGGATTTCCATAATAAATATTAATAATTAGCAAGCAACGATAGATAATATAGTCGATATTGGGTTAATTGTCAACGGTTTTGACATTGTGGTCCGTCATTATTTCCTGGTGGAATTGGAAATCCAACATAATTTGTAGGAGGTGGATAATCAAATGATTGTAATTTGGATATTATTGTTTCATCGCCAGAAATTTCTATGGATGATGAATTTATATTACATTCAGAAATATAATGAGGAGTAATATTATATACATTAGGATCAATTTTTATCCAATTTCCATTATTGAATATGATACGAGACATCAACTGAAAGGTTCCTAGAATTACAGGAAGATTGGAATGACTTCCTGTAAAAATATATCCAAGTCGTTTATTTCCCCTTATTAAACAAATAATAAAATTGCCGCGTTTATTAATATAACATTGCGAATATTTTAATAATTTATATTTCTTCAATGCTATTCCTGTCTTGTTACATCATCCAGTGGTCCCCATACAGTATTGAGCCATTCGACATGATCGGAAAAATTATTATCCATCATATCATCTCGTACCATTTTAACAAATGCATTTCTATCCATCTGTGGTATTTTCTTAGTATCCAGACATTCAAAACAATGTAATTGTGCCGTAGTTGTCAAAGCAGTATTTTTTAGTTGCATTAACGCCACATTTCTCTCTAAAATAACTTTCCCTTCGGAAATATTTTCACATACTTTATATTTATTACGAAAATTTACTGCATGAGATATAATTTCATCTATAGTATGTTGTTTTTCTTCATTAAGCCACGGGAAATATTTGATAATTGTTTTGGGGCCAGCACCTTGAATACCGTTGATATTATCAGATGTATCTCCGTCCAATGCCCTATATAGTACGAAGTTATTGGGATGAATTTGATAATCTGCCAGTACTTCGGCGGTACCATATATTCGTTTTTTAGTTGGGGAATATACTATAATATTACCAGTACAAAGTTGAAGGAAATCCCTATCCGTGGACATTATAAATACCTTATTGGATGCTTTGAAATATTCCAATGCTAGAAAAGAGATTAAATCATCTGCTTCTACATGATCAAGTGATAACATATTAACGGGAAGAACTTGTAAATATTGAGTAAATCGCAGATATTGCCTCCTCATATTTTCTTCTTCATCCGTCGAACTTGTCATTTCTCCATATTCTCGATTAAGCCTAATTCTTCCTTTTCTTCCCTTTTTATATTCGGGATATAACTGTCTTCGTTTGAATGAACCACCAATACCGTCAAATATAACAATACATCTAGTTGGGCATAATAGCTTAATAGCATATCCAAGAGATTTTAGAGATGCTACTATTCCGCCAACGTGATTTCCATTTGTATTCATGGAATTTGTAGATGCCCATCCACGAATAAAAAGATTAGAGCCATCTACTATTAAAATTTCAGAATTAGTAGTTAGTTTCCAATTTTTATGAGTATCCTCAAGTTTTGGATTCTTAAGGATGCCAAATAATTTAGATCTTTCCTCCGGAGTTAGCATAATTTATATTTGACTATTTTCGAATCAAATTTGGACTGTTTAGAAGCTATTCTTGCATCTCGCCGAGAGAGAAAATTTTCACTGGAAGACCATCCAAGGTCTGCGAGTTTATAAAAAACAAACCACATGTTTGGAAAACTACTAATATGATTTCTAATTTGATGAAGATTTTTAATTTTTCCACTATCTTTTGGTCTATTTCTCATAATTGTTCTTCTTTTACGGCATTTTTAGTGATATCATCGTTTTCCGTATTTGTTTCCTCAATATTCTCAATTATTTTAGAATTTGGACTTCTATATTGCATTATATATTTATCACATATTTGTTGATATATTTCTTCCTTTAATACAATATCTGTATTCATCAATTCAACAAATTTATCCGTGTTAAAGTTTATTACGTCTCCACTTGTTCGTTTATATTCATATCCTCGTCCATCTCCACTAACAATTTTATGAAGTTTCATAAATCCCAACCAACTTGACAAATCTTGAATACCAGAGTCGTAATGGATTTCGAATCCGGCAGTTCGATAACTTGGTCCACATCTATTTTTAATCACTTGTGCCTGACACTTCATACCTATAATATTATCGTTAATTTTCAATTTTCCAAGATTTGCCAGGCGAATTCTAACACTGGACGCGAAACTAAGTGCCTTTCCACCGGGACATACGAACTTTTCTCCGAATGGTCCCGAATTCATATTATATCGAAGTTGGTTTGTAAATACTAATAGTATTCTCTGCTTAGAAATCAATCCAGTGATTTTTCGCATAGCTTTACTAAGGACGAGAGATTTTCCGGTTGCATATCCATCCACCCCATGTTCTGATTCCATTTCTTTTTCAACAGATGCTTGTGCAACACTATCTACAAAAATAGTCAATAATCTATCATTATTGGCCTTTCTAAATGTTCCTACACAAAGTTCGAGTTTCGTGAACAATTCTTCCAGTGTTATAAATGGAACATAATTTACGTTTTTTATGTTTACGCCCAATGCAACCCAAAACGATCTATCAACTGCAAATTCCGAATCAAAGAATACAGACAATCCATTGCGTTTTTGTGTTTCAGAAATTATTTGCGCTGATATTAAACTCTTTCCAGTACTCTCCAATCCACTCAATTCGACAATTCTAGAAACAGGCATACCTCCATGTGGTCTATTTGAAATTGCCAGATCCAATAGTGTTGATCCAGTTGAAACCCATTCTGTAATCAATGATGGATTATCATCTTCATCAAGAAAATAAGAAACCTTACTCCCATCTTTTTGAGATTTGTTTAACTCATTTTGGAGAAGTAATGCTAAGTCGTCACGATCTACATCTACATTTACATGTTTATCAGTTTTTGATTTTGCCATAAATTAAATAGTGTTGTTGGGAAGGTACCATATTATGGTACCTTCCCAACTCATTTTGTTATTTGTTTTTACTAATTACTTCTTTGCGAAGAAACCAGCGAATTCTGCGGCAACAACATCGGGAGCCGCTGACGATACGGCAGCAGGTGCAGTTGTAGGAGTAACAGCAGGAGGTGCAGATGCATCCTCTGGATTAAGCCACTTTTCAAAAGCAGCTTTGATTTCATCGTACGATTTCAACGGAAAAATCGTAAGAATATCTACTTGATTACGTAGTTTTTCCATCAAATCTTTACGAGTTGGATCAACCACCGGAGTCTTTTTAGGACAAGGCGTAATGATTGTTTCTGGGAATGCTTGGCCTTGTGCATTCTTCTTATTGCTAACCTTATGGAATTCTACATCGAGATCATTTCCATCCGTCCACGACGTAATATCTCCCCAGTTAGTATTAACTATCAACTTGAGAAGCTGACGATGAACCTGAACCCCAAATCCCCAGAAACGTGGTCCGAAATCTTCCTCTCCACGAACCAATACTGGTGCGTAGATGCGGGTAATCGGTCCATGCTCTGTGGTGATTTTGGTGGCGATGTCCTTTTCTTCCTGACTTCCGGAAGAGCGAAGTGATTTAATCAATTCCAACCCTGGATCGGGCTTACCAAAAGTACAAGGAGCAAGATAAGTAAGTCCTGCAATCTTGTAATAGAACTTCAATTCAATGAAACAGCTACTTTCATTGTGGATATATGGAATAACACGAACTGTCTGTGGACCCTCCTTGGGTTTCCATAGAAGTTTTGCGTTTTCAGAGGCTTTTGTTCCATCTTCGTATTCTTTGAGACGAGCGGCTAATAGTTGTACATTTACGGGCATAATTTTATAATCATTTAATTGTTTACTTTGGTAATCAAATCAATCATTAACTAACAATGTTAAATCTTGAACTGGTGTTACCGTTATAACTATTGCCATCATAGTATAAAACGACTTCGATTGCAACTTATTTCGCAAAAATTATTCGAAAACTTCGAATATTTTCAATGGGATGATTCTGATTGATACATCGCCCGATATCACAAGAGAATTAGAATATAGTTTCCAATCCAATATAAATAAAGGATTTAAACATCCGCATTCTTCTTTGATAAGAACATTGAGCGCATTTAAACTGTATAAACAATTAAATTCTTTTTTCCGGTGAATTAAAATAGTATTTAGAAATTTAGGAGATCCTTTTACCATATTCAAAACATTATAAGTAAGATAAAGTTCTTTAGGATTTTTTCTATTGGAAAAAACAAATATCCTATTACTATACACATCATAAAACTTTTTAACTTCATTAGCGGTTGTCTTATAATCTTGGGGATTAGTAAAGGTACACAATAAATGCCGACTGTCTTGAGTTTGCATAATAATTAAAGCTTAATGAATGGAGTTAAAAATGTGACAGCTTCCTTAAACCCAAGATCTGATGCCTTTTTATATAATTCGTTGAGTTGATATTGACATATTTCGTTTATTGCGGGGTCTATCTTATTCATTGAATGATCATCACCCGTTAAAATTTGATATGCAACTGCTTTTTCTGCCGCAATTCGTTGAGGTGTTTTCGATACTTCTTTTTTCACAGGTTGAGATGGTAGAATGGATTTTGGAGCAGGTTCTGGTGTTTCCATGCTATGAGGAGGTTCAATCTCTAATTCTCGTCCACCTTGTTGTACTGTATCTGCTTGTGGAAAAATATTTACTCCACGCTCCGGTTGCCCCTCGCCGTCTGGTTCTTTCTCCATTGGTTCATTTGACAATGGTTCTTTTGCAGGCATTTCTGATGGCGACTGTCGTGATCTACGTCGCCTAGAAGGGCTTGGTTTGGGCTTGGGCGGTTCCGTATCTGTATATTTACCAGGATGTTTTTGTAAAGCAAGTGCCTTTTCCCGTGCGTTCGCCCATGTTACACACCGATTATCTTCGACTCGCCATGCTTGTCTATCCGGAAAATTCCCCTCAAGCATTCTGTTAGTAATTTCTGTTACAATATCTCGTGATATTCCTCGTTTTATTAGTTGGTCCCGTAATGCATCCATATGACTTTCTTCAGTCATTCTGAAAATACCATCGGGAATCCTGGAATCTAAACAGACATCGGCTAAAATTTCATCAATAATTGTTGACATAATTTACTATTATTACTAAAAATAAATAGGTAAATAAATTGTCAAAAACCAGTATTTTGCTCATCCAAAATACTGTAATACGTTATGATAAGATGACCCTATGTATGTCTTCATAGGGAATGTTCTATTACAACTCATTATATTGCGTATATCGTTAAGAGTATTCATTCCATCATCCTTATGAAAATCATACAATACTGCATCGTAGATATAAAGAACCGCTTTAGTTTTTTTCTTTTGTAAATATTGCATTACCAATTTCAATCTTGGTATGGCAATTTCTCCTTCGGCAGCTTGAAGAATATAATTAAACACTTTAGATGGATTTGGATCAAGAATATGTTGATTGGTTATCTTACGCTTGAAAAATGGCGTCTCTACATATCCATGTATCTTAAAATATTCCCACTGTTCATCAATAAATGTCTTCAAATTTGCCAAATACTTAATATGTGAATATTTTTGTTCCACTCGACCATATAATTGCTTAAATGTCAATCTCTTCGCATTTTTAATATCAGTCTCATCCACTTCTTTCTTATTAAAATATAACTTGGCAAGATATTCATAAATATCTATATTTGTAGGAAGATTGTAATTTGTTAATTTACAAATTATTCTTGGATGAAATGCGGTATAATCAACAACTACCATTCTTCCATCATCCTTAAACCGAGATGTAAAACATGAGCGAGATCCATCCGTACGATTTAATGCCGCATAATTAATCCCACCAAATCTATTACTCGGCCTTCCAGTAGAAGTATAAATATTATACTTACTATATGTCAATCCTTCTAAAGTAGAGGATAATTCAAACCTACTCTGAAATAATGCCCGATCCACATAAATTCCATTCTTTTCTACTTCCCCAAGAGTCGGTATTATCTGATCATTAAAATTAATATAAGCATTATCTATGTTGGCATTCTCTACCAATTTTTCTATAACATCTGCCATTTCATCAAATGCCTCTTTATGCTTAAGCAATGGAATTGCCAAATTTACTCTATCATGCCCGAACGCATTTCTCCTAACCATCGAATGAGCAATTGTGTCAAATTCCGAAGTTTCTATTATCTCATTTATTGTCATCCACCCTATTAAATTAGCATCAAAAACATTGGGCGCATCAATCATATGACAAAATGATACTTTATCAATTGCCCACTTCCGATTATTACTTAATCGAAGAATATCCAAAAATAAAATATCCTCAAATTCAGATTTGGAATCAGGATGACTAAATGAATAATAATAGGTATTTCCAGTTAAAATACTGCGAATAAATAATATACAGGGATTATTATTGGCAGAATGTATGCCATCTTCTTCAGGAATGATATGAACGATCCAATCGCCTTCTTGAGTTTCCACTTGAAAGCGGGCAAGATCTCCAATAGATTCTACCATCTTGCCAATATATCAGCATTACATTCCAATGTCAATCCAGTTCTAAGGAATTCCAAGTCGTTGTTTAATTTGTCCTCGGAGAGGCATGACTCCTGCATTAATAGTTGTAGTCCACTGACCAGGTTCAACCGTTTCGATCAAATCTATAATTCGAAATATAATATTTTTTTCCGAATATGGAGAAGGAAGATTTCTTACTAAGAACATCATGAATGTTCGCAATCCACCAATTCCCTGAATAGTAAATGATGCCTGAATTGATGGCATTACCCCGGTATATTTGGGATTGTTTTCAAAATCATCATCATCTAATAATCTATATAAAACGGTTCGTTCTGGAAGTACTAGTCGACGTACTCCATTAGGAGTAGTCATTTGAAATGATCCATCTTTGGGTTTTACCATTTGCAATGCCCGCATAGTTTCATCCCATTTTGATGCTTTAGGAGCTTCTACCGTTTGTGATGTTTTTGTTTCTTCATCATTTCTTAATCTATCCCTATATTTATAATCCAATAATTCATCTTCGGCATTTGTTCGTGGCATTTTAAGTTTTGGATTATTCAGATGAGAATACATTGCCTGAATTGCACTAGCATTACCTAACGTTGGTTTAAAGGACAATCCAAGCAATAAACTGTCTTGATCCATATAATCAAAAGAATATACCTTCGTTCCACTATTGGCGGTTGCTATAAATCTATAATCCATTATTTTCATCGTTGCTTGCTTTGGAGATTCTCCTGCCTTTCCTGTTCCAGCAACCAATCGAAAATCCCAAAAATTTCCAGATGCCTTATTTATACTTTCCATTATTTTACTTATAAGTTGTGGATATGTTTTAACTCCAGCATCTTTAGAAACAAGAGTTTTTAAATGATTAACATTAAAATATAAATTTTTAATTTGCCCGGAGAAAAATGCAGGACGTGGTTTTCCCTTACCGCCAGGAACCGGAAAATCAGCAGCAAATGGAAATTCTGTATTTTTTACTCCCTCTTTTTGTCTTACCCAGTTAATAATTTTATCTAAATCATCACGCTTACATGCTCCATCTAATGCAACATTCTTAACTTGAGCGTCTGCTGGAGATACGCCTGCTGTTACCGTATCTGCTTTCTGAACCTCTACATATTCCGCCGGATCTGCCTTACCCAATGATAATCCATAAATACCAGACCCGTAATGAGGAGCACCTTTATTAGGAATCAATACTACAGATCCATCCGTTGAAATAAGATTTGGATGCCCAGAGATAACTACATCATCAATATCGGTCCTAAACATCTCCGCTTTTTTCGGACCTTGGCAATCCGCACAATGATAATTTATTATTTCTACCAATAATCCCAAAGATATCCACATATTCCCATACGGATCTATATGGTCAAAATCATTCTTTTTATTGGAGCTATTCGAAAATCCAGTATTGGATTCTGGGTCTCTCCCCCAAAATACTGCATACACATAATCCTTCCAATTATCATTATCAGGATGATGTTGCTTAATATATGTAACTAATGGTGCATATCCCTCAATTGCCATTGGATCTTTTGTTGCAACTTCTTTTAGCCTGGGTACTACTTGATCAATAAACTCTGGCAAATTATCCAATGGCTTCTCCGCTTCTTTTCCCTTCGTTTTATCTATTGTATGCGAATCCGTAACTATTCCGGCAAAAATACGATCTTGTGATGTAACTTCTGTCTTACATTTTATCTTATTACCATCCACCGACCATTCAAAACCAGTAATTATTCCAAGCATCACATCATAATTACCATTAGATTTTAATATATAATCTGTATAAAGTGGATATGCATTCTTAAAAAGTTGTTTTAATTCATTTGTATCAGTCAAATCTATTAGAGATGCCGGATTATAATGATTCCATCCCCACTCCAATACACATGTTATATTAGGAACCATAAAATATGGAGTCATATATTCCAACTGTGCTTTAGAAAAACAAACCCACTCTATAGATGCTTGCCGAAATAATTCCTTCTGAATTTTAACTGTTATCTTTTCAATTTCTGGCGGCGGAACATGAATAGGATAATTACTTGATTGTAAATCATTTGATATAGTATGTGTATTCTTCCCATCCGGCAAATATCCTATAATCTGCTCTCCGCCACCAGCAGTTTTGTTAAATCCATAACCACTATAGAAATCCTTACCACCGAATAATACAAATCCTTCCTTCTTCGGAGATCTTGCTTCCGATCCTACCCCGTTTGAACAAAAACGTATCCACGGAGACATCGGACCTTTGTATTTTGTCCAAGGCCCATCAGTACCTCCCCACCCACCATCTTGAGCCTTAATATAATTAAAACTTCGACTGTATCGCCTGCGAGATAACTCACTTTGAATCTCATCGCAGATATTCGAATTTTCCCACGGCACGATTGGAATAGTGCTATTAGCAGCCATTAAATATACCCCCTTTGAAAATTATATAATTTATTATTCATATTCTTCGTCGCAAGGAAACCGCTATCCCTTTAGGGTAGCGGAGGAATTGCGACCATTTATAATATATATCTTCGAACTATGTTATTCACAAAAATGGTTTAATTTTTCTTGATGTTTCGTAATTTTTCATTATAGTTATATACTGACTGTGAAAACTTATAACGTTAAACTAATATTTGAGAATGAAGAAGAAAAACAACTTCTTATCAAATCGCTTGAGTTGAAAAAAGAAGCCTTCAACGTTATTTCCACAATTCGCTTTAAGATGAGGAAATGTGCAGGATTAAAACCACTTCACCAACGATGCTACAAAAAGATTAAAAGACTCCTTCCCACTATTCCTTCCCAATATATCATAAAAACGGAGCAGGATGTTGTTGCAAAATATGAAGCCATACGAAGAAATAGACACGATATTGAGGACGCTCCACAAACAGATAGATTAAATATACAACTCGATAAACGTATCGTCATAGATGATTGATTTTATTGTTTTTTATTGTCTTTTAATGTTTTATACCACCAATTAAAATAAATTGATGTTTTTTGTTTTCTGTATATACTTATATATATGGGAAGAAAATCACTTAACAGAACATATGAAGAAATGCTTGATTATAAAAGAATTAAAGCAAATAAATATTATGCCATATATAGAGATGAAATCAATAAAAAACGAATAGAAAAATATTATAAACTAAAGAATGCTTCTCTCAACAAAAACAACCCTTAACTTTACTAGAATTGGTAAATTAGCCGACCTTCATCACTTCGTCGATGAATATCGAGTCGTTGTTATTAAATTTGTTGACCTTCTGTGGAACTTGGATAAAATTCCTACGTTGCTCCCGAAAACAATAACTTCAACCGTAACTTCGTGGTTAAGTGCAAGGTCCATCCAGTGTGCCGCTAAACAAGCATCCGGTATTGTCAGAGGCACCAAAACTAAACAGAGACGTAGATTGTTTATTATTAATAAGCTGAATAAATCCGGACAATTCAAAAAAGCAAGAAGATTACAAGCAATCTATAACTCCACCAATCAATCCAAACCAAATATTAATAATATTCAATGTGAATTAGATGCTCGATTTGTAGAAATAGAATTGAATGATAAAACATCCTTTGATGGTTGGGTGACTTTTAGTAGTTTGGGAAACAAATTAAAACTCGAAATTCCATTCAAAAAGCATAAACATTTCAATAAAATGCTGAATTCTGGATTGCTTAAAAATGGAATTAGATTGGGCAAATCAGATATCACGTTCATGTTTGATATTGAAGATGCTAAACCAAAGGAATCCGGAATAACATTGGGAATTGATATTGGACAGAAAACAACTCTGAGTTGTAGTGATGGTCAATTATTAGATAAATGCCCCCACAATCATACTTATACATCAATTTGTAATAAATTGGCCAGAAAGAAAAAAGATAGTAGAAATTTTAATGAAGCAGTTGCTCACCGAAGTAATTATCTTCATTATATCGTCAATAAGTTAGATTTGAAGAATGTTAAAATAGTTAATCGGGAGAATATAAGACATTTAAGAAAATTTACCAATACTTCTAGGTTAATGAAGCATTGGAATTACGCGGAACTCTTTGAGGTGTTGGATAATAAGCTTGTGAAGCAGGGCGTCCTTGTTAACAAGATTAGTCCAACATACACGAGTCAAAGGTGTTCGGCCTGTGGATGGACTCGGAAGGATAACCGTAAGAAGAAGCGGTTCAAGTGTGGGAAATGTCAATGTAAACTTGACGCAGATTTGAATGCTTCTCTTAATTTATCTTTCAACCTTGTTCCTATTAAGAAGCAAGAACGATTACAGCATAACAATATCAAAGGATTTTATTGGAATGTTGTAAGTGAGGCACCTATAGTTCCTCATGTTCAGAAAACTAATAAGTTGTCATAAAAGACAATAAAATTAGTGACTATTAAGCATTCATTCGGTTAAACTTATCTATTATTTGATTAACATTAAGTGGAATGCGTAATGTTATACCTGGCGGTACGCTAAGTTTGCCTTTACCAAGATTATTTGCACAGGCTATAATAAACCATAGAGTTGTATCTCCATAGTACTTATATGCCAGTGCATCCAAATAATCAGTTTCATTAGTTATAATCTGAATATCTGAATCCTGTGGAGGGATGTCTGGATAAATAGTTGTTAGATATACCCGTTTACCATCCCACCGTGGTTTTATAGAAATTTCTGAATATCTTATCATTTTATTTTCTTACATTTACTACAAGTGATTTGCCGAAATTCTTTGGATCTTGACCTAATGGAGTATCTGTATTATAAGGTATCCAATTTTGATTTTTATCAGTTTTACGGGGAGCATGACTAAAATTTGCTCCGCCAACAATAGCTCGTTCTTTCTCAAGAAGAACCATTGTTAGTGCAACATCAATGGACCGTGGCAATTGACCAAATTTAGTACCGGGAGATGTAATATATTTTGCCAGATAATTCCATTCAGTTATACCACTATATTCTGATAAAGTTTCCCATGAGGCATCATCAGGAATGGTAGCAGTTACAGTTTGAATTAATACTGGTTGATCTTTATATAAATCTCCAATAGTTATCATTACCATTGGTGGAACCATAAATCTATTCATATCTTCACTTCCAGCAGTATATGTATAATTTGCAGGTTTAATAAGTGTCATCAAATAGTTTACTCGTTGATATGTGGGGGCTAATTCCACAATACTACTTATTTCAATATGAAATGAAACACTAAGATTTCTTGTAAATCCAGTATAAGAATATCCTTTATCTGCCCGATTAATAAATGAAAGTTCCTCCCAGGGCGATGCTCCGCTCTCTGATAATCCTTTAATTGTGGCTCTGAATGGAATAAATTTGGCATTAACTACATCATAAAAATAAAATGCAATTAAATCATCCTTGTATGGTTCCCATGTATTCCAACCATCCAATAAATTATGTGAAATTTGTCTGCTACTATTTAATACATTTAACGTATTAATTGCGTCAAATCGACCACTGGTTGGAAGTTTATATGATGCATTTACCTTATCATTTGCTATTGAATTGTCTGTTAATGATACTCCAGTCTTTCTATATTGAGATAAGACTCCGAGTGGATACTGCAATGGTTGTGGCTTTGCTCCTGGTGCATTTTTATTAACTGTTTTCATCAATCTATCATAACCATTTACCTCGGATGTTCCCGGTCTAATAATAGACGAATCTGGCGGCACATTCATCTGATATGTTTTACCATCGTTAGATTCTTTTATTTTATAAATGACTGATTTCAAGGAAGCATTTATTATTTCTGCACTTTTGGCGTCCGTCTTTTTACTTGGAAATTTATTGGCAGGATTCTCATATTCTGACCATCCTAGCATTACATCAGATCCTTTTACGTCATCCTGAATTTTTGGAAAGTGGGCATCATCATATCTAACTCCGGGTTTTAATTCATTAGTACTTGGTGTAATAGGAACTCCAACCGTTCCATTTATGTTAATTAACGATTTTGTATATGTTCCAGTATAGATTACCTTAGCAACTCCATCAAGAGTATCAACCATTATTCCTGGTCTTGGTGGATATTCTGATTTTTTACGAATAGCAATTCCGCCGCCAACCCATCGCTGCATAAAATCAAATACCGACGTTGCTCCAGTATAACCAAACCCATGAGTGCTCCCATCCCCATATGGTTGTCCTCCCCAATCAACCATCTTTCCATATGTACCCTCATCACTCCGAACACTTATTCCTTGTTGAGTCTTTGGAACAGTATTGGCAAACATTGATTGTGCTTTATTAGCAATCCTAGCCTTTGTATCTCCGTTTGCCCGATCCCACTTGTCATTTAACATAGATAAAGATCGATTAGCATCTTCTGGCCTGAGAAGTCCTCTATCATTCTTAATGCCAATTGGAGGCAATGAACTTACTAATGTCCCTGGCGGAGCACTCTTTCTAACTATAAATCTAGTAGGTCTCTTTCCACTTGTTGGAAGACCAGCCGCCGCAATTACAGAATCAGAATCATATAACCGAGTTTCATTATATGAATTTAATTTCTGAAGTTCATTCTGATTAGAAAGAAAAATACTCCCCCTACTAGAATTTATAAACTTCGTCACCCTATCAACATCCACTGCCACCGATCCAACTGGCTTTAATATTGATTCATTCTTTATCTGAGTATTAACCCCATCATCTGGATATCTATATTCAAATGGCTCTTTACTTATATTACCATATCCATACGGAGATAATCTATGATAAAGACTGGCAAAATTACTATTCCATAAAAGTTCAATGTTTCCTGGTTTAGAACGAGGAAAATTATATGGCGGAGCAAGTAATGGAGACATTCCAAATAATGCACTGGTATTATCCGATCCAAAATATGCATTGAAGCTGCCAACCTGTAATTGAAAATTAAACGCCATATATTATAAATATTGAGAAATTATATTTTCCATATTCTTATATATCAACGATTAGTTCCCATTGACCCATTGAAGTTTAAGCTTCTCGCCAAATTAGTAGATAAAACTGATCCATCCATAGTAAGAGTTGTATTTTTGGCTGATATTTTTTTCAATAATGAAACCATTTGCTGTCCTGTTTCTTCACTCATGAAGTTAGTATCTGCTTTTGTATCTGCTTCAGTTGTTGTGGTTTTCTCAGCGGTAGTTCCTTCGAGTTTTACTCCAGTTGGTGTAACTTTGGCAGCAGTTACATATGCATTATTTGATTTAGCTTCAACACTATTACCAGTAGTATCCAGTTGCTCGTTCGATCCAAAGAGCTTATTGGTTAACCAAGAACCTCCTGGTATTTTATCCATAATCCAATTAAATCCTTTTTTAAACGGAGAAGTCAATGCATCAAACATTTGTTCCCCAATAGATAAAATTCCAGTAAGTAGTTTTTCAGGAATAGATGATATCCAGTCAAATCCGCTTTTTATATTTCCCCATAATCCAGTTAGAAAATTAATAGCGCCACCTATGGCAACTGAAAGCTTAGGTCCAAACCATTCCCATATTGCTTTGGCTCCCTGAATTATTAATCCCATCGGCGTAAACCACTTAAATATAAATGATCCTACTTTAATTGCAGTTGATAATATTTCCCCAAAATGATTCCACAGTAAT
>SESA01000584.1_pt1 | contig 22832 bp, 7 predicted proteins | sample 3171451 | NCBI WGS metagenome assembly SESA01 (sample SAMN06051862, study PRJNA518727) | freshwater metagenome | biome: subpolar coniferous forest; feature: holomictic lake; material: water; isolation source: holomictic Lake 227, 8 m depth | place: Canada: near Kenora, Ontario | collected 2013-06-25...
TGCCTGAACACACCGTAGCCGAGCCTTCAATGCTTCCGCCAACACTGGCCGGGTCAATGGTGATCTGTACCACATTCGATTCCTGTGCCCCGGTCCAGTCAGCCATGCAATCAACTCTTGCCAAACGTTTGTACCAGGTAGTTGCCGTTAAACCTGCAGGAGGATCGTAGGTGGCTGAATTGCTGGAAGCAATGTCGGTAAAGCCTGTGATGCTGCTTGTGGTCGATTTCTGCCACTTGTACTCCAGTGTCCCGGTTTGTCCAGCCGGAGAGGTTGTGTTTGTCAACAGAGCCGGGTCGAAAGGGGAGCAGCCGGTTTGGTTATCGGCTATGGCGCCCCCGCTGGTAGGATTGGCACAAGGCGGGCTAACGGTATATTCCCAGGCTCCCATCGCAGGATATGTTAAGCTGCGCGTAATTATCCCTGCATAATCGGTAGTAATACCTGTACCTGTAACTGCGACCAGTGATGTTTCTGATGGCAGATAATTTGCAGCTGAACTGCCTCCTGCACTTGCGAACAAAGGATCGATGGCCTTGCTGTGTCCATCCATTCCTGAGATGATCGGCAGGGCAAAAACAACCGCAGAATTATAATATCCCAGCGCACCTCCGTTGCCCGGAGCATAATAATCGTTGTTATCGAGGGTCAGGTTTGTGCTCACATTGTAATTAAACCAGGCTGCGTAATTTGAGTAACCCGGGGTGTTTGGATTTTTGAGGCTACTGCTCCGCTGATTATAAAAAATATTATTTCTGAAGTTTCGGGTATTTGTCGAAGCCGCGCTGTATAATGCATACGATTTTGTCACAAATGACGCCACATTACCATAAATATATATGGTGTTGTAATAGAGGTTGTTGTCATTTCCGGCCTCCCCTGTTTCATAAATGCCGTACATCGTTATCGGTGTGTTATCACCAAGACTAATAATATTGTTGGAGTATGTTGCGGACCCTGCATTTATTTTAATACCATATACACTTCCTGCCACTTGGGATGCCAGGCTTTTCCCTGGCGTTGAAAGGGATAAACCATGAATGAAATTACCTGAAATAGCGCTTGAAGTGGTTGAACCATTGTAATAAAGTCCAATTACATTTACGGCACCGTATCCCCCGATATTCCTCAAATTATACATCGTATTGCCTGTAATGCTTTGGGCTACGGCTGTTGCACAGTCCAGCGCTATCCCTATGACCGGCGCCATATAGTCTACAGCGGTGTTTGCATTGGCAATCGTAAGATCACGGATGGTGTTGTCTGAAATGGTATTTGATCCGTTTCTGGTTAAAACACCATGAATCAAGCCCAACTTGGTGGTTGTCGCATTTGTAGTCCCGTTTTTCATATTGGCGATGGTATTGCCTGAAATGGTAACACTTCCCGTTCCTTGATTCCATATTCCTATCAAAGTTTGTTCCTCCACGGTGGATGGCGAACTCAGATTAATGCTGTTGGCTGTTGTTCCGCTGCCTATCGTGTTGTTAACGATGGTTGTTCCGCTTGCGGTGTTATAAATTCCAATAAAAAACTTTCCTTTTGTCGGGTCTGTTCCGGCCATCGTGATGGATCCGATCTGGTTATGTTCGATGTTCTTTGTTCCTTCTCCTGACAGCAAGATTCCATAAAATGAGTCTTGATCGGCCCCGGAATTAAAGGTAATGGAACCGGTTCCCGTTGCATCGCCAATGGTGTTGCCTGTAGTGGTTCCGACATTCACATTGCCTCCCACGACGGCTATTCCATTCCAGGCGGATCTGGTACCGGTAGTTGAACAGGAAAAATTCTGAATTGTATTGCCCTGCACGCTGGTTGCTGTTCCAGTGCCCACATTCAGGTTGATTGCTGTAAATACATTGTTAAAAGCGCCGGATTTTGTCCATGCCGTACCACCGCAACCGGATGCTTGTCCTCCGATATTGTTGTTGTTTACAGTAAACCCTGTTCCTGCGGTGCAATTGATGTTTATGGCGTAGTAATAAACTGATGCCGTTGACACAAATGAAGCTGTTTCATAAAAACTGTTTCCTGAAATAGTCCAGGCAGTAGTATAGGAATAAAGATAGATGCCTCGTGATTCCAATCCACGGTTCAGGAAATCATAGATGTTGTTGCTGCTAATGGTGTTGCTGCTGTTTTCCTTGCCGTCGGTTCCCAACGAATAAATTGCATTGATGGGCCGGTTGGCATCGGCCGCACAGGTGATGTCGTTATGGTCAATGGTATTGGCATCGTTGCCGGTTCCTGTTCCGGCTGTACTGAAGAAAATAATACCGGCGGAGGCATCGGTTGATGAACCTTTTATTTTGCAGTATTGTATAAGATCACTTGATGCATCGTTGATGAAGCGGATGGTTGAAGTTCCTGCTGTTGAAGATAGGCTGGTGTTCGTGATGACCAGGTCTTTTGCGCTGCCTGTGGCATTCACCCTGCCGTCGATGGTCACGTTATCGGCCCCGTTCAGGTCGATGAGCGGTGTCGCCAGGTTGCCGGAGATACTGAGCCCTGTGACCGTGGGATAAACAATTACGGAGGTGTAGTTTGAAGTTAAGAACACAGGAGCTTTCTTGTCAGGGATAAATCCACTCTGACGTAGAACTGCAGATGCAGATTCGGTGGTACTTCTATCGATTTTAACGGTAATGGCGCCCTGGTGTGTTCCTGAATTAATGGCGTCGAATGCGGCTTTGAGGGTCGAATAAAAGGCCGGGGAGCTTCCCGCGGTAGATGTTACTGTTACCGGCGAATTTGCATTGTATTCCCAGGCTCCCATCGAAGGGGTTGTCAAGCTTCTCGTTGTGCTGACGTAATCGGTCGTGATCCCTGTCCCTGTGGCTGCAATCAGTCCCAAGGCAGCGGGAAGATAATCGACAGCCAAAGTCCCACCGGCGCTGGCAAAGACCGGATCCACCGACTTGCTGTTTGCATCCATTCCAGTGATGAGCGGCAGGTCAATGACATTCGCAGAATTATAATATCCCAGCACACCTCCGTTGCCTGAAGCATAATAATCATTGTTGTCGAGGGTCAGGTTTGTGCTTACACCGTAATCAAACCAGGCTGCGTAATTTGTAGCGAAGCCGCCTGGACTTTTAGCGAAACTTCCCCGCCGATTATCAAAAATATTATTTCTGAAGTTTCGGGTATTGGTTGAAGTCGCGCTGTATAACGCATACGATTTTGAATTTGTTGACTCTACGGTTCCGCTGATGTATATTGTATTGTAATACAGATTGTTGTCATTCCCGGCATCCCCTCTTTCATACATGCCGTAGATGTTTGCCTTATAATTGCTACCAACACTGATGATGTTGTTTGACCAGGTGGTTTTACCGTTCTGAATTTTAATCCCGTATATGTTTGCGGATGTGGTGCTGGGTGAAGCAACCGACAGGCTGTGTATGAAGTTCCCGGAAGCTGTGCTGGCTGTGGTCGATCCTTCATAATACAATCCGATGACATTGCCTGCGAAATCAGTCTTGGCATTCGATAAATTGTAAATCGTATTGCCCGTAATGCTCTGGGCTGCAGCTGTCGTAAGGTCCAGCGCAATCCCAATGACAGACGCCGAATAATCGGCAGCGTTGTTTGCATTGGCAATCGTAAGATCACGGACTATGTTGTTTGAAATAGTATTTGATCCATCCATGGCTAAAATACCATGAATCAAGCCACGGTTGGCTGGATCAGAACTCGTAATCCCGTTTGTAATATTGGCGATGTGGTTTCCCGAAATGGTCACAGTGCCAGTTCCCATATTCAGTATTCCTACGGCTGCCTGACTCCATGAGGCAGATGGTGAAGTCAGATTAATGCTGCCGGCTGTTGTTTCGCTGCCTATCGTATTTAAACTGATGTTTACTGTGCCGGTTGACATGTTAAATATTCCATACAATCTATGTCCTTGCATAGGGTCTGAACCTGCCATAGTGACCGATCCGATCTGATTAGACTGTACATCCTTTTCTCCGTCTCCTGACAGGGAAATTCCATAGAAATATCCCTCGTCAGTACCGGCATTATAGTTAATGGAAGCGGTTCCTGTTGCTGCGCCAATGGTGTTGCCCGACGTAGTTCCGATATTTATAGAACCACCATAACCAGCTATTCCGCACCAGGTATGTTTACTTCCGGGGTTTGACCATGAAAAATTCTTAATGGTATTGCCCTGGATATTGCTTGCAGTAGCAGTTCCCACGACCAGATGGATCGCATAAAAATCATTGTCAAATGCATTGGTTTTTGTCCAGGCATCACCGCCGCAGGCCGCTGACCTGCCGCCAATATAGTTACCCGACACCGTGAAATTAACACCTGCATTATTGATTGCTATCCCTTTGTATGCAATCTCTGCAGTAGGAACAAAGGCTGCTGTTTCGTAAAAACTGTTTCCCGAAATGGTGCAGGAGGTGGTATGGGTAGAAAGATTGATGCCTTGTGAATTCAATCCACGGTTCAGGAAATCATAGATGTTATTGGTGGTGATAATATTCCCGCTGTTTTCCTTGCCGACAGTTCCCAGAGAATATATTGCATTGACGGGCCGGTTGGCATCGGCGGCGTTGGTGATGTCGTTGTTGTCGATGGTATTGTTGTCGTTCCCCGTGCTGCCTGTGGTTGTGGAGAAATAAATGATGCCGGAATTGGTGCTGGCTGATGAAGCTTTGATCGTACAATATTTTACAGTATTGCTGCAGGCATCGTTGATGAAGCGAATGGCGGAGATACCGCCTGATACTGATGTGGCGGTGCTGGTATTCGTAATGATCAGGCTTTTGCCTCCGGTCTGATTTACCCTTCCGTCGATGGTTACGTTATCGGCCCCGTTCAGGTCGATGAGCGGTGTCTCCAGATTGCCGGAGATACTGAGCCCAGTGACTGTGGGGTAAACATTCACGGAGGTATAATTGGAGCCTCCGGTTACGGGCGCTTTGCCTGGCAGGAATCCGCTGGCACGCAGCACTGCGCTGGCTGTTTCAGTGGTGCTGCTGTTGATCATTATTGTAATCACTCCCTGGTGTGTCCCGTTATTGATGGCATCGAAGGCGGCTTTCAGGGTAGGATACACCCCTGTGAGGGTGCCTGAAGTTGCAGTGACTGTGACTGCCGAACTCACATTATATTCCCAGGCTCCCATGGAGGGAGATGTCTCGCTTCTTGCAGTACCTGAATAATCGGTCGTAATCCCTGTGCCCGTGACGGCTATCAGGGAGGTATTGGAAGGCAGGTAATTGGCTGCCAAGGTACCTCCGGCGCTGGCAAAGCCCGGGTTGGTATTCAAGCTGTGGATGTCCTGCAAGGTTGCAGCTTTCCACGCAGCCAAATCGGTTTTATCTCCGGCCAGAAAACCCAAAATGCCATTCGGGGCATAGTAATCGTTGTAATCGATGATCAAATTATCCAAAACAGCCACGGAAACAGCGTAATGTTTTCCGCCGGATCCTCCTGCCCTCGAATTGCTGAATATGTTGTTCTTATAGGTTCTGAAATTGTAGCCGCCATTGCCGTTTGATAAAGCGTAGGAATTGCTTGTTGCACCGCTTGCCGTACCGCCGATGTAAACGGTGTTGTAAAACAAATCCAACGCGTTGGTCCCTGCCGACAGCAATTTGATCCCATAAATGTTGTATCCTGTGGTAATGCCGGTACCCAGACTGATGATGTTATTTGAAAAGGATGCCGATCCTCCGTCAATCCTAATTCCATAAATTGAGGCAGCGGTATTGGCGCTGTTCAATGACAAACTGTGAATGAAGTTTCCTGACACTGAGCTGGACGTCGTAGATCCGTTATAGTACAATCCGATGACATTGCCTTCGAATGAAGCATAGGTATTCGATAAATTGTAAATGGTGTTGCGGGTAATTGTTTGGACTGCAGCTGTTGTGTTATTCAATGAAATACCGATGACCGAGGCCGTGTTAAAGGCTGCTGTACTTGCATTGGCAATGGTCAGGTCCATGACCATATTGCCTGAGATCTCATTGATCCCTCCCGTGGTGGTTATACCATTGATTAAACCGGGAGTTGAAATATCAGTATTTGTGGTGCCATTGGTGAGCTTCGATACCGTATTCGCGATAATCATAGTGTTTCCGCTTCCTTCGCTGTATATTCCATACACGGTCTGTGATGCCCCGGTCGAAGGGGACGAGGCGTAAATGCTGTTGGTGGTTGCCTCTGCGGTACTGCCGATCGTGTTGGCGTTGATGACTCTGCCACCGGTTCCTGAACTGTGAATTCCGTAAAAATTTGCAGGATACCCGGTGTTTGAATTGTTTGTGGTGATGGCTCCCATCGTGTTGTTTTGTATCCACACTGTCCCGGTGGAGGTTGCGGTGATCCCATAACACGTCTGACCGGTATTGGTAGTGTTTAAAGTGTATGTTATATTACCATTGCCTGTTGTGGCGCCTATCACGTTCGGGGTTGTCGTTCCGATGTTCGCCCCAATGGATCCTGCAATCTTGATCCCGGTAAAGTTGCCGGAACCATTTGTCCAGCTGATATTCCTTATGATATTTCCCTGTATCTCGCAGGCGTTTCCTGTTGAGGGTGAATTGATACAGATACCGATGAATTCATGCTGAAAGCTCCCGGTTTTTATCCATGTCCCTGAACAGGCAGCACCACTCCCACCGATATAATTTGATGAAACCGTATGTGCGCTTCCCGATTCTATGTAAATAATGAAATAATATGATTCCGATCCCGTTGCTGCGAAGGATGCCGATTCATAAAAACTGTTTCCCGAAATGGTCCAGTTGGTATTGTTATCTCTGATACAAATGCCAGTCGTAAATGAGGCATCTCTGATCAGAAAATCATAGATATTGTTATTGCTTATGGTATTGCCGCTGTTTTCCTTGGCGGATGTTCCAAGAGAAAAGATTGCATTGATAGGGCGGTTGGCATCGGCGGCATTGGTGATGTTGTTGTGGTCGATCAGGTTGCCATCGTTTCCTGTGGTTGTTCCTGTGCTGAAATAAATGATTCCACTACCATATCCCGGGATGTTTTGAATCATCTGCGAACCTTTAAGCGTGCAGTATTTCACAGTATTGTTGGATGCATCGCTGATAAAGCGAATGGTTGATGTCCCCAACGTTGTGGATGTGCTGGTGTTCTTAATGACCAGGTCTATTGTCGATCCGGTGGCATTCACCCTTCCGTCGATGGTCACATTGTCGGCGCCGTTGAGATCGATAAGGGGCGCTGCAAGGTTGCCGGTAACAGATAATACGCTCGATGTCGGATATATATTAACGGATGTGTAGCTTGAGCCACCACCTGTGGGTGCTTTACCGAAACTCCCGCTGGCATACAACACAGCAGTAGAGGTTTCAGTTGTGCTGTTATTGATCTTAACGGTAATTACCCCCTGGTGGGTTCCTGCATTGATGGCATCGAAGGCGGCTTTTAAAGTGGAATAATATGCGGTTGGCGTTCCAAGGGTTGATGTCACCGTGATAATTGGCGCAACATTGTATTCATAAGCCCCCATCGAAGGATATGTCACACTTCTGGCTGTACTTGCATAATCGGTGGTGATGCCGGTGCCTGTGGCGGCAATGAGGGAGGTATTGGATGGCAGATAATTGGGAGCTGAGGTACCGCCTGCGCTGGCAAAGGCCGGATCAACCGACTTGCTGTTTGCATCCTGCCCGCTGATTAAGGGAAGGGAGGGCACATTCGCATTGTTGAAATATCCCAGCACACTGCTGCCGCCCGTGGCCGATACATAATAATCATTGTTATCGAGGGTCAGATTTGTGCTTACACCATAGTTAAACCAGGCTGCATAATTTGCATATTGGACATCCGGACTCTTGGCGCCGATGAAACGCTGATTGTCAAAAATATTGTTTCTGAAGTCCCTTGTATTTGTGGAAGTGGCGCTGTATAAAGCATACGATTTGACTGAGTAAGCTCCCAAATCACCACCTATATATATCGTATTGAAATACAGGTTATTGTTATTTCCGGCATCCCCGTTTTCATAGATGCCGAAAATGTTTGTGTTCAAGCCGCTTCCAATACTGATGATGTTATTGGACCAGGTTGTTGCCCCATTGTATATTTTGATCCCGTATATATTTGACATTGAAGTGGTTGAGGCTACCGTTAAACTATGGATAAAGTTTTTCGAAACCGTACTGGCGGTGGTTGATCCTTGGTACCAAAGCCCGATCACGTTTCCTGCAAAACTTGCATTGGTGTTCGACAGATTATAGATCGTGTTCCCGCTGATGGTATTAGCGGCAGATGTAGCCTGGTTGCAGATCCCCAGAATGGAAGACATGTAATCGGGAGAAGCATTGGAATTCGGAACGGTTAAATCCCTGATAGTGTTATTTGTAATGGTTTTGGCCCCACCGCTTGTCAAAATACCGAACAGCTGTGCAGATGATCCGGTGCAGGAATTTTTCAGGTTTGCAATGATATTGCCTGATATGGTACTGCTCCCGCTTCCCTGTATGTTGATTCCCCAAAGATACTGAGCGTTGCCGGTTGATGCCGAAGTCGCATTAAGGCTGTTGGCTGTTGAGGTGCTTCCGATGGTATTGTTGCTGATGTCAGCGGTTCCACTGGCTCCGCTGTAGATACCGCAAATATTGGTGTTATTGGTTCCTGAAGCGTTGCCGGCAGTGAGGGAGCCTATGGTGTTGCCCAGGGTATTTGTTGTACCCGAACCCGCAATGCTAATTCCGTACAAACATCCACCTGCTGTAGTATTTGTCAGTGTAATAGAACCTTCACCAGATGTTGCACCAATGGTATTGCCTGTTGTGGTTCCCGTATTTACTGCGCCTGCAAGAATATTTATGCCATACCAGGATGCATTCAGGCTGTTTGAATATACAAAATTACGGATGGTATTGCCCTGTACACTGGTTGCTGTTCCTGTGCCCACATTCAGGTAGATTGCTATAAATGCATTGTTAAAAGCGCCGGTCTTTGTCCATGCCGTACCTCCGCAACCGGATGCTTGTCCGCCAATGTAGTTGTTGTTTACGGTAAAACCACTTCCGTTGGTGTAGTAGATGTTTATAACATAGTAAGCTACTGAAGCTGTTGGTACAAACGAAGCCGTTTCGTAAAAACTATTTCCCGTAATGGACCAGGAAGTATTGTTATTCCAAAGATTTATGCCGTATGAGATGGTGCTTCTGTTCAAAAAATCATAGATATTGTTGTTGCTTATCATATTGCCGCTGTTTTCTTTTCCTGAGGTACCGATGCCTCCGATGGCATTGATGGGCCGGTTGGCATCGGCCGCATTGGTAATATCATTCTGGTCGATGGTGTTATTATCGTTGCCGGTGGTACCGGTCGTTGTGCTGAAATAGAGTATTCCTCCGTAAGTAGCTTTTGAAGAACCTTTAATCTTGCAATACTTCATCGTGTTGTTGCAGGCATCGTTGATAAAGCGAATGGTAGAAGTTTCGGCTGTTGCCTCCGTGCTGGTGTTTGTAATGACGAGATCTTTTGACGAACCGGTGGCATTCACCCTGCCGTCGATGGTCACATTGTCGGCGCCGTTCAGGTCGATGAGCGGTGTCGCCAGGTTGCCGGTTATGGAAAGATTTGTCATAGTGGGATAAATGGAGAGTGTTGTCCACAGTCCAGCGTTCAATACCGCGCTGGCCGTTTCGCTGGTGTTATCCACAATTGTCACAGTAATATTGAAACCTGTCTGGTCCCGGAGGTTGATAGCGTCAAAAGCCTCCTTCAGGCTCATATAACTCCCATTGCTGCTCGCATGGGCGTTGGAAACCATAACCCGATAACCGTTATCCTGATTAAAATCCCCGCGGCCAATGCCGCCTGTGTATTGTGCCTGTACTCCTGCTGCCAATGAGAGCAGGAATATGAAGAAAATTGTATATTTTTTCATAACGGTAAGGTATTGAAGATTAATATTTTTGTGTTGTTTATTCATTCTACTTGTTATGGACAAGAATCCCATTGGCAAAATAGCAATTGGTCTCTTCTACCGAAAAATTGTACGTGGGGACAGCAAGATTGGGTAACATTTTGATGTTGGTTATAATGAGGGGAACGAGTTTCCCGTTTTCCAGCACCTGGCATTGATCGCCAACAGCCAACGGCACCATACTGAATCCCTCTTTACCCTTGTATGGTGCGAGATCCACGCTGCACCATCCTTTCCCTTTTACCCAGTAAGGATGTATTTTGGTGTTGGTATTGACGATGCCATTGCTGAAGGTTATCCTCAGGAGCTGGTCGGAGGGCGGGTTGACAAGCGTGCGCGTAACGGTTTTGTCAACTGTATCCATGGTCTCGGAGTTGACGGATTTTACCTTATCGCCAACTAAAACATCTTCAATATTTTTGATGCTGCCATCAGCCATGGTGATTTTGGTGCCTGCCACGAAACAGGCGGTGCCGAAGGTTACCTGATTGCCATAAGCAGTACCGACACCATTGGTAGCATATGCCCTCACGTAATATGTCATTCCGGAGGATAGGCCCGAAAGGGCACTGGTAAAAATACCAGGTCCTGACCCATCAGAGGTGTGGCTGTCGCTCAGGGTAGGCGAAATAGCGGTACTCCAGCACACACCGCGTTCCGTAACCGGGTAATCGCCGGCGCTGGTAACATTTCCTCCGCTGGAGGCTGTTGTTGTTGTGATTGAAGATGCTGCAGTGGTTGTAACCGTGGGTAGCGTAGGGAACGACCTGACAGCACGTACGCTGCTTGCCGCAGCCCCCTTAATGTCGGAGTATACTTCGCCAGTGGAGAAGCGCTGGGAAACCGCGTTGGTAGCACTGCCCTCAGAGGAACTCCAATAGACATACCAATCAAAACCGCCAATTGCAGTCTTTTGCGTGTACAATAAGTTAAGTTCGTCTTTGGATGGCAAAAACCAGTCGTTGTAAACACCCGTGCCGGTTTCTGTATTTATATAATCATCACAAACTTTAGCGGCCCCACCGGTAAAACCGGTTTGAGCCATCATGAAGTTTGTGTTTGCCTGGCCAGTTCCCAACGCTGTTAAAGTATGGCCATTTAATGTGGATTGGGTGGAGCCGCCCGTTATCCATTCTATTCCTGCACTCTGGTTGGCAAGGGCAGCAATTAAACCTTTCTGGAATGTGGCGCTATACCCGGGGTCGGCGGGTTGTAATATGTAAGCAACTTTGCCACCCTGGTATAGGTCGCCAATGGCTAACAAGGTTGTAAAGCTGATTTCATTGCCGTAACTTGTCCCGACACTGTTGGTGGCATATGCCCTCAGATAATAAAGTGTATTTGAGGAGAGCCCTGTTATGGTACTTGTAAACGTTCCGGCGCCTGTACCATCGGATGTGTGGTTGTTTGCAGTAGTGGGCGCCAAGGCTGTACTCCAGCATACGCCCCGCGCCGTAACCGCCGATCCGCACTCGGAGATGACATTTCCACCTCCGGTGGCCGTGGTTTGGCCAATATTGGAAATTGCAGTGGTGGATACCGTTGGGATCATGTCGCGGAGGCAGCGAAGCGTAAAGCCGCTCGCCTTTATTTTGTCGGAGTTTATTTTGCAGACCCCACTGTAGAAGTTCAGGAACAGGCCAAAGTTGGCATCGCTCATCCAACTGCTCCAGTAGTAACCTTTTACGCCGCGATCTGTCAGTGAACCATCGCTGTCCTTCAGGTACCCGGCAGCGTGCATTTTTAGTCGGGAGTTCCAGGGGCCATTCCAATCTGTCCAGCTTCCACTCGCGTCTACATTGAACCATTCGGTATAAGAAGGAATACGCCAGCCACTGCCAAGCTCAAGACCACAGGGGTCGTTAGCAGTTTCCCAATCAGCATTTTCGTTGATAGAGGTTATCCAAGTAGTATTTGGAGTTCTGTTTGTGCCGTCATGTTTGTAACCCTGTTTACGATTAAACTGCCAGAACCAACCTGCCGATGGTTCGGAGTCATCGGTTACACTGGTTGCCTGGTTGCTTGCGCCCAGGTTACTGGTGATCCAGCATTTGGCTGTTACTCCGGGTATTCCGGTTACGGTGCCGTATGTCACTGATTTATTCACCGGCGCCACGTCCCCCGATGCTACATGGTTAATGGTGAAAGAGCCGCAGGTTCCCAGGGTTGTAAAACTCACCTCATTTCCATAACTTGTCCCGACACTGTTGGTGGCATATGCCCTTATGTAATAAAGTGTATATGGGGAGAGCTCTGTTATGGTACTTGAAAACGTTCCGGCGCCTGTACCATCAGTTGTTTTTGTTACTAAAGCGATGGTTGGTCCGGTGGTTGTACTCCAGCACACACCCCGGGCCGTAACCGGGTAATCGCCGGAGCTGGTAACATTTCCGCCGCCGGTGGCGGTCGTCGCTGTGATTGAAGATGCTGCCGTGGTTGTAACGTTGGGTAGTGTAGGGAAAGCCCGAACAGCGCGAACATAGGCGTATTCATACTTAAGTTTGTTTCCCTGGCCGCCAGTGGAAAAGAGCTGGACCAACGCCAATGCACCACCACTATACTCGGAGGAACTCCAATAGTTTTCGTTAGCAAACCCGCCAAATCCAAGTTCTTTCATCGCGTAGAGTTTATTCAACTCATCTTTACTTGGTAAATACCAGTCGCTGTACACACCCGTGCCGGTTTCTGTATTGGTATAATCATCACAAACTTTAGCTGCCCCACCTGTAAAACCGGTTTGAGCAATCATGAAGTTTGTGTTTGCCTGCCCTGTTCCCAAGGCTGTTAAAGTATTGCCATTTGATGTCTCTTGTGTTGAGCCGCCAATTATCCATTCTATTCCTGGACTCTGGTCAGCAAGGCCTGCAATTAAACCTTTTTGCATGCCTGCATCATAACCGGGATCACCTGATTGTAAAATATAGGCCACGATGCCTCCCTGATACGGGTCGCCAACGGCCAACGGTTTTGTACGTACCGCGCGGAAGCCGTCATTGTTGAACCTGTCAGCGTAATCAAATGCACCCAGGTTGCGGTCGGAGACACCCATCCAGTAGTCGAGAATACTGCCACCCCGCAGGCCGGATCCGGTGGCGCCGGTCACTTCACTGGTAACATATCCCGGCCATGTGGAGATATCGGCATATCCGGCCGCGCTCAGCACCCCATTGCCGTGATCTCCGGTATAGGCCCTGCCTGTAGCGTTACCAACGGTTACCGTTCGCTCCCAGAGGTTGCCGCTCATTTCCATAATACCATAGTAAGTACTTCCTGCCTGTACGCGGGTGGTGCTGCCTGTGGCAAAAACACCCGTGCGCATCGGGCCTGTTTGATCGTATGGGGGATCGTTAAAAACCGCATTGGCGCCTGAAGTATTGGTGGTCTCGTTATTGGCGCCTCCGTTGGTAATGTTTTTGGCTGCTGTTGCAGTGGTATTGCCCCAGGCATATTCACCGGCTACCGGCGTTGCGGCGCCCCGGCAGGCTTTTTCAAATTCCAGTTCCGTCATCGGGCGCAGCCCTGCCCAGTCGGTGTAGGCTGCGCCATCCATCCAGCTGAGGTAGTTGCAGGCTACATAAGGGTTAATGGTAGCATAACTGCCAACGGCGCTGCCCGTAATTTCATAGCGATAGTTAGGAGTGGGTTTGTTATACTTTCGGGCAGTCGCCTGGGTTTGCGTCAGCGCATTTAAAAAATCAACATACTGATGCTGGCTTATCTCATATTTCATGCAGTAAAAACCATTGAAACCTTTAGGAAAAGTTGCAGGGATGGGACCTGCACGGTCGCCAATGTCAGCTGATGTTGAAGTATACCAAAGATTTCCCGCACTGTTTGCCACGGTCAATGCATTTTCATTTGCGATGGATAAGTGTAGTGTAGCGCCCGATGACCATGGACCATTGGTGAAACTACCGGTTTCCGTTCCTCCGCTGCCCACGGTGAAGGCCCCCGCCGGAACACACACCATTTCGACGGCAAACACGCTGACCTCAACCACGGCATCGTCGGCAACGCCGTTTGCGCCATAATTCCATCGGAGTTGCACGCCGGTGAAGTCATTGGTTCCATTGCCATCGGCAGAGCGGTAAATAAATGCGCCCAAACCAGGATTTGTGGTGGCGTTAAATGTCGCGCCGGGCGTGAGTAAACCAGGATCAATCGAACTGCCTGATGGCGCCGTATGTCCGCTTTCATTCAGCCAGGCATGTTGCCATGCTCCACCCCCAACGCGGTACTTTACAAAAACCCAGGCGGCATCCCAGTTGTTCGGGGCCGAAGATCTCCTCCAGGAATTTTCCCATGAAATATCGAATTGCACCAGGATATACTGGCTGCCGCTGTTTTTTCCGGTGAGCCTCACGTTGCTGATGGACGTGTTGTTGGCGATGAGGGTGACAGTCAGTACGAATGCTGTTAAAATGGCAAGAAGCTTTTTCATGAAGATATGGTTTTGTGAAAGTGGGGAGAGAACATCTCCGGGAAATAAAAACCTGTTGATCTCCTCTATACATAAGTAAAATCCAAAACAGTTTCTTTTAGTTTTTGCGAGGTCAACAACGAAACTGACCAAGAGTAGTTTTAACAGATAGGAACAGGTTTATAAATGGATAAACCTGTTCCGTATCGCTATTACTGTATGAGATGTGCAAGAAAAGCAAAGGATGTACCATAATGTGCAATCACTGGCTCCAATATATGGACTTTTGATTTAAACCATTGAACATGAGCTAATTTAACGCTTGTTAATTTAATAACATTTTGACTCTCGATGTTTGCATCTTGAATATTTCATCGAAACCGTCATAAAAAAAATCGCGTATCTACGTGATTTCGCGTCTATTCAGAGTACCTCTAAAAACTAATTTTTAATAAATTTCAGGATAGGACATGTGCCCGTTTTGTCGTACTTTAGCTTTTTATCCTTTAACTAACCGGTTATGAGAAGATGTTCCCTGGCATTCCTTTTCATATTCTCTTGCCTGTCGGGACTGTTTTCCCAATCAAACGGTTTTATTGCGTCCTACGATTCCATGCATCAGAGGGTGCGGCTCTATTATGCCTTCACCGAATGGAAGGCCGTCGACTGGGAGGCCATAAACATCCGCATCAGACCCAAAATTGTCGATGCCGGAACAGGAAATGATACCAACGCCTTTTATCTTGCCTTGCGGGAATATGTTGGGTCAATACCCGACGGTCATGTTTCAGTCCGGGGCACAGGGTGGGACGATCACAAGGCCTTTGCACGGTATCAACAGATCAGGGGAAGCTACGGGTTTGCCCTGGTTGGGCTGGATGACGGTCGCATCGTTGTCCGCCTGGTCAACCCGGGATCGCCGGCAGCATTGGCCAACATGCAATTCGGAGCGGAAATCCTCGAGGTGAATGACCAGCCGGTAAAGGATGTACTGGATACTGTTTCAACATGGTGGGCAGAAGCAAATCCGGCCACCCGTGAATCCAAAAAACTGAATCAGTATAGGTTCATTGGCAGGGCCCCCATCGGGAAATCCTTAAAAATTAAATTTCTTAAACGCGGGACCTCCGACCCAATTACAGCTGTGATGACGGCCGTCGACGACCATTATGCCACATTCGACCAGACCTCCCTGCTACCCATTGCATCCGGGCCGACAGTATCCTCTGAAATTCTTCAGCCCGGCGGGTATGGCTATCTCAGGCTGACTTCAGAACCCGGAGATTCGGCCGGGATGGCCAAGGTGTACACCGATTTCAGGCAGGCCCTTGTTTCGTTTAACGCATCAGGCGCGAAGGGTATGATCCTTGACATGCGCGTGAATACAGGGGGTGCAGACATCTTGTCTGCGGCGCTTTCAGGGTTTTTCACCACCGACACGACTTTTTATGAACAACAGTTTTATTATAATCCCCAAAGTGGCCAGTTTGACCTGTATCCATTGCCTCGCGCTCATTTCAATCCGCAAACCCTGGGCACATACATCAATCCGAAATATCCGACCGGAACCATTTTTACCGAACCCCAGGGATTGTATTTTTCGAAGCCTGTGGTGGTGATGGTAGGACCCAGGGAGATCAGCAGTGGTGAAGGAATCCCGATGGCCCTGCAAAGAATACCAAAAAATAAGGTGGTTAGTTTTTACGGGAGCAACGGCTCTTTCGGCATGATGGAGTCGTGGTCCATTCATTATCTCTATCCTCCTCCCGATGATCTTTACCTGAGATTTCCTGTGGGCCGTTCCCTCGACAAGGATATGAAGATCCAGCTCGACAGCGATTCGACCATGCAGGGCGGCGTCATTCCCGATATCCGCGTTCCGCTCAACGACACGGTCATCGATCAGTTGTACATAGACAGCCTGGATGTGGAATTGAAATACGCAATCGGACAACTGAACTCCATGCTGGGAATTGAAGATGGGCATGCTGGTTCAACGGGACTGATCCTTGAACAAAACCAGCCCAATCCGGCCATTTCGTCAACCATGATATCCTATCGCCTGCAGCAGGCCGATTTTGTGACCCTGATCGTTTATGACCTTTGCGGAAAACGGATAAAAACGCTGGTTGAAGCATCGCAGAAAGCCGGGAGTTATGCTGTTACCTGGCAAACAGAAAATATTTCACCGGGGATCTACTTTTACCGGATTCAGACCGGCAAAGCAGCAATTACCAGAAAATGCATCGTATTATAACCGGGTTTCCCATTGAGGTGAACGTAAACATAAAATCCAACTGAAAAGCACATCTGCCATGAAAAATAAATCCTTATTGACCTTTGTGCTGACCGGGTGCTTCTTTATCATCATCAGTGCCTGCATGAAAAAGAGCGATTCCGATGTTAGCACGCTGAATGATCAGACTGTGGCGCAGTGGGAGCAGGTGAGCGACTCGATGCTGGCCAATACCAAAATGCCCGGCATGATCATCGGCATCTGGGCTCCCGACCGGAACCTGGTTTGGGTGGTTGGAAAGGGGAAGGCCAATACATCGACCGGCGAAAAGCCTAATCCAAACATGAAATACCGGATGGGGAGTCTTACGAAAACGTATACCTACACGGTACTGCTCCAGCTGGTCGATGAAGGTAAAATAAAACTGACAGATACCCTGAGCAGGTATTTCCCGGATTTTCCCAAAGCCGACAGCGTCTCTATCCGGATGATATGCAACCATACGAGCGGGATCTTTGATTATACCGAGTCGAATACATTTCGGTATAGTCTTATGACGAATCCTTTTAAAAAGTGGACCGGTGAGGAGATCATTGATCTTGTAAAAGCTGAACCCTATTACTTCCCTCCCGGAACAAATTTTCAGTATTCGAATACCAACACGATCATTGCAGGCCGGATTATTGAACATCTTACCGGAAACCCAGTTGCTTCCGAAATTCAGCAAAGGATCCTCACGCCGCTAAACCTTGTGAATACACTCTATCCATCCGATCCTCTTTTCCCGGGCTCATTTGTTCATGGATATGGATGGAGTGCTGAAGATACCACCGATGTGTCGCAGGCCTATGATCCTTCAATGGCAGGGGCTGCAGGCGCGATGGTTACCGATGTGTATGACCTGAAGAGTTGGGTTGAACACCTGTATAAAGGCACCTTGCTGAAACCGGAAACGCAGGCCGAGCGGCTCACTGTTGTTCCTGCTCCGGGCGAAGACTGCGAAGAATATGGACTGGGGATCATGCATAAAATCAATCCCTCCATGTGGGGCCATACCGGAACCATCCCCGGGTATAAAAACTGGGCAGGATATTGTCCGTCGAACAATGTGACCATCGTAATCCTTTACAATACCACCTCCGCAAAGCCCATGGACCTTGCCACCAGGCTGATCAATATTTACGATTAACCCCCAAAATTCACCTTAATATTTGCGGTTGACCAGCAAATTTCAGCATGCCCATGGTGCTAACGCTCACGGTGTTCTAGCCCCTGAAGTATCCGATCAGGTCATTGGTTGAACTGTCATGACGGAGTGGTTTTTCTTTCTCCAGCAGTTCAGGAATGATCTTCATGGCCAGCACCTTCCCCAACTCCACTCCCATCTGGTCGAACGGATTGATCCCCCAGATCACGCCCTGGGTATAAACCGCCTGTTCGTATAGTGCGATCAGCTTACCCAAATTTCCGGGGGTCAGTTTTTCCATGAACAGGGTGGTCGACGGACGGTTTCCTTCGAACACTTTATGCGGTGCAAGGTTATCAGCAACACCTTCGGCTTTCACCTCTTCGGCTGTTTTTCCGAAGGCCAGGGCCTCTCCCTGCGCGATCATGTTGGCCATCAGGTAATCCTGGTGAAGCGGAAGCGGGTTCAGCGAGGTTTTAAACCCAATGAAATCACAGGGGATGAGGGATGTGCCCTGGTGGATCAACTGGTAAAACGAATGTTGCCCATTGGTTCCGGGCTCTCCCCAGTAAACGGCACCGGTTGCGTATCCGACTGACTCCCCATCGAGGGTGACGTGTTTGCCGTTGCTTTCCATGGTGAGTTGTTGAAGGTAGGCCGGGAAGCGTTTGAGATAATTATCGTAAGGCAGTACCGCCTGGGTTTGCGCGCCGAAGAAATCGATGTACCAGATCCCCAGCAGCCCCATGATCACCGGGATGTTCCTTTCAAAAGGTGCATTCCGGAAATGTTCGTCCATCTGGTGAAATCCGTCGAGCATTTCATAAAAATGGTCCGGACCGATGGCAATCATGGTCGACAACCCGATGGCCGAATCCATGGAATACCTTCCTCCTACCCAATCCCAGAAACCAAACATGTTGCGGGTATCAATGCCGAATTGACTTACCTCTTTTGCATTGGTCGAAACGGCCACAAAATGGCTGGCCACCGCGGCGGGGCTCACAAGCTTGTCAAGCAGCCATCTACGCGCAGTGCGGGCGTTGGTCATGGTCTCGATGGTGGTAAATGTCTTTGAAGATACAATGAACAGGGTCTCTTCGGGATGTAAATCCCGAACCGCCTCTGCGAAATCACTGCCATCGATGTTGGAGACGAAGCGGAAGGTGAGATTCCGCCGGGTATAAAACTTCAGCGCCTCATAGGCCATCACCGGGCCCAGGTCGGATCCGCCAATGCCAATGTTCACGATGTTCCGGATGGGTTTTCCGGTAAATCCCTTCCATTCCCCGCTGCGGATATTCCCTGCAAACACAACCATGCTCTCCAGTACCGCATGCACTTCGGGTACCACGTTCACTCCGTCGACCAGGATGACCGATCCCTTTGGTGCCCGCAATGCAGTATGGAGTACGGCCCTGTTCTCGGTGATGTTGATCTTCTCGCCCGAGAACATCGCAGCGATCTTCTCGCCCAGTCCGCGTTCCCGTGCAAGCTGAAAAAGGAACCGAAGTGTATCATCATTGATGCGGTGTTTTGAGTAGTCAAAATAGATTCCCATATCCTCCACGCGCAGCCTTGTGCCGCGGGTTTTATCCTCGTTGAACAACGACCGGATTGAGGTATTTTTCATTTCCCGGAAGTGTGTCTCCAGCGATTTCCAGGCATTGGTGTCGGTTAATTCAGTTATCATTGATGTGTTTTTTTACCATGCGCCCTGAATTGGGCCATGGGTTAATATTTGTTTAGATATTACTTTGTTGCCAATCCCTCCCTGTCGAGCAACCAGATCATTTCGCCGTTCTCGGGTTTCACATGTGCTGCCGGCAGCCGGTCCCATCCATCCAGCCGATTGAGGATCTGGGCTACCCTGGGCGCTTTTGCTTCACCCGGGGCCAGCATAACGACCATCTTTGCATGGTTGATGACCCTACCGGTAGCGGTGATCCTTTTTTGTTTGGTCACCGGGTGTTCCGATGCTTCAAATAATGCATTGCTCTTGAATATATCGATGCCGGCAGGAAAAATAGAGGCCGTATGACCATCCTCCCCCATTCCAAGCATCACCAGGTCAGCTCCTGGTATTCCGGTGAAGGGACGGATATTGCGGGTAAAAAGTTCTCCATACCTGATTGCTTCAGCAGCCGGGTTCGACTCACCCCTGATCCTGAAAACGTTGGAGGCAGGTATCGGAATATGATCAAGCAGGTTCTCCCTGGCCATTTTATAGTTGCTCTCCTCGTCTTCCGGTCCCACACACCGCTCATCGCCCCAGAAGATCTGAACCCTGTTCCAGTCTATCGAATCCCTGAAGTTTGTCGCAATTTTCCTGAAAAAAAGCTTCGGGGTATTCCCACCCGATAACAGCCAGGAGAAGGGCTGATTGCCCGGTGTTCCGGCGATGCGGAATACCAGGAGCGAGGCGAAATATTCAGCCAGCTCATCAACCGTATCCGAAATTTTAATTACATTTTTCATATGATAATTTTAATTTTTCGGGCCATATGGAATAGCCATAAATTATCATTTACGGTTTGCATGAACGTTGTCCTCATGGCAATTTCATGGTTAAAGTTCACAATAAATGCCATCGTCCGACAGATTTTTACATGGATAACGCCAGGTAAACTCCTTGTCTTCAATCAGATCATCGGTTTCCAGCGGTCCCCAGGTTCCGGCAGGATAGCCCCGGAGCGGAACTTCATGTTCGTTTTTCCAGGCCTCAATTACGGGCAAAAGGAATTTCCATGCTTCAAGCACCTCTTCGGTACGGGGAAACAGGGTAGCATCTCCCTTGATCGCATCATAAATCAGCCGCTCATAGGCTGATGGAATCCGCTGATTCGACAATTCGGAATAATGAAAATCCATGTTTACATTCTGCACCTCAAAGCCGGCGCCCGGGGTCTTCATTCCGAACTTCAGTAAAATACCCTCATCCGGCTGAATCCTTAATACCAGCTGATTGCCGACATGATCAACGCCATGTCCCGAGAACAGGAAATGGGGTGTTGGCCGGAAATGAATCACCACTTCGGTAACCCGGGTAGGCAGCCTTTTTCCTGTACGGATGTAAAAAGGGACACCGCCCCACCGCCAGTTGTCGATATAAAATTTCAGCGCCGCAAAGGTCTCGGTAAGTGAATCAGGGGCTACACCTTCCTCTTCCCGATAGCCAGGTACCGGTTTGCCTTTGATGGTTGCTGAGAGGTATTGGCCGCGAATAGCAACCTGGCCTACTTCTTCCCTGCGAATGGGCCTTAACGACTGCAACACCTTCAGAATTTCGTTTCGTATGGCACCCGGATCCAGTGAGGAAGGCGGTTCCATTGCTGTGAGCGCAGCCACCTGTAAGAGATGGTTCTGAACCATATCGCGTAAAGCTCCCGAACTGTCATAATATCCTCCGCGCTTCTCCACCCCAAGACTTTCGGCAGATGTAATTTCAACATGATGGATGTAGTTCCGGTTCCACAATGGTTCGAACATTCCATTTGAAAACCTTGTCACCAACAGGTTTTGTACCGTTTCTTTTCCAATATAGTGATCAATCCTGAAAAGCTGGCCCTCCTCCCAGTCCTTGAGCAGGATCTCCTTAAGTTTTAACGCTGATTCCAGATCATACCCGAATGGTTTTTCAATGATCAGCCTTTTCCATCCATCTTCCTGCTGATTCAGCCCAACTGAGGCCAGATGATTTGGGATAACGCCATACAAATCGGGAGGGGTCGAAAGGTAGAATACCGTGTTGCCACCCATTTGCTTCTCCAGCCGCAGCTGGTCCAGTTTTTCCTTCAGGAAAGCATAGGCTGAACCATCATCAAACCGGATGGATGAATAAAAAACCTGTTTTAAAAAATCATCAATGGCTGAGGTATCTTCAATTTCTTTAAATTCAATAATGGCTGATCTCATCATTTCCCTGAAAGCTTCATTTGAAAATGCAGAGCGGGAAACCCCGAGCAGTGTAAACTTCGGAGGCAACAGCTTCTGGACAAACAGGGAATATAAAGCCGGGACCAGCTTTCGTTTGGTCAGGTCGCCGGAGGCGCCAAAAATGACATAGGTCAGACTATCCATGGTCGACATTTCAGAAAATTATTCCCTGGTTTTTACAGCATGACCGCCAAACTGGTTTCGCAGCGCAGCCAGCATTTTCATGGCATAGGATTCAGTCTGGCGTGACTGGAAACGGTTGAACAGCGAAGCCGTGATCACATGGGCAGGTACGTCAAAATCGATGGCTGTTTGCACGGTCCACCGGCCTTCACCGCTATCCTGTACATAATCTTTCAACTGGTCAAGGTTTGGGTCTTCCCTGAGGGCAGCCACTGCAAGTTCCAGCAACCATGAACGAACCACGCTTCCATATTGCCAGGCATCGGCAATTTTAGCCAGGTCGAGATCGTAGGGCGCCTTTTCGAGGATCTCAAACCCTTCGGCATAGGACTGCATCATGCCATATTCTATTCCATTGTGAACCATTTTCACCATGTGCCCGGTACCCGATGGGCCGCAATAGACAAATCCGTTTTCAGGAGCCAGTGACCTGAACAATGGTTCGGCATATTCAGCGGCCTCCTTGTTCCCTCCGTACATCAGGCAATAACCGTTTTGCAAACCCCAAACGCCTCCACTGGTACCGCAATCGAGGTAATGGATTCCAAAAGATGCAGCTTTTTCGGCCCTCGCCTGGGTATCTCTCCAATATGAGTTGCCCCCGTCGATGATGATATCCTCCTTATTCAGCATGGTAAGCAACAGATCAAGGTTTTCATCAACCGGTTTTCCGGCAGGGACCATGAGCCACACCACCTTGCGCCCCTCCAGCTTCCCGGTCATCTCCTTTATTGTGGCAGCCGGGATGGCCCCTTTTTTTGCTATTTCCTCAACTGCGGCATTCGTCCTGTTCCACACCACAATCTCATGATGGTCATTTAAGAGGCGCTGAACCATGTTAAAGCCCATTTTCCCAAGTCCGATAAATCCGATTTTCATGTGTTAAGAATTTGTTTTTTAATGGTCACATGGAATAGCCATAAATTATCAT
>SESA01000585.1_pt1 | contig 22812 bp, 21 predicted proteins | sample 3171451 | NCBI WGS metagenome assembly SESA01 (sample SAMN06051862, study PRJNA518727) | freshwater metagenome | biome: subpolar coniferous forest; feature: holomictic lake; material: water; isolation source: holomictic Lake 227, 8 m depth | place: Canada: near Kenora, Ontario | collected...
CATGCGCGTGTGGCACGAGGCGCAGCTCGGATTCTGGCGATGCTGCTCCATGCGCTGACGGAGCGTACCCGTGAGTTGGTGCTGTGACTCGAGCGCCGGGATATCCGCCGGGGCTGGAGGTGGCGGTGCGCCGAGGATCTGCTCCAGGATCCATTTGCCGCGCTTCACCGGCGAGGTGCGCGTCGGATTCGAAGTAGCGGTAAGAATGCTGGCCTGCGTGAGCACGCCGCCGCGATCGCCCGGGGGCAGCTGCACCCGGACGAACTCGCCCTTGTCGCGGCCGCGCGAGAACGCGGAGGACTTAATCTTGTAAAAATCCGCGAGCGTCCGGTTCACGTAAGTGAAGTCGGCGTCGATGATGTCGAGCACGCTGCGGTCGCGGCTGACGATCTCACCGAGGAACAGTTCGGTCTCCTTCATCATCGCAGCGCGGAGCGCTTCATTGAATTCGGGGAACATGCTCACATCGACGGACACCGTGGCCAGGCGGCGCACTTGCAGCCACTGCAGGCCGAAGCCCGTCACGAGATACTGCGAGCGCGGATCCTGCAGCATGCGCTGCGCCTGCGCCTCGAGGCTGGCGGAAAGTTTCTTCGCATAGGCGAGATTGAAGAGTTCCTCGTCGGGCATCGATCCCCAGAGGAAATAGCTGAGCCGCGAGGCCAGGGCGAATTCGCCGACCGCATGGGCGTCGGCGGCGGTCGGTTGCTCATCCTGTTCCGCGCGGAAGATGAACTTCGGCGAGGCCAGCACGACGCCAATCATCACCTGGGCGCCGGCCTCCCAGGTGCCGCCGGCGGCCTGCTCCGCCGTGGTGAAAACCTTGATATAGCGAGTGATTTCGCCGGCTGTCGCCGGGCGCCGGAAGGCTCGGCTGACGAACCAATTCACGATGAGTCGGGCCCGAGCCTCGCCGACCTTGCCATCCGTCAGTGTCGCCAAGCGGCGCTGCATCTCCGTGCGCGTATCGAGCGGGCCGCGCAAAAAGAGTCGGTAGCCGGAAAGCGTGCGTTTCGCCGAGGCCAGATTCGGCGGGGCATTCTGCCACGTCATCGTGAAGAGGTGCTTGCCGTGGGCGAGCTTCACCTTGACCTCGAGTGCCTCGGATTTCGTCACCGTCTTCATCGTCTGCACGCCGACCTCGGCGCCATCGATGGCGAAAGCAATCTTGGGCGGCGGATCGCCGGCGGCGCCCGTCGGCTTGAGCCGGACGGAAAGAAGGTACTCCGCATCCGAAGGGACTTCCATGTACCCGGACATCGCGGGGTCCGGATTAAAGAAACGGGTCTGCTCGGTGGTCTTCCCGCGCGGGGTCATCTCAACCATCGCGACGCCCGTGCCATCGGGCTCGGGGGGCGTCAGCGGCAACGCCTTGGCGGCGATCTGCTGGCCGACGGCGATGAAACGCTCGAGGTGCACCGGAGAGAAAGACAGGACGTCGCCGATATTATCGAAGCCGTACCCCGAGTCGTCGGCTGGGAAATCCACCGAGAAGTTGGAATCGAGGTAACACAGATCCCGGATGGTGTTGTTGAACTCCGTGCGATTAAGCCGGCGGATGGTTACGGAGCCCGGATCGACCTTGGCTTGGGCCACTGCCTGGGAAAGCAGTTTCCGCACGTTGGTCTCCAGTTGTTCAATTTCTGCAGGGCTCGGCCGAACGGTCTTCTTGGCAGGTGGCATTTCGCCGGCGACCACCTGATTGATGACTTCACGCCAGACGCGCTGATCCCGGAAGAACCGGGAGTCGTCCTTGACCGCCTTGAGGTCCAAATCTCCCTTCGTCTTCTGGCCACCGTGGCACTCGTAACAGTATTTATCCAGGAAGGGGACGAGGTCGTGTTGGAAGTCTTGGGCCGGGGCGCGGGCACCCGCCAGGCACGCCACCACCCAGACGCCCATAGAGACAAAGGCGGGCCAGGGGGTTACGCTCGGGGCTGATCGCTGCATCACACCTAAAGAGACAAAAGGGGCGGGTCTTGGTTGCAAACGAAAGCCCATCATCGTCAAAAAGTTGTTAAATACTTGTTAATACTCATAACATGTTGTTAATTAAGTGTTTAATAGTATTTACCCGCTTAATCGGCCGTTCGCAAGATGCCCTCCGTCATGGCGAAATGACTGCACCTATTGGCATTATTCCTCGATTAACCCCGAGCGCCTTTCAAGATGTCGTAGGAAGTAAGAAACCTAAGCCTCCGCTTGGTGTTTCAGAGTTACCCCTCCCCTTTCCGAAGATGATTATCCTGCACAGACTTACCCCCTGCCTCCTGACGCTCGCGGCCATGCTCGCCGGGGCCACCTCCGCCCAGGCGATCGACCTCGAATCCTTGGTCAAGAATTCTCCCTTCGGCGCCTCGGCCGGACCCGCCGCGGCCAACGCCGCCCCGGGCACCCTTGAGTTCCGCGGTATGTACGCCGAAGGCGGCGTGAACTACTACAGTATCTACAATTCTCTGACTAAGCAGTCTACCTGGGTAGCGGAGGGCGAAGCTCCCTCTATCAACGTGCCTGTCACCGTGAAAGGCTTCGACCTCGCAAACGAATCCCTGCTCGTCGACAACGGCGGCCAGCCGCAGAAAATGGAACTGCACCAAGCCGTGATCGTGAAGTACGCCGGCCCGGCCCCCGCTCCGATGATTTCCGCCGTGAACAACGGTATCGCGCCCACTGCGGGCGGCGCCGCTGCTCCCCAGCTGACCCCGGAACAAATCGAAGCTTTCCGCCAATCGATGCGTGACCGCTTCCGTGGCGGTAATGGCGGCGACCCTAATGCCGGCGGTGGGCGTAATCGCGGCGGCGATGCTGCCGGAGCTGCCGCGGCGGCGCCGACCACCAAGACCTCCAAGGGCTCGAAGACACCCAAAGCCAACTAATTTTCACCCATGACCACCGTCCAGAAAACACCTGCCCGCCGTCTGCGCAAGGGCTTCACCCTGCTCGAGATTCTGATCGCCGTCGCGATCGTCGGCATGCTCGTCGGCCTCGCCGTCACGAACACCGACAAGATCCTCGGACAGAGCCAAGAAGGCGTCGCCAAGCTCTTCGTCAACGAGTCGCTCAAGACCTCCTTCGTGCGTTACCGCATCGACATGGGCGACTACCCTTCGACCGAAGAAGGCATCAAGTCCCTGATCACCGCCCCGGAAGGCAAGGCCGACAAATGGCGCGGTCCTTACATGGAAGCCAAAGGCGGACGCCTCCCTCTCGACCCGTGGAATCAGGAATACCAGTACCGCTATCCTGGCACCCACAATCCCGAGAGCTACGACCTGTTTTCGATCGGTCGCGATAAGCAGCCGGACACCGCGGACGATATCGGCAACTGGTGAACGGAGCCTCGCAGCATCGATCCGGTGAACCGGTGCGTAGCGGCTTCACCCTTCTGGAGACGCTCCTCGTGCTCGGCCTGATGAGCATGCTTGCGGCGGTGCTCATCGGTGGATCCGCCTCGCTCCTCAAGGGGACCGCGCGCTCCGACCCCGAGGATGCGCTGCTCGCCCTGCTGCAGACCATCCGTCGGGCATCCGTGGAAAAAGGCCGCATCTTCGAACTCGTCCCCGTGGCGTCGCTGGATGACTCCGGACCCGATTTTACCTGGAGCGAGGAAATCCCAACCGACGATAAGCCGCCGCATGAGGAGACGCTCCCGCGCTCCGATGGCAAAACGGTCAAGGTGCTCGCACCGGAATCCTCGGGCGCCATCTTGCTCGGCGGCGTCGCCTCCGAGAAGCCTCTCGCGCGCATGCGCTTCTTCCCCGACGGCACCTGCGATCGCGTTCGACTCGAAATCTCCACGGCCGAGGACCGGCGCATCACGCCGATCGACCCGCTCACCTGCGCACCGCTTCCGGCGGTCGATGCCAAATGAGACGCCGCGGCTTCACCTTGATTGAGGTTCTGATGAGCCTCGCGATCTTCGCGCTCGCAGCGGTCGGCCTTGGTGCTGCGTATTCCAACGTCCTCCTCGGGCGCGTAGCGCTCAAGCAAGACGAGCAGGCCCTTGACGATATGGCTCGTTGCCGGGCCGCCCTGCTGGAGACACCCGGCTTCGATGACGTCGAAACCGGCGGCGAAATCCACCTGCCCGGAAACCGCACCGCGAAGTGGAGCGGGAAAATCGAAGCCACCACGGTGAGCGATCTCTTCGCCGTCGAACTGACCGCCGAAATTCAAGCGGAAGAAAACGGCCCGCTGGCGGCGGCGCGCACAGAATCGCGCATGCTCCTCCGGCCGACTTGGTCCATCCCCTCGGACCGCCAGAAGATCCGCGACGAAGCCCGCGAGCGGCTGCTCAAGGAGCGCGGTTACGATGAGGCGATGGGGAACTCATCCTTCCGCAGCACGCCGACGCATATCGGAAAGTTGGGTGCACCGACTGCAAATAATCCTTCGGGCAAACAAACACCCAACACACGCCAGAAAGGCGCCACCGGGAACGCGCGCAGCACGGGGAACACCGGCGCCGCCGGGAATAAGGGCAACACGGGGAACACGGGGAACGCGCGGAATACCGGCAACGGAAATAACGGAGCCCCGCGGGGTGGCAACGGTGGTAACAGTGGTAATGGTGGCGCCCCACCGGCGCCCGCTCCCAAGCAATGAACCACCACGTCTTCCATCGGCGCGGGTTCACGCTGCTCGAGATGCTCGTCTCGCTCATGTTGCTCGGCATCCTGATGGTCGCGCTCAATACGTTCCTATTCTCAATGAGTGAGCTCTGGGGCGATCGCCGCGACCAGCGCCTCTTTGATCAGCACGCCCGCGCCGCCACGGCCATGGTTCGCAATGCCTTCGAGACAGCCACCTACGGCCCCACCGCCTCCGGCGTCACGCTCCAGGACGTCGACAATGGCAGCGGGACTACCGAGCCGAGGCTCACCTTTCTGCTCGCTGATTCCGGACGTCTGGCCGACTGGCCCGACGCCCCGCTCCCCGACGTCGACTTCACCGTCTTTGTCGCCGAAGACCGCGGGCTGATCTTCCAGTGGCAGTCCCGCTGCGAGCTTGAGCGGGAGAAGAGCGACCTGCACGACACGGTCATCAGCCCTTTCGTGAAGACGCTCAAATACGAGTATTACGATGCCGACCTCAAGTCGTGGTCAGTGGAGGACGAGCCCAAGCATGACACTGGCGGCACCGCTTGGCTGAAGCCGGCCCGGGTGCATATCTTCTTTGAACGCGGCAAGCTCAAGTCCGAATCCGTGCTCAATATTCCCATCAAGCGCACTGGCGCCTCGCGTCCATGAAGAAAGCTTCCCGCCGCGGATCGGTCATCATCGTCGTGCTCGTCCTCGTGACCCTCGCCTCCCTGCTCCTTGGGCGCTTCATGGAGGATAACTCCCTGGAGCTCTCCATGGCCACGCACGAGGCCGACCGACGTCGACTGCGCGCCGACGCCCAGTCGGAACTCGAGCTCGCTATAGCCGTCATCGCGGAAATTCGCTCCATCGACCTTAATAAAATCCATGCTCCCTCCCAGGGCTTCGAGGATCCCCATGTCTACGCCGGCTTCCCGGCCCGCGACGGCCTCAAGGTGACCTTCGACTATGAAGATGAGACCGCCAAGTTACCGCTCAGCGTGCTCAGCAAAAACGACCTCATCCAGCTGCTCTACTCCCTGGGAATGGAGCAGAATGACGCCGAGCGCGTCGCCGACGCGATTGTCGCCTGGGAGAATAAATCCTACGAATCCCTCTACGAAGAAGCGACCGACGCGGCCTACCAACGCTCCACGCTTTCATTCCGGCCGCCGCGTCGCCCGATCCGGACCTTTGAGGAGTTCCGGAGTATCGGCGTCGCGAAGGAATTCTTCTTCGATGAACAGGGGCACACCACTCCGATCTTCGACACCTTCAAGTCCTGCGTCAGCCTCTACACCTTCACCACGACCAATATCAACACAGCCTCCGACGCCGTGCTCTATTCGCAGGGCCTCGATGAAAAACAGGTCGGGCTCATCCGTGACCGCCAGGACGAGATTAAGAAAAAGATCGTGGGTACGCCTCCTTACTTCCGCGTCACGAGCGAGGTGAGGCAATTGATCGGCGGAAACGTCAACATGTCCAAATTCGACGACGAAGTGATCCTGATGTGGATCCGGGTCACGGTGCAGGAAGGGCTCTCTAAGTGCCGAGTGAGCGCCCTGGTGGCCATCCGTGAGGACGTCGCCTACCCCTCCCCCACCCCCAACCCGGATACCGACGCCAGCATCGGGCTCTCCCGGGCGGGCACCAAAGCCCCTACTATTCCAAAAACAACGGGAACCTCGACAGCCTCCACGCGGTCGACTAATTCCCCACCTACCCCTTACCTCACTCCTGGCATCGAGGCAGCCACCACTCTGGGCAAGTCCACGATGAGCGGCCGCGTTGCCAGCAACACCATCAATTACCCCTTCAAAATTCTCGCCTGGGAAGAAGATAACGGCGCCCCCCCTGCACCACCCGACGACTCCGCCAAAGACACCCAGGCACCGCGGGCGGCCTCCCCTTCCAGCGGCCCCTCTAACCGACCCCCTGCCACAAAAAAATGACCTCCTTCACTAGTTGGCTTAAAAGCGCCAAGCCACTGTCGGCCGCCCTGCTGCCCGGTAATCGCTTCTTCGTCCGCCGCCTCATGATCGAAGGAGAAGGCGCCTCCGATCAGGTCAACCTGGCCCTTGAGGCCATCTCGCCCTTCCCTCTGGAGCAGATGCTCATCGGATACGTCAGCTCGGCCGATGGCAAAGAAGCCCTCGCTTACGCTGCTCATCGCCGCCGCTTCACGCCCGAAGAAAGCTTCGCCTGGCCGGAAGACTGTCCGGTGGTCCCCGAATTCCTGGCCCTCTGCGGCCATCGCCCAGCCGAAGACGGTGTCGTCGTGCACCGCGGTGCGGAACGTCTGACCGCTCTGGCTTGGAAAAAAGGCGACGCCCTGCCTGCCGCCGTCGTGGTCGCCGTGTTGGCTGACACCGACGAAGCTGGCATCGCCGCGGATGCCGCCGTCCAAGCCAGCCTGACCGCCGGCTTCACCGTCGAAAATCTCAGCGGTAGCCTCACCGGGGAAGTCGCCGAAGGCAAACTTGTGCTCCAGGATGAAGTCGGCGATGAGTTCATCATCCCCAAGGCCGGCCTCGATGACGCCGATATCCGCGACGCCGACTTCCTCGCCGATCGGCGGAAGAAAGAGCGTACGAACATGATCATCTGGAATGTGGTCCACGTCAGCGCCGCCGTCCTTGTGCTCTCGCTACTCTTTGAGCTCACGGCCATCGGCATCGGCGTGCGCACCCGCACCCTCGAAGCCATCAACGAGACCCGCCGACCGCTGGTCGTGGACATCGAGGCCTCCCAAGGTATCTCGGCCCGCATCCTGGAGCTCGGCGTCAAGCGCCTGCTGCCCCTCGAGATGCTCGCGCTCGTCAACGAGAAGCGGCCGGCCACCGTCGAATTCACCACCGTCATCTGCGAAATCAAGAAAGCAAAAGACAGCGCGCTCGCCAAGCCGACGATGATCATCGACGCCCGGACGCCGAATGCCGGCGACATCTCGGAGCTGCTCAAGGCCGTGCAGGCCATGCCCGAAGTCGAAATTGCCACCAACAGCGAGCCGCGCGTTCGCGAAACCTCCACCACCTTCCGCCTTGAGGTTGTCTTCAAGCAGGCCGCCCTGCTCAAAGCCGCCGAAGCCCCCAAACAATGAAACACTTCTTCTTCAGCCTGAAACCACGCGAGCGCATCATGGCGCTCCTCGCGATTGTCGTCGCAGCCGGACTCTGGTCCACCGGCGCCTGGGCCCGCGTCAATGGCGGCTGGGAAAACTGGCGCAGCCTCGAGGAGGAGGCCAAGGTTCAGAAATCCTGGACCGACAAGGAGGCTGAGATCCGCAAGGCAACCGACATCGCCGTGCAAGGCCTCGACTCCGGTCACGGCTACGACGAAGCCAAGCTCGTGGCCGAGGCCGTCAACGCGGCCAAGGAAGCCGGCCTCTCCGCCAACACCGAGTCACCCAAGACCACCAAGGCCGGCAAGTTCGCCATCCACTCGCTCCAGATGAGCTGCCGCAAGGCGGATTTGGCCAGCGTGCTCCGCTTCTACGACAGCGTGAAGACGCGCGCGCCCTACCTCGCTATCGGGCAGCTTTCTCTGCAGGCCGACCGCGGCAATGCCGGCACGGTCACCGTTAAGATTCAAGTGACCGCCTTGGAACTCATCGGCACCCTGCCTTCCGGCGTGAAGCCCGCGGAAGAAGCCGGCAAGTAGGGCTGACCGGCCTGGTCAGCCACGGTTGAGCGAGGGCGCTTAACCCTACCCGATGCAGTCGGAGGCGATATCATCGCATCCGCTCCACATTGACCGCGCTTAGAACCGGAAGCTGGAACTGACTTCGAAGACGGCGGCGACGATCGCGAAGGCGATGAACGCAACGAACGAGAAGGCGGCGACCAGCACCGAGGCCGAGATGGTCTGCGAAATCGTGCCTAACCACCGGTCGAGATCGGCACGGTAGGAGCGGGAGATGTCGCGCAAACCAGGCGCGAGATTGCCTGTCTGTTCGGCGACGGCGACACGGTCGAGCAACAACCGCGGGAAATAACCCGTGCGGGCCAAGGCCTTGGAGAGACTGTCGCCTTCGAGCACGCGGTCCGTGGCCTCGCGGAGCTGCTGGCGCAGCGCGCGGTTCGGGGCGGTCTTCTCGGCGAGACGCAAAGCTTCGGCAGTGGTGATTCCGTTCTCTAGGAGCACGGCCAGGGTGTGGCAGAAGTTCAACACCGAGACGCGCATCACGAAAGAGCCGGCAATCGGCACCTTGAGCAGCAAGGCGTCGGAGGCGATCTTACCCTCTTCCGTCTTACGCCAGCGCACGATGCCGATGGCGGTGATGATGGCGATGACGACGAAGATCGGGCCGGCGACCACGAAGAAGCTCGCGAAATTCATCAGCAGCTTGGTCGACAGCGGCAGCTTCCCCCCGAGGGAGTTGAGGAGCGTCTGCAGGCGGGGCAGCAGGAAGAGCACGAAGAAGATGACGACGCCGATGGCGATGACGCAGATGAACAACGGGTAGGCCATCGCGCTGACGAGCTTGCGGCGGAACTCCTTCTGCTCGGTGAAGTGCGCGATCAAACGTTCGAGGACGTCGCGGATATTACCCGTGGCTTCTCCTGCAGAGATCAGGTTGAGCGTCTGTCCGTCAAAAACCTTCGGGTAGGCGCCCATCGCAACGGAGAGGCTCTGGCCTTCGCCGAGCTTCGCCCAGATACCGGCGCAAAGTGCGCGGAGTCGGGATTTCTGCAGACGAAGCGCGAGCAGGCGCAAAGCTTCGCCCGCGGACATCCCGCTGCGGACGAGGTCGGCCATGGATTCCAAGAACGGCAGGCACTCGGCCTCGGTGGGCTCGAGATCCTTATCGGCAGGTCCGCCCTCCTTGGAGGCCTCCTTGGCGCGAACGGCGGCCCCGGCCTCTTCGATCTTGCTGGGCTTGAGTCCGCGGGCCTGAAGCTTACGCAGCGCTTCGCGACGTGTCTGAGCGTCGACAGTGCCTTCGGTCGAAGCTCCCTTGGCGTCGCGCGCGGTGTAATTATAGACGGACATCGCTCCGGATTACTCGTTCGAGCTGAGATTACGCACGAGCTCCTCGACGGTCGTAAGTCCGGCGGCGACTTTCAGCCAGCCGGCCTGAGCCAGCGGGCGCATGCCTTGGGCAATCGCCTTCTCGGTGAGTTCGCGATTGCTAATCCGGCCGACGATAAAGTCGTGCAGCGGCTTGGGGTGGAAGATCTCGAAGACGCCGACGCGGCCGCGGTAGCCAGTGTTGCGGCACTTACGGCACCCCACGGTCTCGCGCAATGTGGTGACTCCTTTGAGAAAGCTTTCATCCATGCCGAGCGATTCGAGCGCGGGGAGAACCTTGGCGCGGTCGAGCGGTACGGTCTTCGCACAATCAGAGCAAAGGCGGCGGACGAGGCGCTGGGCGATGACGAGTTCGACAGCTGAACCGACGAGGAACGGCTCCACGCCCATGTCGACCAGACGCGTGATGGCGCCCGGGGCGTCGTTGGTGTGGAGGGTGGAGAAGACCAGGTGGCCCGTGAGGGAAGCGCGAATGGAAATTTCGGCGGTCTCTAAGTCGCGAATTTCACCGACCATGATGACATCCGGATCCTGTCGCAGCGTGCTGCGGAGGGCGGCGGCAAAGGTGAGTCCGATCTCCGCGCGGGTCTGAACCTGATTGGCGCCCGGGACTTCGTATTCGATCGGATCTTCGATCGTGACGATGCGCAGCTCCGGCGAGTTGATCGCCTGGAGGAAAGCATTGAGCGTCGTGGACTTGCCGGAGCCCGTAGGGCCGGTCACCAAAATGATACCGTGAGGGTAATCAAGTACCTTGCGCACGGCCTCCTGCTCCTCGGCGTTCATGCCGATGCGGTCCATATTGTAGGCTTCCTTGCGCTGATTAAGCAGACGCAGGGAGACGGATTCGGCGTAGATGGTCGGGATTGTCGAGACGCGGATATCGAGGACGTTCTTGCCGTCGCGGAAATTGATGCGTCCATCCTGCGGCAGGCGGCGCTCGGAAATATTGAGGCGCGCCATGATCTTCAGGCGCGAGATGATGGCATCCTGGAAGCGGGCGAGATTATCCGGGAGTGGAATCGCGATGAGGATGCCGTCGACGCGATACCGGATGCGCAGGTTGGTTTCCTGCGGCTCGAAGTGGACGTCGGTCGCACCTTCGGCGACGGCCTGCGAAAGGACTTCGGTCACGAAACGTACAACGGCGGCGTCCTGGTCGGCTTCGACATCGGCGCCCGCGGCTTCCTGCTCCGGGAGATCATCGTCTTCGTCGTCGAGGCTGCCTGAGCCGACGCCGTAGTTTTCATTGATGAGCTGGGAGACGCGCTCGGGGGGGGCGAGATACCACTTCGGGCGGCGATGCGTGAAAGTCGCGATCCAATGGGCCGTATCGATATCCGGCGGCAGCGAGGTGACGAGCCGTAGACGACCTTCTTCGCCTCCGGGGAGGAGCGTCGGGACGACCTGAGCTTCGGCGGCGATACGTGCGGGCAGAATCTTGAGGCCTTCCGGATCGATCGCCGGTTCGTCCAGCACCTCAAGTCCGGTGAGTTTGGAGAGTTCTGCGAGCAGACCGGCCTCATCGAGGTTGAGCGCCTGGGCGAGGAATTTAAAGCGTCCCTCGCGCGGGGTTTCCACGAACGAGGCGCGAACCTCGTCGGTCAGTCGCTCGGCGAGGGCCGAGGGCAGTCCGTGCCGGTCAACAGTGAGCATGTTACTTGGCTTCAGGCGAAGCAGGAGTCTTAACGGCGTTATCAGGGGGCAGCGGCTGTCCGGGAACACGGTCCAAGATTTTGCGCACCTCAGGGGCGATGACCGAACGGTCGACACGGTTAAGGGCGTCGAGATTATCAACGGCGTCGGAATTTAGCACGTATGGGCGGAGGAAGACCACGATGTCCTGGCGGGTGTCCACTTCCGTGGAGGAACCAAGCAGGTCGCCGAGCCAGCCCAATGGGCCGAGGCGGTTGGACGTCTTCGACTTCACTGTGCGCTGCAGGCCGCCCATGACGACGATTTCGCCACTCTTCGCACTGACGTAGGAATCCATCGTGCGGCGGCCGATAATCGGCTGGGAATTGCCGTCAATGGTCGTGTGCCCGATGATGTCTTCGACCGATGTCGAGACCTGCAACTGCACGGCGCCGTCCTTGCCGATAAGAGGCAGAATCTTCAACTGGATGCCGATGTCGCGCATCGTCACCGTGGAAGTGGTGGTGCCCGGGGTGACCGTGGAGGCCGTGGAGCCCGTGATCACCGGATCGGATTCGCCAGCAAAGATGGTCGCTTCTTTGTTGTGTGTGGTCGTGACAGCGGGAACAGACAGCACCCGATAGTGGTTCAGGCGCGGCGTCGAAGAAAGCCCGATGGCGGCGGTAAGGTTGCCCTGCGCGGTGACGACGCCGTTCACATTAGATACAGGAGTCGGGAATGCATTGGTCGCGGTCGTGGGGTTGCCTGAGATAGTCGCGCCCTGCATCGTCGCTCCGACGCCCTGAAGTCGACCGTTGACCACGTTGACGCCGAGGGCGTCGATTCCGCTCTGGTCGTTGTCGGTCAGCGTGACTTCGGCGATCACGACCTCGACGCGCACTTGTGGTAGAACGATGTCGATCTTCTCGACCAAGTTATGAAGCAGGACCAAGTCATCAGAGGTGCCGGACACGACGACGGAGTTGCTACGGATGTCCGGAAGAATCGTGACCATGCTGCTGAACTCATCGGCGCCGTTCTGAGAGGTACCGGCGGCGGGTGCGCCAGGTGCGGCGGCGGCGACCGGGGTGCGATTAAGCGTGGAGCTCTTCGCCGCACCGTTACTCTTGGTGGCAGCCGAGGTCTGGCCAGTGACGAGCGAGGTGACGAGGTCCGCGACCGCCTTGGCGTCGCCGTGACGGAGGAAGATTACGTCGGTCTTCGTATTCGGATTCGACTTCTGGTCGAGGGTCTCGATCAGCTTGTCGAAGAAATCATGTTGGTCGGCGGAACCCAGCAGCAGGACGCGGTTAGTGCGCTCATCGGCCAAGAAGGTTGTGCCCGTGCTGAGGCGGAACGGAGCGGCCCCAGCGGCGGCCTGCGGTGTGCGCAGCATGGTCGTGAGCTTCGTCACGATATCGGCGGCCATCGCATTCTTGAGCACGTAGGCTTTGGTAGCCACGACGTCGAGCTGCGGCTTATCGAGCTGCAGCATCAGGCTCTCGATCTTCTGCAGATTCGTGATTGAATCAGTGACCAGCAGGGCGTTGTTACGACCGAAAAAGACCGGAGCCGAACCAAGCGTGGTGTTGAGGCTCGTGGCGATCTGGGTCGCGAATTCCTGAGCGTTGGCGTGCTTGAGCGTGAAAATCTTCGAGGCAATGCGGCCGCTCGGAGGAAGCTTCAGCGTGCTGTCCGTGATGAGCGTCGGGGACTCGCCCTTGGCGACGAGATTAGGGACGACCTTCAGGAACTTGTCGCCCTGCTGGATGACGGCGATGCCGTTCAGATTGAGCAACGTCTCGATGGCGAGCAGTGCTTCGTCGCGGGTGATGTTAGCCGGAAGCGAAAGGGTGTAGAGACTAGCCGGCAGCGCCTGCGGGCGGAGAATGGATTTACCCGTCCAGCGCTGCATCAATTCGAGCACCTGGGCGACGGTCTCATCGCGCAAGATAACGGGGCCCACCTTATCGGAGCCTTCGAGGCCCGGGAGCGGCACGGCAGCCGCGACGGCGACAACCGGGGCGGCAGCCGCCGCGGGCGCAGCCTGTTGTCCGAAGGTTTCGGACGGCAGCATGGCGCTGGCTAAGAGGAAGCAGAAAAGGGGCAATTGGGCCCGCCGTTCACGTGGGGTCGAAATAGAGCTAATCACTGGAGGTAGGGTACGCTTGGATAACACCAGTCTCCGTGAATTGTTCGATTAGAATTCACACTTTTAAGGTTTTTTTGCAGATGGGTCATTTGCCAGCCGAATAGGCGACGCTTAGTGAACATTATTTCACCTTAGGCTTGCCATGGGCGATCCGCTGGGGCATAAACCCTCTCCAAGACGACCTCATGCGCGAAGACCTTCCCGATTGGCTGGGCAAGCCACCCCTCCGGGGAACGGATGAATGGGAGGCGTGGCTGGCCAAATGGCGCAAATACGCCCGGACAGAGCTGCGCGACGCCGCGGCCGATGATCCTGATTTTGATTTCGGCCTGCTGACCGCCGAGGAACGCTGGCGCGTGGCCCTTCGCCTCCAAATCCAAAACCATCTCGCCGGCGGCCGAGAGAATGGCCCCGTCCCCACCTCACTTGCCTTGGGTAAGCGTGTCAGCGACCTCGACCACGCTGGAGTCGTCGCCTGGCAGGTGGGTCGTTCGGTCGTCCAACCAATTCCCGATGCCGGCTTCACTGCCGCCCTCGAATGGAGCAACGCCCGGGAAAATCCCCGCCGACGAAGGATCTCCCACGGCATCCGCTACGGCTTCATCGCCGGCCTCGGCGGGGAGCCCGCCTCGCCCGCATGGTCCTCGCCAGATTATGTTGCCGCCTACGAAGCCGCGTGGGAACTCGGCAATGCCATCGCGATCGACGGCGACCCGCGGGGATAAGTTGCGGAATAGTCCGCGGCGGGCAGAGTGCCTTTCTCCTAAGCATCTCAATGGAATACGCCCCCACCATTCTCGGTCTGCTGACGCTCGGCTTCCTCGCCTACTTCATCTTGTCCTTCAGGTCGTCCGCCCAGAACGGCGGCGGTAAAGGGAGTGAACTCCTGATCGAAGACCTCCGCCGCCAACTCGCCGACGCCACCGCCACCGCCGAACGCGAGCGCCAGGCGAAGACCGACGCACTGAGCCGCGCTTCCGGCGCTGAGTCCGCCCGCAACTCCGCCGCCCAACAACTCACCGAAGCCCAGCAGGCGAACGCAAGCGCCCGTGAACAGCTACGCGCCGACAACGCCAAGGCGCTCGCCGACGCCGAAGCGCGCTACACCAAGGCGCTCGCCGACCTGCGGATCACCTTCGAAAAGACCAGCGCCGACGTCCTTAAAGGCATGGCGCCCGACGTCACGAAAGAAGTGTCTACGCGGGTGGAGCCTTTGATCGCACAGATCAACACCGCTCTGGAAAGCTATCGCAACGCTATGCAGCAAGGCCTGCATGGCCAGGGCGAGGCCATTGCCGCGGTCAACGCACAGATGAAGCAGATCGGCGAGGCCACAAGCCTGCTGGCGGCGAGCACCAACGATTTCACCTCCGTCCTTAAATCTTCGCAGCACCGCGGAAAGTGGGGCGAGCAGACGCTGCGCCGCGTCGTCGAGGCCGCGGGCCTCAGCGCCCTTTGCGACTTCACGGAGCAATCGTCCCAAGATGACACTCGCCCTGACCTGATCATCAACCTTCCCGAGAACCGCTGCGTCATCATCGACTCGAAGGTCCCTGAGTTCGATGTCGCCCTGGCCAACCAGTCCGCGCCCAACCGCAAAGAACTCGTCAAGGCGCACGCGGCCAAACTCCGCGCCACCATCAAGGCCCTCGCCGCGCGCAACTATCCGGCCGCCCAGGCCAAGGCCGAACTCAAGGCCTTCGATAAGGTCATCCTGTTTCTGCCCGCCGAATCACTCCTGAGCACCGCACTCGAAGGCGACAACGACCTGATTATCGACGCCGGCAACGAAGGCATCCTGCTCGCCACGCCCGCAACGCTGATGGGCTTCCTCTCGGCAATTAACCTCACCTGGCAGCAGCATAAGCAGGCCGCGAACTCGGCGCAAATTGCCAGCGAGGCCGCCGTGCTCTACGAACGTGTGGTGACCTTCATGGGACACTTCACCAAGGCGCGCCGCGGACTCTCCTCGGCCGTCGATGCCTTCAACAGCGCAATCGGCAGCTACGAAGACCGCGTCCGTCCGCAAGGACGGGAAGTCCTGGCCCTGGGTGTGGCGCAAGGCTCCGAAGCCTTGGAGAAAATCGAGAAAATCACGGGCGGCGTCCGCAAGGCCGACGGCGCGGAGGATGACGAAGCCCCGAAGACCCCCTGACCGGGAGTCCTGCTGGTGGAGCCGATGAGGTTCGAACTCACGGCCTCGTCATTGCGAACGACGCGCTCTACCAACTGAGCTACGGCCCCAAACAGCAGGAGGGTTAGGCAACCCCGACCCGCGGGGTCGGTCAAGGTTTAGATGGCATGGCGACTTGCCAGCGGCCCCGAACCCCCTAGTTTCAACGGTCCTTAACACCATGCGCGTAGCCAAAGAAACCGTCGTCAGCATCGAATACACCCTGAAGGACGACCAGGGTAATGTCATCGACGCCTCGGGCGATCGCGGTCCGATGGAGTATCTCCATGGTGCCCAGAACATCATTCCCGGACTCGAGCAGGGCGTCGAAGGTCTCGAAGTCGGCGCCACCAAGTCCGTCACGGTGCCCCCGCAGCTCGGCTACGGCGAATACAGCGACAAACTTCTTCAGCGCGTCCCGCTCAACGCTTTCGGAGCCAACACTCCGCAGCTCGGCATGCGCTTTCACGCCGAAACAAATCTCGGCATGCGCGTCCTCACGATCAAACAGATCGAAGGCGAAGAAGTGACGCTCGACGGCAACCATGAGCTCGCCGGCAAGACGCTGCACTTCGACATCAAGGTCGTCGCCGTCCGCGCCGCCGAACTCACCGAGCTCGCCCACGGTCATCCGCACCAGTCGGGCGGTTGTTGCGGCGGTGGCGGCTGCGGCTCGAGCGAAGGCTCCGAAGGCGGATGCTGTTCTTCTGGCGAAGCCTCCGAGGGTGGTTGCTGCTCTTCTGAAGAAGGCGCTTCGGCCGGTGGTTGCTGCTCCACTGAGCAGCCCGTCGCGCAGAAGCAGGGCGGCTGCGGCTCCGCAGGCTGCGGTTGCTCAGCCTAACCAGGACCCTCTTCGCCTAAACCAAGACCCCGGAACGCCGGGGTCTTTTTATTGCTCATGGTCGGCGAGGCGGCAGGCTGACTTCACCCCGCGCATGAATTCCACCCCCATCCATGCGCGCGACCTGACGCCCGGCCAAACCCGCGTCTCGATCGCGATCATCGCGGTGCTTTTCTTTATCTTCGGCTTCGTATCCTGGGTGAACGCGATCCTCATCCCCTACTTCAAAATCAGCTGCGAGCTGAACCACTTCCAGGCCTACCTAGTCACGTTCGCGTTCTATATCTCCTACCTGGTATTCTCGATGCCCGCCGCGCATCTGCTGAAACGTACCGGCTTCAAGAAGGGCATGATGATCGGCTTCTGGGTGATGGCTGCAGGCGCCTTCCTCTTCATTCCGGCGGCCATGACCCGCACCTACGGCATTTTCCTCGGAGGGCTGTTCACGCTCGGAGCCGGCCTCGCGATCCTGCAGACCGCGGCCAATCCCTACATCACCGTCCTCGGCTCCAAGGAGACTGCCGCGCGCCGGATCAGCGTCATGGGCATCTGCAACAAGGGCGCCGGCATCCTCGCGCCGTTCATCTTTGCGGCCGTCGTGTTCAAAGTCACTGACACGGACCTTTTCGCACGGCTCGCGACGATGGCGCCCGCCGAGAAAGCGGCGGCGCTCGATGAGCTCATCCGCCGCGTGGTCGCCCCATACCTCTGCGTTGGGTCAGCATTACTCGTGCTCGGCTTCTTGGTGCGGGTCTCTCCATTGCCGGAGATCGACACCGAGCACGAGACCGATGAGGTCGCCGAAGCGAACGCCGACAAGACGAGCATCCTGGACTTCCCCCACCTCATCCTTGGTGCCGTCGGTATCTTCCTGCATGTCGGCGCCTCGGTGATCTCCGTCGACACCATTATCCCGTATGCGCAATCGATGGGCATGCCCTTACTCGAGGCGAAGGTCTTCCCGTCGTACGTGCTAACGGCGATGATTTCAGGGTATGTGGCTGGCATCGTCTTGATTCCGCGCTGGGTCTCTCAGCTCGCCATGCTGCGCCTCTGTACCACGCTCGGCATCGTGTTGGCCGTGCTCATCGTCAAGGCGCACGGCTCGGTACGATTCCTCGGGCATACGTCGGATATCTCACTCTGGTTCGTGGTGCTACTCGGCTTCGCCAACTCGCTGACCTGGGCTGGCGTCTGGCCGCTGGCGCTCGACGGGCTCGGCCGCTTCACGAAGGTCGGCGCATCCGTCATGATCATGGGCCTCTGCGGGAACGCCATCCTTCCGTTGGGCTACGGCTGGCTAGCCGACCATAACGGCGAGCGCTCAGCCTACTGGATCATCCTACCCTGCTACCTGTACCTCGTGTACTACGCGACCATCGGCCACAAGAAGCGCCACTGGTAGAGGCGGATCGCGGATCGCGGTTGGCGGTTAGGAAAGGGCGAGGCACGAGGCAGACCCATTAGAGGCAGTGCAAAGGTGAGTTAAGGGGTAGGGATAGGGGTTGGGGGAATTTTTCCGGTCTCAGGTCTCAGCGATCGGGAGCCGGCCGCAGGATCCTGATTGCCGAGGGCTGAAATGCCGATTCCTGAAGGGCTGATTCCCCGGAGGCCGACACCTGTCACCTATCGGGTCTTAGTTAAGTTCATGGACTTCTTACGGGCGCTAGCGAACGGATGCGATGTCATCGCATCCCTACCAAATCCAAACCAGCGCGATCTCGACGTCGGGGTGAAGCGATTGCTTCACGGGGCAAGCGTTGGCGGCGCGGATGAGGCGGTCGCGCAAATCCTCCGCGATACCGGAGGGCATCTGAATCGTGGCCTCGAGCTTCGCGATGCGGCGCGGGGCCTCGGTCGTCATGTGCTTCTCGACGTCGATGCGTAGTCCGCGAAAGTCTAATCCGAGCCCTTTAGCTTGGATGCCGAGAATCGTCATGATGCACGCTGCGAGCGAAGTCGCGGTGAGATCGGTCGGGGAGAACGCTTCGCCCTTGCCATGATTATCCACCGGCGCGTCGGTGTGCAACACGGTGCCCGAAGGACCGTGGGTGGCGCGCACGCGGAGGTCGCCGAGGTATTCGCAGGAGATTTTTACGCCCATGGGTGGAACTTAGGCGAAGCCCCGGAAGCTACCAAACAAAAAGCCCCGGCGGTCCGGGGCTTTTGAGAAAATCGACGCAGCGATTATTCGCCGTCCTTACCGATGGCGTCGACCGGGCAGCCCTCGAGGGCTTCCATGCACTTATCGATGCCTTCCTGGTCGGTCGGCTGGGCGAAGACGTAAGAATAGCCGCCGTCATCCTGGCGCATGAAGAATTTCGGGGCGGTCTCGCGGCAGAGATCGCAGTCGATACACTGCGAATCCACGTAGAACTTGCCGGGGGCGCTTTCGGGACGCTTGTCGTTCTTGTCAGCCATAGGCCACGATTAAGTGGACGCCGCGGGGCCGCTGTCAAGAATCGGCGTCAATTGGCGGGCACCATGACCACCAAACGGTGTCGCCACCACCCGTCGCGTCCGACCAGAAAAGCCGAAGAGAGGTGATCCGGGGATGCATAGATGACTTCGACGGTCGCATCGGGTTTGAGATTAGGGCGGAGGCCCGGTCCGGAGTTGCGATCAAGCAAGGTCAACGGGCGCACCGCCACGGCCTCCACTGGCAGCTCGAATTCCTGCAAGATCACGAGGCGGACACGGGCACGCGTCTTGTCGTCGACACCCGACCAGCAGAAGAGCTGCTCCATCGCGCGCGCATCATGGGTATCATAGGCTTGGCGTAAGTCCGCGGCGAGTCGGCGAATCGAAAACTGGTTGAGCAGGCCCCACGCGAGCACTAGCAGCAGCCCGAGCAGTAGGCCCGCCACGGCGGCGGTCAAGCGACGGAGCCACGGCTTTTCTGGGTGGAGGAAGAATCGCTGCACGAGGAGAAGGGCGTTGACCCAATAGCAGGGTCGGAGATAAGCACGCAAGAGCCATGGCGCACGAAAGCAAGCCCTCCTCCGATTCAGGTCGCTACGCGGCCCGCGGAGTCTCCGCCTCAAAGAGCGAGGTGCATGCCGCCGTGGACCGCCTCGACCGCGGGCTTTATCCTTCGGCGTTCTGCAAGATCGTCGCGGACCAGCTCACCGGCAATCCTGAGCAGTGCGTCGTCACGCATTCCGATGGCTCCGGCACGAAAGCCCTGCTCGCTTATCTTTGGTGGAAAGAGACCGGCGATGCCTCCGTCTTCCGTGGTATCGCGCAGGACAGTATCGTGATGAACATCGATGACCTGCTCTGCGTCGGCGTGACGAAGGGCGTGATTCTCTCCTCCACGATCAATCGCAACGCCAAGGCTATTCCGGGGGCCATCCTCGCCGAACTCATCGAGGGCACCGAAGAGGTGCTCGCCATGCTACGCGCGCAAGGCTTTGGCATCACTTCCGGCGGAGGTGAAACCGCCGACGTGGGCGACCTCACCCCGACCCTGACCGTCGATTCGACCGCGACGGCTATCCTGGCCCGAAAAGATGTCGTCGACGCCGCGCGTGTCGGGCCCGGCCTGGCTATCGTCGGCATCGCTTCTGGCGGCCGTTGCCATTACGAGAAAGGCGAGAACAGCGGCATCGGCTCGAATGGTCTGACCAGCGCCCGTCACGAACTGCTTTCTAAATATTACGCCGAAAAGTATCCAGAGACCTACGACAAGGCCACGCCAGCCGACCTGGCATATTGCGGCCCTCATAAGATGAACGACCCATTGCCGGGATCGTCCCTTACCGTCGGCCAAGCCCTGCTCTCGCCGACCCGTACTTATGCTCCTTATGCGCTAAGGCTTCTGCAAGCCTTAGGTAATCAGCGAGTTAAGGGTATTGTTCATTGTTCGGGCGGCGGCCAGACCAAGTGCCGCCGCTTCGGCACCCGAGTCCACTTCATCAAAGATTCGCTCTTCCCCACCCCGCCGATCTTCGCGGAGATCGCCCGGGTCAGCGGCACCGATGCGAAGGAAATGCATCAGGTTTATAACATGGGTCACCGCCTAGAAATCTTCCTCGAACCCGACGATGTCGCCGTGGCGCTCAAGCTGGCGGACGAGCTCGGTCTAGCTGCCAAGGTCATCGGCCGGACGGAAGCTTCGACCCGCCCCGACGGGGCTAATCACGTCACGGTGATCAAGGATGGGCAGGTTCTGACTTACGCCTAAATTGTCAATTTAGCGTAAATCCAAGACCGGGTGGTCGGGCAGACAGGACTTGAACCTGCAACACCCTGCTCCCAAAGCAGGGACTCTACCAATTGAGATACTGCCCGATACCCGAAGAACACCATGATTTGGTGTTGCCGTATGTGTCAAACTGGTAATCTCAAACCGTTCCAACCCGCAAAACTCCTCCTACTATGGAAAACGACAGCATCTCCTCCTCTTCATCCGAATCCAAGCTCCCGCTCATCGTGGGTATCCTTGGTTTCGCACTCGGCGCCGCCGGCCTCGTGCTTGGCATCAAGGCCAAGGGCGAAGCTGCCAAGGCTAACGACGAAGCCGCTAAGGCCGCCCAGACCGCGGCTGAACTCGGCTCCGCGATCGCCGGCAAGGCTTCCGCCGCCGACGTTCAGGCTATCAACGCCGACCTCGCCGCCTTCAAGTCCGCTTCCGAAGCGAACAACAAGTCTTTCACTGACGCCATCACCGCTCTGCAGACCGTCGCCAAGAAGGCACCGGCTCCCTCTGCTGGTGACAAAGGCGGCAAGGCCACCGGTGGTGTGGCTGGTCCCGGCGAGTACGCTGTCGCCAAGGGCGACACGCTCGGCGGTATCGCCAAGAAGGCCGGTCTCTCGCTGAAGGCCCTCCAGGATCTCAATCCTGGCGTCAATGCGAACCGCCTCCAGATCGGTCAGAAGCTGAAAACCAAGTAAGCTCCCTGCATGTCGGCGCCCGCACGCTGGTCCGTCCAGCATGAAGCGCTCCACGCCGACTGCCGAGTTTTCCGGGTCTACAAGGAACATTGCAATCACCCGCTCGACAAACGAGCGGGTGATTTTTTTGTGCTACGCGGTCCGGACTGGGTGCTCGCACTTCCGATTACCGAGGACGGCCGCATTGTGATGGTACGACAATATCGTTTCGGCACGCGCGAACTTTCCACCGAGCCGCCCGGCGGCATGGTCGAGCCCGGCGAAGACCCGGTGCTCGCGGCGGTGCGCGAGACCGCAGAAGAAACCGGGTTCGCCGGCGGACGCGCCCGACTGCTCGCGACCTGCGCGCCCAACCCCGCCATCCAATCCAACCGCTGCCACTTCGTGCTGCTGGAAGGCGTCCGCCCCACTGCAAACAGGGCTCCAGATGAACACGAGGAGCTACAGGTGCTCTGCCTCAACCCGCAGGCCGCGCTGGCGGCGGCGATCGCCGATCCGGCCCAACATTCCCTCGCGCTGCTCGCGCTCTATCGCCTGCGCGACACCCGCCCCGAACTTTTCTCATGACCTCTCCCACCCGTATCAAGAACAAGGGCCGCGAGCCTGACCCGGTCCTCGTCGTCGGCTCCGTCGCCTACGACAGCATCGTCACGCCCCACGATAAAGGTGAGCGCATCCTGGGCGGCAGCGCCTCCTATGCGTGCCTCGCTGCAAGCTACTTCGCCGCCCCGCGCATCGTCGGGGTCGTCGGCCATGACTTCCGCGATCGCGATCGCAAGAAGCTCGCCAAACGTGGCATCGACCTCGACGGCCTGCTCACCGATGCGAGCGGGCGCACGTTTTTCTGGCGCGGCCGCTATCACGAGAATTACAACCGCCGCGACACGGAGGACCTCCAGCTCAATGTCTTCGAACATTTCAAGCCGCGCCTCAACGAAGCCCACCGCGCCTCGCCCTTCGTGATGCTCGGCAACATCCGCCCGGACCTGCAACTCGAAGTCCTCAATCAACTCACCGCGCCTCGCTTCGTGCTCGCCGATACGATCGACATCTGGATCGAGACCCAGCGCGAAAAACTCGGCGAGGTCATGCGCCGCGCCGACTTGCTGGTGATCAATGACACCGAATCCACCAAACTCACCGGGGAGGCCAACGTGATTGTCGCGGGCCGCGAACTACGCAAACACGGCTGCAAGACGGTGATCATCAAGAAAGGTGAACATGGCGCCGTGCTTTTCCACGAAGATGGCCTCTTCGCGCTGCCGGCTTATCCGGTGACGGAACTGCGCGACCCCACCGGCGCCGGTGATAGTTTCGCGGGAGCCCTGTTGGGCTACCTTGCCTCAGTCGGGGCCACTGACTTCGCCGCCCTCAAGCAGGCCATGGTCTACGGCACGGCCGTGGCCAGCCTGACCGTGGAAGCCTTTTCGACCGACCGGCTGGCCAAGGCCGGCTGCCGCGAGATCCGGGCCCGCCGCAAGGAGCTCCTGAAGTTGATGAA
>SESA01000586.1_pt1 | contig 22794 bp, 31 predicted proteins | sample 3171451 | NCBI WGS metagenome assembly SESA01 (sample SAMN06051862, study PRJNA518727) | freshwater metagenome | biome: subpolar coniferous forest; feature: holomictic lake; material: water; isolation source: holomictic Lake 227, 8 m depth | place: Canada: near Kenora, Ontario | collected...
TAGGGGAAGAGGGTTGATTAGCAGGGACTTATGTGGGATGGAGGTGGGATAGTGGGAAATGGAAAAAAAGACCGGGAAGTAGCGGTTTAGAATCAAAAGTGGAAATTTTCAAGCGACTTTAAGGGCCTTTGCATCTGACGTGCAAGGGCCTTTAACTTTTTGTTCCCCTATTTTCTCCGGTGTATTATACAGGGTTAAGGAATTATAGTTAAATCAACGCCATCAACCCGTCAAAATAACAGGAGCAATCATGAACGAAACAGCTATCCGGCATACGTGTATTTGCGCCAAGGAATGCGATCCGCGGAAACAGAAGCAAGGAAGGAAACTATGTCAGGCTTACCCTGATATGAAAACCTTCCACGTGCGTCCTGGCTCGCAAGGATTAGAGGCAGACCTGAAAACTCTGAAAGCCGCAATCGCGCCCAGGATCGAAACTCATCAGCCTCGGCGTTCGAAGCGGTCACTGACGGCTTCACAACGATGATTCCGAACGTGACCCCCTGCTCCTTAATGATGGCTCCTGTAATCGTCATAACTTAACTCCTATTTATTCAACATGATTTTAACGTACCACTCCATGATGAAAAAGGTAAAGTTAATGGCCGGATACACAACTCCGAGCCAGAGTTCAACACGGGACAACGGATGCTTGTTGAGACAGGATGATATCCCGAGCAGCAGCAAGTAGAGTATCAGACCACACGGAACCCAGTAACTTAAAGGCGAACCGAACCTAACCGAAGCGAAAGAGAGATATGAAATGAGAGCACAAACATCGAGACAAATCAAGGCGGCCATGTGCCTGTCAGTAATCGTCGTCAGTTTGTTAAATGCCGCCGTTGATGCCTGGCCGATTATAATGCTGATAGCCAAGGCGCTTGCAACCGCGTTGATCCAGTTAAACAGTTCACTTATGCTGTTAATTGCCTCCCTTATGATGGGTATTTATCATTGGCCTAAAAAAGACTGATGGTTGACCTCCATGTCTCTCTTCATAGACACCCCTTACTTGCTATCGATTTGATGCAATAATAAGCCCTAAAACGACCAGGGCGGCAAAGCCTAGAAATATCCAAAGAACGTAAGGGGCGGAGGGCATCCCGTAGCGGCGCATGGGAACCCCAAGCGTAGCGGTCCAGTAACCGGTGCAGCGAGGGCATCTCCATGTACCTTTATTCTCGACGCTCTGGGGGGAATTACACCAGGGGCAGCGCGGAAGGGACAGGCTATAATCAAGCGTTGATCCGCATTCACACGTTAGAGCCGGTGCACACGACAAATCAGCGACTTTATAAGACTTTCCACACACACATTTAAGAACCATAAAACTCCTACTTTGTAAGCTTGTCGATGACGCGCTCTAGGCGTTCGATTTTAACGTCTTTCTTTTTGCACTCCTGGCACTCGCCGGGGGAGCAGTGAAGCGTCTTGAATTCAGACTTGGAACCAGGGGCCGCCGGTGACGGTGGCGCCGTGGACAATCCAAGCAGCCAGTCCGCTGAAACACCGAATACAGTACATATCTTTTCTAGCTGATCCGACTTCGGTACATTGATGCCACGGATCCAGTTAGTATAGGTGTTCAAAGGAATCCCTATTTTACTGGACATTTGCTTTTGTGTAAGCCCGTCTCTCAAGCTCTCAAGTCTGTCAGGAAAGTTTTTCATAAAAACACTTTTTTCGGTGTTGACATGTGTACCGAGTTCGGTGTATAGTGCGCATCAGACAGGAAACAGTTACGGGAACACATTAGACCTTTTGAGAAAGGAACGCAAATAGAAAATGATCAAACGAGAAAACAAAGAGGTATTCACGGGGGTACGGAAGGCGGCCAAAAAATGCGGCTGCAGCCCGTGCCACATGAGCCTGGTGCTCAACAAAAAACGCACTCCGGGGGCGCAGCTCGTCAAGCGCATGCGCAAACTCGGGATCGCCATTTAAAACACACGAAAAAGGAGATGCATATGATCAGCATGGAAGTCATGAAGAATTGGATCGGATGCGAGTGCGGGGGCGGTAACGCCGCTAAGCCGAAAAGCAAGACGATCATCAAGCGCGTGGTCATCACGAGATGGACCAATATCAGCAAGGCCGCGCGCCTGCTGAAGCGCACGCCGACGCAGATCGCCCGGCATGTGTCCGGGGCTTCGCCCAGCCGGAAGCTTCAGGCAGATATGGACCGCCTCGGGATTGAAGTCGCGGTGTAGGAAAGTTAAAAGTTAAAAGCTAAAAGTTAAAAGGAAAATAGCCATGACTAAAGAACAGCTAGACAAGTATGAGGAACTGAGCAAGGCGGTCGCTGTCGCGCATGACAACCTGTCAGGCGAAATGCTGCTGCTCGCTCAGATGGGCATCAGGCAAAGCGAGAACGTGCTGGATTATGTCAGCCGCGTAGAAAACGCAGTTGCAAGCATCAACGCATGCAAGCGCGAATTGGCAAAGGCATCAGGTGATAAGACGGCTTTCGTGAGGGCGGTTTAACCAGAGGAACGGAGGGTCGTGTCATGACGAAGATGCAGTATAGGGCGAGGATCAGGAAGCAGGGATTGGCTTGCATGGTCGCGGCGCTGTGTGCGCTGGGGATCAGCATCGGAGTGGTGCTCGGTCTCGGGATCCACTGCCGGCAGTCATGCCAGGATACCTGGGGAAAGGGGGCGGCATGGAGCAACTGAACATGTTCGGGCCGCCGGAGCAGGTGGACACGACCAGCATCCGCGGGCGGTGCGACTGGGAGCCGGTCCCCTGGGAGCGCGAAAACCTGTGGCCGAGCAAGCTGGTGGCGGCAGTCGGCGCTGACACGTGCGAGACGCTCTGGGGCGACGTGCCCCGGCATACGCGCATCAGCGTGGAGCAGGTCTGCAGGCGGCTGCTGTGCGACGGTAATACCATCTACCGGCTGATCGAGCAGGGCGAGCTGGACACGGTGAACGTGGGAGCCGGATCAAAGAACCCGATGTGGCGGGTTTACAGGTACAGTCTGGTGTGGTTTTTGTTCCGGCGGGAGTGGGTCGAGAATGACACGCGGCCGAACTCGGACGGGACGGCCGGATTGACAGACGAACAGATGAAGAAACTTTACGCGCTGGCGAATGCCGAGCGCAAAACTAAACGGAGATAATCAGATGACACAAGCATTAGAAAAATCAGAGGTTAATGAGGTGGGCGCGGCCTACAAGCCGGAGGATCTGAATAAGGCATGGATCAAGGCGAACGAAGGCATGAAGTCCGTAGTGATTTTCGGGTCGATGCTGGCCCAGGTCGAGAGCTATCTGCCGCGCCAGACAGCTCAAAAGAACCAGCATAGCGAGCATACTCTCAAGGCGTGGCTAGATGAGAATTGCCCAGAGATCAACTATAAGACGGCCATGGGATACAAGCGTCTGGCGACCCTGGCGGCGGCATCTTTCAACTGCAAGCCACACGAGCTGGCTCACCTGCTGCGCATTCCGGCCCAGCACCTGACCCCGAGTGAGCAGGCCAAGACGGAGATCATTGACAAGTACCTGACGGGCGCGTCCCAGCGGTCGCTGCTGAATGACTGGGCGACCCAGAAGCCTGGGGCGCTGCCGGGGCAGAAGCGCAAGGAAGCGCACAAGCCGACGCCGGAGGAATCGGAGGCGAAGCTCCGGGAGCTGGCGAACCACGGGCTGATCACGGCCCGCAACACGCTGGTCGGGATCGCGGCGGAGAAGGAACTATCTTCGCGCCTGGACCGTACGCAGGCGCGGGCGCTCATCAAGGATATCAAGGCGGCGATCCAGAAGATCGCGGAGGCGATAGCGTAACCTACAGGAGGCTATCATGGAAACAGCATTAGCACGTAACGCACAGATGGCGATGGTGTCGGGGTCGGCGAGGGACGCGGCTGAGTGGCTGCACCGTTCGTTCCTGGCCTACGGGATCGCGGCTGACAAGGACGCGGAGCGGGAACGCCTCCGCGCCGAGGCCGAACTCTACGGCCTGTCTTTAGCGGGCACGTCGTTCTACCGGCGGCTGGAGGCGTGGCGGTCGGGCGGTCCGGTGGCGGCATTGCCGCCCCGGCTGCGCAAGCTGGCGAAGGCCCCGGGCGAGGAACGGAAGGCGACGACACTGCCCCCGGGCTTCGTGGGCTTCTGGCATGAGCTCTGTTTCCAGAGCCAGCGGGTGACGAGCGCGGCTTACCGTGCGCTCTTCCACGACTGGCTGATGGCTGGGAAGGTCATCCCCGGGTATGACACGGACTGGCGGGGTATCCTGGACCGGGACTATCCGAACTTCGTCGGGGATGCGACTACCTGCCCGTTCAAGCCGTACGGATTCGCGCCCACGGGCTGGGGCGACCGCAACCTGGCACGGCTTGCGCCGAGCAAGGCGGCGCTCTCGGCGGCGCGGATCGGCACGGCAGAGGCTTCGGCCCTCATGCCGGAGATACCGCAGACGCGCTACGGCCTGCCGTTCGGTTCGGTCTGGGTGGTCGATGACCGTATCCATGACCAGCTCGTAAGCTGCGGCCGGAACATCGTGGCGCGTGAAGTGGCCGAGTTGGGCGGAATCGAACTGCTGACGGGCTATTACATCTACGGGATGGTGCCTGCCCTGGAGAACTCGGACGGCACGAAGCAGATGCTGAAGCAGAGTTACATGCGCTATCTGGCTGCGGCCATCTGCTGCTACTTCGGTATCAGCACGTTCGGCTGCATGATCGCCGGTGAAAACGCGACGGCCCGTATGAGCGCCGATCTGCAGGAACTGCTGCACCGGCTCACAGGCGGTCTGCTCCGGTTCAAGAGCGGGACGATCCAGAACCAGCCGCTGGCCAAGGGGCTGTGGCTCGGGTCTGCAGGCGGCACGCCGAAGTGGAAAGCGCCGCTCGAATCCATCCACAGCCTCTTTAAAAACGAAATGGCCATGATCCCGGGCGCGAAGGGCGCTGACCCCGAGCACTGCCCGGAGTCGCTGGCGGCCGAGCAGCGGTACCACCAGAGCATCATGAAGGCGGGCGTGGCACTGGCGATGGACAACCCGGATGTGGCCGACCTGCTGCGGAGCGGGTTCCCGAGGTGGGAACAATACCGCGACTTCATCGCCACACTGTATGACCGGGTCAACCGGCGCGAGCATCACCGGCTTGAGGGCTGGGAGCGGTGCGGGTTCATGCGGCACTTGGTCCGGCTGGACGGCACGGTGCCAGTGCCGGAGAGTCACCTGCTGACGCTGCCGGAGACGGTTCGGTCGGCATGGGCGCAGATCCTGAACAGCGAGCCTGACCGCCATTCCCTGGTCAAGATGAGCCCCCAGCAGGCGTTCATGTCCGCCCGACAGAAGGCGCTGGACCGCGGCGAGCTGCTGGTGCTTCCTATGATCCACGTTCCGGAGATCCTGGGGCGCGACCTCGGGCAGGTGCTTTCGGTGCGCGATGACAGGACCATGACATGGAAGGATCCGCTCCGGCTGGAGGCCGACACGCTGATACACGCCATGGTCAAGCTATCGGACAACTCACGCCACCCCCTGCCCGCCGGAAGCGACTGGCTCGTGCATGTCTCGCCCTTCGACGCCCGGACGGCGTTCGTCAGCCGGACAGACGGCGCGGTGGTCGGCACGGCCACCATCGCGGTGAAGGGCACGAAGCTGGCACCCGACGAGGAGACGATCGCCAGCATGAAGCGTCTGGAGTCGCAGCACCGGCGCGAGTGGGCGCGCATCGGGCAGAAGCGCTTATCAGATACCGCCGACATGATCGGCAGCAACCTTACGGCTTTCGAGGCGGCGAAGAACGCGGCCTCGGTCGAAGAGCATAAAACACAACAAAACAGCGACGCTGTCGACCAGTGGGCCGACAGCTATAAAGACGAGGAGTAAAACTACATGATGACAGAATCAATGAAGACGGCAATCGCGCGGGTTACGGAGGCGCGGGCAAAGATCGAAGCGGCCGAGGGCAAACCGATGTCGGACGGCCAGCTCGTGTCCAGGTTCCTCCCGGTCAGCGCCACGGTCTGGAGCCGTGTGAGCTCGGGATCATACACAGGGAATAATGAGACAGTGGCAGCCAAGCTGCTTTCGGCTGCCGAAGACATGGAGGCGCGTGTCGACGCGCTGGGCAGACGCGCCGAGCGGTCCGCGGCCTTCGTGGCGACGCGGCTTGCGAAGGCTACGTTGTCAGCCTGGACGAAGGCGCGGGATGACGCCTTCGGCTGTAAGGTCGTCGTTGTCCTCGCGCCGACCGGGGCGGGCAAGACGGCCATCGGCCAGCACCTGGCTAACCGGCACGGCGCGACATACGTCGAAGGGAAGCAGAGCTGGCAGAGCAGCTACAAGGCTTTCTGCGCGGATGTGGCCGAGGCGGCGGGACTACCGATACACTCCAAGAAGTACGACGAGCGGACAGCCGAGTCGCAGATGCTGCGCTCGCTGAGCGGAAAGTATGGCACGCTTGTCATTGACGAGGCCAACACGCTTGGCGCCAGCACGGCCAACGCCATCAAGCTGATCTGCAACAAAACCAACTACACGCTTGTGATCCTGGCCATCCCGGAGATGTGGGACAAGTTCGTCGCGGCCTCGACCAACGAAGTCAAGCAGGTGCTCAACCGGTGCCAGGCTGTGCTGCGTCACGCGGAGGTGCCGGTTGCAGACGTGGAGCAGTTCCTGGGCAAGGGCTTTGCAGGCAACCGTAAAGACGCATGCAAGGCTATTGCAGCCGCGGCTAACGAGTTCGGGGCTTATAAGGCTGTCGTGCGGATCTGCGCGGATCTCGACCAGGTCGAAGGCGCGGACAATCAGGACGCCGAGAAGGCGATCGCATCGAACAAGATCAACATCGCGGGAGGGAAATAACATGATTGAAGTCAATATATGGGACCTGCCGGTCCCCGAGGGATACATCCGGGACAGCAAGGGCAACCTGGTCCACGAATCGCAACTGAGCGAGGCTGACCGCATGCGGTCGAACATCGTTCTAGAGAAGGTGCAGGCGGCGTTCGCCCGGGCGGTCACGCACAATGAATGGGTCGAGGAGGTCGTAGCTGACGTGTACGCCTTCTGCCAGATCAGCGCGGAGCGGTTCAACACGAGCTTCGGCGAGGGCAACAGCGTGACGCTGCAGAGCTTCTGCGGACGCTTCAAGCTGATGCTCGACAGCGACGACACCGTGGCGGTGAATGAGAGCGTGACCATCGCCAAGCAGTTGCTAGATGAATGCATGGCTGAATGGATGGTGGGCGGCAAGCCCCAGGCGGTCGCGCTGCTCAAGGATACGTTCAGGCCTGGGCGCAACGGATCCGTGTCCATCGGTCGGTTGATGGTGCTGCTCAGCCACCGCCACGCGGAGGCCTTTAAGGACCACGAGAAGTTCCAGCTCGTGTGCGACGCGATCGAGCAGAGCATCCAGAAGACTGGCAAGCGGCGCCATGTGCGCTTCTACATGCGGCGGACCCCGAAAGACAAGTGGGTTATGGCAGAGTTTAACTGAAGTGAAACTTGAAACTTGGAGACACTATGAATAAGACACATACACTGACGGAAGCGGACATGCATCTGCTCGCGGATTTTCAAAAGGCTGACACGGCGTTCTTTGCCGCGCAGGCGGCGCTGAATAAGGCTGATTGCGAACACCCGGATTACAAGGGCGTTGTTGACCGGTACAAGAACGCCTACCAGGACAGGCTGAATAAGGCTGCGGTGTTCGCGCAATGCGTGGCAGTTTCAATCGGTCGCGATATCCAAGCCATTGCGGTGCCCTACATGACGGCAGAAGAGCGTTTGAAACTTGAGACTGCGGAGGGCGCGATATGAGCAAGTTGACGACGATCATTAAGAAGCCTGAACTTGCAACCCTGTGCGCGGATGCGATATCCGAACTGGAACGCGCTGCGAGGCTGCACCCGGAGTGGCCTTCCGAGTTGAACTATCACGACGAAGAGGAGCAAGAAAGCAATCTCGCGATAGCCAGAGCCATCAACGATCACGACCGAGCAACCGGAACAACCATCTTCGCCGAAGAGTGGTATGAGTTTCTGCTCGCAGCGCGTAAGCCGGGCAACATCGTGGCGGCGAGAACCGAACTGGTTCAGGCTATGGCGATGCTGCTTCGCATTAGCTGCCACCTTGGCGACTACGTCCCCAAGGCTGAAACAGGAAAGATGTGCCCTGTTGACGAAGAGAAGTGCGATCTTTGCGCAGGAGTCCTCGGAAAACCTTGTCCTGACGCAGGGACGGAGGTGAAGTCATGAGTTGCGAAATCAACAGAGATTGTCATTGGGCGCGTCCGACAAAGACGCGGCGCTGTGAACGCGGGCATGATGCCTGTACCGGCACATGCGGTGATTACGAGTGCAGCACGTTTGAGCGCGAGCCCACGGGACATGAGTGGATCAAGCTGACTAACAAATACTACAAGCGCAATGAGAACGGGCTCTATGCCAAGGGCATCATCACGTTCGGACGCACGTACATCTTCAGCGTCTGGGCAGACGCGACCTGCGCCTTGTGGCATCTGACGGTGACAAAAGATAAAGAGCCGATCTGTACCTGTGCACGGTTCGGCAAGATCGGAATCGCCATCAATGCCGGATCGGACATCATCAAACATCTGATTGCGGATGACATCAACCGGAAACCGAAACGGGGTTAACTTTTAACCACAAAGAACACAAAGATCACAAAGAGGGAAACGCCATGGTATGCCAAGACTGCCTATATTGGGATGAACAAACCGAAGAGTGTAACAACAAGGATAGCAACTATTATCTGTCGATGCGCTGCGGCGATGACGGTTGCTCGCTGTAAGGAGGTTCTTATGTCCGACTGCACGTTTAAACCTCGCGTCACTGCCGCACCGTCAAGCCTTGAGTTCTGGCCTGCCGGAGGGTGGCATCTGACAGATGCCGGATGGCAATGCTTCTATGCATGCCGCGACCGCAAGATCGTACGGCGTGCAATCGTGGCTTATGTCGGCGGCTGCTGGACGTTCTCAGTCTGGGAGGTCACTGTCCGTGGCGAGATCGCAGTCGCCCTGCAGCCGTCGTTCGAAAAGCCGACACAACCCACGCAGTGCATCCACGCCGCTGACCTGGCCGCGTGCGGTAATTGTTATGCTCACGCAAACTAAAGGATTAAAAGCTATGGCTACACAACAACAGATCATTAAGTTTTTTAAAGTATGGAACCAGGCGAAGCGCTCCGTGTGCACGGAGATGAAGCTTGATCCGGATAACCGCGAGGCCGTCGAAGTGGCGCGGCACCGCTGGATCGAGGATCACACGGGAAACCCGTCGCTCAAGCGTTGCGCGCCCGTGGGCCAGTATGACCGGCTTATGCTCGCGACCGCGATAGCCGCGGAGGACTTTGAGTTGGCGGCGCATTTCTCGGTCGCAGACGAGAACCGCATCCGCCATCTGACGGAGCAATGCCTCCGGCAGATCGGCGAGCTGCAGGGGATCACGCTGCCCTGGGAATATGTGCGCAACATCTACAAGCATATCGACTGGCCCACTGACTGGATGGACATCCCGGCCAAGGAACTCTTTGACGTGTTCAAGATGCTGGATACGCACCGCCGCCGCATCCTGCGCAACGCTTACGGGCAGAGGGAAGACGTGAAGTTCGACCCCGACATGGCTTATGGCAGCTGCACTGCGGCGCAAGCCCCGGCAAGCCCTAAAATTGAAACATCCAATCTTAAGCAAAAGGAGGAATGCGTATGTAGACACTGAAAACAAATACACCATAAAAGAAATCAGAAGGGTACCCTTGCGGGTGCCCTTTTTTTATTCCCCTATTTCCCCCCGTGCGCAATACAGGTTTAAGGAATTATAGTTAAATTCCAGCCGTCAACCACATGTGATTTTCGCGAAAGGATTTTTGAGCTATGACCGAGGGACTGACCATCGCACTCAACGGGGCAACGCTGCTAAGCGTGCTGGGACTCGCGGCAAAAGTCTTTATTGCCAGCAGGCCGCAAAAACTTGAACAGCCGATCACCGTCCGCGCAGAGGGTCAGGTCACGCCGACCCGCCAGTGCGACGAGCGGCACGGCCATATCGAACGGCAGAACGATAACATGTTTGCCCGGATGTCCAGCGCGGAGCAGCGCATCTCGGCTCTCGAAGCTACAAGCATCGCAACCAAAGAGCAGCTCTCCCGGATCGACAAGAAACTTGATTTATTGCTGCAGCGGAAATAAGGAGCCATCCATGAGCATGAGCGACACAGATATTTTAGTCATCAAGAAAATGCTGGGCATCCTGAACAGCCTCGGGCCGTCCGGAATCGAAAGCAAAGACCTTTGCGAGCAAGCCCAGATCGCTTGCTCCACACCTATCACCACGACAGAGATGGATCTGTCAATTACCTGCATGAAGAACCAAGGATGGATCGCCAGTTTCCGGCAGCCGATTACCGGACGCATCCGCTGGTATATCACTGAGCAAGGCAAGATCGCATTAGCGGGACTTTAAATCTATGGACGCAAACAAAGCCAGAATAGATGCATGGGACGCGACGCTGACGGAAGCGCAGCGCTGGCAGGCTTATGACATGTTCCGACGTTCGCCCTGGTATGCCGTAGCCAAGTGGGCAGCCGAGGAGTTTTCAATCCAGCAGCCGTCCAGATCCTCGCTCTATCGCTGGGCCGAGCGGATGCGCAAAGATGAATCATCCCACCGCATCGAGCAGAGCATCCAGGCGCGTGAAGAGGTCGGGGCATTAGCCAATACCGTGGCGACCGATTCCAAACTGATTGACGCATACAAGAGTTTAGCGACGGATCTGGCACTTAAGAATAATGCGGCCGACGCAGTTCGCTTCACGACGATGGCGCTGGCTATCGCGGCGCAGTCCACCAAGCAGCAGGAACTTGACCTCAAGAAACGGGCGCAGCAGACCAAGGATGACGCGCTCAGTTTGGCCCGTGAGAAGTTCGAAGCGGCTGAGGCGAGACTGACACGCACGGCCGAAACACTCAAGCAGCTTAACAGCACCGGCGCACTCTCCGCCGAGGCGCGTGCTGAAATCGAAAAGGCGATGGGAATGCTCTAATGGCAAACGCTGTCAACATAGCTTATGACAAGGGAACGACTGAACGCCCGGCTTACGTCGGCTCTGTAAAGCCTTTTAAAGGGGCTTGCAAGGTGTTTCCCAAGGCGTTGCCGGATGGCCGCGAGCCGTTCTTCCTGGGCTACCAGCAGGCATGGTCGCAGGATGAACACATCATGAAGCTCTCAGAGAAGTCCCGCCAGATCGGGTGGACATGGACAAGCTCCCATGGAGTCGCCCGCCTCCACTCCCTGAAGGATTACAACCTCGACACCTGGGGCACGTCACGCGATGACCTGCAGGCTCAACTCGCCATCCAGGATTGTCTCACGTTTAGCAAAATATTACACGGAGGGGCTAAGGATCTCGGCATGCAGGTTCTTAATGAACGCGGCTGCAGCGGCCACGTGCTTTCGTATGCTAATGCCACGAAGTACTATTCCCTTTCCTCAAACCCTGACGCGCAGGCAGGCAAGCGCGGCAACCGCATCGCTGACGAGTTCGCCCTGAACAAGGATAACCGGATGCTCTACTCCATCATGGAGCCGGGCGTCACCTGGGGCGGCTTCATCTGGGTCTTCAGCACGCACCGCGGATCTGACAACTATTTTAACACGCTTATCCAGGAAGCCCGCTACAAAGGCAACCCCAAAGACTGGCATGTCTATCGCGTCACGCTTCAGGACGCCCTTGATTGCGGATTCCTCTATAAGCTGCAATGTAAGCTTCCCGAGACTGACAAGCGCGTGTCCATGGACGAAGCCGCGTACTTCGAGTTTGTCAAGAGCAAGGCTGCTGACGAAGAGACGTTCATGCAGGAATACATGTGCCAGCCGTCTGACGATGCCAGCGCGTTCATCTCCTATGAACTGGTCGACGGCTCCAAGTATGCGCCGAACGTGGACTGGCAGACAGTCGGCACGGGCGATCTCTACCTTGGCGTGGATATCGGGCGAACAAGCGATCTGACTTGCTTTTGGCTTGAAGAGAAGGTTTCCGGACTGAAGCTTGTCCGCTCCGTGATCACGATGAAGAATGCTTCCTTTGCGGAGCAAGAAGAGACTTTCTACCGGCTGATGGATAATCCCCAGGTGAAACGCGCATGCGTGGATCAGACAGGCATCGGCCGCCAGTTCGCCGAGCGCGGCACTGAACGGTACGGCTCCAGGGTCGAGGGTGTCAATTTCAACGGGCCGGTCAAAGAAGACATGGCGTATAAGGTCAAGGCCAGCCTTGAGGACAAGACGCGCCGGATCCCGGACGATTCGCTGATCGTGTCCGACTTCCGGAGCATCCGTAAGACCACGACGAGCGCGGGAAACATCCGCTTTGAAGGCGACAAGGGAGTCAACGGCCATGCCGACCGCTTCTGGGCCTGCGGCCTGTGCGACATGGCGGCCGGGGCATCCGGTGAATATGTGATCGAAGTGCTGGAAGATGACGCCAGCGAGTACAGCGCGGACGCGCGGAGGGCTTCATGAGCAACAAGACACCTTTAAAGACGAAGTCGGCGGCAAGCTCCAGCGAGGCCGTGAAGAATGCGGCCGAGTCGCGCTTCGCCACCCTGCGCAACCTTGACCCCTCCCGGCTCACGCTGTACATCGAATCATACGAGGACGGCAATTTCGCGCACCTGCCGCCGATCCTGCGCAAGATGGAGGAGCGGGACAATACCTGGAAGATCGCCGCGCTCAAGACGCGAAAGGCGGTCTCTTCCCGGCCGTGGCGGTGCGAGCCGCTTTCCGGTTACGAGTCAGACCCTGCGGCCAAGGATCAGGCCGACGTGCTGACCAAGTTCTACAGCCGCCTGACGATGTCCGACATCCGGACGCGCAACATCAAGCATCAGATGCGCAAGCTGATCGAGTCGGCCATGCGCAGCTATAACGACGGCTGGTCCGTGCATGAGCTGATCTACACCGTCAGGCCGGACGGAAACCTTTCAGCCGAAGCCGTGGCCGTCCCCCTGCACCTCTTCCGGATCGACGGCGGACGCTTCTGTCTGGACGTCGGCGGCACGCTGACCGAGCTTGACCAGGGCGGCTGGCTGACGGTCCAGGGCGACGGGGTCGGCGTCGCCTGCGCGGTGGCCAAGATGTTCAAGACGATCTCGCTGGCCGACTGGCTGGTGTACTCAGGCCGGTGCGGCCATCCCGGTATCCACGCCAAGACGAGCGCGCAGAAAGGGACGCAGCAATGGTCAGACTTCAAGGCGGCCGTCGCAAAGTTCGGCAAAGAGTGGAGCGCGGTCACGGGGCTCAACGACGTGATCGAGAAGGTGGACCTCTCCGTCTCGGGCCAGCTCCCCTATCCGGCCATGGTGGAACTCATGGACCGTGCTATCGCGGCCCTGCAGCGCGGGGCTGACCTCTCCACGATGTCGGCGGGATCCGGATCAGGCGACGGCGCGTCGCTCCAGGGCGGCGAGTCTGACCTCATCATGGCCGACAACTGCGCCATGATCACGGACGCCTTCCGGAGCCAGATCGACGCGACCGTACTCGCCTGGCATTACGGCCCGGACGCGGAGGTCAAGGCGGGCTTCTCCATCGAGACGCCGCAGCCGGACACCGTCGACCGCGACATCAAGATCGACACTCACCTGTCCGCCCATGGCGTGAAGCTCTCCCGCAAGGATGCCCTCAAGCGGTACCAGCGGACCGAGGCCGACCCGGCTGATCCGTCAGACGTTCCGCTTATGGCACCCGCGACACCCATTTTGCCGTCAAATCCGGTCGAATTGGCAAACGAAGCAGACCCCAACACACCAGACCCCGTTGCAAAACGACGGGAGTCCGTTGCAAAACGCGAGGAAGCCGTTAAGGCCAAGGATGTAGCCAAAAAGGACGCCCCCCCCGTAGAAGCGATTCTAGAGGGCTTGGCGAGCGAGAAGGAAAAACAGCTTTACTGGGTGTTTTTAGACGCCGCCATTGAAGCCGCCCAGAAAAAGGAACCCGCGAAATGAAAAGACGCCTTGCCAATAGTTTTGAGTTCGACCCGGCTAAGCCGCTTTGCATCGTGTACGGAGTCTATCCGCACCGCAAGTCCGGCATGAACCAGGTCGTTAACGAGGCGAGCGCCGACGCGATCGCCGGACAGATCGCAGCCGCCCAGGTCGCCGGGGCTCCCGGACTGCCGGTCTATGTCGGCCACCCGGACGTGCCGGAGCTCGCGCCGAAGTATCCGGACAAGACGGCCCATGGCTGGATCGTCTCCCTGCAGAAGGATGTGACCGGGTTCATGCTGCAGCCGGAATGGGTTGACGCTCCGAAGCCGGGCGAGTTCATCTACTTCAGCCCGTACTTTCTGGGGACAGACCTGTCGAAAACGGCGACGCATGTTGACGAGATGAAGTCAGTCGGACTGACCAACAGCCCGAACAGCACGAAATTTAAGCTGCCTAACGAGGCAGGGGACAGTGAGGGCGACCCCTCTAACAAGCAACCGGACGCCGGGTCGCCACGGCCTCCGAACACAAAGGACAAAGCAATGAATAAATTGCTAGCTCTTCTTGGCCTCTTAGATACGGCCACGGAAGACGAAGCTGTTGCAGCGGCGCAGGCGATCATCACGGAACGCGATGATCTCAAACGCAAGCTTCAAGAGCAGGAGGCCGAGACTGCGACCGCGAACACCGGTTGCGAGACGGCCAAGAAGGATCTCGCAAACGAGCGCGAGGCGCATATCGCCCTTACGCTTGACTGCGCGATGCGCGACGGAAAGGTGACACCGGCGACAAAGCCCGTATGGGCCGAACGCCTGCGCCGTGACTTCGCGAATGAGTCGACAGCGCTTTCCAAGGAATGCGCAAACCTGAAGACCAAGACGGCTTTGCCGAACGAAGCTGGATCCGGCGACATCCTGACTCGCTACGAGGCTATGAAGCCCGGAGCTGAGAAGACGAAATTCTTGAAAGATAACGCGGCGGCGATCCATACGGCCCGCACCGCGCTCGGTCAATAACGCGGCGCAGCCGCAGAAAGGTAACCATACACATGGCAACCACAACCACAGGCCACGAGATCTATGCCGCTCAGGCGATCAAGGGCCTCACGCGCCAGCTGGCCGCGCTCAAGGCCTTCAGCATCGACTTCTCAGCCGATGCCGCCCGCAAGGGTGAAAGCGTAAACGTCGGCCTGGTGACAGCCGATGCAGTCGGAGATTTTAACTCCACAAGCAACAACTTCAAGCGCTCTGCGCAGGAAGTAAAACAGGTCAGCCTGAAGTTCGGAACTCCGTTGATTACGGGATTCTGTGTCACGCCGGATCAGCTCAATAACTTCAATCCGTCATGGTGGGCTGACAAGGCAAACCTGAACGTTCTGGAAGTATGCGATAGCGTTCTTGCAGCTGTTGCAGCCAAGGTGACCGGGGCGAACTACGGGGACACCGCCAAGGATAAGATGACAGTGGGCCTTTCAGGCTTCAATAAGTCTGTCGTCGCGGCGATCCGTGCGAAGGCGATTAAGGATAAGAAGCTGCGTATCCCTCTCTCGGTTCTGGCGCTTGATCCGATCTACTTCAGCGAGTTGCTGGGGTCATTGGATGCCAACGTCTACGGCGGAAAGGAAGCTATCCAGGGCGGCGTGATCCCCGGTCTGTTCGGTTTCCGAGCGGTCATCGAAGTTCCGCAGCTCTCCATCCCAGGCTTCGTGTGCTCGCCTGACGCGATCGCGATTGCGGCCCGCTCTTACCAGCCGGCCAGCAAGAAGCCGTATGAGAACGTCCAGCTCATCACAGAGCCTGAGACAGGTCTCACACTGACGCACGTCGAATATTGCTCCGGCGATGACGGCGAGATAAGCGACTCGGTCAATGCGCTGGTCCAGTCCGGCGTTGGAAACTCGGCAGCGCTGATGCGCCTTGTCGAGGCAGCACCTGCTGCATAGTTTATCAACCGTCAAGGGCGGCAGGCCAAAACACTGCCGCCCGAGACTAACCAAGGAAATCAAAAAACATGAGAAAGACAATGAAACGGCTGCTGTGCGGGATGATGATATTCACTATGGCGGCTATGATCTCCGCTCCGGCACATGCGGAAAACGGAATGGTGGCGGTGCCGTCTATCGGACTGTCTACGAACGTCCCGATCGAGACGGCCGGGATCGGCGTGAGTAAGGTGGTCGGGATCGAGGCGGTTAACGTCTTGTCCAACAAGACGATTATCATCTCGCTTGTGACCGGAGGAAAGACCAACACGCTCAGCACGAGTACGACCACTGCAACGGACGGGGGGCGTCAATTTTTCGACCTCTCCAGCTCGGGATGGTTCTACTGGGCCAGGGGCGACGCACTTTTACGCTCCGGCACGGATACCAACTCAGTACTCAGAATCATCTATAGCAAATGAGGAAGCCAGGATGTGGATCCAACTGACATCGAATTTATTGCGCACGTCACTGTCTGCGCCGGAACGCGCCACGCTTGATAAGGTGTGCCTCGATCCGGAGCAGCAGAATGTGCTGGCCGAGATCGCAACGAATATCGCGTCTGAATGGCGCGGTGGTCTCAGGTCCGTGTGCGTGATCGATTCACGCGCAAGCTATGTGCCCGATGAACTGTTGATACACATCCTGGCGGACTTTCGCTATCGCGCATATACCAGGCTGCCCGGCATGAAGGGCTTGCTGGATGACCTGCGCGTAAAAGAATGGGACCGCGCAATGAAAGTGCGGGACAACCTGAAAGAAACGACCGTAGTCCTTCCGGATGCTGAACATCTGGAAGCAGTCGAACAGTCCGGTTCAGGAGCTGAACTGGCTAGCGGCGACGGCGCTTACCCGACCTCTACACAGATGGACGGCTTACTATGAGTATGGATCCAGCTATCCAGGAGACCCGAAAGACAGCAAGCGTATTATGCGCCATGCTGATCGAGGCTGCGCGCGTACTGCGTGCGGACTCCGGATCCGTGTTCTCACAGGAAGGCTGCACCGTCATCACTGAAGATGAAGGCGACATCGACACACTGATCGCCGGAGCTATAGGCCGCATCGGCCTATGCGCCACGATCATGTTCCAGAAGGCCAGCTCAGCAAGCAAGTCCATGCCTGGGCCATGCTTCAACAACGCGGCTATAGTAGTCGAGATATCCGAACTGGCCATCACTAACCGTTCCGAACAGGGCCTGCAGGTCACAGCTCTTGAAGCTGCCGAGCAGGCCGCATTGATATTGCATCAGGCGCGTATGGAGTCCGGACGGATACTGTACGTCACAGACATCATCAAATATCCGCAGCCGCCTGAGCCCGCGGACAACTGCTACCACGTCATTGTAACCACCGGCGAAGTCACCCTCCGCCGCCCTAAGAGGAGCTAACACCATGGCAATCACACAACCATCCATCCAGGCCGACACGATCTACATGGGCGCGGCCCACATTCTTTTCGACACCAACAAGTATCTCTGGGCAGAGGGGAACGTGCAGGTCAAGCTGATCCGCAAAGAGCTCGACAACCAGGTCGCGGGGTTCGGCAAGGTCTCTTCGCCGTCAACAGACGAGACGATTGAAGTCACGTTCCAGCCCTCGAACCGGATCAACGCCGACATCCTGACCTTCCTGTATGGCACGATCTTCTCCGCCATGCCCGGAGCATCCTATTTCGGATCCACAGACACCGTGGTCAAGGTGCACACCATGGCGGGCCGCGTCCTGACACTTGCCAACTGCAAACCTACGACCTTCCCGTCATTGAATTTCGGCGTCGGCGTGAAGCGCTTCGGCGGACCGGTGACGCTGACGGGCATCCTGAAGCGCGGCACCACACGCGGCACGTCCAATGCGCTCTTCACGCCCTGGGCGGATCTCGCCTTCACGGTGGAGCCGGACGAAGCCGACTATCCGCAGTCCACATGCCAAGTCACGTGGGCAAACATCGCAGGGAAGAATCTTGAAGCCATGGATGCATGGGTGTTCGCGCCCCAGGTATCGCTCCGCGCCCTTGTTCTCCCAAATCTCGGCACAGTTGACTACCGCATTGACGAGGTCAGCGTACAGGGCACTGCTACGCCAGCCAATCTGACCGAAGCCGAACTCTGGCAGACCTACATGATCGGCTCAAGCCGCCTGCTGGGAAAGACGATCACGGGCGGAGACCTTACATTGGCCGAAGATAATCCAGGGCTGACGGCAGTTATCAAGAACGCGATCATTACGCCGCCCACCAGCGCGTTCGACACCCAGAACCCCATCGCGGGCTCATGCGTGTGGACCAGCCGCCGCAAGGCCACAGCCGGAACGTGGGATCCCGCCGCAACATTGGCTGTGACGGCTGTTTAAGGAAACCATGAAAGTTGTATTCGGATCCACAACGCTCTGTGACGGTGTCGAATATAATGGCACGGCAGGAAAGTTCATCGGCCCGCTCGGGAACAATACCGTGCGGACCGTATGGGACCAGGCACCGCGCAAGTATATCGGGGCAGCGCAGGCCACGCCCTTCAACCTCGGCAACGCGCTTGGCGAACTGCCCCTGCGCGTCGGGGTCGAGTTTGCGACTGTGGCGGCCGCGCAGCTCTTCGCCTATACGCATGCGCAGTCACTGCCTCAGTCCGGAGCGTTGGAGATCACCGGTGATAACGGGGACGATGAGACCTTCGCGCTTGCCTCGATACTCGAATGCGGCATCGAGCAGACCGGCTGCGCGTGCGTGATCGACTATAAATTCCAGACAGGAGTCCTAGATGAAGAAGAAGCTTAACCTCATACTTACAGCCTTTTGCATTGCCCTTGTAACCCATGCGCAAGTGCTCTGCAAATGGGATGCCGAATCGACTCGCAGCGTCCCAGCCCGCTTCGATTGCTACCGGGGCGAGACGCTCCTCTTCACGCCGACCTATCGCCAGTACGGCCAGCTCGTCACCAATCTGACAGAGACCTTCTACTGGCAGACAAACGGCATGGTCAACGCCTGGTGGACTACCAACATCCTCCAGTTCACACCAGCCATGGACGTAGGCGCGTCATCCTATACCTGCTTTATCCGGGCATCCGGATCAAACGGCGTGAGCTACAGGGCCAATGGCATCATCACCATGCGCCACGCGCCTGGCTATACACCAAATACGCTCCCGCTGCCTGTCAACGTGATCGACTTTGCAGTCGTTATTACGACGAACGCCCCCTGGGCACTAACGACAGAACTACTCGACTATTACCCGCGCAACAACCCGAGCAACTACATCACTCTCGCACAGGTATCGGGATCAATTACTAATATTGATGTCGTTTGCTCGGGTGGATATAGAAATTCTACCTATTGGTTTTTGGATTATGATGACGTGTTCAGAACATTTTCAGGGGTTAATTCCGTCGTAACAAATGGAGATCTTATCGTATCTAATTTGGTTGCCAGCTCAACTTACGTAGACAAACAGATGTCAGCATCCGTCGTGAGAGGTTTTCCGGGTTGTGGGTCTGTGATATGGACATCGTCAGATACGAACAAGGCGACTATTGACTCAAGGGGAAAGTTGACGATGCTGGGGCAGGGATCGACTGTAGTGACGGGTTCAATCTGTGCACAGCAAAAGTCTGTCACGGTCCCGTTACACGTTGCGAATCCAGGAGAGCCTTGCTCAACGTCTTATTTTGTTGAAAACTCATTGAGGTATATAATCGCAACCAATCTTGACGCAATGATTGCAGGAGGTACATCAACGTGGAACCGCTCGTACTGGAGCATAATAGATCACGCCGCGACCAACTATGTAAGAGATACCTCCTGCTGGGCGAGAAACATTGACCTGTCAGGTGTCGTTGTTTCGACAGGTGGCGGAACTCCATATTGGCACGGCACCCTAATTACGTCTCAGCATATCGCCATGGTCAAGCATGCGTATGACGGAGTCGGGTCGGTTAAACGTTTTGTCGGTGCATCCGGCACGGTTTACACGCGCACAATATCAGCCTTGCGTGATCCGTTTCCAGGGCTGGCTTGGAGGCACGGTGATATAATGATAGGAAAGTTGGACTCGTCGCTTCCGACAAACGATGTGTGTGTCTATTCTATTCTTCCCGCTGCGTTTACCAACCAGCTGCCGAACAACTTAAAGGACACTCCCTGCCTGATTTACGATCAATCGCTTAGATGTTTAGTGGCTAATCTTTTCTCTGACTTCGGACATAGTGCACCGACGGATACAGTACGGTCACAGTTCTACTCCATCCCTTATGTCGGGGACTCGGGGCGTCCAACCTTTTTAATTGTGCCCGGAAAGACGCCGATCTTCCTGCACATGTTCACCTACGCGACCTCCGGCCTATCCCAAGCATCCGTTAGGGATGCAGTCAACGCCGCTCTTGCAGTGGATGGCGATTCGCTGAATGAAGCCGATTTAACGGGTTATCCAACGTTTTAAGGAGATTGTCATGAGAAATATTATATCAGTATTATTTTGTGTTAGCATTGCCGGAACGTCATCGGCAGTAACGTCTGAGGTTATACGGGTTAAGATGCAGGAGGCAACGCCCATTGAACTCAAGGATACCGTGCTCGAGTCTGGAGAGTCTGTCATCGTCCGGAATGAGGATAACAGCAGAGGAACGGTGACGATCCATGTCGGAGACGGGCAGACAGCCGGGGGATCTATTGTATCCGATCCGTTTTCGCTCAAGTCTCCTTATCAAAGACAACTTTTGAGGTCTGAATATACGATTGCTCCTTATGGCAATGCAGTCTACATCAATGGTGTATGGAATTTAATTTCACCCGTCGCGAGTGGAAGTTACAGTGCAGCCAATACAGGCGGAGTCGAAATCGTGAGCTCTTATCCGCTCTCACGGGTTGGATGCGACAAGATCTTGAGTAACGCGTATTTTAATGGAGATAGATTAAACGAGGTTTCCTACGCTGTTCGAACTAATTTCACAGTCGGGGCTCAAGAAGACAATGCGCCATACATGGGTGCCGTCTCATTCAGGGGCGCGTGCAGCAACCTAACAGTGTACGCATGGGTGGGGTCTAACCTTTTAGGCACGACCAATAATGCAATCAGTACAACATTCCTCGTTGGCACACCCGTACATGAATCAGCTGCAATCCCTCGTGGCTGGTGGCTATCCGAGATGAGTGGTCGCTATGGAGAGGATTGGAGTTCGTGGGGCGCAAAGAGCACAGTTGATCTTGCCTTTCAAGACTTGAAAATGAGTCCGTACTTATCATGCGTATCGGCGGGGAACACGGGTTCAGTTGTCTGGAGACGTAACTACTTAGATGGTTCAACGCGAGATTTAATGATGCTCTCGACAACAAATAAGGAGTTTCATATAGCGCATTACGAACACACGACGACCTCTGTTGTTGTTCGCATAGACGCGTCTCTCCCTTTTGCGGCGGCCCCGGTCATACAGATGACCACGAACCTGTTGAATGTTGTCTGGACGAATATGGACACAACCAGCGACTGGCCAGCAACAACGTGGTATACCGTTGACGGTGTTCGTAAGTGGCGCGTCTTTACGTTGACGACTACGTATCCGGGTAATAGTATGGCATTCTTCCGTGTGCAAGGAACATCCACCAACACTGCAGAGGAGGCCCTATTACTGGAAATCCCCTTAAAAGTCACATCAGACCTCACAGTTTCGGGCATATCAAAAATCATCCTTCCGACATCCACAAACGGATTGACCAGCGGGATACTCTGGAACGATTCAGGGACGGTCAAGGTGATGCCATAATGATTAACGGAGCGCATATTGATTTCCGGCGAGTGCCGGGAACGCCACGTCAACTTTTACGAGTTGAATCTTAATTCCGTGGCGTAACTTTTAAACAGAAAGGACCCATAAAATTAAAACAGACGCAATCACACCCAGAGACGAAAAAGAAACTTCAATCCTGGCGACAGCAGCCAAATTCGGAGGAGCACTTGCTGTGATTGGCTCCCTGATCGCAGGCTTCCTCGCTTCAACCAAGGGAACGGAATGGTTCACAGCTAACCTTCCTGCTTTGATCTCCGGGCTTACCGCCCTGATCGGCGGAGGCGTAGCCACAGGTCTTGCCGTCCGCCGAATGAAGATAGACAAGGCCGCCAAGACGTTGTCGCTCTTCCTCTGCATAGGCATTGCAATTCTCCTGCAGGGATGTGTCTTCACCCAGGTCGAGATCCCAATCCAAGGCACCGTCGTCAAAATCAAACGTATTGCCGTTTGCAATGCCGTCGAAATGCCTAAGATCAGTTATATCCCGGCTACAGGTGAAATCTCCATGGAAGGCTACAAGTCAGATGGCGGCGCCACGACAATCGGCATAGCAGCCGAAGCAGCAGCCAAAGGAGCAATCATGGGAATGAAAGGAGCATCAGGCCTGTGATACGTATCATCATAGTCATGCTCGCCCTCGCGACCCTCTCCGGCTGCGCCCTCTTCATCCCCGAGGGAGAAATGTCAATGTCTGTATCCAATAAGGCAATAACGCAATAAGGCACTAAGGCAATGAAACAAGACTGGTATGTAAAAGCTCCTCCAGGCTCACCCGATACCTACGTGACCACGCGTGATGTTACATTCTCCTGGGTTAATCCTCCGGCGTGGATCTACACCATTATCTCAAAGGCAGACTTTTATCACGAGAACGGATCAATCTATGCAGCCCGCAAGGCAGCGGTACCGACACTGATCTGCTGCGTCAAGCAAGGCTTTTTCTTTAGCGTTTCTGTTATTGGAAGCACCGAAAAGAGTCTGGTTGGCGCACTGCCTCACGACCTGTTCTATTCGCTTTCAAAGACGTTGGCCGCGTTCTATGGAGTATCCGTTCGCACGATCCTGCACA
>SESA01000587.1_pt1 | contig 22754 bp, 18 predicted proteins | sample 3171451 | NCBI WGS metagenome assembly SESA01 (sample SAMN06051862, study PRJNA518727) | freshwater metagenome | biome: subpolar coniferous forest; feature: holomictic lake; material: water; isolation source: holomictic Lake 227, 8 m depth | place: Canada: near Kenora, Ontario | collected...
CTACGCATTGAAAAGAACGAGCAGGCAAGTGATCCGCTGATTCTCCCCAGCGCTTAATTTACGAAGCGCAAAAATTCTTTTACCGGAGTGCTGACGCTCCTGCCTCGAAGCTTCTGCTGGTGGAGCGGACGGTTGATCGTCAGGTCTTTGAGCGGAACGATTCCAAGCAGTTTCGACTCAAGTTCCACGCTGACGGTCAACCGTGAAACGATAGCCACTCCTACGCCAGAAATGACCGCGCGTTTGATCGCCTCGGTGCTGCCGAGCGACATCACTGGGGTGACAGCGATTCCCTTGCGAATCAGCGCCGCCTCCACCACTTCCCGCGTGCCCGAACCTTTTTCTCGCGCAATAAACGGCTCCCGGCAGAGATCCCGGGCCGTGACGCTTCTTTTAGAGAGCAAGTGATGCCCCGCTGGGGCGACGGCGACCAGTTGGTCCTCTTGGAACACCATTGATTCCAAGGCGTCGGATTCGATGGCGCCTTCGGTAAATCCGATCTCCAATTCGCCATTCATTAAGGCGGCTTGAATCACCTGGGTGTTGGCGATTTCGAGGTTCAACTCGATCCCCGGATGTTGCTGATGGAATCGGACCAAAGCTTGCGGCAACAAATAGGCCCCAATGGTCGTGCTGGCTCCCACAGTCAAATGCCCCCGCTTTAGTCCCAGCAACTCTTTGATTGCTCTTTCCGCATCGGCCTCAACGAGCGTCATTCGACGGGCGTGATCGGCAAGTACCAATCCCGCGTCCGTGAGGCGGACACCTCTCGGCAGCCGGTCGAACAAGCGAACCCCCAGGGCGCTTTCGAGTTCTCCGATCTGCTTCGATACGGCTGGCTGGCTGATGCGCAGCCGTTGCGCTCCGATACTGATGCTTCCCGCCTCGGCAACGGCATGAAAAAGGGCCAAATGATTTCGATTCACCGCATAACCATAAGCTATGGTTCCCATAAATACTATGTCTTTGTGGCATAGAACTCCGCCGGTTATTATGCCGCCACAGATGAACCAGCAACTTACTCCAGCGACTCCCGCCACACATCCCGCCATTAACCATCCTGATTTAAGCTCCGCTCGACTGGCTTTTGTCGTGCTTGTCGTAGCATTGATCCTTTGGGGTTCGCTCGCTTCATCCCTGGTTGCCGGGATGGTCTTTGCCATTGCGTTTGGCCATCCTTATCCCAAATTCGGGCGCAAATTCACAACCTGGTTATTTCAGGGGTGCGTGGTCTTGCTTGGCTTCGGAATGGACCTTGAAAAAGTGTTGCGAGCCGGACTCAGCGGAGCCCTCTTTGCGATCGTTACCATCGCGGCCACCCTTGCCGCAGGATTCTGGATTGGCCGCCTTTTAGGAATTGGGACAAATACTTCCGCCCTGATTGCGTCTGGGACGGCAATCTGCGGTGGGTCAGCCATTGCAGCGGTCGGCCCCGTGATCTCCGCTACGGAAGCCGAGATGGGCATCGCCCTCGGTTCCATTTTCCTCCTTAATGCGGCCGCGCTGATCGTTTTCCCCATCATCGGTGCCGGTCTGCACCTCACCCAACATCAATTTGGAGTATGGGCTGGAATCGGCATTCACGACATATCCTCGGTAGTCGGGGCCGCCAGCGTTTACGGGCAAGAGGCTCTGCAAACGGCAACGGCGGTCAAGCTTTCGCGGGCGCTTTGGATTGTGCCGCTCACCATTGGGATGAGTGCATTCCTTGCGCGGCGAAGCCCTGCAAAACCTCACAGCCCGAGCGCAGTCCTGCTGCAAAGCGATGCACGGAATCAGCCCAAGGCGGCTGCTCCTTGGTTCATTGGCTTCTTTGGACTGGCCTCGTTGCTGCGGAGCCTGTTTCCACCCATCGCCCACTGTTCACCGCAGATCGATCCTGCCGCAAAAGCCGGGATGAGCATCGCCCTCTGCCTCATCGGCGCAAGCATCTCCCCGGCGGTGTTGCGCAAACTAGGCTGGAAGGTGGCACTTCAAGCCATCCTGCTTTGGTGCTTCATCAGCGTGGCGGCCTTGTTCATCGCGCTCAACTTTGCCTGATGCGGCGCGTTCGCCATGAAGTAGAGCACAGGCACGGCCATCCGGCTGATGAGCAGCGAGGCGACTTCGCCCGCCATCAGTGAAATGGCGAGGCCCTGGAAAATCGGGTCAAAGAGGATCACGCCCGCGCCCACCACCACGGCCATCGCGGTAAGCAGCATCGGGCGAAAGCGCACCGATCCTGCATCGACGACCGCCTCAGCCAGCGGCATTCCTTCCCGTAGGCGCAGTTCGACAAAATCAACCAGGATGATCGAGTTGCGCACCACAATTCCCGCCCCGGCCATGAAACCGATCATGGAGGTCGCGGAAAAGAACGCGCCGAGCGCCCCGTGCGCGGGCAGGATGCCGACGAGCGAAAACGGAATGGCGACCATGACGATAAGCGGCGTGAGGAACGACCGGAACCAGCCGACCATCAGGACGTAGATAATTACAAGCACGGCGGCGAAGGCGGTGCCAAGATCGCGGAAGACCTCAATGGTGATGTGCCATTCGCCGTCCCATTTGAGCGCGGGCTGTTCGCCGGTGAAAGGCATGGCGGCATTGAAGACTTGCAGCTTCGCCCCCGAACCACCATAGGCCGCGGTGTCGAGCTTGGCCAGCGCCTGGTTCATTTTCGCGATAGCGTAAACCGGGCTTTCAATGGCGCCCGCCACGTCCCCGATCACATAGGTTACCGGCATCAGATTCTTGTGGTAAATGCTCTTGTCGGTGAGGGTCTTCTCGATTTTCACCAATTCGCGCAGGGGCACGAGTTGGGTCCCGCTGGATGCGCCGGGCTCCGGAAGCGCATTGGCATCGCCCGAACGGACCCGCAGCGCCAGCAATTCCTCCGGAGTGACGCGTGCCGAGCGCGGCAGTTCAAGGGTGAGGTTTACGTCGTCCTTCTCGCGCGGCAGGTGGAGCAGGTCGATGGATTGCCCTCCTACTGCGATGCGCAAAGTCTGAGAGATCGTCTCGGCGCTAATGCCGTTGAGCGCGGCCTTTTCCTTGTCGATCACGAACTTGGCCTTGGGCTGGTCGGCCTCGACATACCAGTCCACGTCCACCACCCCGTCCACGCTCTTGAAGATGTCGCGCACCGCGCCAGCCATCGCAAGCCGGAATTCCTCGGTGGGCCCGTAGATTTCGGCCACGAGCGTTTGCAATACCGGGGGCCCAGGCGGCACTTCCGCCACGGCAACGCGCGCTCCGTATTTCTCCGCAATGGCCGCTACGCGCGGACGGACCCGTTTGGCGATGTCATGGCTCTTTGCCTTGCGCTCGTTTTTGCCGACGAGGTTCACCTGGACATCCGCCACGTTCGCCCCGCCCCGCATGAAGTAATGGCGCACCAAACCGTTGAAGTTGAAGGGCGAACCGACTCCGGCATAGACCTGATAATTGGTGACTTCGGGTTCCACCCGCACGGCAGCAGCGATCTCGCGAGCGGCCTGCGTGGTGCGTTCGAGCGCGCTCCCCTCTGGCATGTTGAGGATGATCTGGAACTCGCTCTTGTTGTCGAAGGGGAGCATTTTCACCTTCACCCAGCCGATGCCGACGAGAGCCATCGCCCCGAGCAGCAGCGCGGTGATCCCGCCGAGAAAACCCCAGCGCCAGCCGGCGTGGCTCAGCAGCGGCATCATAATCCGCCGATACAGCCGCGTGAAGAAATCCTCCTCGTGTTCGAAGTGGGAATGGATGACTTGCTCACCCGTGGAGGCCGTCGCCGGAGCCGCCACAATCCGCCGCAGCATCCGCACCGCCGCCCAAGGGGTGACGATGAACGCGATGGCCAGCGAGAAGAACATCGCCGCGCTCGATCCGATCGGAATGGGGCGCATGTAAGGCCCCATCAGTCCGCCCACAAACGCCATTGGCAGCACGGCGGCGATCACCGCGAACGTGGCGAGTATCGTCGGATTGCCCACCTCGTTCACCGCTTCCACGGCGACCGCCGAGCGGTCGCGGCCACGGTTCTGCGGCAAATGATAGTGGCGCACGATGTTTTCAACGACCACGATGGCGTCATCCACCAAAATGCCGATGGAGAAAATCAGCGCGAAGAGCGTGATCCGGTTCAGCGTGTAGCCATACAAATAGAAGACCAGCAGGGTGAGCGCGAGCGTGGAGGGGATGGCGATGGCCACGATGCCCGATTCCCGCCAGCCGAGCGTCAGCATGATCAGCAACGAGACGCTGAACACCGCAATGAGCATGTGAAAAAGTAACTCGTTGGATTTCTCCGCTGCCGTCTCGGCATAGTCGCGCGTAATGGAAACCTGCACGTCGGCGGGGATGATCGTGCCTTTGAGCGTCTCCACTTTTCTGAGCACGTCGTGGGCGACTGCCACCGCGTTGGTGCCGGGGCGCTTGGCCACGCTCAGCGTCACCGCAGCCTGCTCCGGAGTGTTGGGATCGCCATAGAAGACATAGTTGGAAGACTCCTCCGCGCCGTCCACCACTTCGGCGACATCCTTCAAATAAACCGGTTTGCCGGAGTAAACGCCCACCACCACGTTGCGCACGTCGTCCGCATTTTGCAGGAATGCTCCGGTTTCCACCGCCACCTCGCGGTTTTCGCTGGTCAATCCGCCGGAAGCGAATTGCCGGTCCGCCTGCTGGATCATCGGGATCAATCCCGCTGGGCTGAGATTGCGCGAGGCGAGCCGGGCCGGATCGATCAGGACCCGCAACTGCCGGCGTGCTCCGCCGATCAGCTTGGTCTCGGCGACTTGCGGCACCTGTTTGACGGCATCGTCAACCTGCGCCGCCAGCCGCCGCAGCGTGAGGTGATCGTAGCGGGCGCTGTGGAGCGTGAGCGCAAGGATCGGGACGTCGTCGATGGAGCGGAGCTTGATCAGTGGCTGCGAGGCGCCGTGGGGGATGCGGTCGAAGTTCGACTGCAACTTCTGGTTCAGCCGGACGAGGCATTCCTCCGCGTTGGAGCCGACCATGAACCGCACAATCACCAGGCTCTCGCCGGGGCGCGAGGTGGAATAGACGTATTCCACGCCGGGGATTTCCCAGAGCAGCTTTTCCATCGGACGAGTCACGCGCTCCTCGGCTTCTTTTGCACTCGTGCCCGGCATGGAAACCAGCACATCGACCATCGGCACCTTGATTTGCGGCTCCTCTTCCCGCGGCAGCAACAGCACGGCAGCCAGCCCGAGCAGAATGGAAGTAACGACGATGAGCGGCGTCAGCTTGGAATCAATGAACGCCTTGGCGATCTTCCCGGCCAACCCAAGCGGCTCCGATTTTTGCGAATCGATGTTCATTTGGATTGAACCTCCAAGCGTTGCCCGTCGCTAAGCCGGGTTGCGTTCTCAACCACGACCTGCTCTTTGGCTTCGATGCCGGAAACCAGTTCCACTTCGCCGCCAAAGCGTTTGCCAGTTTTTACCAGGCGCAACTGAGCACGCCCATTCTGGACCACGAAAACAACTTCCATCTGGCCGCGAAGGATGAGCGCGCTTGCCAGGATGCGCAGCACCGAGGTCTCGCTCACCGGGACCGCCACGCGTCCAAACTGTCCCGCCCTCAAACCGGGCGCTTGGGGGAGATCGAGCTTAACAAGAAAGGTGCGGCTTTGCGCGTCTGCGGCCGGAGCGATTTCGCTGACCGTTCCCGTAGTCTCCACCGTGCCGGTGCGGACGGTCAACCCCGCCCCCGATGCAATGGAGCCGATGATCGCCTCCGGCACATCGGCCTCGAACCGCAACGCCGCCGGGTCTTCCATTTCCAGGAGCGCCTTGCCCGGCGTGGCGAGATCGCCCACGTCGGTCGATTTCCGCGTGATCACCCCGTCAAATGGCGCCGTGATCGTCATATACCCCAGAGCCGTTTCCGCCTCGGCCAACGCGGCTTTGGCCACCCGGTTGACCGACTGCACATTGTCGAAATCCGCCTGCGTGGTGACCTTGTTGGCGAGCAGCGCCGTGGAACGCTGCAAGTTCTTCTCCGACTGATCGCGAAGGGCGCGGGCCTGGTCGAGCTTCGCCTGGATTTCCCGCGCGTCGAGTTGCACGAGGACGTCGCCACGCTTCACGCGCTGTCCGGGTGCAACCAGCATGGTTTCAATACGGCCCATGCTTTTCGCCTCAATCACCGAACGCAACTTGGCCCGCACCGACCCGGTGACCTCTTCCGTGGCGATGTGCGGTTTGGCCTCGACCGTCTGCACGCGAACCAGGACGGGAGGCCCTTCGTTTTCAAGCGCTGCCAAGTCCGGCTTTTTCGAGCAGGCCCCCAGCGAGAGCGCGGTGGCAAGGGCGGCACCAAGCAGAAAGAGATGTGTTTTCATTCGAGAACTCCTTTTGAATCAAACCGAAACATTCGGCTGTTGACTATATGACCATTCGGGCATATTCTTGGCAAGAATCTTTTTGTTCCATGTCGAAACTTCGTCCTTCCCCGAAACTCTCCGATGCAGCCGTTGAGCTAATCGCCGGGCGCTTCCGAGCCCTGAGCGAACCGACCCGGCTTAAACTCTTGATGGCCCTGGAAGACGGCGAAAAGAACGTTACGGAACTGGTCAACCTGACCGGAGCCACCCAAACCAATGTCTCCCGGCAACTGAGCGCGCTCACCACAGCGGGGTTGCTGTCGCGGCGCAAGAGCGGCCTGAGCGTACTCTATCGAATCGCCGACCCCGGCATCTTTGATCTGTGCGGCCACGTCTGCAAAAGCCTCCAAAAACGCTTCAGCCAAGAGAGCGAGATTTTCGGGCAAGAGTTACATACTGGAAAAAATGCCCAAAGCGCCGCCGCCAAAGCACGATCGTAGCCAAACTCGATGAACAATGATCTCCTGATTCACGGTGGCCCGTCTTGGAACATGCTCCAACATGGAACGGTGACCCTGTCTGATGGCTGGCTCCTTTCGTCGGCCATCCAAGATCGAGTCATCCGCCTCCCGCTTTAAAATCGATCGGAATAACCGGAGTCGAGGGCGCGGTCAGGCCCAAAACTTACCGCACTTTACCGCACGATTGGGTGCCAAAACTGCCTCTTTTTTGCATCATCTTGCATCGATCAAAAAACCCGCTAAATTGGCTCCAATGCCAGTAAACAAGCGGATTACAGAGGAAAATGCCGGGGAGGGGACTCGAACCCCTAAGGATTGCTCCACCAGATCCTAAGTCTGGCGCGTCTGCCAATTTCGCCACCCCGGCGCGTTGATTAAGCGCATTCATAGCCGTCCGTGATGCGAACCGCAAGCGCATCCGTGGCCTTTGGCGGCGGGGTGACACAAATTTTCCTGCAGATGCGCTTACCCGGAGGGAAGCCGCTCCGAAAGGCGCCTCTCTTTCAGATGCAAAAGCAGCGATGGCGTCGCGACGTTTGGAATTGCGGCAAGGCAGGTGCCATCTCGTCCCGCCCAAGGACTTCCTGCATGAAAAAGTCCGCTTGCCATTCAACGAGCGTTTCATATTTTGTTGAAACAATAAAACGAGAAAATTCAATTTCGGCCACTGGTCACGGAATCCGCCATGCGCTGCGCGTCCTTTGCCCAGCGCTTGGATTGCTTGCTGCCATCCTGGGTTTGTGCAGTTGCAAGCCAGCTACAGTCGCTCCCGCACCGGTTTCACCACCCCACCCGCCATCGAACAGTTCTGATTATGTCGGCTCGGCGAGTTGCAAGGAATGCCATGCCTACGCCTATGGATTGTGGGCTGGATCGCATCACGCGCAGGCGGAGCGCTTGGTTCAGCCCAATCTGGACCGCCCTGCGTTCGATCCCGCGCGGGAGTTCAAGCATGGCACGCAAAAGTCGCTTTTGCAGTGGAACAACGGCCGGGCGGAGATAACAAGTCCCAGCCTGTCAAGCCAATGGGAAACAAACCCGGTGGCTCGCGTGATCGGCGAAGATCCGCTGCGGCAGTACCTGATCGGTTTTCCCGGCGGGCGCTTTCAAGTGCAGGAAGCTTCCTTCGATCCAAAAGCAAAGGAGTGGTTTAATGTCTTCGGAAACGAGGATCGCAAGCCGGGGGAATGGGGCCATTGGACCGGGCGGGGCATGAACTGGAATTCGATGTGCGCAGCCTGCCACAACACCCGCGTGCAGAAGAATTACGATGAGAAAACGGACACCTATCAAACGACGATGAAGGAGATGACCGTCAGTTGCGAGGCGTGCCATGGGCCGTTGAAGGCGCATGTGGATTGGGAGAAGCAACACAGCGGAAGCAATGAGGCCGATCCGACCTTCCCGAGGCTTACCCGCCGGCAAACTTTCGACATGTGCTCGTCCTGCCACGCGCGGCGGGCGGACCTGACAGGCGAGTTCAAGCCGGGCGATGAGTTTGCCGATCATTTCGAACTTTCCACGGTGGACACGGGCGACACGTTTTATCCCGATGGCCAGAATCGTGACGAGGATTACGAAATGTCCTCTTTCATGGGCAGCAAGATGCAGCACGCGGGATTGACCTGCCTCGATTGTCATCCCCGCTCGCTGCACATGGCGCGGCTGCACGGCAATGAGCTTTGCCTGTCGTGCCATAGCGGCAGCAACCCAAAGGCGCCGGTCATCAACCCGACGGAACACAGCCACCATGCGGCCGCCAGCAAAGGCAACGAATGCGCCGGCTGCCACATGCCGCAGACGGTTTACATGCAGCGCCACTCGCGCCATGACCACGGGTTCACCATTCCAGACCCGCTGCTGACGAAACAGTTTGGAGTGCCCAATGCCTGCAACCGCTGCCATGGGGACCAATCCACGGAGTGGTCGCTAAAGCAGGTCGAGACCTGGTACGGCGACAAAATGCAGCGCCCCAGTCGCGAACGGGCCCAACTCATTGCGCGCGCTCGCAAAGGGGAGGAATCGGCGCATCCCGACTTGGTGAAGCTGCTTCAGACAGAACCAATTCCCTACTGGCGCGCGGTTGCGGCCGGCCTGCTTGGAAACTGGCTTGGGGAGAAAGAGGTCGCGCCGGCGCTGCTCCGGAGTCTGGACGACACGGACCCGATGGTTCGCAGCGCATCTGTTCGCGCCCTCGCCCCGATGGTCGCGGACGAAGCCGTTTCCAAAGCGCTTCAACAGAACCTCTCCGATCCCTTGCGCAACGTCCGCATCGCCGCCGCCTGGGCGCTGCGCGCCACGCTGGACATGGGCTCGCCCGCGGGAAAAGATTTGCAGCGGATGCTGGACTTCAATGCCGATCAACCGATTGGCCAGTTGCAGTTGGGCGCGTTCCATTTGTCCCGCAACGATCCTGAAGCCGCGCTGACGCATCTGCAAAAGGCCGTCGCGTGGGACTCACAGTCGCCTCCTCTGCGCCAGAACCTGGCTGTGGGGTTGAGCGCCCTGGGGCGGACCAAAGAAGCGGTCGCCCAATTGGAGGAAGCCGTCCGCGAGGCGCCGAAAGATGCGGAGTCGCATTATCAATTGGCTTTGGCATGCAGTGAAACCGGCGACATCAAACGCGCCGAGACAGAACTCGCCACGACCGTCGAATTGGAGCCGCGGCATGGCCGGGCCTGGTACAACCTCGGGCTCGCCCAAAACGCGCAGGGCGAAACAGAACAGGCCATCAAATCACTCGTTCGCGCGGAATCCGCCGACCCGCACGATGCCGGAATTCCCTACGCCCGCGCCACCATCCTGGCCCGGCTGGAAAGATACGCTGAAGCTCGGGCCGCCGCCAACCGGGCTCTGGAGCTTCGGCCTGCATTCAACGAGGCAAGCACTTTGCTGCGCATCCTCGAGGTGCAGGGCCTGAAAACAGGGAAATAGCGTCAATGCTTGCGAGCCCAACTCCGGTCGATTTTACAAGGGCCGAGATGGCGCGGGGCATTACTTTCCCGAAACGGGTTGCCGCAACCAGGGGGGAATTCACTGAATTCCCCATCCTTCGTGCTAGCTTTTCTTTGGTCGAATGATAAGAAACTCACCTTATGGAAAACTTAGCCGAAATTAAATTCGATGGCCGCTCTGTCAGCTTTCCGATGGTCGAGGGGACGGCGGGGGAGCGGGCGATCGACATCACCGATCTGCGGGCTCAGACCGGACTGATAACGCTTGATCGCGGGTATGGGAACACGGGATCATGCGAAAGCGACATCACGTTTATCGACGGCGACAACGGTATTTTGCGTTACCGCGGCATTCCCATCGAGGAACTGGCCGAGAAATCGACTTTTGTCGAAACGGCTTTCCTCATTATCCACGGCCACCTTCCGAGTCACACCGAACTCCATCGGTTCTCGAGCCTCCTGACCCAGCACGAGCTCATTCACGAGGATATGAAATATCATTTCGAGGGGTTCCCGCCCAATGCCCACCCGATGGCGATCCTTTCGTCCATGATCAATGCCTCGGGCTGTTTCATTCCCGACGTGCTCAAGAAGCACGACACCAAGACATTCCACCTGCAGGCCGCCCTTTTGCTTTCCCAAGTGCGCACCATCGCCGCGTTCGCTTACCGTAAATCGCGCGGGCTGCCGATCATTTATCCCAAGCCGATCTATAAATATTCCGCCAATTTCCTGCACATGATGTTTTCGGAGCCGTATTCCGACTACGAGTTGAAGCCGGAAGTGGTTCGGGCGCTGGATCTCATTTTTCTATTGCACGCCGACCACGAGCAGAACTGCTCCACGGCCACCGTGCGCATGGTCGCTTCCAGTCGCGCCAATCTGTTCGCGAGCGCCGCGGCCGGCGTCTGCGCCCTGTGGGGACCGCTCCATGGCGGTGCGAATCAGGCGGTGCTTGAGATGCTCAACCAGATCCACGCGGAAGGCGACGACGGGACCCGGTTCATTACGGCGGCCAAGGATAAGAACAGCGGCCGTCGGCTGATGGGCTTCGGGCATCGCGTTTATAAAAACTACGATCCGCGGGCACGGATCATCAAGGCGCGGTGTGACGAACTCCTGGCTGCTCTTAATATTAGCGATCCGCTGCTCGACATCGCCCGCAACCTGGAAGCGGCCGCCATCAACGATCCGTATTTTATCGAGCGCAAGCTGTATCCAAACGTCGATTTCTACAGCGGCATCATCATGCGCGCCATTGGCATTCCGTTGGAGATGTTCACGGTTATTTTCGCCATCGGCCGCATGCCGGGCTGGATCGCCAACTACAAAGAGACGATCGAAGATCCGCATTGCCGGATCGCCCGGCCCCGGCAGGTCTATCAAGGCCAACCGCTGGCGACGTACGTGCCGATCGAGGAGCGGTAGGGGCGAGACGCGGAGACGCGGGGCTGATATGGACGAACACGGACGAGCACGGACCTACACGGATACCTGAAGGCAGAACTGGAGCGGCGGGGGGCGTCTTTTTCCGAAGTCCGTGTCCGTCTGTGTCCGTCCTTGTCCGTCCGAATTTCCTCATTCCGCCTCTTCGATTTTAGTGCACTTCCCGGCCCGGAAGTGATACGGTGCGGCGCGACAATCATTTATCTATGGCACGCATCGACACGTTTTTCCGTTTCATGCTCGAACAGAAGGCTTCGGACCTTCATCTCTCGACCGGCAACCAGCCGATTCTCCGTATCAATGGGGAACTGGTGCGCATCGACGCCCCGGTGCTCGAGAGCGACGACCTCAAGGCGCTCGTCTACGAGATAGCGCCCGAAATCAAGATCAAGCACTTTGAGGAAACCGGCGATGTCGATTTCGGCTACGACTACCCGGGTGTGGCGCGGTTTCGTGTCAATTTCCTCAATCAAAAATACGGCATCGCCGCCGTATTCCGGTTGATCCCGACCAAGGTTTACACCATGGAAGACCTTGGACTGCCCCAGGTGCTCAAGCGATTTACCATGTTGCATAAAGGCCTGGTGCTCGTGACGGGGCCCACCGGTTCGGGCAAGTCCACCACGCTCGCCGCGATGGTTGATTTCGCCAATTTGCACCGCAAGGACCATATCCTTACGATTGAAGACCCGGTCGAATTTGTGCATCGCTCGCAGAACTCCCTGGTGAATCATCGCGAGGTTGGATTGCACACCCGGTCCTTTTCTTCCGCGTTGCGCGCCGCGTTGCGTGAAGATCCCGATATCGTGCTGGTGGGCGAAATGCGCGATTTGGAAACGATCGAACTCGCGCTCACGGCGGCGGCGACCGGTCACCTTGTCTTTGGCACCCTGCATACTTCGAGCGCGCCCAAGACGATCGATCGTATCATCGACGTTTTCCCGGTGAGCCAGCAGAACCAGATTCGCACTACGCTTTCGGAATCGCTCAAGGGCGTGGTGGCGCAAAATCTCTTTAAACGCATCGACAAGCCCGGGCGCCTCGCGTGCCTGGAAATTCTGGTGGTGGACAGCCCGATCGCGAACCTTATCCGCGAAGGGAAGACCCACCAGATTCCCGGCATGATGCAGGTGGGCAAGAAAAAGGGGAATCAGCCGCTGGACGACGCCATCATGGAACACCTGCGCGCGGCTCGCATCTCCCCCGAGGAAGCCTACGAAAAAGCGAACGACAAAAAGAAATTCCGTGCGCTGCTGGCCAACCCGCCAGACGATTGGGAAGAGTGATCGTCTTGAACCCGCTCCATTTCGCCCCCCCTTAACGAATGAGAAAAGCAGAACTTGATACCCTACTGGCGGCAATGCTGGAGTCTTACGAAGGCATTTCGGACCTGGTATTCGCCGTGGGCCGGCCGCTTCAGGTCGAGGCTCAAGGCGTGCTGAAACCGGTCCGCATCCAGCCGGACATCCAGTCGCTCACGGCCTTCCAGATCGAGCAGATCGCCCTGAACCTCATCGCCGACGACCGCCGGTTGATCGGCGACCTGCTGCGAATCGGTTCCTGCGATTGCGGCTATGGCCTGGGCGATCGGGTGCGTTTCCGCGTGAACATCTTCCGGCAACGCGGCAAATGGGCCATTGTCATGAGGCGTTTGCAGACCGAGATGCCGACGCTGGCGAGCCTTAAACTGCCTTCCATTTTCCAGGAAATGGTCCGGGAGAAGAATGGGCTCATTCTCGTGACCGGCGCCACCGGGAGCGGCAAGACCACGACGCTCGCCGCTGTTCTCAACGAAATCAACATGAGCAGCGCGGTCCACATCGTGACGCTCGAGGACCCGATCGAGTTCGTTCACCGGCACCGCAAGGCGACTTTCAACCAGCGGGAACTCGGGACCGATTTCGACTCCTACCCCAACGGCTTGCGCGCCGCTCTCCGCCAGGCCCCCAAAGTGATTCTCGTGGGCGAAATGCGGGATCGCGACACGGTGGAAATCGCCCTTTCGGCCGCCGAAACCGGCCACTTGGTATTGAGCACCATCCACACCGTAGACGCCGGGCAATCGATCAGCCGTATCCTGGGCATGTTCCCGCGCGAAGAAGAGAAGCAACTCCGGGTGCGCCTTTCGGAAATGCTCCGGTTTGTGGTCAGCCAGAGGCTCGCTCCGCGGCAGGGCGGCGGGCGGACGTTGCTTTTGGAAGCCATGGGCAACAACCTGCGCACCAAGGAAGCCATCGCCTTGGGCGAAACCGAAAATCGCGATTTCTACGAGATCATTCAGGACAGCGCTCCGTTCGGCTGGATGACCTTCGACCAGTCGGTCACCCGCAATTTCGAGGCTGGCGTGATCAGCGAAGAGACCGCCTTACTCTATGCAACCCGTAAGGGCATCGTTCAGCGGAATATCGATCAAATCAAGAAGCAGCGGGGCTTGGCCGTGGAAATGAGTTCCGGCCTGCGGCTCGATGGGCTTTCCAGTCCCGGCGCAGAAGGCGCCCAACAGTCCGCCAAGAAAGGCTTTTTTGGATTCTAACCATGGAAACACTTCAGACCCGCAACGATTTGATCGAGCACGGCGACCTGGCTTGTTTGATTGCCGTTGACGTGCCGGAGACGCAGTCGGTCGCCATCGAGCAATTTACGCAGCTCGGCTTTGGGATTCACACCGCGCTTTCGTCCGAAGAATTTACAACCAAGTTTCACGCCAACCCCTACGATGTGATCGTCATCTCCGAGCAACTCGGCGCGTGCGATGTGGATACCAACCCCGCCATCGCTGAACTCGTCGTCCTTTCGCCGATACAGCGCAGGGAGCTCTTTGTCGTATTGATCGGCCCCAACATGGTCAGCCGTTCAGAGATGCAGGCGTTCCATTATAGCGTGGACATCACCGTTAACCAGGCGGACGCTCACGAACTCAAAACCATTGCCGGACGGGGCATTCTCAAACAGGAAGAGTTTTACGCCGCCTTCAACAGCGTTCTCAAAGCGATGCGGGCCGGCGGATAATCGCCTTATTTGCCGTTCAACTTTCTTTCCGGCGTTCTGCATTGAATTGCGCAAGCCGGGTTGCTAGAGTCATTTCCACATGAAATTGGTCTGCTGGACGCGTTATTGTTGGGATCTTACGAAGCTTGCGCCCGTTTATCCCGCGATTGATCCGCAATACCGCATCCGTCGGGCAAAAGCCGAAGACGAAAAGGCGGTTCGCTCCGTTGTGTTCAGCGCTTTCACCCTGGATTCAAACTGGAACTTTCTTCTGCACGAACTCCGCGCCCAGTTGGAATCGGCGCTCGACAGCATTTTCGGCGAGAAGCAAGCGAAGGAAAAGAGCGACCCCCTTTGCCTCGTGATCACCCATGGTTCCCGGATCATCGGGGCCTGTCCGCTGGCCGCGAGCGTCGATGCGGAAAACCATTTGCTGACCGGTCCGTGTGTCTTGAGCGAATACCACAATCGCGGACTGGCGACGGCCTTGCTCGCCCAGTCGCTCTCCCTTTTGCGCGAAATGCGCCTCACCGTCGCCTTTGGCCTGACCAAGCAGAACTCTGCCGCTGCGCAGTTCGTTTATCCGAAATTCGGCTCCGTCAGCGAACCCTTCCAGCGGCACTTGTCGGCAATCTAAAGCACAACCAGATTATGTCAAAAGCCGTTGTTTACAATCAGTACGGGAATCCGCCGGAGACCGTGAATGTCGTTGAAGTCGAACTGGGCGCGCCCGGGCCGGGCGAGGCGCTTGTGACGGGAATCACCGCGCCAATCAATCCGGCTGACTTGAACACCATTGAAGGGAAATACCCGATTCGTCCGACGCTTCCGGCCACGCCCGGGGTGGAAGGCGCGGGCGTTGTCACTGCCGTAGGGCCGGGCGTCACGCTTACCCCCGGAACCGTCGTGCTGCTCCCCCATGGTTACGGCACCTGGCGTGAAGCGGGCATCCTTGTTGCCGATGCCCTCATCCCGGTTCCCGAGGGCGTTCCTTTCCACGAGGCCGCCATGCTCAAGATCAATCCGGCCACTGCCTGGCGCATGCTCCACGACATCGTCCCGCCCAAGCGCGGCTCCTGGGTAATCCAGAATGCGGCGAATTCCGGCGTAGGCCGGTCGGTCATCGCCATCGCGAAAAAGCTCGGCTTGCGCACCGTGAATCTCGTGCGCCGCCCGGAACTCATCGACGAACTCACCGCAGCCGGGGCGGACGTCGTGGTGCTCGACGACGAGACTGCCAACGATCAGATCAAAGCCAAAACCGAGCGCGCCGCGATTCACCTCGGGCTTAATGCCGTGGGCGGCGACAGCGCCACCCGCGTGGCGAGCGCCCTGGCAAAAGGCGGCAGCGTAGTCACTTACGGAGCCATGAGCCGTCAGCCGCTGAAGATTCCCACCGGTCTGCTCATTTTCAAAGACATCCGGTTCCAAGGCTTTTGGGTTACCAAATGGTATGAGACCGCCTCCGCCGCCGACCGCCTTGCGATGTTTGCGGAACTCTTCGAACTGGCACGCGCCGGAGCCATCCAGACTCCAGTCGAGCAGGTCTATCCCGTGGAAGCCGTCCGTGAGGCCGTCGCCCACGCGCTCAAAGGCAGCCGGGGAGGGAAGATCCTCCTGGGAGCTCGGTAAGAATGGGAGGAATGGGAAGTATGGGAGGAATGGGATCATTCCCATCATTCCTATGCTCGGGTTACTTCCCTTTCGCCATTTTCCACAACAACACTCCGAGCACACAAACGAGCCAGAGGACCAGGAAGGCTCCAAGGAATTCTTCCACGATAGGCCCCAGGAATCTCGTCGCAATGAGGAGCAGCGGAATGCCTATCATGACCAAGGTGAGCAACGACGGGCCATGCTTTCGATCGAGGGTTGACGCCGGGAGATCGACGGGGGTCGCGTTTTGCGTCTGCTGGAGCCACCACATCACCTGATCGCCCATCCATCGCTGGGTGTGATCCCCGGTCAGCAATCCGCGAAGTAAGAATTGCCAGCGTTCCGGGAGATTTTCCGGGATGGGAATATGGCCCGCGACAATCGCATACTGCTGTTGGCGGGCGGGCAAATGAGAAAGGGGATGCCGCCCCTGGATGCATTCCAGCAACACCATCCCGATGCTCCACCAGTCGCTTGCGGCGGAAAACATGCCGTTCACAGCTTCCGGAGCGCTGTAAAGCAGCGTGGTGCGGCTCATCGTCAGCATCGTGGCGGAGCCTTCCTCGCTTTGTCCGAAATCGGACATGACAACCTCCAGCGGTTTCAATTGCCGCAGAAGGATGTTGGCCGGCTTGATGTCCCGGTGTTGGATGCCTTGTCCGTGCAGATACGACAAGGCCGAGGTCAATTGGCCGAGCAGCAACTCGGCATCGGCGAGGTCCATCTTTTCGCCACTGGCCAGGAGCTTTTCCAGATTTCCACCTGAACAAAAGGGCGCGATCTCATATTGGCGGCCCAGATGTTCTCCGGTGGCTTTGGTGGGGAGCAAATGGGGATTATCCAGGGCGAGGAGCGTTCCCGACGAAACGAGACTTGAGGTCACGCCATGTCTGTAAAGCTTGCAGACAAACTCCTGGCCATTCTTTTGAGCAACCCAGAGGTCAGCCTCGGCTGACACGACATCAAGCTGCCCGAGAAGCTGATAGCCGTCGATCAAATCGCCGACATCGGCATGATAGACGTTCGCGAGGCAGGGCCGCTCCGCATTGCCGGAACCGGCGACCCGAAAGTTTGGACCTTTGGCTTCTTCGTTCATGGTCAAAATTTGCCTTTGTGGCCCGAGCGCTCATCAGACCAGCCCTTTGAGTCAAGGATCGGTTTGAACCCGGCATCGATGGCGCGGGCCCAGACCAGAGCAAGCGTGGCAGACGAGTTATCGGCCTGGAACTCGTGTGAGCCCGCAGCCAGTTCGCGCGCTCCATCGTAAGGCGTGCCATCTAATTGTCCGTGGACTGGCTGTCCGTCGCTGGACCAAAGGACATAGCTGGCAGGAACGGCGAGGTTGAAATGCACTGGCGATGACGTATTCGGCGAGTGGCCAGCCGGGGAAATGATTTTGCCTGCAACCCGAACCGCGCCAATCGGCAGGTAGTTTTCATTGAGGAACGATTTGGTTTTTTTCCGATACCAACGGCCTTGGTTGATCACCAGATTCGTGTGGGTGGCGATTAGCCGTTTCGGGATGTCGTCGGCGATTGTGCCCCTGCGCATCCGCACCTCGGTGAGCGGTTCAATGACATAATAGAAAGGGCGCTTCCGGAATACTGCCTCGCCTTTGAAGTTCATGACGAACTCGCCGGGTTTGGTGAGGGCAAGCACTTCGCGAAGCGCTTCGCGCTCAAAGGCGGTGCCGTCGATCCACGGCGGGCGGCCTCCCAGGATGAGGCCGATCTCAACCAGCCCAATGAACGCCAGGAGCACCCCCGGTTTGGCTACGAACGATCCAGGGAAGCGGGCGTTGAGCCGTCCGAATGTCGTGAGCAAAAGGGGAGCCGCGACCAGCGAAGCGACCGGGTAAAAAGGTAAGTAATCCTGGCGGGTCAGCAGCGTCCAAAAACTGTAGAGCGCCGTGTAATAAAGCCCGGCAAAGAGGAAGAGGAACGCACGGCGCACTCCAAGCGAGCGGTTCACGCTTTCCCCGGCAAACCGCGCCGCGCCCATCAGAACAAACGGCAGGGCCAACGGGAAAATCAGGCGAATGGCGGTCGGATGATTCCTCGCATCGACTCCCGGAACGATGTTGTGCTGAATCACGCAATAGTAGAACTGCTGCCAGTTTCCATTCACCCAGTAAAGAAGTGCCAACACGGCGGGCGCGACGAGCAGGCCGGCGGCAATCGGCCAGCCGAGGCGAAGCGTTCGCCCGAGCTCGCGGAGATCGAAGCGCCGATTCCAGACCAGCGGGGCGGTGATCGCCGCCATGGCGGACACGGCCACGAGCAAGCTGGTTTTCATTGAGGTGCAAGCGGCGAGTCCCAGGAGCAGGCCGCTGGCAAAGGCTCGTCCCATCGAAAGGCGCCCCGTCAGCAAGAGCGCCAGCGCGCAAAGCCAGAGGGGTGTCCATAGATTATCCGTGCGGTACTCCAGCGCGCAAAAGAACCACCACGGCATGAGGCTGATCAGGACCGTCGCCCAGAGAGCCGCCCGTCTCGAAAAGAGTTCCCGGCCCATCCACCAGACAGCCCCCAGCGAGACGAACCAGAGCGGCACCATCGCGAACCGCATCAGCGTCAGAATATCGGCACGCTCGCCGAAGAGAGCCACCAGCGGGGAAAACAGGAAGTGAAACAGGGGCGTGTGGTTGTCGAAAAAGTCCCGGTATTGCACCATCCCTTGCGTCCAGCCCCAAGTGGTGTGCAAGTGCTGCGGCTCATCGCTGTCATACCGAAACCGGAGGATATACCAGCACCGGAGCAGAAAAGCGGCGGCAAGCAACGCAGCCGCGCACCAGCGTTCGGAGGCCAGGATCGGTTCTTCGCGCAAATCGTTCGCGGACTTAGCGATGGCCGGGCTGTTCGGCAGGGCAACGGATGGTTCGGGAGATGAATGGGATAGAATGTTGGGATGACGCATCAAGGGATGCGCAATGATGGCATTTGCTACAAAAAATTCAGTCTTTTTGTCGCGGCATTCCGGCCAAGTGCGCGATTGATTCCCGGTGCGGAGTAAAGATATGGTATGGCGACTATGAGCAAGCCAGCCTGTCCGATGTGCGAGATGACCGATGTTTTGGAACACAGCGATCGCTTTGAATGCGTTACCTGCGGCCACGAATGGGAACGCGAAGAGCAAGCCGCCGGAGCGCGGGTCGTCAAGGATGCGTACGGCACCGTGCTCGCGGACGGGGATTCGGTCACGCTGATCAAAGATTTGAAGCTAAAGGGCGGCTCGCAGGTTCTCAAAGGCGGCACCAAAGCCAAGGGCATTCGCCTGGTGGACGGCGACCACGAGATCTCCTGCAAGATCGACGGTGCCGCGATGGGCCTGAAGGCCTGCTTTGTGAAGAAGGCGTAAGACTCAGGCAAGCCTGCGGAGCTTTTTCGCTTTGATGGTTCACCTGCTTGCGTGAATATTACGGTCGTGGTCACTCTTAACGATGCTTACGCCAAGCTATCCGCGCTTTCAAATGAGCGAGCACGCCGTGTCGTGGAGTTGATCGAGGACCTTTCAGAGCTGGAAGCGATGGAAAATGCAGCAGATCTTGCCGCGGCACGCGAAGTTTTGGCCAAACCCGGCGAGATTATTTCCTTAGATGAATTGGAAAAACGCCTCGGCCTGTGAGCTACACCGTCAAGATCGCTGCCGCGCCGACGAAGTTCCTTGAGCGCTTACGAGACATCACCTTAAAACGCCGAATCGTCCAGGCACTCCGGAATCTCGAATCCGATCCCCATCCGTCTGGCAGCTTGAAACTCAGAGAAGGAGCTTTACCGCATTCGAGTTGGGGATTACCGGATTATTTACCAAGTCAAAGACACTGTTGTCGTCGTGCTGGTGGTGGAAATTGGCTACCGCCGCGAGATATACCGTTAGAATAAACCGATCACGCCCCCACGATGCCAAAACCGAAACGCAAGCTTACGCCAGAGCAGCGCCGGGCGAAAAAACGCCGCCGCGCCGAGACGATGATCATCTTTATCAACGGGAAGCAAAAGCAGGTCAAACGTCCGCAGACGATTGACGAGGAGTCTATCCTGCACAACGCTGATCCCGTCTGGCTTCATCAGAACGAGTTGTGGCACCTAATGCCGGACTTTTAGCCAGTAGGTTTTCCAAATTGTGCCGCACCGCGCTGCACAATTGCGGAATGGAGCTCCGCTGCGGCGCCTCCGGAAGGTTTCGCGCAGAGGTCGCCAAGCCCGCCAGGGTAAAATTCAGAAAAACAGACTCCCGCAGAGACGCTGGGACGCAGAGATTCCAGCAGCATGAGACTCTCCGCGCCTCTGCGCCTCAGCGGGAGAATAATCCCCTTCATAAAGCTCTCTTCTTGGCGACCTTGGCGTTCTTGGCGCGAGGCTCTTTCTTCTCCAGCACGCTTCGCGCTTCGACTACATCGCGGGCGATTTGGGCTTTGAGGGCGTCGAGGCCGGGGAACTTCTGTTCGGGGCGCAGAAATTTGTGGAAGACGACTTCCACGTCGCGACCATAGAGGTTCTCGTCGAAGTCGAAGAGGTGCAGTTCCAGGACCCGCTCGCCGCCTTCGGCGTGGATGGTGGGCCGGACGCCAATGTTGACCACGCCGCCGAGGGTGCGGCCTCCGTAAATCGCTTCCACGGCGTACACGCCGTTGGGCGGAAACTTCTCGTTGTGGGCGCTGAGATTGGCGGTGGGGAATCCGAGGGTGCGCCCCAAGTGATCGCCGTGTTTGACGGTGCCCAGGATGGAAAAGTCGCGGCCAAGGAGGCGCTTCACTTGCTCGAGCTCGCCCGCTCTTACGCCGGCGCGAACCCGCGTGCTACTGACGACTTCTCCGTCAATCAATACCGCCGGAATGCCAACCGCTTCGAAGCCGAGTTCCGCGCCCATTTTGGAAAGCAGCGCGACGTTGCCTGCTTTGTCTTTGCCAAAGGTCCAGCTTGTGCCAACGCAAATCTCGCGCAACGGACGGCAGGCTTGATGCAAAGAGAGCACGAAGTCCTCCGGCGTGGTGGCAGAGAGTTCCCGGGTAAAGGGAGTGATGAGGAGATGGGAGACGCCGAGGCGAGCGATGAGCGCGGCTTTGTGCTGGGTGGAGGTCAGCAGGCGGGGCGCTTTTTCCGGGCGCATCAGGCGCATCGGATGGGGATCGAAAGTGACGACGACTGCGGTGCCGTTTGCGGCTTTTGCGTCTGATAGAGCCCGTTCGATAACTGCACGGTGGCCGAGATGCACGCCGTCGAACACGCCAATCGCCAGGAACACCGGTCCGGGGGCGGTCGAGAGTTCAGCGATGGAATGCAGGACGCGCATCTTGGGAGTGGGTATTATATCGATCCTACAAAAGCCCTTTTTTGACAGGATTAACAAGATTGACAGGATTTACAGGATTGACAGGATTTACAGGATTGAATTCCCGGATGCCAACCGACTCTCGCAGTGGTTCGGCGAAATCCTGAGAATCCTTTTAATCATGTTAATCCTGTCTCCAACTTTTAGGACGCTGCCAGCATCACGCCCCCCGCATCCTGGAGACTTCGGGGAGGCTGATGATTTTTTCGGTCAGCTCCGCGGCGGTCTTGGTACGGAGATCGTCCACGGTGACGGAGCGCTCCAGGTTGAACTTCCCGGACTTGGTGCGTCGAAGCGTTTTGAGGTGCGCGCCGCAGCCGAGTTCGTTGCCGATGTCAAAGGCGTAGGTGCGGACATAAAAGCCTTTGCTGCAAACGACCCGGAACTCGATCTCGGGCAGTGCGATCTGCTTGATCTCGTGGGCGAAGACATGGACGAAACGCGGTTCGCGTTCGACGGTCTTGCCCTGCCGGGCCAGCTTGTAAAGCGGCACGCCGCCTTGCTTGATCGCCGAGACCATGGGCGGCATCTGGTAGAAATCGCCGTCGAACTTCGCGAACGCCGCTTCGATCTGCTTGGGAGCAAGCTCCGGGACGGGCCGGGTTTCGGTCACCTGGCCGTCGGCATCCTGGCTGTCGGTCATGGCGCCGAGCGTCATGGTGCCGACGTATTCCTTGTCCTCGCTCATGAGGAGGTCCTGGATTTTCGTGCCGCGCCCGATCACGACGATGAGCAGGCCGGTGGCGAGCGGGTCGAGCGTGCCGCAGTGGCCCACTTTTTTGGTGTTAAGGGCCCGGCGAACCATCGCGACTACGTCGTGGGAGGTCATGCCGGGGGCTTTGTCGATCAGGAGAACGCCGTCTAGGTTGGAGAGTTGCATTACTGGTTGATTGCGCTGCAAATGGCTTCGAGAACTTTGGTTTCGGCGACCGCGAGCGGTCCGGGAATTCGGGCTCCGGCCGCCATGACATGGCCGCCGCCGCCGAACTGACTGCAAATTTGGGAGACGTTGTACCGCGGATCTTTTGATCGCATGGAGACGCGGATTTTGTCTTCTTCCTGCATCTCTTCGATGAACGCGGCAACGAGCACGCCTTCGATGGCGCGGAGGTAATCGATGAGGCCCTCGGTGTCTTCCGGGCCGGCTCCCACGCGGCGGGCGGTTTCGCGACTCAGCGAGAAGCTGGCGACGCGCCCTTCGCAGGTGCATTTCATCGTGTTGAGAAGTTCGCGCAGCAGTTCGAGCCTGCGGCGCGGATAGCTCTGGTAGAGCTGCTCGGAAATCTTCCCGACGTTCACTCCCGCACGGATCAACCCGGCGCCGATCTCAAAGGTGCGCGCGGTGGTGTTGGAATACTGGAAGGAACCGGTATCGGTGGAAATGGCGGCCCAAAGGTTGTCCGCCATTTCGGAATCGAAGGGCAATCCGCCGGCTTGGATCAGTTCGAAAATGATCTGGCCGGCGGCGGGCGCGTCGCTGTCGATATAGACCAGGTCGCCGTAGCGGCTGTTGGAAATATGGTGGTCGAGATTGATCCAAAGCTTGGCGGT
>SESA01000588.1_pt1 | contig 22748 bp, 10 predicted proteins | sample 3171451 | NCBI WGS metagenome assembly SESA01 (sample SAMN06051862, study PRJNA518727) | freshwater metagenome | biome: subpolar coniferous forest; feature: holomictic lake; material: water; isolation source: holomictic Lake 227, 8 m depth | place: Canada: near Kenora, Ontario | collected...
ATACCTTCACAGGCGATGTGAACATCGACGCAGGCACTGTTACGATTACCGGAGGCACAGGGCCATTGGGAAGCACGACGGCTATTCGCAACATCAACGTCAACAACGGCGGAACATTGCTGCTGTCGGGTGTTGTTGTGTTGGGCGAAGTCGCCACACAGCCGATGCCAGTTCTCGTGGTCAACGCGGGCGGCATGGTTATCGACTCCGGAAACATCAACGTCTTCAACAATGTCACGTTGAACGGGGGCACCATCAAGGCCGACAATAGCGTTGGTAATGTGAACGGGTGCTTCCAGGTGAATGGCAAAGTAACGGTGGCAGGCTCGGTGGCTTCCAGTATCATCGGCTCGACCGATCCTACCAGTCAATTCAACCTAAGCAATACGGACGCTAATCTGCGCACCACCGTCTTCAATGTAGCCGATGCGACCGTTTCCGCGGAGGCGGATTTGATTATCGCGGCCAGCGTCCGAAATGGATTCTCTCTTGCTGCATCCCATCTCATCAAGACGGGCACCGGCACGATGGTGCTTACCACGAACAACACCTATACAGGCACGACAACGGTCAGCAACGGCACATTGCAAGTGAACGGGGCGATCGCGTCAAGTTCCGCAACGGTGATAACCAACGCGGTGTTGTGCGGAACAGGCACGCTGGGCAACAATGTGACAATCAATGCGGGCGGCATCCTCGCGGCGGGCACGACCAATACGGTCGGCGGCGCGGCGATCGCCGGGGCGCTGACGTTGCAGGACAACAGCCGCCTGCTGGTGGATGTGCTGTCGCTGAGCCAGAACGACCTCATCACGGTTGCCGGAAACGTGTCGCTGACCCCTACGCTTAAAGTGGAGGTCAGTGGCGGGGTGACGCGCTCCGGAACGTGGACGATCTTGCAGAGCACGGGCGGAACGATTTCAGGCACATTGCCCGCAACGGTAATCGGCGGGACAAAGGGCGCCACGTTGTCAAAGAGTGGCGACAGTAAACAGCTCTTGCTGACCTTCCTGCCGCAGGGGACGTTGATACGGATATTCTGAGGCGGGTGTGAGAGGGGTAAACGGTATTGTTTTCGTGTCGGGGTTATTAGGCACTTTTTAAATGAGGAGGTTTCAGCATGAGTATTCAGATCGAAAACAAAACGTTGCGTTCACTTATCACAACACTCTCAACACTCTTCGCGCCTCTCCGCGCGTCAACCAATCGGTTCCTGTTTCTGTCGGCACTTGCCCTTTCGGCGATCATGCCGGGGTTGTCGGCATGGGCTGGCACTGCAACTTGGGACGGCCTCAACAGTGCGTTGTGGAATGCGGATAACTGGACCGGTGGCGGCGGAACGGGCGGGGCGCCTATCGCAGGCGACACGTTGAGCTTCGCGGGTACAAACAGGACGGCCACAATCAACGACTTCCCTGCCGACACCCTCTTTGCGGGCATCAACTTCCTTAACAACACCAACACATCAGGGTTAGCAGTCTTCTCCCTTTCCGGCAATCGCATCACCTTGGGGGGGGATATCACGAATACTCTCGCTACGGGCACCGCGTTCTCTGACTCCATCGCAAATGATATGATCCTCGACAACAATCGACGCATCACCGCGAATACCAGCCATAACCTCTCCATGTCAGGCATCATCAGCGAAACGGGCGGCGCGCGCAGTCTGACAAAGGACGGAGCAGGTACGCTCACACTCTCCGGTATCAATTCGTTTACGGGTGATCTGACCATCAACCAAGGTACCCTCTCAATCAATTCCCTCGCCGCAAGCGGAGTTCCCAGCGCCATCGGTGCGGGCAGCACGATCACGTTTGGCGGAATATCGGGGGGCAATCTGATCTACACCGGTTCCGCTAGCTTGAGCACGACCATCAACCGCGCTATTAACATCGCTTTTACCGCCACCTCGAAAATCGCCGTGATCCAAAACGATGGTGGCAATCCGCTTGTCTTTAATGGGACGTTCAGCAACACGGCGGCCGCCAGCACGGTTCTTTCTTTGGGTGGTAGCAACACGGGTGAGAATGATTTCCAAAGTATGATTAGCGATAACGGAGTCAACGCGCTCTTAGTCACTAAGGCTGGCGTGGGCACATGGACACTCTCGAACAACGGCAACACCTTTACAGGCCAGCTTCAGATCAACAATGGCACGCTCAATATTGCCACCCTCGCTGATTTCGGTATCGCCAGCGCTGCTGGCAAGGGCACTACGGGCACCGGGATTCGACTCGGCGACAGCGCTGCCACCGGCATCCTTAACTACACCGGCGCGGGCAACACCAGCAGTCGCACGTTTACGATTGGGAACGGCACTGCCGCACATCTCTGCAGTGGCAGAATCCAGAGTTCCGGCGCGAATGGTGGTTCCGGCCTAATTTTCACCGCGACACCCTTTAACACCACCATCACTGGCATCACCGCGACTCGCACGCTCACCCTCGGTGGCGCTAATACCGATGCGAACGAGATTAGGGGTGCCATCGTTAATAACGCTTCTGGTGGTTTGATCGCCCTCATCAAGGCCGATGCTGGCAAGTGGATTCTCTCGGGAGCCAACACCTACACAGGCACGAGCACCATCAATGGCGGCTTGCTCCAAGTCGGCAACGGCACGTCGGGCAGTTTAAACGGCACCACCGGCACTGCACTGACCTTCGGCGGGATGGGAACCTTTGATGTCCAAGAAGCCGCCAGCAGCGCTCAGGGTATGGGGTTGCTGACCCTCAACGTAGGCGAAGGCACGGTCAAGTCCACCTACCCCGGCAGCGGCAACACCGCCCTGACCTTCGCAAACCTCGCCGCACGTACAGTTGGAGCGGCTGCTAACTTCGCGACCGTCAACGGCAGCAACGGTTCGAACAACAAAATCGTCCTCACGCAGTTTGCTGGATCTTCGGTTCCCACAGGCACGTTGCTGGACAAGGGCGTCTTCTTTGGTGGCAGCAGTTATGCCAGTTATGATACCAGTAACTATCTCCGGGCCTACACCACCAGCGACGCAAACTATGTCGGCGGCGTAAGCGGCGTGAATGCGATAGCCAATGACTCGTCAAAGAACGTCGCCCTGAGCGGCAATGTCACTGCCCAGGCCACGGCGGCTGTCAATACGCTGAACATGGGCACCAACAATATAACCCTGGACAACACGGCCGTTCTCAGTGCAAATGGTATTCTTTCCGCTGGTTCTGGCAGTGCCTTAATCAGCAAAACCACCGCGAGCACCCTTCAGGCAGGGACAAGTGGTGGCGAACTGGTAATCCGGGTGGATGGCGCTGCGGACACACTCACGATGGATCCCGTTATCAAAGACAACACATCGTCCAGTGCCCTCACCAAGTCCGGCGCAGGCAACCTGATCCTCACTGGCGTGAACACCTACACCGGCGTAACGGCGATCGCTGCAGGCACTCTGACCATCGGAGGCACCGGCAAACTAGGCAACGGTACTTATACCAACATCATTTCGGGTTCTGGCTCGTTTGTCTACAGCAGTTCAGCCACCCAGACGCTCACTGGAGCGAGCACCTTCACCGGCGATGTGAACATCAACTCAGGAACGGTTAATGCTGATGGGCCAAGAGAAAACACCACAACGCCTATAGCCAGTGGTTTGGGTAACCTGACGGTCGTCCGCAACATCAACATCGCTACCAATGCGACGCTGTGGGTGATGTCGAGTGTAAATATCAATGATAGCCTGGGTAGCACTACTGCTCAGATACCCGTGATCATTAATGTCAATGGAGGTATCTTGAAGGTCGGGTACAGCCCTCAGAACTTCATGCAAACCTTCAACACTGTCAATTTAAACGGGGGCACGATGACCGTAAATTCTTCAGCCGCAACTGCGGTTGCGATCTTGAACGGCACGGTGACAGTGGGTGGCACTGCGGCCTCGACCATGAATCGTGGCAGTACCGGAGCCAATTTTTCACTCAGCAATGTTGGAACGCGTAACACGATATTCAATGTGGGCGACGTGGTGTCGGGAACCGATTTGACGGTCTCGGCCCCCTTGGCAAATGGAACGATTAACACCACAGCATGGCCCGCCTCTAGCCTCACCAAGACGGGTGCTGGCACGATGCTACTCACCACGAACAATACGTATACCGGATCGACGATCGTCAACGGTGGCACCTTGCAGGTCAACGGAAAGATCGATTCGAGCGATGCAACGGTGATGACTAACGCGGTGTTGTGCGGGACGGGCACACTGGGTAGCAATGTGACGGTCAATGCAGGCGGCATCCTTGCAGCGGGTACGACGAATGCGAATACGGCTGTTATCAGTACGGCGATCGCCGGGGCGCTGACGTTGCAGGACAACAGCCGCCTGCTGGTGGATGTGCTGTCGCTGAGCCAGAACGACCTCATCACGGTTGCCGGAAACGTGTCGCTGACCCCTACGCTTAAAGTGGAGGTCAGTGGCGGGGTGACGCGCTCCGGAACATGGACGATCTTGCAGAGCACGGGCGGCACGATTTCAGGCACCTTGCCAACAACAGTGATCGGCGCACCGAAGGGCGCAACATTGGCAAAGAGCAGTGACAGTAAACAGCTCTTGCTGGCCTTCCCGCCACAAGGGACGATGATACGGTTATTCTGAGGCTGGTTTAAATTAAGTGTTAGAAGTTAAACGTTAAACGCCGAAAAAAATTGTTGTTTTGTAAAAATAGGGGGGCAAATGAACCGAGTGAATAACCGAGCAGCGGCATTACTGCGCCTTTGTGCAATGCTTTCTTTGGTTCTCGGCACCGTATTAAGCGCAGCCGATAAACCGAATATCATTTTTGTCTTTATTGATGATATGGGTTACGCGGATATCGGTCCGTTCAGCGGCAAGCACCCGACTCCGCATCTGGACCGTATGGCTGCAGAGGGTTTGAAGCTGACCGATTTTTATGTCAGTTCCGTGGCCTGTACGCCGTCGCGCTCCGCCTTGATGACCGGCTGTTATGCCGAGCGTGTCGGCATGTGTGGGAACGTGGTCTTTCCTGCTGATAAACGCGGACTTAACCCGTCGGAGATCACGATTGCGGAGGTACTGAAGAAGAACGGCTACGCAACTGGGTGTTTTGGCAAATGGCACCTCGGGGACCAGCCGGACTTCATGCCCAACAGGCAGGGTTTCGATGAATATGAAGGCATCCCTTATTCCAACGATATGTGGAGCGAAACAGGCAAGCCCAAGGGAAAGAGGGACTATCCGCCCTTGCCCTACTTGAAGCAGGACCAGGTGATCGCCTACATTCCTGATCAAGCCAGCCAGGCGGTGTTGACGGATGCCATTTTGGACGCCGCAGCCGACTTCATCACCCGGCATGCAAAAGAACCCTTTTTTGCCTACGTGCCGCTGACGGCGGTGCATTACCCATGGTTTGCGACACCAGAGAGACTGGCCGCTGCCGGGGGCGAACCGTTCAAAGCCCAGATCACCGAGATCGACCAGTGCATGGGGCGGCTGATGGCGCTCCTGAAGTCCTTGGATATCGACAAGAAGACACTGATCTTTTTTACCAGCGACAATGGAGGCGGTGGAAAGACCTCCAGCGGTCCACTGCGAGGTGGCAAGTTCGGCCCCGAATATGAAGGCCACATGCGGGTGCCCGCTTTAGCCTGGTGGCCTGGTAATGTTCCCGCAGGGAAGGTGACTTCGCAAATCGGCACCACGGCTGATATCCTGCCGACGCTGGCTGCCTTGACAGGTGCGGAAGTTCCACGTGACCGCTTCATCGACGGCAAGAATATCAGCGATATCCTCCTCGGCAAGGAGGGCGCGAAGTCGCCACACGAGAATCTGTTTTACGGAGAAGGCGGCCTGCGCCAAGGCAAGTGGAAGCTCGTGTGTTATCACCAGAAGGCAGAGCGGTTTGTCGAACTCTATGACCTTGAGAAGGATGTGGGTGAGAAAACTAACTTAGCGTCTCAGGAACCGGAAAAGGTCAAGGCCATGCAGGCTTTGCTCGAGAAGCATGTGACTGACTTAAAAACGAATAATCGGCCAGCCGCCTTCGTGGATAAGCCAAGACCCATTCTCCTTGAGGCAACGGGAATCCCGACGCTGGCCAAATATCGGAAACAGTATAATAAGCCAAAAAGCCAACCATGACCTCTATAATCACACACCCACAGACAGCGCAACGCCTCGTCAGTACACTCTGCTGCCTGGGCATATCCTTTGCAACGCAGGCGGCGCTCCCGCCGCCCATCGAGTTGGCGATCACGGGCAAATACCTGCTTGTGCCCATGCAGAAAAATCCACCCAAGGAGTATCGTGGCAATAGCATCCGCGTGGAAGTCGATAGCATGGTTGTGTATCAGTTCGGTGTCCTGCTGGCATCAACAGAAGCAACCGCCGATGCGTGGGGTGCCATCGATGTCAGCGAATATATCGGTAAGAAGGCACAAATCAGTCTAGTTGCCGGGCCTCTCGACACGTGGACGGGAGCCTCTAAACTCATTGCAAGCTCGAATGAGATAAAATCACACGTCCCGATCTATACTGAAAAAGGACGGCCACAGTTCCACTTCAGCCAAAGGGTGGGATGGAATAATGATGTCAATGGCATGGTTTATTCCGACGGTCTGTATCATCTCTCCTGGCAGTGCAATCCGATGATCACTCCCTTTGCGAACATGTTTTGGGGTCACGCGGTCAGCAAGGACTTGATACACTGGAAAGAACTGCCCATTGCTTTACGAACCTGCGGCAAGGGGAGGGGTGGCAAGGCTTTGCCCAATACTCACCCGGCCATGGTGTTTGGACAGGCGTTTTCAGGCAGCGCCTGTGTGGATCACAACAACACCTTAGGCAAACAAGTGGGCACGACCAAGACCTTGATCGCCTGCGTCACGGATACGGCGGGCGGACTCGGCGGCGATAAAGGCAAGTGCGGAGAATCACTGGCTTATTCCACCGACAACGGGAAAACGTATACCCTCCTTCGAGATTATAACCCGATCATCTCTCACGAAGGCCGTGACCCAAAGATATTCTGGCATCCGGCTTCGCCTAAAGGCTACGCCGAGACAGGTGAGCAAAGCCAGCGCTGGTGCGTGGTTGTCTATGATGGCGGACACGAAGTGAAAGAACCCAAAGGCTGGATCGGTAAAATGGTATTTTATTCCAGCAAGGATCTTAAGACCTGGACTAAGGAAAGTGAAACGGAAGAGATTTATCACGAGTGCCCTGAGTTCGTGCAACTGCCGGTTGACCCGCCTTCGTCTAAGGTCTACGGCGCGGCAAGCGGCGCTAAAATTGAAAAGAAGTGGATGCTCTTTGATGCGACACCCAAATATCAACTCGGCACCTTTGATGGCAAGGCCTTCAAGCCGGACTTCGCAGGAACACGCCAGTGTATCGGCGGGGAGGTGAAAGCAGCTCAATGCTTCAGCGATGCTCCTGATGGACGGGCCATTGCCATGGTGTGGGCACGGACACCTCAAAAAGAGAAGGGAACGCCTTTCAACCAAGGCTTCACGCTTCCTCTGGAATTGAGTTTAAAAACCGCGGCTGACGGCATCCGGTGTTATGCGAATCCAGTGGAGGAATTAAAAGCGTTGCGGGGCGATGAACTTTTGTCTGTTAGCAAACAACATGTGACTGAAGGCGAAGTCGCATTGAAATTCAAAACTCCAGCGGAGCTGGTTGAGATTTGCTTGATACTCGATTATAGCAGTGGTAAAAAGCCCGAAATGATTGAACTCCAATTGAACGAATGTACCATCTCCTATCAAATCTCAAGAAAGGAGCTGTCGATTCCCAAAGGAAAGCTGATCTCGTATGACAAAGAGGACGGCAAGCTGGATCTGCGCATCTATGTGGACCGTCCGATTGTGGAGGTATTCGCCGAGCATGGGGCTGTCTATATGCTCCATAACAGAGTTGTTCAAGGTGCGTCTTTGGAGAGGGCCATCCTCCGTCTCAAAGGAGGCGATGCCACCCTTGAAAACATGAAGGTTTATCAATTGAAATCCATCTGGAAGTAGCGAGAGGGGAATAGGAGAGGCTCTTTTTAACATTCAAATGAAGACAAATTTCTGGGCGTATAGGCGTCCTCGTCTGTACAGCGAAGCTGGGGATCTATGGCTGGTCCGGCAGCCGCCGGACCAGTGAACAGGCGGGGACGCCTATTCGCCCAGCAAGGCTTCCCCTCCAACATTCCACTGAAGTTACCAACAAACTTATGAAAAAAACTATGAATGCACTCTCTGCTTTTTTAATGACCTGCTGCTTCGGCCTCGGCGCTGCGCGCGCGGCCGATGACCTAGTTGTCAACGACTTCAAATCTGAGAACTATGGAAACTGGAAAGTAGAGGGCCAAGCCTTCGGAGCGGGCCCTGCCACCGGCATCCTTCCTGGACAAAACCCGGGATCGGGATTCGAGGGCAAGCGAGTAGCGAACTCCTTCCACGGCGGTGACGTCGCGACTGGCAAGCTAACTTCGCCGGAGTTCAAGATACAGCGCAACTATATCAATTTTCTGATTGCTGGCGGAAATCAACCGTACGCAGCCTTCATGAGATTAATTATTGACGGGGAGGCCGTGCGCAACGCGGACGGTGGCAACTCACACAATCTAACGCCGAGATCATGGGACGTGTCAAAGTTTGCAGGGAAGACAGCAACCATTCAAATTGTCGACAAGGCTACCGGCGATTTCGGGCGTATTATGGTGGCGCAGATCGTGCAGTCCGATTCGAATACCGCTCCGATCAGGCTGCCGTTGAAAAAGGAAGGGGTCAAAGCTGAGAGGAAACTGCAATTGACGGGAGAACTGCTGATCCTGCCGGTGGGGGATCCGCAACAGGCCGACAAAAAAGTGGGAAAGGGCGAATGGGGTCGGCTGGAGGTCTATGTCGATGGCCAACTCGTCCACCGGGCGCACGCGATCCATCTCCACAATGTGGAAGACGCGAAATTCTGGGGCGTTCTCGATCTGAAGGACTATAAAGGTAAGGAGGCCACGTTGTGGTTGATCGGTGACTCCATGACGGCGGAGCAGGCTGCGATCGCGGTGTCCCGGATTGAAAGCAGCGATAAAATTCGTAACCTCTTACCGGTCTACAAGGAGCCAGGCCGTCCCCAATTTCACTTCAGCCAGATCCAGGGCTGGAACAACGACCCCAATGGCATGGTCTATTCCGACGGGCTCTATCATCTATCCTGGCAATGCAATCCGCTTGGGAGTTGGTTTGGTGGCTGGTATTGGGGTCATGCGGTCAGCCCTGATTTGATACACTGGACCAATTGTCCACCGATCCTGCGTCCCGGTGGCGACAAAGACATGGATCGGGATCAGAGCATGGCTGTGGGCCATTGTTTTTCCGGCGGGGCGGCGGTGGATGTCTATAACACCCTCGGCAAACAGGTGGGTAAACAGAAGACCATCATCGCCACCTTCTCAGATACCGGGCTGGGCGAGTGCCTTGCGTATTCGACCGACGGAGGCTTCCGCTACACCTATATGAAGGAGATCAACCCGATCACCGTGCAACCGAGGCCGGAAAGCCACAAAGGGCCGGGCGACATCTCCTGGGGACGCGATCCCAAGCTCGTCTGGTATGAACCGACGAAGAGCTGGGTCATGGTCGTATATCGCATGGGACTTTATCCCGACGCCGGCTCCGGGCACATGGCGTTCTACACCAGCAAGGATGCTAAAAATTGGGAGTTCCAGTCGGTTACTGAAAAACTGTTCCCCGAGATCTACGAAAATGGACCGGATAAAGGAGACATCCATAAAAAAGATTTCCATGAATGCCCTGATTTCTTCGAACTTCCGGTGGATGGCAACCCCAAGAATAAAAAATGGGTACTGCTGGATGGTTGTGCGAAATACCAGGTCGGCACGTTTGACGGCAAAAAGTTTACACCCGATTTGAAGGAATATCGCTGGTCGATCAGTCTGGGAGTTCCTTACGCTGGGCAATGCTTCTCTGACGCCCCTGATGGCCGTGCGATCATGATGATGTGGGCTCGCCTGGGTTTTGGTGATGCTCCTGTCGGATGCGGTTTCACGCTGCCGCTGGAACTGACCCTGCGCACGGCGGAGGATGGTGTCCGGCTCTATGTTAATCCGGTCAAGGAGCTGGAGAAGCTTCGCGAGGTCGAGCTCTTCTCCGCCCAGGACAAGAAGATCGGCGGTGCGGAAATGGTGTCGTTCGAAACCCAGGAAAAACAGCTCGAGGTGGTGGTCTCGGTAAAGACCGACGCCAAGACAGGTTCGATCCAATTAAAAACCGGCGAAACCCAGTTCACCTATTGGCTGGATAAACGAAAACTCGATGGTTCGACCATTATCGTGCATGACAAGGACGATGGCCGGATCGACTTCCATGTCTTTATTGACAGTGCCTCCTGGGAGATCTTTGCCGCACGTGGAGCGATTTATAATATGGGAGGCAGGAATTATAAAAACCCTGTTGGCAAAATCAGCGTCAACATGAACGGGGGCGTAGGCACCGTAGAGCGTATGACCATTTATAAACTGAAATCCATCTGGCCGAACAATGTGGACACATTGACTTACTCGAACACAAAATAAGGATAACCATGAGAAACCTTTCAACCCTGATCCTCGCTACCCTGTTGCTCGCACCGCTGGCCGTACTAGACGCTGCTGAGTGGAAACCCGTTCCGGGGCACATCATGACGCAGTGGGCCGAAAAAGTGGATCCGAACAACCCCCTGCCGGAGTATCCGCGTCCGCAACTGGAGCGCGCGAACTGGGTGAACCTTAACGGACTGTGGGATTACGCCGTCACAAAAAAAGATGCTCAGCAACCCACGACGTTTGAAGGCAAGATTCTGGTCCCCTTCTGCATCGAGTCCGCACTCTCCGGCGTGAAGCGGAAATTTATGCATGACGATCAACTCTGGTATTCACGCACCTTCTCTGCACCAGTTCTAACAAAAGGCGAACGCCTGATGTTGAACTTCGGAGCGGTTGATTATGAAGCAACGGTTAGGGTGAATGGAAAAGAGATTGGAAAGCACAAAGGCGGCTATGATGCTTTCTCGTTTGATATTACCGACGCGTTGAAAACCGGAGACAATACATTGGTGGTATCCGTGCTGGATGGAACTGGAGACGGTCCATTCGGAAAGCAGCGGGTTAGCTCCTTTGATAAACCGGATGGCATTTTCTACACAGCCACCTCAGGAATCTGGCAGACCGTATGGCTGGAGAAGGTACCTGAGAGCCCTGTAACCAGCCTGAAGATCACCCCCGACATTGACCAAGGAACATTGACGGTGATTGTGAATGGCAAAGAAGGAGCGGCTACTGTGTCTGTTCTCGATGGAGGCAAGGAAGTCGCCAGTCAAAAAGGCAAAGCGGGCGAGCCGATTGTCCTCAACATTCCGAATGCCAAGCTTTGGTCGCCGGAGTCCCCTTTCCTCTACGACTTAAAAATCACACTGGGGAGCGATTCGGTCAAGAGCTATGCCGGGATGCGCAAGATCTCCAAAGGTAAGGATGAGAAGGGCGTTCTGCGTCCGATGCTCAACAACAAGCCTGTCTTCCTGGCGGGTCCGCTGGATCAGGGCTATTGGCCGGATGGCATCTACACGGCGCCGACCGATGAGGCGCTCAAATATGATATCGAGATGACCAAGAAATTCGGCTTCAACATGACGCGCAAGCACATCAAGGTCGAGCCCGCCCGCTGGTTTTATTGGACGGACAAACTCGGCCTTCTCGTCTGGCAGGACATGCCCAGCGGCATTGCCGGCAAGGATGCACGGGGAGACAAGGACGGCGTGCCGAGATCAAAGGAACTTGCGGACCAGCATGAGCTTGAAATGCGGACGATGGTCGAACAGCATGTCAACTCACCTTCGATTATCTGGTGGGTTGTGTTCAACGAATCCTGGGGACAATACGACACCCCGCGCCTCACAAAAATGGTCAAGGACATGGATCCGACGCGTCTGGTCACAGGAGGCAGCGGCTGGTTCGATGCCGGGTGTGGTGATGCGATTGACAGGCATCATTACCAGTCCCCGGCAGGGGTGAAACCCGAGGGAGACAGGCTTGGCATCTGCGGTGAATTTGGCGGCCTGGGTTATGTCATTCCCGGCCACATCTGGGTTCCCGAGCAGACAGAATCTTCTGTCTACATCACGTGTGTCGATCAGAAGGATTATGAAAAGCAGTATCTGGCACTTTGGAAGGAGGCCTTTGACGCTGACCTTAAGAACGGTACCTCCGCCGCAGTCTATACCGAGATCACGGATATTGAGAAGGAGGTCAACGGTCTCATGACGTATGACCGCAAGGTGAATAAAGCCAACCCTGAACTGTTCGCCAAGGCGATTGGAAAACGTGAGTTCCCTCCTGAATCCATTATAAAGACGCTTGTGCCTACATCGGAAAAGGCACCGCAAGAATGGAGTTATACCGTTGAAAAGCCAAGCGATGATTGGTTCAAGCCCGGAGCCGATATTTCCAGTTGGAAGAAGGGGACAGGCATCATCGGATTCAAGGAAGGCAAATGGGGAATGGCCATGAGTACCGAGTGGCACACATCGGACATTTGGATGCTGAGAACATTCGAGATGCCTGCTGAGAAGGTGAAGCGCCCGGTCCTCCGCGCCACCTACGCCAGGAACGCAACGATTTATTTTAACGGCGTCAAGGCACTCGATTTGAAGCGAGGCTACATGATGAGTTTTGTGACTATCCCTCTTTCAACAGAAGCAGCCGCCCTGCTGAAGCCCGGAATAAACACTCTCGCGATTCATGCCGAGAAAAAGCCCGGCGAGAAACCCGACAATCAATTCATTGACGTCGGATTGGGAGATGAAACAATTACATGGTAGCCCGAGAACTCTATGACAACAAGAACACACTTCCTCTCTGCCCTGCTGCTCGCGCCGTTGTCACTGTTGTATGCTGCAGATGACATTCCCATCGCCGATTTCGAGGGTGCCGACTATGGTGTCTGGACGGTCAGCGGTAAAGCCTTCGGAACAGGACCGGCTCAAGGCGCTCTGCCCGGTCAGCAACCGGTTTCAGGTTATCAGGGCCGTGGCTTGGTGAACACCTTCCTGGGCGGCGATGACAGCCACGGCGAACTGCTCTCGCCCGAGTTTGCCATCGAGCGCGACTATATCAACTTTCTGATCGGTGCCGGCAAGCGTTCGGGCGAGGCATACATGGCCCTGATGGTCGATGGCAAGGTGGTGTGTGGTGCTACCGGTAGCGACAAGGAAGCGCTCGATCCGGCTAACTGGGATGTGAAGAACCTGCGGGGCAAGAAGGCTCGCATTCGTATCGTTGATCATGCCCAGGGAGGCTGGGGCCATATCAACGTGGACCAGATCGCGCAGAGCAACGAACCGCAAGGAAAATCTCAGACCGATGCCAAGGTCGGCCAGGAATGGGTGGTATCAACCGCGGAATTGTACAATGAAACCTTTCGCCCGCAATTTCATTTAACCGCGCAAAAAAACTGGCTCAATGATCCCAACGGTCTTGTTTTCTATAAGGGTGAGTATCACCTGTTCTTCCAGCACAATCCAACAGGCATCAACTGGGGCAACATGACTTGGGGTCACGCGGTCAGCCCGGATCTGATGCACTGGCAGCAACTGCTGAACGCCATCGAGCCGGATGCGATGGGCACCATCTTCTCCGGCTCGGCTGTGGTCGACTGGAACAACACGGCCGGTTTCCAGAAAGGTGATGAGAAGACGCTGGTGGCGATCTATACCGCTGATAGCAAGCACACCTGCCAATGCATCGCGTATTCCAACGACCGGGGGCGCACTTGGACCAAATATAGCGGCAACCCTGTCTTGCCGAGCATCACAAGCGGCAACCGGGATCCTAAGGTCATCTGGCATGCGTTGACGAAACGATGGATTATGGCTCTTTTCCTAGACAAGACCGACTATGCCCTTTTCGCGTCTCCCGATCTCAAGCAATGGACCCAACTACAAACCTTGGAAAACACAGGCGGCGCCGAATGCCCTGATTTCTTCCCCATGACAGTGAGCGGCAAACCCGGCGTCACCAAGTGGGTATTCACCAGCGCAAACGGATTCTACACGGTTGGTGATTTCGACGGCAAGACCTTCAAACCCGACGGCAAACCGCGCCCGATCAATATGGGAGGCAACTATTACGCCGTGCAATCCTACAGCGACATCCCCAAAGAGGACGGGCGCCGCATTCAGATCGCGTGGATGTCCGGCAGCGTGTTTCCGAGGATGCCGTTCAACCAGCAGATGTCCCTGCCCTGTGTCCTCACCCTCCACGCCGTGGACGACTGCATGCTCATGTGCCGCTATCCGGTTCGCGAGATCGAAGGCCTGCGGGCCAAGAGCCTTCTGAAATTGAAAGAGCAACCGCTGGCGGTTGGCAAAAACGCACTGGCCGCAGTGAAGGGTGATCTGTTCGACATCGATGCCGAGTTCGCCCTCGGCGATGCCAAAGAGATCGTCTTCACCCTCCGCGGACAGACGGTGCAGTATAAGGTGCCGGAGCGCCGCCTGCGCGTGATGAACAACGAGGCCGAGCTAGCCCCGGTCGGCGACCGCTTGAAGCTGCGTATCCTGGCCGATCGCACCGCGCTGGACGTCTTCGGCAATGACGGGCGGGTATCGTTCACCAGTTTCTTCGTGGCCGATCCAAATCTCAAGGATCTATCCCTCACCGCTGTCGGAGGAACGGCCAGAATCGCGAAGCTGGACGTGTATGAACTGAAATCGGCATGGCATTGAAAGTAAATATCACGGAGGCTGAACCAAGCGCCCGAGCTTAAACGTTCGGCTATAATACTATGAAAATGCAGCGTCTTTTATTGGTCATGGTTATGCTGATGATGTCATCAACCGTCTTCGCAACTGAGCAAGCGCCCAAGGGTGAGATCGCTCCGAGTGTCGTGTTTATTGGCAACAGCTTTATGTTTGGTTTCGGTTCGCCGGTACGATTCTACCGCGCCCAAACGGTCACTGATTTGAATGGTGAAGGTACGGGCGGAGTTCCCGCGTTATTCAAGATGTTCATCAGCCAAGCGGGACGCAATTTCAGGGTGAGCCTTGAAACAAAAGCTGGTGCGGGTTTTGATTATCACGTCCAGCACAAAGCCGCCGTCATCGGCCAAGCTTGGGACTACGTTGTGATGCAGGGCTACAGCACACTCGACAGCAACAAACCGGGCGACCCGACCTTGCTGGTGCGCTCGGCCAAGGAACTGGCTGAACTGCTGAGGAAAAAGAATCCCGACGTCGACATTCGGCTCATCGCCACATGGTCCCGTGCCGACCAAGTCTATCCGAAGTTTGGGCACTGGTACGGACAGCCCATCGAAAAAATGGCGCTGGATATCCGTGCCGCTTATGATCTCGCAGCGGCCGGCTCACCGGCGATCCGCGGCATCATACCCGTCGGCGAAGCGTGGAACCGAGCATTTAATACAGGAGTGGCGGATCCGAATCCCTATGATGGTATTTCTGCCGGTCAGATCAATCTGTGGACATACGATCACTACCACGCGAGCGCGTTTGGTTACTACCTGGAGGCGCTGATGATCTTCGGCGATCTGACTGGACTCGATCCACGATCACTCGGCAGAAACGAGCGCGCCGCATTGGAACTCGGATTCTCGCCTGAACAAACCTCCGCCTTGCAGAAGATCGCTTTTGATGAACTCAGCGCAGCGAAAGAACGGCAGCGCCGTTGAGCTTGGAAAAAGGAGATAGTATTGATGAGTAGGTTTTCAATATTGCGCGGGATTCTTGCATCCTGTGTCGTGATGGTGTCGGGAACTGTAAACGTTCAGGCGGCGGATGACATCCTTATTAGCGACTTCGAATCCGCGACCTACGGGAACTGGAAGACGGAGGGAACGCGTTTTGGAACTGGTCCGGTCGCTGGTGCTGCTACAGGCCAAGAGCCGATTTCAGGGTTTCAAGGTAAACGATTGCTGAACACCTTTGTCGTCGGAAATAAGGGGCAAGGCAAGCTCATATCACCGGAGTTCAAGATCGAGCGTAAGTATATCAAGTTCCTGATTGGCGGGTGCAGTTCAGATGCCATTGCCACCCTGAATCTGCTCGTCCATGGCAAGATCATGCGCATCGCCACAGGGCAGGGCAGCAATCAGCTTTTCGAGTTGGGGTGGGATGTGGAGGAGTTCATTGGGAAAAACGCTGTCATTCAAATCGTCAATTATCATGAGGGTAACATGGGTCATATCATGGTGGATCAGATCGTTCAGTCCGACACCAAGGCTCAATCCTCGGTACTGATATTGGAGAAGACGCTGACGGTGAATGGCACGCATCTCATTATTCCTATAGGCAATTATGGATTGATGAAGAACGAAATTAAGACGATTGTTTTCGATGGGGATAAACCTGTGCAGAGTCTGATGATTCCGCTGCCGAAGCGCAATGCCCCGTTCTGGCTTGCGGCCTATCCGTTGGAATCATTTGGACTGAAGGGGAAGCAGATCAGGATCTATGGCGGACAGCATCCAGATGATGTTTTAGCGGCGTTTGATAAAATCAAGATAGGATCTGAGTCGGATGTGCTATCAGATTCTGACTACACGCAACCGTACCGTAACCAGTTCCACGCCTCTACGCGCCGCGGCTGGGTCAACGACCCCAACGGTATGGTTTACAGCGACGGCAAATACCATCTCTACTATCAATTCAACCCCGTTTCCATACAATGGGGCAACATGCACTGGGGGCACTTGGAAAGCACGGATCTGGTGCACTGGGAGCAAAAACCCATAGCGATTTATAATAAGCGTGGGGATTCCGCCTACTCGGGTTCCGGCTTTGTTGATGCCAACGATACGGCTGGGCTCGGCAAGAACACTCAGTTCGCCATGTACACCAGCACCGGACGCGGCCAATGTCTTGCTTACAGTAAAGACAGTGGCTTGACCCTTAAAGATATTGAGACTGGAAATCCTGTCCTTAAAAATCCAGGCCGCGATCCCAAGGTCATTTGGTACGAGCCGGAACAGAAATGGGTGATGTCGGTTTATGAAGAATCCGACTGCGCTGAGGTGAAGGCGATACCGCCTGCCAGCGCCAAAGAACCAGCCCGGGCCAATATTGCTTTCTATGAATCAAAAGACCTTCGGAAGTGGACGCGGACCGGCGCCTTTACGGATCCACAGCGTTTCTTGCTGATGGAGTGCCCGGATATGTTTGAACTGCCGGTTGTTGGAAAACCCGGTGAGACCCGCTGGTTCATTTCTGGTGCGGCGAACTGCTATTGTATTGGCAAGTTCGATGGCAAAACGTTCCATAAGGAATCCGGGTTACACGGCAACTACACCGGCACCTTCTATGCCGGGCAGGTATTTGGTAATGCTCCAGGCGGTCGCCGTATTCAGATCGGATGGGTTCGAACAGCTGATTACTCGAAAAGATTTCCTGATATGATAGCAAATCAGGCGTTCTCGATCCCGAACGAGTTGACCCTGCGTGAGACGAGCGACGGTCTGCTTGTCTCCTACTTGCCGGCCAAAGAGTTTGAGCAGCTACGTGGCGAGGTTCTGGCCGAAGGCAAGGATCTGACACCTGCTCAGGCGAATGAACTGTTGCAGAAATGCAAAGGCCAGTTGAGTGAGACACTGATTGAATTTGCCCACGCTGGACAGAAGAAGCTTGTGATTAACGGCATCGATGCCAGTTTTAATGGAACCAAGGCACGCATTTTCACAGATCGCACGGTGAATGATGTCTATGGTGATGACGGGATCTCCTTCCAAATCCGCCTGCGCATGCCGAGTGAATTCGACTCGACGGCCACCAAACTTGAATCGGACGAAGGCATGGTCGTGAAGTCATTGAAGATTTATCGGATGAATTCGATTTGGAAGGACAATGCGAAAAAATGAATATGACGCAAAACACAAATCGACTCCTCGCCACTCTGTTGCTCGTTCCGCTGCTTATCGACCTCCCTGTTGCGATCCAGGCGGGCACTCGTGTTACGCTTGACTCACTGCTGAACGAAATGGTGGATGTCGAGTCCATTGCGCGGTGGCCTGAGCATGAGTTTACCGGCAAGCAGGCGAGCAGTTATGACCGCGCGAAAATCGCACCGGATAAACCCGGCTGGTTCGCCAATATAGACAACACTCAATACATCCGGACAGAGGAGACGGAGGGCCGCAAGGAAAACGTGATGATGGAGGCTGATGGCCCGGGCGCCATTGTGCGCTTCTGGCTCACAGCCGGCGGTCCGAAGGACGGCATCCTGCGCATCTATCTCGATGGCGACAAGGCGCCTGCGATAACCTTCTCGGAATTCAGTTTGCTCAAAGGAAATGTGCGCGTCAATGCGCCACTGGCCCAAGCCCACCCCGGGGAACGTGGCAATAATCTCTACTTGCCTATCCCGTATGCCAAGCACTGCAAGGTGACATGGGAGGAAGGAAAAAAGGGGGCTCGTTACTATCAGATCAATTACCGCACCTACGCTGCCGGGACAGAGGTGAAGACCTTTGCCTTACCGCAAGTCGAGGCATCGAGAGATTTAATTGACCAGGTGAATCGCACACTTGAATCGCCTATGCCCTCCTCGGATGGAAAAGTCTCTACCGTGAAAGAGATGCTGGCGGCCGGAGCCGAGGCCTCACTCGATTTGCCTACAGGCAATCAGGCTGTCCGAACCTTGGAGCTACTCCTGAAATCCGACGATACCCAGGAGACGGAGCGCACGCTTCGCAGCATCATCGTGAAACTCACGTTCGACGGCGACGTGACGGTCTGGTGTCCGGCCACGGACTTTTTCGGCTCGGGAGTCGGGATCAATGAACTGCGCAGTTGGTATCGCACAATCAGCACCGACGGCACGATGCGTTGTCGCTGGGTCATGCCCTACGAGAAAACGGCACGGGTAACCTTGCTCAACGTCGGCTCAAAGCCTGTCAATGCTGTGCTCCATGCGACTACGGCACCATGGACATGGGACAACCGCTCCATGCATTTCTACGCAGCCTGGCACCATGAGGCGGGCTTGAAAACACCGCCGCTCCGGGATTGGAACTTTATCACCATCACGGGCCGGGGCGTATATGCCGGCGACTCGCTGGCGCTCTTCAATCCAGTCGCCACCTGGTATGGCGAAGGCGATGAGAAGATCTGGGTCGATGGCGAATCGTTCCCTTCGCATCTGGGCACCGGCACCGAGGACTATTACGGTTACTCGTATGCGCCGAAGCCGGTCTTTCAAACCCCCTTCGTCAATCATGTGCGCATCGACCAGCCCATGACGCAGGGCTGGAACGTCATGAGTCGCAGCCGCCTACTGGATGGCATTCCCTTTCGCAAATCGCTGCAATTCGATATTGAACTGATCTCGTGGAAGCCTACCACGCTCCTCTACGGTGCCACCACGTATTGGTATGCTTTCCCCGGCGCCAGCCTGAATGTCGTGCCACAGCCTAAAGACGCGGCCGCCGCAGTCCCCACGTTGGCGCAGGTGCAGGCCGAAGCCCGTGTTGCAATGCACCGAAAGCCAGGGGCCATTGAATGTGAAACCTTGAAAATCCTGAATAAGTCCGGCGACTTTCGGACTTTCTCGCAGGACATGAGTCCGTGGGGTGCCGAACAGTGGAGCAATGGCCACCAGCTCACGTTTTTGGCACGGAAGGCGGGTGAGTTTGTGGAATTGGAAGTAACAGCGCCCTCTGCGAACGCACGGCAGATCGTCCTCCATGCCACGCAGGCGCCGGATTACGGCACGTTGAAGTTCACTATAAACGGCCAGCCTGTCGCGGAAACGTTGGATGGGTACGCTCCCACTGTGCAACCGGCAGCGCCATTGAAGCTGGGAACCTTTACGCCAGAAAACAACAAATTTATTTTGCGCGCTGAAGTAACAGGAACCAATCCCGCATCGAAAGGTGCGCGCTATTTCTTTGGGCTGGACTGTGTGCTTTTAAATGAGGCACCCTAATGTTATTATCTGCAGACAATTTCAAGGGAATGATTGGATACGGGAGGGTGAAATGATGAAATATGAAACCGCTGGCTTCCATTTAACTTCAACTGGAATGGTGGAATATGGGAATGTTAGGGGAAGCCTTGCTGGGCGAATAGGCGTCCCCGCCTGTTCACTTCTCCGGCAGCTGCCGGAGAAGTCGCCAGCCTTATACAACAGGCTTCCGCCTTCGCGAATACGACTACGGTGGACAAGTCGCTGTACAGGCGAGGACGCCTATACGCCCAGGCCTTTGATTATCCATACGAAAAAGCTCCTTCTTCGTTTATTCCCTGCATCCTGGGCTGCGAGCGTGCTTCTGGCGGCCACGACTGCGTTTGCCGCTCCGTCAAAACCCAATGTCATCATTGTGATGACCGATGACCAGGGCTATGGCGATATCGGGGCGCATGGACATCCATTTTTGAAAACGCCGCACATGGACAAGCTGCATGCGGAGAGCGTGCGGTTTACGGATTTCCATGTCGCACCGATGTGTTCGCCGACGCGGGGCCAATTGATGACCGGGGTGGACGCCATGAAGAACGGCTGCACTGCAGTCTGTCAGGGGCGCTCCATGGTACGAGAAGAGATTCCGATGCTGCCCAAGTATTTTGCCGATGCCGGCTATGCGACCGGCATCTTCGGCAAGTGGCATCTGGGCGACAGCTATCCTCACCGTCCGCAGGACCGTGGCTTTCAGGAAGTACTCTCTTTTCGCGCCTGGGGATTGCCTTCACTCGCATCCCATTGGAGCAACAACAATCCGAAGCCTGGCGGAGATTCCTATACAGACCCGACATTGGAACACAACGGTGTGGATACCCTCTATCTGGGCTATTGCGGCGACATCTGGTACACGGAAGCCATGAAGTACATGGCGGACTGCCAGCAGAAGAACAAGCCCTTCTTTGTCTATCTGCCCAACAATCTGGCGCATGCTCCTGACTTTGTGCCTGAGAAATATTCCAAACCTTATGCCGACATCGGGACGTGGAAAGGGCCCAAGGGAGAAGCGATCAAGGTACCGGCGAAATACTACGGGATGATTGCGAACATCGATGAGAATATGGGGCGCTTGGAGGAGTTCCTCGTGAAGAACAAGCTTAAGGAAAACACCATTGTTCTTTTTCTCAGCGACAATGGCACGCGGTCTTATGAGGCTGCTGCGATTCACAACGGCGCCATGCGCGGACATAAGACTGAACTGTGTGAGGGCGGTCATCGCGTCCATTGTTTCTTCCGCTGGCCGCAATCCACAATTAAACATGGCAGGGATGTTTCTGAACTGACCGAGGTTCAGGATATTGCGCCGACCTTGCTGGAACTCTGCGGAATCAATCCAGCAAACCGTTATTCTATGGACGGCGTGAGCTGGGGCGGCTTGCTGCGCAATGAAGTCTGGCCTCATGCGAAGCGAAAGCTTACGGTTCAATACAGACTTAAGTGCACACCCTGGGATAATGCGGTCGTCGGTTCTGAAAAATGGCGTCTACTCAAGGAAAGGAAAGACATGGGATTATTTAATGTGGCGACTGATCCAGCGCAGAAGAAGAGTGTGGCTGCACAGAATCCCGAGGTGGTCAACGCGCTGATCACTTACTACGACGCCTGGCACAAGGTTGCCTACACGGAGTTCCAGAAGATTCGATACATTCACCTGGGCAATCCTCTCGTGCCGCAGGTCATCCTGTATGCCAATGACTGGCAAGGGGATTACTGCGACAACCCAGGCCAGCTCTGGGATGCTAAAGCAAAGGGCGCGTGGGACATTGACGTGGAAACCGCAGGGCAGTACCGGGTGGAGCTCAGTCGCTGGCCCTTCGAATCCGGTAAGGCTCTTGCTGAAGGCGGACGAAAAGGCCGCTCAGATGGTCCGGGAGCTCGTCCGGTTGCCAAGGCGCAACTTCTCGTTGCTGATTTCACTCAGACGATCAACACAATACCAACCGATACGTGCGTCACTTTTACACTCTCGCTCAAGGTCGGCAAAACAAAGCTGACTGCGAACCTGCTGGATAAGGAAGGCCAGATCCTCTGCGGCGCGATGTATGTCAAGGCGACGCTGTTGAAATAGTGAAAAGAAAGCTAAATCAACCGAATGAATAAACGATTAAGCGTGCTGATTATGGTGCTGTCCTTGGGGTCTGGAGTTTTCGCAGCCGAGAACGTGACGCCAGTCAATCTGCGTTGTGAATATTTGGTGAATCCGCAGGGCATTGATATTGTTCAGCCGAGGCTGAGCTGGGTGATGGATGACGGAGGGCAGAAGACGGATGATCCACGACCGACGACCAACGACAGAGGATTGAAGCAGACCGCGTATCGGGTGATCGTGGCGAGTTCCTTGGAATTGCTCAAGCAGGACAAGGGAGATCTCTGGGATTCCGGGAAGGTCGTGTCCGATCAATCCAATCAACGTGTGTATAATGGAAATACGCTTGCTTCCCGCGTTTTCTGTTATTGGAAGGTGAAGACGTGGTTTGCCCTGAGCGGAGCCGAAGGGAGCCCGGTTCAAAAAGAATCCAAATGGAGTGAGCCGCAACAGTGGAGCATGGGTTTGCTTCAACCGTCCGACTGGACAGCCCAATGGATTTCGATGACGCCCAGTCAATCGGAGCCGAATCCCTCGACAGCGCAGGAGCTTGATTTGGACGGGGCTCAGTGGATTTGGTATGCTGCGGACGAACCGAAAAAGCCGATCGGAAAGCGCTATTTTAAGAAGGCATTGGTAATTTCAGAAAAACTTAAATCAGTTTCGATCACGATGACGGC
>SESA01000591.1_pt1 | contig 22632 bp, 12 predicted proteins | sample 3171451 | NCBI WGS metagenome assembly SESA01 (sample SAMN06051862, study PRJNA518727) | freshwater metagenome | biome: subpolar coniferous forest; feature: holomictic lake; material: water; isolation source: holomictic Lake 227, 8 m depth | place: Canada: near Kenora, Ontario | collected...
AAGTATGAATTCAGCATAAGGTTTGTATGGGATTGATGGTAGAATCTAAACAATATCTGTTCATACATGCTTGGTTATAACCAGGCAATTATTGCATACCTTAAAAAAATATTTCTTGCTGCATGGAAAGTACACTCAAATTTTTTAATCCTAAAAAAGCCTCATTTGGTCGCCATGAGACTTTTGCGCTCCGTTATTCTTGGCTTACCAAGGGGTTTCAGGCGTTCAATAAAAATCAGGCTATTTTTTCATCAGATGAATCTACCATTGAATTGGGTGTAGGTAAAAACATGGTTAACGCAATTAAATACTGGTTGCGGGCAACAACAATACTTAAAGATGTCTCAGATGGTTTGGTTACTACAACACTGGGTAACGCAATTTTTTCCGAGGGCGGATGGGATCCTTATCTTGAAGACGAAGCAACTATTTGGCTAATCCACTGGTTATTGGTTACTAACTCAGAATTAGCTACCGCGTGGTATTGGTTTTTTAATTGTTTTCATAAATCAGAATTCACTAACGAAGAAGCCTCAGAAGCCTTGGCTGATTTTGTCAGAATCAATTTATCAGGCAAACATTCAGAGAAAACCGTTAAACAAGAAATTGCAATGGTTTTAAGAATGTATTGCCCACCCAAGTTAACCGCAAAATCTCAGCTTGAAGAAGGTTTGGATGCGCCTTTAACATCATTAAATTTGGTTATGGCAGCTGAGGGTTCACATCTTTATCGCTCTTTTGCAAGTACACAACCTAATCTGCCGATAAGTTTGATTGGTTACGCAACTAACGAAGTGTTAAATCAACGACGTGTTGAAACCCTACCCATTAATGATCTAATGTACGGTCACAATCGTGGGATTGCTATCGGCGGCGTGTTTAGACTGACGGAGAATGCGTTGTTGGCAAAACTAGAAAATCTGGTGACAGCGTATCCGAAAGTTTTTCAAATCAACGAAACAGCAGGCCTTAATCAATTGTTTAGAACTGATAATAGTGTTTCATCGTTAGATTTCTTACGTGATCATTATCAAGCAACGGCATGAAGACTGACGAAATGGACAAGATAATTCAACTGGATACGCATTACACACGCTCTATTAATTTGGAAAGAGATGCGGATTCGAGTGACATCCTTAACGCCTATATTCCAACTTCACGAGCCATACAAACGCTAGACAAGATTGCAGAAACCTTCAATAAAAAATCTACACCAAGAGCTTGGTCACTGGTAGGACCTTATGGGTCGGGGAAATCATCCTTCGCTGTTTTTTTGTCGCATTTGTTGGAAGACCAAGAGCTTGAAACAAATGTAAATGCGGAAGCTATTTTGCAGCGTTATAATCCGTCGGTTGCCGATAAAATCACTGCGCATACGAAGGGTTCAAATGCATATTGCATCGTACTGTTAACAGGTAGCCCCGAATCTTTAAGCAAGCGTTTTATCGATGCACTCTATCAAGCGGCTCTTCGATATTGGAAAGGAAAAAAAACGCCTGCAATTGTTGAAGAGATTGGGAAAGCACGGCATGAGCCATTAACAACGTCCATAATCATAGCGTTGCTGAAAAAATTGCAACAGGCTGTCAGTAAAAAATCAGGTAAAGGCATACTCATCGTAATTGATGAATTAGGCAAATTTTTGGAGTACGAAGCCCGGCACCTAGGGGCAAACGATATCTTCTTACTGCAAGCGCTTGCCGAAGTTGCTTATGACGGTGGGGAAGCTAATATTCTTTTGTTGGTGTTGATGCATCAAGCTTTTGAGCAGTATTCAAAAGGCTTGGGAGCAAATCTGAAAAACGAATGGGTGAAAGTACAAGGTCGTTTTGAGAGCATTCCCTTTCTTGAGTCGGCAGAACAAACCTTACGTGTTATTGCCGCTGCGTTTCGTAACCAGCTGACAACAGAACAGCTCCAAGATATAAAACGTCAAACTACCTACATGGTTGATATTTTAAACCAGCAAAATGCATTGTTTCCTGGGCTTACTATTTTGCCCGCCATAGAGATTCTAAGCCAATGTTATCCTTTACATCCTATTGCAGCGTTAATCTTACCGACACTCTGTCAAAAAGTTGCTCAAAATGAAAGAACCTTATTCAGTTACTTGGGCAGCCAGGAATACTTTGGATTTAAACACGGCATACAACGATTAAAAGGCGTAGGTGATTGGGTTTTGCCTTGGGAGATTTTTGAATACTTCATCCAAAATCAAGCCTCATCAACCACAGATCATGTTACGCATCGACGCTGGGCAGAGGTCATTACCGCTTTAGAACGCTTAGGCGATGCAGACGATTTGGAAAGCCAAGTGGTAAAAACTATCGGCCTTTTTAATATCATAGGAAGTCAGGTGGGGTTCAAAGCGAGTAAGGAATTATTAACTTTGTGCTTTCCAAAGACCGTTGATGTTGATCACCTACTAACTAATCTACAAAACAAGTCCATCATCAACTACCGACAATTCAGTTCCGAATATCGGATATGGGAAGGTAGTGATTTTGACTTGGAAGTGGTTTTACAAGAAACCATTCAGCAATTAGGGCGTTTCAATTTAGCTGAAACGCTCACGCATCGAAGCAAGTTGCCACCTGTAGTCGCCAGGAAATATTCGATTCAGAACGCCACATTGCGAGTGTTTAGTCTTTTTTACATCGACACCGCAACCAAGCAGGATTTTTACAAAAACACAGATCAGCCCAGGATTCTCTTCTTCTTATCTGAGAGCCAAGACGACACAGCCAATTTTGAGAGCCTTGTTAAAGAACACAGTAATCTATTAAACATTTACGTTTTATGCGATAACGCTGCTCAATTAAAAGCCATTGTTACTGAGGCTATTGCTTTAGAAAGCATTCAATTCGAACGCGCAGAGATTAAATCTGATCCGGTTGCACAAAGGGAATTGAAAGATCGTTTGGTCACTATTAAGTACACCGAATTGGAATTGCTAAGTCAATATCTTGAGCAACCCCAAGCGAATCAATGGTTTTGGCAAGGTGGGCGTTTGGAGTTACCTACGCGGCGCACCTTACAACATCAATTATCCAAAGTGTTAGAAACCGTTTATGACCAAGCACCCTGGGTTAAAAATGAACTAATAAACCGCAACAAGGTTTCGGGGCAAGCCAATGGCGCTAAAAATAAACTTATAGCGGCATTATTATCTAAAAGCCATTTAGAAGATCTTGGTTTTGATAGTACGAAATATCCTGCTGAGAAAACCATTTACCGCGCCGTGTTTAAAGAACCCGGCATACATATCAAAAAGAACGATGTCTGGCAGCTGGTTAATCCGTCTGATGATAATAAATATCACTTTTCAAGGGTCTGGGATTGTATCAGAAAGTTATTGGCGAATAATTCTTCGCCAACGTTGCTGACTGACATCTATGCGCTTATGGAAAAGCCGCCTTATGGTGTCCAAAACGGCGTGTCGTCATTAATTTTTATAGCCTATTATTTGGCCAATCAACGGTCACTGGCACTTTACGAAAGTGGCGTCTTTTGCCCATTGGTTACCCAAGAGCTTTTTGAGATTTTAGCTAAACGGCCTGACCTATTTTCAGTTGAAGCTTTTGACTTTACCGGCATAAGAGCTGATTTGTTCAATAGCTATCTGGAAAAACTGATCGGTAAAGTACCTGAAGAAAGTACATTGCTCGATATCGTCAAGCCCTTGGCGAAGTTTATTGGCCAGTTACCTCAATACACGCTTGCAACAAAATCCCTGGATGCGCAAACCATTGCGGTACGTGATGCTTTTCAGAGTACGCAAAGCCCCATGACACTCTTATTTGAAACGTTGCCGTTGGCTTGTGGTTATCCATCGTATATTGGTACTGACTTGGATAACAACAATCCAAACGATTTTTTAAATGAATTGGTCAGGCATTTAAACATTTTGAACAAAGCCTATCAAGATCTACTAAACAATTTTAAAATCCAACTCGCTACCGCCCTTAAAGAACCAGTCGAATTAAAGCTTGCTGAACTTAGGTTTATTATAGCCAGAAAATATAAAGGCTTAGAAAAATACACCGTTGATTTACAAGGTCTTAAAGCCTTTATCTTAAGGCTGCAAAACAACAAAGAAACTGACGAAGCCTGGCTGGAATCAGTGGCAGCTTTCCTGGGGAAAATGCCTCCTGATAAATGGCTGCAAAATAATAGCTTGGAGGCAGAATACCGTCTTGTCGAATTTTGTGACCGTCTGGAGCAATTAGCGGTGGTACGTGCCCATGAAGTGAATTTAGATGCGGACACTCAGGTGACTGTGTTTCGTGTGGTCAATAAAGATGGGGAAAATGATCAAATAGCATATATAAATCAAAAGCTTAGAGAGTTGGCGAGAACGTTTGTTAAAGGCCAACAAGATTTTAAGCAGGCCGACAAACAATTAAAACTGGCAATTATTGCCCAGCTCCTTAGTGAAGTTGACTAGCTCAGGTGTATATTTGCTTTTTAAAGAAAAGCAATAAGGCATTTGTTAAGTATTACCGGTAGATCTTTTTATAAAAGAATAAGATTTTAATTATTTGAAAGATAACGTAATTATCCACACAAGGACATTTGAAACAGCTATGAGCAATAACAAACCAATCAGACATTTACTCGGTATTTCTGGAGGTAAAGATAGTGCGGCCTTAGCTATTTATATGCGCGATAAAGTACCTGAAATGGAATACTTTTTTGCAGATACAGGTGCCGAGCTACCAGAGACATTAGAATTTGTCGATTTGATGGAAGATTATTTAGGTAAAGAAATTATTCGGTTGAACGCGGGTAAAGGTTTTGACCATTATCTTAAATTGAATGGTAATTTTTTACCTACTGCACGCTCCCGGTGGTGCACTATTAATTTAAAACTAAAACCATTCGAGCAATTTGTCGGCGATGATAATGTTTTAAGTTATGTGGCAATTCGTGCCGATGAACCTTATCGGACAGGTTATATTTCAACAAAACCTAATATAAATGCTTGCTACCCTTTTAAAGAAGACGGTTTAGATATTAATGATGTAAAAAATATTTTGGATGAGTCCGGTCTTGGAATGCCCAAGTACTATGAATGGCGTAGTCGTTCAGGATGTTATTTTTGTTTTTATCAACGCAAAATAGAATGGATTGGTTTATCTGAACGCCATCCCGATTATTTTGAAAAAGCTAAAGAATTTGAGCTTTACCATAAAAATTTAGGACGTAATCATACTTGGTCACAAGATGAATCATTGGATGAAATGATTGCTCGTAAAGATGAAATAAAAGCGCAGTTTGCTTTGAGTCAAGATAAGCCAAAAAAAACTAATAACTTAATGGATGCTTTATCAGATGATGATTCTGATGATGAAAATGATGATGGGTGTTTGGTTTGTTTTAAATAAATACTATGAATACTTTTTCATTGTTTATGTCTATTTGTGTAAGAAAAGTACAAGGAAATTACACTTTATATAAACCTATCTTATTACTTTATGCCTTATCAAAATGTTATTCTGGTGAGCAAAGGCTAATTGAATTTTCAAAAATAGAAATCGCATTAAATGATATTTTTAATAAATGTTTTGAAAGTTTAAATCATAGAAGTTTTCATTATGCTTTTGGGCGATTAGAAAATGATGGGATTTGGGAAATAGAAAATAGCAGTGAATTGGAGCGTTCAAATTCTGGTGATTTAATGAAGTCAGAATTATTGAAAAAAAATATATATGGCGGATTTACTCGTGATATACATAAAGAATTATATGACGATAAAAAATTATTAGTTAGTATTGCTAATAGCTTATTAAATAGATATTTCCCTTTCAAAGATCATAAAACGTTGTTATCAGTTTTAGGTTTACCTGAAGAAACAAGTAAAACCACAAGAATTATGGTTTGTGATGTGAATTTTGAAGGTGAATTTAATAATGAAATTTTCGGAATTGATAGTACTAGGAAAGATATTATGGAGACAAAACAAAATGGGTACATAGCCTATTTGAACTCATTACACAATCTTACTGCGAGTGGTGCAAACGCACTGGCCGAATCACAGGCATTGAATTGTTATTTTACAGAAATTTATGAGCCGTTTCCGCTTATAGCCGCATTACATAAAATGCTTTTGGATTCTCAAGAGCGGGTTATTTTATTAACCGGTCATGCTGGTGATGGAAAATCTACGATAGCGTTGGATGTGCTTAAACGTTTACGTAATCTCCCCTACAACGAACACTTAGTAAAAGCACTAGATGAACGGGAAGAGGTGCTTGAACTCAATCCACCAGTATATATTGTTAAGGATATGAGTGAGCTTACGGCAAAACAGCGTCTTGATTCCTTAGTACAAGGATTTAATCAACCAGGAAGTTGGTTGATTGTTAGTAATACGGGTCCCTTAATTAATAGCTTGGCAGATTATAGCGATGAATTTGGCGGGCCAAGTAATATTGAAAGTGATGTTTTAGAATTGCTTGACCAGCCTTATGTAGAGGGCGAGTTGAGTTCGCATATATTAACCGGATTTACTAAGGATCTGGTTATACTCAATATTACACGACTAAATAATGTAGAGATTGGTGCCCGAGTATTAACTAGAATGGTTAACCATTCTGCTTGGGCACAATGTAATGGTTGCGAAATCGAAGCTCGATGTCCGTTGCGGCTTAACCGAACGGCTTTACAAGAAATAAGTACTACCGTTGAAGAAAGAGTACGCTGGGTTTATCAATACCTAACTGCTTACGAACAACGCTTGACTTTACGGCAAATGATCGCGCATTTGGCATTGAGTCTCACTGGTGGAATGAGCTGTGATGAAGCTAAGGCTCTTGTTAAATCGGCTAGCGATGTCGCTACACAGGAGCTTAATGGATTAGATCGGATTCTTTTTAGTGAGTGTTTTTTTGGTTACCGAGGTGGGAAACCATGGCCTGCCTCTGAAAATTTGCGGGCTATCGCCTTGATAAAACGGTCTGTTTTTGGTGGCCCGATAGCCGTGGATTTTGAGCGTCAATTATTGATGACTGGCGGATTAAACGGGTTAACTGTACCCGAAGTGCTGGTTGCGGTGCAACAACGCTGGCGTAAACATGCGACTGAAGCTGCCGGTGTGCGCTGGCGGTTTGCTTTACGACGTATGCTTTATCTGTTTGGGCAACAATCTTCTGTTGTATCAAATTACAACGATAGATTTTTAAGCGTTTTTTTGCAATCTCCTATGCTTAAAGATTTTGACCGTTGGCAGAATGCAAAGTGTCTGACGCTGGATAGTCAAGGACAACGTGCACTAACCCAAAGATGTCTGCAAGTGCTACTTGAAGTTTATTCAGGTTTTAGTTCAGGGCAGTTACAAAGTCTTGATGGTCTTTATTTAACGCTACGCAGACCTAATGGGGCGGCTATTCAGCCCACGCAATTAGTTGTGGCAAAGCTGGATAATAGGGATTTCTCTTTGCGATATGACAGCTCTCGACGGTTACCTATGCTCAGTTATCGCCAGGGCATGGTGGAGCTAAGATTAACTTTACCGCTACTCGATTATATACATGATCGCTCTATAGGTAGTTTGGGTAATGGATTGGCTCCCATTCATTTGGCGCAACTGGAATGGTTTCGGGCGGAATTATTGAAAATATCCAGAAATAGTTCTTTAGGAGAAATTAGTTTATTGCGTTCAGGTATTGATGGTGAGGTGAAGTTATATCGGTATGTTGTGGATGAACAGAAACAGCGACTGGAGCGAGACGCATGATAGAAGAATCAAATAGAACTTTGGTGACAGATATTAAACGTTTTCCTGTAAATGGGGATAGTGGCGATTCAGATCAAACTAACCCAGCAATTCGTTTATACGGTAGACGCTTTTATAAGGATCAAACCCCTGTAGAATATTTAGCTGAATTTTTATTGATATTTGCATCGCCAAAACAAGAAAATGGTGATGGTTGTTATCAGTTTAGGCTGAGCACCGAAAATGGTGAAACCCCTTATTATTGGCCAGAAGATAGAATTGCTCTTAAGCTTTTTTCATTTTTTTCTTCCTCTAAATTGGAAACTAGGCATCCTGCTCATCGATTAGCTTACTTGGATGCATTAGAAACCGTTAAAGAACGAATCGGTGGCACCAAGGATCAACAGGAAGAAACTCTACGTTTGATTCAAAGCCTATTCGGCGGTTTTGTTGGCGTTGCCAAAAATCGTACTTGGGTAACTTATAGCTTTCTTCCCGCGACCACTGCTCTGTTGTCCCGCGAAGTTAATTGGAAACATGCCGAGGCCCTTAATGGAAATAGAGGAAAAGTTGAAGACTGGGAATCGTCAAAGAAATATTTCGCCGATAATCTAAGGAATTTTATGGGTAGAGGAGGTGAGTTACTGTTTTTACAGATAGCTAATCTTTTTGAACAATTAAATTCGGTAGAAATAACCTCGTTGTTAGAATTAGAAGAATACCAATATCTAAACAATCGAATAGGTGACTTGAAAAACCAAGTTGAGAACGGTCTGCATAAAATGCTGGAAGAGTCGCTTGGTTCACTGGGCGTTCTCGCCAATCTTATTGAAAACACCTTAGACAAGTACAAAATTAATCAGAAACTAAAATCATCAAGATTTGGTTGGGTGCCAGTAGCAAGCCGTACTGAGGCATTTTTATTTACTAATGAGATAAGAAATATTTGCTTATCAAATATCGGAACTCTTGAGAAACTGGAATTATTACAAATTCTCTGCTCAATGCAAGTGTTACGTAGTCTTTGTTTTCAAGCACGTAGAATTGATGAATCAGAAAAATATACACCAGGCTTTATTGGAAATTATGCTTGGGTAGTAACCGATCTTAATGCAACAATTGAATCACCAATTCGACAAATGGCACAGGGTTCATTTAATCGTATTGATGAAATGCTTTATCGGGTCTTAAGGTCACCTGATTTATTTAAAGATGGCTTAAAAGCAACCAAAAATGATTTGAAGAATGGTGATGATAATGTATTTAGACATTTTAGAAAATTATCTAAAGAAATTGGTTTGGTTGTACCACGTAAAGGCACCGGTCAACGTTTTACTCTCCATCAAGGCTTGTTACGTTTTTTAGTTGCTGCCTTAGTCACTCCGGGTGAACGGATTCGCTTGACTCATTTTTATCAGCGGGTTTTTGCCCATTACGGGATTGCTTTAGGCGGCGAACAACTTGCTGTAGCACTTAATTGGTGCGGCAACGAGGCCGATGGTGATAGTTACGCCGTTTCTTCAAGTACCGCTTGGGTCGAAGAAGCTTTACAGCAGGGCGGATTTTTGGTTGAACTGTCCGATGCAGTATCAATGGTTAAAAATCCCGGATAATTATTCTATAAGGAATTAGCATGAACCTTTTTACCGAGACGTTAGCGGAATATTTAAAAAAAGAATGGGCGAGGGTAATGGCCGCGTCTGATGGTGTTAAGGAAGCACGTTTTATTGTCGAAAGTCTTGATCCTTATAGTACCTTTAAGCTCTTTAGTTCTTTAGAAGCCTATCGTCTCGAAAGTCTTGAACATGGTCATTTAGAGTGCCATTTTAGAGTAGCAAAAAACTTATGGACGGCATGGTGTCAGCGTGAGAGCGAAGTAACACTAAAAAAAGCCATGGCTGAGTGCGGTGGGATTTCAGAAAATGGCGAACTGAAGTGGATAGATTTAGATGATCGGTTAACGTGGTATCGTAACCTTACTTTGCCTGAAAACAAGGACGGTTTAGTTGTTGTGCTATTAGGCTTTAATCATGCATCTGATCAAGGGGGGTTGGCAAATTTTCATTTAGTTGATGAAAATAGGTTATGGAATGAATTAGGACAAGGATTTAATCCATGGATTGACACCATCAATCAACGTCTTAGTCTGGATGCTACAGAGCTTCAAATTGAAAGGTTTGATGGTCTGTTGCATCAGCTCTTTAAAGTACGTCCACGTCGGTTAGTCAGGCTTGCTGAATTTTTTGAACGTGAGGTCTTTAGTCATAAGGATAATTTCGATTCAATGGACGAAGTTATTGAGTGTTGTTACAAAACGTTACCGTTTTGGGATATTCCACCATTATTAAACGTAAAAAATACTAAAAAACACGCTAATTTAATTAAAGAAGCTGAAGTCTTTATTTCACATCAGCGTTTTACAAGCACTACTGAACAAGATAAAGCTTGGAAAAAAATAGAAAAGAAACTGGCTGATAGTGATGCTGAATTTGAAATTCCTGAAACTTTAAGTGCGCAGACACTGTACCCGGATATAAAGGCTTTTAGCGATACGTTATATGAATTTATTTTTAAAGCGAATGCTGAAGCTAAAGCAAGGTTGATGCAGACAGATTTAGTGCCAATTCTGGCTATTTTAAAACTTCCTACTGATGCCAAGAAACCTTCCCGCGATAAAATACAACGGCTTTCAGGGTTTAGTCTTGAAGTGATGTTACAAGCAATATGGAATACGTTGCTGGAATTTGAGGCGCAGAACGGAAGAGGCGCTTTGGCGGATAGTATAAAAAAAATTGAAGTCGTGGTTGACAGATTTAGTCACGATCTTGATGCCGATTTGGATGAGGGAATAGATGTAAAAAGTTTGGCTGGCGAGTTATTGACTGGTTGTTTGGGCGGTTTAGCTGAATTGTTTAATCAAATTGATTTACGTATGTCGAGTGATAGCGATCAGACGTTTCACTGGCGTGAGCAATGGAGCCATCTGGATCCTGTTCCTATCTCGTTAAATATGGAGCTAGTGACTTATGGTACGAGTCGGGCAAGACCCAATGTATGTTTTCGGGTTGTCATCGTTGCTGATGAAGAGATTAAATCGTTTAAGTCTCGAGTTTTTCAATGGTCATTCGGTCCAACCCATCCTGAAAGGGTACGTTTTTTTTGTGCGCGGACTGTTCTGGAACAATGGGAACCTTTTGTCAGTAATGGCGTAAGAATGCTCCCCGCTTTTCAAATGCCCGCAGTAGTTATGACGGCGCTTTATTTTGCCTCTGATGAAGACGAGGCGAATCGTCTTGTGAGCCAAGCATTGAGTCAGATGCAAATAATAAATCTGGCGGCTGACATTAACGCAAATAATGTCGATCAATTGATTTGGGATGATTTACGGGATCTTAGTACAGTTTATCGGAACTGGCTTCAATGCTTTATGGGTCAAGGTTACTATTATGCTATGAGTGAGTTTTTTTTAGCGTTGCAAGCTACTTACGAGAAACTCGCTAAAAGCGTTTTGAATAAAAATATTACCGGTAGCGAAGAGTTATTGCGCAGATTTTATAAGGCATTTTTGCTGGTTGATGAGCGCATGAATCCTAACGATGATTATTTACGCTCAGCAGTGGCTTGGGGAATCAGTCCACCTGTTTTGGAGTTGACTCATGGTCGAGCTCGTTTTTTATGTGATAGTTTTCCGGAGGTTGTGGGGGAACATTTAGTTACCCGCAATGGCAAATCTATATTCAACAGGTTGCTGAATTTAGTGGAAATTCATCGTCCTTTGGCGGCTTTAGTGGTTGATGATAATAAAAATTTGTCGGCCAAGATAAAATCCTTTGGTTTGTTGCATTACCTGGGTACGCCGCCTTCAACTGAAAAAAGTCTTGCTGTGCAAACCTTACTGCGCGATGAAGAGGGAGATGACGAAGACGATATATCCGATGATGTCAGGTGGACTGAAGAAAGTGAAGTTGTTGTAAGAGTTTTAAGGGACTATCTTTCGCTTTATCCTTTTGCTGAGGATGGCTTACGCATTCTGGCCGTTCATGTTGAAGAGTTGGTGACAATTCTGTCGGGCGTGGATCGATTTTTACGAGATTATTTGAAATGTAGTCCCAGTGATTGGCCTCCATTTTATTGTGAGTTAATGGTTTATTCCACTTCATCTTCACCTCTTGCGGTTGAAAGTCGCTTGACCGCATGGCGTGATAAAGTTACCGAGGCTTATCGGGAGCAAGGCCGCCCAATAATTTTGTCGGTAGCTCATCATTATGCGCCATCACAGAAAAAAATGGTGGCTCTGCTTAATAAAGAAGCACGTCTTTATGATATTGCTTTTCTATTTCGATTTTTAGCAGGGGAACTGACCGGGGAGGCCGAATCGGCATTGCCTTTTGAGTATGATTTCAATGACAGTAATATTAGCCAATTTCCAATTTGTGAGTATCCGCGACCTATTCAGGAAGGCACTAAGTTTCGTCGGCAAAGTCTTTTAAGTAATCGTAGGTTACGCATTCAAACCTATCATGCCGATATGTCTGCTCGTCTGCGTCATCCTCAAAATCCTGAAGATGAACATCTTATTTTTGGTCATATAAATTATGAGCCATGGCAAGAAGTTGTTGAGACTATGCATGGTAAGGCGCAATGGGTGGCTTGTATTGATCCATTTGTGGATAAACATTTATTGGCAAGTAGCGATACCAATGGCCAACGCAAAATTGTCGGTTTTACTTCTGGGTTAGGTGCTTATGGTGAGTTGAATTTATCAATCTCCACCGAGCAAGACACGCTAACTCAGCTGACTGATATGGTTAAAAACCATTTAGCAGGCTTACTGCCGTTTCAACAAGGTGATGATTTTGAAATGATGGCGGTCAATGTAGTGAAAGAGGCTGAGGAAATAATTGGTCTTTCTTCATTGCGTGCAGTGGTTGGTCAAGGGGAAAAGATACGTGAGGTAATTGGCTTTGCTGCGGTAGCGCGTTTATTGGGTATGCCTACGGGAGTCGAGATGGTGCAGCTCTTACCTATTGATTCTTTATTGCATTGGTTTGTAGGTAGTGATGTGGTTCATCGCCCTGATCTTCTGCAATTGTCTTTAGTGATGCGTGAAAATGATATACCGTTAATTCATGCTGTGTTGATAGAGTGTAAATTCGCTCAGCAAAACTCTACTCATCTAATTAAGGCTAGGGATCAAATTCAAGATGGATTAAGCCATTTGACTCAGCTATTTGCACCCAATCGTAGTGATATTCGTAGAGTGAGTTTTGATCGTCGATATTGGTGGGCACAATTACAACGATCAATTACTTCCCGATCAATAATTTCCAAGTCAGAGCAACACAGAAAGAAGTTAGGGGTAGCACTGGAGCAATTGGCGGAAGGGTATTATGAAATTAATTGGCAAGCAGCTATTTTTACTTTCTGGACAGATAATCCCAGTTCAGATGTAACATTAGAAAAAATTACATTGCCCCCTAACGTTGTCTTACCACCACTAGAGATTCCCGATAATTTTACGATTTGTCATGTTGCAATGGGTTATCAGGGCGTAGTGTCACTTTTTACAGGTAAATCCGATATTATTAAAAAAGTGGAATTACCTGGGAAGCCGATTTCAGTAAGACCGAAATTTAAGCTATCCAGTGAGTCAACTACAGCGCCAACAAAATTGAATGAAGAAGCCACTGAAGAATCCCAAGAAACAATAGGAAAAGTTAATCCTCCGGTTTCACAACAGATTGAATCGGAGACGTTGATAGTATTGCCGGTTACAGAGATAGTTGAAGTGCCGGTCATTGATGATCACGTTATAGATTTACCTAAGCCGGAAGTTAAGGTAGCTATTGAAGTTATTTCACCATCGAAATCAACATTTAGTTCGATACCTGAGAAGCTTTTGATTGGTAACAAAAGTAATGGTGAACCTGTTTATTGGCATTATGGTCATCCGCAATTGCCTAATCGACACATGTTGTTATTCGGCGCGTCTGGATCTGGAAAAACTTACGGCATTCAATGTTTATTGGCAGAAATGGCTAAGGAAGGTATGCGATCGTTAATTATTGATTACACCGATGGATTTCTTCCACTACAAGTAGAACAACGCTTTCGTGATGTAGCAAAGCCACAAAATCATTTTGTCATAACTGATAAGTTGCCATTAAATCCATTTAGGCGACAACTGCAAATTATAGATCCTTCAATACCGGCAATTGAAGAAAATCCTTATCAAGTGGCTTCAAGAATAACCAGTATTTTTACTTCTGTGTTTAATACGATGGGGGATCAGCAATCTTCAGCGTTAGTTCGTACTTTGGAGGCTGGAATCGAAGAAGATCCAAATTTTTCTTTGAATGGCGTGCTGATTCGTCTACGCGAAGATAGTCAGTATGGTGAATCGTTGGCCAATAAATTAGAACCGTTTATCAAATCTCAACCTTTCCGGGAAGGAGCCGATTCTGCATGGGAGCAAATGTTAACTTCATCTAATCAATGGGTTCATGTGTTACAGCTTAAGGGAGTCGCAAGGGAAATTCAGAAGTTAGTTACCGAATTTGCATTATGGGATTTGTATGATTACGCCTGTAATACAGGTAGTAAGAACAGACCCATTCCGGTGGTATTGGATGAAATTCAGAATTTGGATCATCGTAGCGATTCTCCTATCGATAAAATGCTGAGAGAGGGTCGTAAGTTCGGATTGTCGATGATGCTGGCAACTCAAACAACCAGTCAGTTTGATCAGGAACAGCGTGACCGCTTATTTCAGGCGGGGCATAAACTCTTTTTTAAACCAGCGAATACAGAAATTAATCGTTTTGCTGATTTACTTAGTGTAGCAACGCCAGGCGTTTCCAAAGCTGAGTGGGGTGAGCGTTTAGCAAAACTACAAAAAGGGCAGTGTTGGTCACTCGGCCCCGTACTTACTTCAAGTGGCGCTTTACAGGATAAGCCTATTTTAGTTTCGGTGACATCGCTTGAAGAGCGAGATTTTGGAAGCTAAGGCATGAACAATACAGTTATAACGATTCACTCTTTACCACTTAACTTCCCTCAGACCTTTTTACCTGAAAGGCGCTTATTATCTCAATTACTTCCTTTTGCTAAACGAAGAGGGCAAGGTGACAAAGTTTCTATTGGTGCTGAAACGGGAATTCCAACAGGTAAAAGTACGGGTAAAGTCGACCCCATGATTCACTATGCCAATGGCATGGGGTTAATCACGGTTAGCAAAGAATCCGGTAATTGGCAGCTTGGATTAACACCATTAGGTCAAGTTATCTTACAGGAAGACCCTTTTTTGAGCGAGACCCAAACCTTATGGTTACTTCACTTGATGTTGTGCAGACGTTATACGTTGTCATCACCGGCAACCGGCATAGCTGATGCCTGGTTTGCACTCTTTGCAGAAGGTGGTTTTCGCCTCGGCGGATGTTTTAAACAAGCGAGTTTGTTGGATTTCTTGGTTGATCGGCATGGGGAAAAAAGCTATCTGAAATCACTTTCTGGCGTGGTGGTGCGCAGCTATCTTGAAAATAGCTGCTTCGGGCATATTGGCGTTTTACAGCAAACAGAAGATGAGTCATTAGTTCGCCAAAGTGCTCCCTTTGAAAAAGTGTTTTTCCCCGTTTATGCCGGCTATTTATATTTGGTATGGGACGAGCTGTTTTGTTCTGATAATCAAATTTCTTTGGATTGTTTCTCTCAACAGAGTCGGTGTTTTTTAATTATGGGGTGGGACGAGTCCATGATTGCCAGATGGCTTGATTGGATGACGGATAACGGCATTATTCAGGTAGATCGATATACCGGAACCCCTATACTTCTCCGTTTGAAGAGTACAGAACAAATTTTATCAGCTATTTACAGTGAACTTATTTAATACGGTTATAAGGAATTAGTTTTATGAAAGTTGGAGAGTTGGTTAGTTTTCATACCGAGCATTTTTTTGAAGGTGCAGTACAGTTACGTTGGGTGGATGAGCGTCCAGCTCAAGCGGAAAAAGCTGCTGAAGCATTTGTTTTTCATGGACCACGTTACCATGGTGCCGGCGATGCTGAAAGTGACGGGATAGGCGGTGGTCATACACTTAAGGACAGCGCTAGCTTCGTTCGTGATCTCCTGGGTTCGATACATGCTGGATTGCGTGGTGAAGAAGTAAACCCATATTGGCTTGTTGTCGCTGGCTATGGTTCAGGTAAGTCTCATTTAGCGTTAACTAGCGCCACTCTTCTTGGTGATCCACAAGGCGTAATAGCGAATAAAATAGTTGCGAATATCACGCAAGCTGACGCTGATATTGGCCAGACTATTCAGGCTGATTTGGCGAAGTTAGTAAAACCAGTATTAACTTTAACATTAGATGGTATGGCGGGATTTCATCTCGGCAATGCTTTAATCCATGCTGTAATGACTCAGTTACACCGCTATGGTGTCGATGCTGGTGCAATTAGGGCTTTGTCGCCAAGATTCGAATCTGCCGAGCAATTTGTCGAACGGAATTTTGTTTTTCGAGTTGAAAGCTTTGCATTACGCCTTCCTAGACTGAATGCTGAAGATATTTGTGCTCGCTTACGTGATAATGATGAAACTATTTACAACGAAGTTGACGCTTTATATTTAGAAGCAAACGGTACTCCAATACCTGTAGTAGGACAGGAATCAGCACAAGAATTGATTAATACCTTGTGTGATGTTTATTGTGCTGAAGATGGTGCTTTTTCAAGCGTTGTTATTTTGTTTGATGAGTTTGGGCGTTATTTGGAATATGCTGCCGAGAAGCCGCTTCTTGCCGGTGATGCTGCTCTACAGCAAATATTTCAGGGCGTTCAAGATAACAGTTCAAAAGTACTATTTATTGGTTTTATCCAATATGAATTGAAGGCTTATTTAACGCGTTTTGGTAGTGCTGATCTTCGTCAATTACAACGCTATATTACACGTTTTGATTCAGCTCAGAAGTGGTACTTATCAACAAATCTGGAAACGCTTTTTGCACACATGATTGGTAAAGAGCAAGCTGCATTAAATCAGGTTTGGCAAGACGGAGGTATGGAACGACTATGTCATGATAGTTGGCAAAGGATGAATAGTGCATTGCCTAGTTTCAATACATTTCCGGTTTGGAGTGATGCTGAGCGTTTTACCCGTGTCATTGCACAAGGTTGTTGGCCTCTACATCCCTTAGCTACCTGGTTTTTAACTCGACAACGCGATGTCGTTCAATCTCGTTCAGCCCTGACGTTCATTAAGGAGATGATCGAACGAATTTCTTCCGAGAGTGCTTTAAAAAACGGACAACTGCGTCAGGTTAGCGCTGCTGAATTGATATTAAGCAGCATGTTGCCTGAAATGATTGCAGCGGAACGTGAATCTGGCAGTTCTGTTGCTGAAACGTTGCAATTATTATTAGAAAAATTTTCGACACATCTAAGTCATGAGCAGCGCCAAGTGTTAGCAGGGGTTGCTATCTTGGAGAAGATGAGAGTTGGCAAGCAAAGCCAAGATAATATGAATTATTTGTTGTGTGAAGCCACAGCATTAACATCAGGATCTTTATCCAGTGCATTGCAGGCATTAAGCCAAGATCTTGGTGCTATTGAGTGGAATCGCGATCTTGGTCAGTATGAACTGATTGCCGATGCTTCAACCCGTGGTCAATTTCAACAGTGGTTACGAAAACAGCAAGGTAAACTTACAGCGGATGCCATCCGTAATCTGTTTGTACGGAGAGGTGCAACTGATACTGAGTTAAGCAATATTGCAACAGATTTTGCTTTACGTAATGACATTTCAACACAGGAATGGTACTTCGAGGCACAGTTTGCCCACAGCCATATCCTTGAGAAGATCATTCAGCGAGTTTTTCAAGAATGGGAGCAAGCTACAACACCTACGGACGCAAAAGGTAAAGTGATCTATGTTTATATCCATCCGGATGAAGATATAAATCAAATAGAGGCAACAATTAATACGGTGTTTTCCTCTGAATTAATGCGCATTGGGTGTAAATTAGCGCCAATTTGGGTTGTAGGCGTGTCTGACCAGGATGGGGTATTAGCCGATCATATTGGTCGTCTGCATTTGTTTGATGATCAGATGAGTCCAGAAGATCGTGAGCGTTTTCGCCGGTTTGTACCGGAAGAAATAGAACGTAGTCGGCAGACCCTTAAAGAAGGTTCACAAGAAGCCATTAAAAGGCGCTTATTTTGGGTTGCCGGTTTTCAAGATATTTCTGAAGGACGATTAAAACAAGTTGGAGATGCAATTTTTAGTAAGGTTTATCCTAATGTATTACCTTTTCCATTTGATGGTTTTGCAACCTCAGCGGGTGGTGGTGCAGGCGATTGCGCTCAACTGACAAGAAGCTTGATTGCCCGCCAAGTTGATGGTAATTGGGTGCAAGCTCAACCTAAGCGATTGCAAAATCGAGTGAGTTCTTTACTAGCACGTAGTTGGAAAACACTTTCTTCTAATGGTAAGTTGACGGAACCGGTTGAGCAAAATGTAAAAGCCGTTTTTGAATGGCTACAGAAAAATCATCAAGACGATCCAAAGCTTACGCTTTATAAGTCTCTCAAAGCCCTCATTGCTCCCCCTTATGGGATGAATGCAGCATCAGCTGGATTAATGTTGGGATTATTGCTGGGCGGTATAAGTCCTCCTCGGCGCATAGAGCGTAAGGGAGAAATGATCGCTTCAAGTGATTGGGTAAATGAAGCATTTCCAGCTCAAAAAGGTCGTCATTTTCTTGAAAAGTCCATACTTGAACAAAGCACCCTTAGATTTTTATCTGAAGATTCTGAAGGAAGGTGGCGTAGCTTATTGAATCGATGGGAGTTGGAGAAAAACTATCAAGCTATATGTGACATAGCTAAGGAAGCTGCGCAAACCAAGAAAATTGATCCGTTACCTGAAACATTAGAGGGTACTTACCTCTATTTGCGAGATCATGCGGAGCAAATATCATTACAGCTTAAAGACTCAAAAGATGATCTTGATCAGTTGGAACGCAACATTGAAAGAGCGGAACGTCAGAATGCGGTTGGTGAGCTTCTGAAAGCAGCAAACCAGTTGATCAAAAAAAAGCGGATGATGGAAAATGAGGGCTGTTGGCCTGAGCAATTGATTCATGATGGTGATATTTTATTATCTATGATTCATCAAATGCTATCAGAAGTTCTACATGATTGGATGCCTCGTCAAAGTTGCAATTCTATGGCTAAAGTCAGTCAGTTTCGTTACCAAATGGAACAAAATGTCGAAAGTCTTAAGTTGCTTGGATTTAAATCAGAAGCTCATATTTTGGAAGTACAGGTACAACATAGCATCGCTCAGGTTGAAGCAAAACAAAAATTTTCGTTAACGCTTGACGAAAGTGAAGACTATCCGAGGCAGTCCGGCCCAACAGAATCAACGCCTGTACGTGATTTACGTGATTCGATTACCAAAGGTGATGATCTTATTAAAGGGGTTCAAGGCGCTCATTCAGTCCTGAAAGCTGACGAAATAAGTGCTCGAATCAAAGCTATAGAGACTCGTCAAAATCGGTTACGCGAAATGCTGAAACACCAAAGTAATATTCTTGGCGATTTATTTGGTTTGACTCTTGAAAACGAAGGAGTCTTACGCGATACATTAGTAAAAGCCGGTCGTCTAAGAAAAATATTTGTTGGAACCGCAGATGAGAGTGAGGTTGCCGATATTGTTACATTGCTAGAACGAATTCTCACGGATGTAGCTGTATGGGAAAGTAATAATATCAGCCCTGAACGTTTGGAAGAGTTGTTAAAACAACAGTCCCAACGTCAACTCAGCGAGTTAAATGAATTCTTAGAGGCTAAAGAAATTGAGTCAGCCTGGGATGTCGGAGCAATCTATGATGCCTTAGCTAAGGAACGAATTGATGCTGCTCTTAAATGTTCTACAGATTGGTTAGCACCAAGAACTCAACTTACCGAACAGATTAATTCGTTGGATTTAAGTCGCTGCATTGCTCTTGAAAAAGAGCTTATGGCTGCACCTGAATATTTATCTGATGATGGTCGAGATAAGGTTAATATTTATTTACTTTCTATTAGAGCGCGACATGCTGAATTAACTGAAAAACTAAGACATTCAAAAATTAATGATTGGCAAAAACAGTTTTTTTCATTGGAAAATATACAAAAATTATCAAAATATGAAGCGGAACAATTTTTAAAATTACTGAATAATCCGCCAGCAGAATTAACGGTTGTAGAACAAGAGGCACTGCAACCAATTGAGACTCAAGTTACTTTGTATCTCGACCAAATAAGTATGGATGAGATTATTAGTCGAATTGAGCGATTGCCAGTTGAGACTCAACGTCAGCTAATTAAAATACTCACCGAGAGATTGGTGGCATAAGATAATAAGGTATTGATATGGAGCCCACTAAAACTGATTTAAATCAACTTTCTAATAGGATTTCTATTATTAAAGAGAAAATAGAAATTTTTCGCAATTTAGAGTTGTGGCGAAGTCAGGTATTGTCAAAAAATGATTGTGAAGTCGATATTATCAATTTCCCTGTCGATTTTCGTATGCTGTTGGAAGCAATTGGATCTGGTACTTTGGCATCTCATCCGCCCAGTTATACGGGATACCATGTGATGAATATTGATATGCCTTATAAATTTGATGGTCATAATGACGATTGTTATTGGTTTGAACATGGAGATGATTTTCTTTTTGGGGATATACCCGAGGGAAAAAAGCCTCTAATGAAAAATATTTATCTTGTTGGTCATGATGTTGATGTTGATGTTGATGTTGATGTTGATGTTGATTTTTATTTTTATGGTTATGATTCGACTCAAATACCTTATCAGTTTGTTCACCGAGATCAATGTCCTAACCATAATGACGTAATATCTCTGCTTGAAAGTAAAATTAGTGAGTTGGAGTTCTGTTGGAATTTGGATAATGTTAGTTTAGGTCGTGATGAGTATGCTATCAATTGGTATAAAAAAACTGCTGCATATGGGTTTGCTTCTGCACAGTATTTACTTGGTCTTTGTTACAAAGATGGTAAAGGAGTAGCTCAGGACTATTTAGAAGCCATTAATTGGTTTAAGCTTGCAGCTGCTCAAGAAAATAGAGATGCACAATTCGAGTTGGGTGTAATTCATACAACTGGAGATGGTATTTCACGTGATGACATTGAAGCGGTTAAATGGTTTAGATTAGCTTCAGAAGCTAATTAAAATAGTCACCTAAAGATTAGTAGCATGAAACAATTACGTCTTGAAACGGGAGCCAATTATACAGACTTAAATCAACTTTCTAATAGAATATCTATCCTTAAAGAGAAAATAGACGTGTATCGTGCTGAAGGGTTATGGCTGTTGAAATAGCTCCGGCAGATATCTGCGAAGAAGATATTGCTTGTTTACCAGACGATTTTCGTATCCTATTGAAATCGATTGGGACAGGTACACTGGCTTCTCACCCTCCGAATATGATGGGATATCATGTGTTCAATGTTTCAATACCATATAAACCAGATGACCAAAATGGAGATTATTTGGATTGGTTAGAGTGCCCAGAGGAGGTTGACGAATGGCATCTATATATTTTTAAGAATGTGTGTTTACTCCTTAGATGTAGATTGTGGATGGGAGTAGGTGGAGTCGAAGGTGAAATGGGATTATGGATTCCTCCGAGTGATCATGACGAACTTTATGCATGGGAAGCTTCGAGATTAGTGGGCGAACATGATTGGTGGAAATTTTTAAATTTTTCATCTTCACCAAAAGGTGGGATATATGAAAATCAAGAAATCACTATTTTTTTTGCTCAAAATACTTTTTTTGATCAGGATTTGCGCGTATTACGTCGAATTTCAATTTCAGAGTCAGATGACGTTTATTATAGAATAGAAGATGATTTTGAAAGCTTAAATCAAGGTGTTCAAGTTGTAATTGAAGTATTTAAAAAACATTTGAATGCAAAAGTTATTGATAGTATTGATTAAAATATAAGTGCAGTCGTATGCTTTGTTGATGTTATTTTTACATCTTGTTACCAGGAACCGAGAGGGTCTCACAAGTTCTCGCCATTTCTCTCAGTACATTAAAGTGTCTCTGACACCGGCAAACCCTATACGATTTCTTAATAAGATTGGAATGATGCGTTAGGCGTGCTGTAAGGATGTTGACCTCTTCCGTAGTAAGTTCATTTTCGCTGAGTTCGAATATCGAATCAGATTCAACAGAATGAGATGCGGTATCATATTCAAAATATTGTGAGACAATCTCCTCATTGTTATTGTATATTTTGATTATAAATCCTTTATTGTACTGATCATTGTCATCCTAATTATCCCCAAAGTTTTCAGAGATACATTCATCTATTGCGTCCGTTGAACGCTTCATTTCTGTAATATTTCTGCGTTCATTTAGAAAGCAGGTTATTGCCTCATTGATTGTATTAAATTCTCCGATGGTTTCGGAGCATACAAACCAGTCTTCAAAATGATCTATAACTTCTAGCTTATACGGCTGTATGCTCATAAATCGACTCCATAATAATATCTTTACTGCAAAGGATTGCAAGTTTATACAATAAATACACTCACATGTCCAAAAGGGCTAGATGTTATAGTTTTAGGCTACCAAAAAAGCTAAAAATGTATATTCCGTTTTTTTGGCACCTGCCTCCCAGTATCAGTTATCACCAAATCGATATATTCACCTTTTTGTTCCGGGCCATAACTGACATGGATGGGCCGGTCTTCTCCGTAAAAATACAGTCGGTCAAACGGGGTGTTTTCTGCCACCCAGTCAGCGACTTCACGCATGTTTTCATCGTCAACGATAAAATCAATGGCGGCGCCCAAACGAGGGCAGATCAGGTTCTTTTTGGAATTGAGTTCGTGTGCGGCATGT
>SESA01000592.1_pt1 | contig 22630 bp, 26 predicted proteins | sample 3171451 | NCBI WGS metagenome assembly SESA01 (sample SAMN06051862, study PRJNA518727) | freshwater metagenome | biome: subpolar coniferous forest; feature: holomictic lake; material: water; isolation source: holomictic Lake 227, 8 m depth | place: Canada: near Kenora, Ontario | collected...
GGGTTTCATTAAATAGGACAAGGAAAAACTTTTCAGCCCGAAGCAATCCGGCCGTAAAACGGGAAAAAAATTTAAAACAGGGTTATAAAAGGAAATTAATTGTTCGGTGCGCCATTATCAATCCAGCAAACAATAATATTTTTCTGTGCATCCGATAATGAACCTCCCTGAGGCATACTTCCACTGACAATCCTGCTTCGGATCGAGGCTTTCGATCCGGAAATCTGAGAATAACCTGAAAAATTAGAATGACAACCCGAGCATGAACTTTGAATAAGCGGCCTGACATCACTGCTAAACGATTTTGCAGCACCGGTGCAATCGGGGGTATAACTTGGGCTGGTGTTCGTTTTACTGCATGACCAGATAAATACTGAGATAACCAACATACCAAATATTCTCATTTTCATTGTTGAAAGTAATTTTTAGCGATAAGTTGCTGCTTGAAACGGACTAATCATAAAAAAAGTACTGGGCATTAATTAAAAAGAGTACTGGTATTAATTCCCAATCCTGATGAGACAGAAAAAAATGGCGAAAAATCATGTGCCTGAAAATAAAAAACCCTGTAAATCAATGCCTTACAGGGTTTTTTGCGGACCGGACGGGGCTTCGACGATTTTCTGCATCGCTTGTCTATGTTGGATTTCCCAGAGTTTTATTTTTCATGGTATTAAATATGTGATATTTTGAGTGTTTACAAACACTTGGAGTTAATTATTTATGGTATCAGATTTTCATTATTTTGATTGTTCGGATCAAAATGGGAAATGATCTTTCCCTGCAATTCAATGATCTTCTTTAAATCCTTCACTTTGTCCATCAATTCAAGTATCTGCTTTTCAGATTCAGGGTCTTTGATGTAAACTACCTCTGCTGAAGGTACAGGTATCGGGTCGCCGTTCTCAAAGGTCGCTATCTCATTCAGATTTACTTTTAGGAAATTCGCTATCAAACGGGTATTAGACTCACTGGTGTGACCAGACTTGATGAGCTTACTGACCGTTGCCGTATTAATCTTGCAATATTTTGAAAGCTCCTTCTGGGTGGACCCGATTTGTGTTAACAGGGTCTTGATCTTGTTACCATCGACTTTCATTTTGCTTAATTTATTTCGCAAATGTAAACTATTTGATGTCATAAGTCAAGTAATTTGTACTATTTAGTACTATTTATTTTTAGTAGAATTTTTAATAAACATATGATCAGACAGATATAGTTAATATTTTAAAAATTTAATAATTAGTAATAAAGTTTATATATAATAAATACATTTGCCAAAAAATAAACTACGGTAATTTATGAGTAACGAAGAATTAATCTTAAAAGAACTCAGGAGCATTCGCCTGGCACTGGAAACAACTGCTCCTAAAAGATGGCAGAAGATTCCCGAGGCATCTAAAACGCTTGGCATACCGCAATCACGAATCAGGGTTCTGGCAGATGCAGGAACTATTCCGGTATCGGTATTGGCTGTAACGAAAAGCAGAAAGCATTACCTGGTTGATGTTGTAAAGACACGGCAACTGATTGAAGAAGGTGGTTTGATGCCAAAAGTCAAAGGGTTTTGACCTTTACCATGTGTTAATTATCTTGAAATCTGTGTTTTAAGCAATCATTAATCATCAGTAAATGAAATCATTTTCAAATATGAGCCATGGTGATCTGATCATTATCAGAGATGCCTTGAAGGAAACTATTAAAAGACAGACAGAAGTAAAGCTTTTTACAAATGAAACTTCTGGCCATTATTTTCGTGAACACCTTGATTATATTGAAAAGATGGCAAAACAGCTTCATACTGTTGGTAATAAATTTACCAGGATAGGTGAACTTCTTGTGGCAATTGATGACGCTCTCCATCAGGATGATTCTGAGTAAAGATTCCCTTACTCTAAAATGAACTTTATCCTAAAATACCGGAGACATCAAAATGATAGTGAATTCTGAAGAAATCAAAAATGCAATACAGATAACCGATATACTGGGTGACTTCCTCACCCTTAAGAAGAAAGGGATCAACTATACCGGCTGCTGCCCTTTCCATAACGAAAAAACTCCCAGTTTTATAGTCAACCCTGCCAGGGGAACTTTCAAATGCTTCGGCTGCGGCAAATCCGGCGATGCCATTGAGTTCCTTCGGGAACATGAAGCGATGAGCTTTACAGAAGCGCTGACTTATATCGCTAATCGCTATAAAATTCCGATCAGGCTGAATGGTTCTGATCCTGAGTATTCAGAGGCAGAAAAACGACGTGACGGAATTTTTGCTGTTCTGAAATGGGCAAAAGATCATTTCAAATCGAATATAGGGAGTACTCCCAACCAAATGCCCCCAATTGCCCCTCTTGTAAATCAGGCAGTTGAATATTTACAGCAACGTGGCCTTGAAAAAGCGATCGACATTTTTGAAATCGGTTATGCAGAAAGTGGTAATGACCTTATCCGCGCAGCTCATCAGGCAGGATACACAGACGAAATTCTGCTCAGCGCCGGATTGATCAGGAAAAATGAACAAGGCAAATACTACGATGCTTTCACCCGGCGCATCATGTTCCCGTTTTTTGACCGTTCCGGAAGGGTGATCGGTTTTACCGGTCGGCTGATCAATGCGGAGAAGGATAAACCCAAGTACCTGAACAGCCCGGAAACTGAAGTCTTCAAAAAGAGCAGGTTCCTTTATGGCCTTTATCAGTCCAAAAAGGAGATCATGAAGGAGAACGAATGCCTGCTGGTGGAAGGTCAAACTGATCTGATAAGCTGGCACCTGGCCGGTATCAGGAACGTGGTGGCCGGTTCCGGGACCGCCCTGAGCGAAGACCAAGTTAAAATGATCCTATCCCTCACCAATTGCCTGACCTTCGTCTATGACGGCGATCCCGCGGGAATACAAGCCAGCGTATCAAATATCAAAATCCCCCTGCAATTGGGCCTTGATGTTTATCTGGTGGTAATGCCTGAAGGGGAGGACCCCGATTCGTATGTGACAAAGCATGGCGCTGATCAGCTTAGAGCGTACATCGAAGATAATCGCAAGGATATTGTCTCGTTCCGGACAGATATGGTAAAGGATGCCATCGAGCATGACCCGCTTCAGAAAGCCCGACTGGTGAAGGAACTGGTTTCCCAAATATCACTGATCAGTGATGAAGAGACCCGGGGGTACCTGATCGCTGATATTTCAAAAAAACTTGATGTCAGTCCGGAAGATCTGAAAAGGAACGTAAAGAAGCAATTGCCAAAAGTTGAAATTCAGGAGCAGGGCTTTTATGGACTGGATGCTTCGACAGATATGATTGCCGAAAGCGGCTTCGCCATATTACTTTCTGATCCGGCAATGGTGGTATCCTATCATGCTGAAGGGAAAGAAAACGCTATCAGTCTTCCTGCCGGCACATTGAAGAAAGATGACCTTTTCCGATTATCGAAACTGACCAGGAATATCAAGATCGACGGACTAAGCGGGGTGATCGATGAACATGATGCCGAATTACCGATGGCTGAAGCCGGCAGACTTCTTACAGAGCAGGGATTACGTGTCGAAGTGCGGGAAGATGGCAGTGTGGATGAGTCTGGCGATAATCCTCAGGAGCCGGTCTATATCGATTTTCTGGATTATTATGTTCGGGGACTGACCTATAAATTGATCCGCCAACCGGAAACAAAGCGTTCAAAGAAGTTTGTTGAAATGGTGGCCGAATTCCTTTCAAAGCTCGACAATACGATCATCCACATCAAGACAAATGAAATTGCCAAGAAATTCGGTCTTACCCAGGGAGCATTTTCAAAGGTGCTGCGCCCCTATGTTGAAAAGCGCAAGAACCTCGCCGTTCAGCAGCATGAACATGTAGTCATCGATGATCAGCAATTTGTTTTTGATATCGCCCACCTGCCGGAATATGTTGACCAGGGCTTTTTTCAGCGGTATGGTTTCTTCGCGGCTCAGAATACGGCGGGTAATAAAATCTTTTACGTATTCCGCACGCTCGATAATACCCTGGTCAAGGTCGGAAACTTCTTCATGGAACCGCTGTTCCAGGTTCAGGATCCCGACCCGGTAAAGAATAAACGGTTCATCAAGCTGTATCACAGTGAACTCAACAAGGAGGAATATGTTGAATTCAAGAGCAATGACATGATTGAAATTGGTCCGTTCAAACGGTTCCTCTGGGGGCTTGGCGCCTATATATTCACCAATGGCAAACAGTTCCATCACGAAAAAATCCTTGAAAGCATTGCCTTGCAGTTTCCCAAATGCCATGAACTTTCCATATTCGGGATGCAGCCGGAAGGCTTTTTTGCCTTCAGCAACGGGATCATTGCCGACGATACCTTCACCCCGGTTGATGAACTCGGCCTGGTGAAATTCAAGACGGAAACCTACTATTTGCCAGCCTTTTCAAAAATATACAAGGATCAACGGGTTGACAATGACAAATACGAATATGACCGGTTCCTGGTCTATAAACCTGAACAGCGCACCTCATGGAAGCAGTGGTCGGAATTGATCTATAAGGTCTATACCTATAATAACAATGGTATGTGGGCGCTGCTGTTCACCCTGCTAAGCGTCAACCGATCGATCATTTTCCCGATCGAACGGTTTTTTACTTCGCTGTTTTTCATTGGTCCGACGGAATCAGGAAAATCGAAGATTGCTGAAAGCATCCGGGCCCCGTTCATGTACGGCGCGCCTCTTTTCAACCTGAACTCCGGCACCGATGCTGCATTTTTTACAAGCCTTGAACGCTTCAGAGATATCCCGGTGATCTATGAAGAATATAACGACTACCAGATTTCCGACGTCAAGTTCCAGGGATTGAAAGCAGCGGTTTATGATAATGAAGGCAAGCAGAAGCGAAAAGATGCAACCAGCAAGGATATTGACGTTTCGAAAATCTACGCATCTCCGTTGCTGCTGGGCCAGGATGGTCCGGAGCGCGACGATGGCGCCCTGGGAAACCGGGTTGTTCAGAAACACGTTCCTAAAAAGGATAACTGGACAGATGAAGAGGTAAACTTGTACACTGACCTGAAGGGTCGGGAGCGGGATGGGCTGTCGAACATCGCCATGGAGATTATCAAACGGCGGCCATTGGTGCAGAAGTACTTTGCCGCCTACATGCGTGAATTCCAGAAAAAGGTAAAGGAAGATATCCGCAAGGAAGGCGGCACGTATCAAACCCGGATGATCAATACCGTGAGCCTGTTTATTGCCATGGCGAAATTCTGGGAGGATCATGCTCCAGAACTTCCGCTGCCTTTCTCCTTCGACGTTTTTTATGAAGATGCAAAACGGCAGATCATCCGCCAGAGCGAAGACCTGAGTACCAGTAACAAGTTATCGGTATTTTTCGATACGATCTCCATGCTCTACGCTCATGGGCAGGTAATTTCCGGAAGAGAATTTGATATTTCCACAGAAAAGCGGGTGACCCTGCGAATATCCCGCACAGAAACTGAAGAAAAGCATTGGGATGGCCAGGAAAAGAAAATTCTGTACCTGATCGTCAACGATGTCATTCAGATTTATCAGAAAATGCACAGCGCTGAAAGTTTGAAACTCAACGCCCTTCGTATGTATCTGAAAGATCATCCTGCATACATAGGCGCCGTTAAAGGTCATCGGTTTATTTACCAGGTTGAATCATGGGAGACAGATCCGGTCACTGGCAACAATAGAAAGGTAATCCAGAAAGCCGAGCGTGTTACGAGCTGTATTGCCCTGGACTATAAAATGGTTGAAGCCATGGGGATCGACCTTGAAAGGTTCAAAACCCCTGAGCAGACTTCTATGGATTTGAAAGAGCAGGAAGATTTGCCGGAACCAACACCGGAACAACAGGAGTTCCCATTTTAAAATTCAGGCATGAAAACATTCCGGCAAAGTCGGTGCCAACGTGCCAACGTGCCAACAATCAACAAAATGAATTAATATAATCTTATAAATCAAATTATTATGCTTTCGGTTTGTTGTTGGCACAGAAATATTCCGTTGACACCTGTTGGCACATCCTTCATCCTTTTTCCCTTGGCCGTTGGCACGCTAAACCGGTGCCACAGTCCGCGAATTTGTGCCAACCGGATTCAGCTTGTCATGTTATCAATGTATTAGCTTATTAAATACGGCCTTTGTTGGCACGTTGTCACGTTGACACACTAAATGACCACTGATGGAAAACAAAGAAAAAATTAAAATTGATCGCTTCGGCTGGGAATATTATGAAGAATTGCCGGAGGGGTTCCGGCTGGCAACCATGGACGATTTTCACGTGAAAGGGAAAAAGAAAACCGGAATGCAATACCTGATCAAGCGATCAAACCAGGATCATTACGAGGTACACCATATTATGGAGTACACCCGGAGTCAAAGCCTCAAATCCTTTCTGGATCATGAAATGGTTTTTGTCAAATCATTGTGACCTTTATTTCATAACAACTGCGCGATATTTTTGATTCATGAAAAAAAATGAGAATCCCACAATCACCGTTAAACTGAAGCCATACCTTCAGGAGTATCTGGTTTGTTCGCTCAATAGCACCCGGGCGTCAAGAACTAACCTGATCGGAAAGCTATTAAAGCCATTGCTGGAAATCAGACCTGCAGGAGTGTTGCCCGAATTTAAGAAGGGTCCGGAGTACATTACATTCAGTTTGCCTTATTACGAAGATCTCTGGGTAAAATCAAATCTCTGGATACCACCCCGTAACCAGGAGATTTTCGAATCCTATCTGGAATGGTACTTTAAGGAGCTTTTCTTTCAGTATATGGATGACAAGGTCAGATTTTACAAGTCTTTTAAAAAATGTATCCTCCAGTTCTGTTTCGATTACAATGTTACTTTCTCCAACATCAATTATGAGATGCTGAAGAAAGATTATTACAGAAAACGTAATCGAATAAAAAATAAAAAAAATTGCTCAGGATTTTTCTCTGAAATGTCCCCGGATTGTCACTGTGTTTTTTTAACGCTTGAATGATATGGGAAATATTTCTCGTCATACCGGGATCAACATCGGGGGTCTGAATTCCATATGCTGGATATTCAGGGAGGATGTCGGTATTTTTAGTTTCAATCTTTCGACCCTTAGTTGTCTTATTGCTCCCAAGCTTGGTAAATCATGGAACGCCATCTACGGCACCCCGGAGACCATCCAGCTTGAATCTGAGCAGCAGGATACCCCGGGAGGAGTGAAGTACGTTTATAAGCTGAAGATCCTTGTTCCCAAAGACCGTACGCCAGTTGAGTCCGAGCTTTATACCATGACCGGTCGAAGGCTGATCCTCAAATCGGGAGATAAGAATGGAACGATCCGGATTTTCGGCACCAGGGATTGCCCTATGAAAGTGACCAGCAAACTTCTCAAGCCGGCAGTCATGGAAGGTTTCAACGGGTACGAACTTCTCTTTACCGGAGAGTTTTTCCATCCTGCAGCCTTTTATCAAGATCCCTACGGCCCCATTCCAGATGATGAAAACCAGGATTGACCTGCTTTTCTTTTCAGTCCTTTATTTGCCGCCGATACCATTATAATATTGTATCCTGAATTTTAGGATGCGATGAATCCCGTTTTAGCCGAAATCTTTTCAAGCCCCTGGTTGATCTCCAAAGAAAGATCGAATGCTTATGCTTCGATGCTGCTTTCCCTGATCAAAGGAGAGCGGTTTTCTGAAGGGGATTCATCACTGGCCCGGGAGCGTAACCGATCCTATATTCTCGGACTGGGAGCAGACGAACCCCAACGGTTCGGTTTTTCCGACGGAAACATTCCTGAAAGGTCGGTCGCATTGATCCCGATCCGCTCGGAGATCTTCAAATATGACCAGAACTGCGGCCCCAGGGGAACGCAGTCGATCATGCAGGAAATCAAATCGGCAGATGCCAATCCCAATATTTGCAGCATTATCCTGGTCGTGGACAGTCCGGGCGGCCAGGTTACCTATACCGATCTGCTTTCGGAAACAATCAAATCCTGTGCTACACCGGTCATCGCTTTTATCGAAGGAATGGCTGCCAGTGCCGCATACTGGATTATTTCCGGTGCCTCAAAAATCATTGCCAGTTCAGACCTTGACCGCATCGGTTCCATTGGAACAATGCTCCTGGTCGAAGACCTGCAGCCCTATTTTGAGTCGCAAGGGGTGAAATTCCATGAAGTGTATGCAACCCTTTCGGTGGACAAGAACAAAGATTTGAACCAGGTACTCGACGGGAATTACAAACCCTACCAGCAAAACGTCCTGGATGTGATCAATGCCAAATTTTTATCAACCATCAAAGCAAACCGTTCCGGAGTCGAAGATGGAACCCTCAGCGGCAAAATCTACTTTGCCCCCGAAGCCATTGCCCTGGGGCTGATCGATGAGATCGGATCACTGGAATATGCGATATCAGTGGCATCGGCCTTAGCGCCTGTTACCAAAGAACTTTCAATTGAAACCGAAACCAATAATCCTGAAAATATGAAAATTAAAGAGACCTGGAAAGCTATTCAGAGCTATTTTAAAATGGATCCTTCCAACCTTGAAGCACAGGAGTTGACTGTAGAGAGGGTTCAACAGCTCAATGACGAGTTGGGAAATGTGATGACCCGGAACCAGGAATTGGAAACATTGCTTGCAGATGAACAGAAAAGTCATGCTGACACAAAAGCAACTCTTCTGGCACTTCAGCAGGAAGATGCCGCACTCCCGATCGTTGCCGCTAAAGATGCAGACAAGATTGAAAGCGGCGCCGAAGAACCGGTGTATGCACACGACAAAATCGCAGATGATTTCTGCTCATAATTTTTAACAATAAATTTTTAAACCCATGGCCGAAACAATTTCATTAGCCCAGCTTAAAGCCGCATTCGGGACGTACGTCGGAACGAACCAGAAGGATATCCTGCGAATGTTGACCCAGCCGACATACTCCGAAACCTTCATGACCACCAAGCAGTCGCAGGATTTGGTTTACCGTGCATCCAAGGCTGTGATCTCCGATCTTGTCCAGGGATTCCAGGAGGGCTGGACCCCGAAAGGGAAAGCTGCATTCACTCCGGTTGAGATCATGCAGCGCCGGCACAAGATCGATCTTTCATTCTATCCGGACGAGATCATGGATTCATGGCTCGGATTCATGGGTGATGAGTCGATCGACCGTAAGGCATGGCCGATCTCCAAATACATCATCGAACAGTTGATCATTCCGAAGGTCAATGATAACCGGGAACTCGCCCTGATCGGCAAAGGAACCTATGTTGCTCCCGTGGAAGGAACCGCACAGGCGTTGGGTCTTTCGATGGACGGTTTTGTTACCATCCTGAAGCATAAACACACTGCCGGTGGATCAAACATCAACTTCATCCAGCTGGAGCCTCTGACCGCTGATAATATCTTCGATCAGCTTGAATCTTTTGGGGAGCAGGTCGGGGATCTTTACAAGGATATGTCGATGAACATCTTCCTTTCCCGCAAATGGTTCTCTGCTTATCACCGCAAACGCCGGGATCTTCATGGCACCGACACGAACTATGACGGGATGAAAACCCTTCTTGAAGGAACCAACCTTACCCTGACCTCGCTTCCTTCAATGGCTGGCGAAGATGTGATTTTCACCACGCCGAAAGAGAACTTCATCCGTCTGATGAACCGTAACAGCGGCGCTTCCAGCATATCTGTCGAGAGTGTTGACCGCCAGATCAAGGTTTTTGCAGACTGGTACGAATCCGTAGGCTTCGGGATTGAAGAAGCCGTATTTGCATACGTTCCCGCTTAATCCTTAAAAAGAAAAAATCATGAGTATATCACTGTTTGACCTATTCAAGCCCAGCGTAAGAAACGCCGGCGGCGGTGGCGGAATCAAATCCGAGATCATCCTGATCCTGGAAAAGGATATCGATTGGACTACTTTCCCGCAAAGAGATGCTGACGGAGTAACCATTGCTGATGACATCCAACTTGCGACAGGGAAATTCATGCACAGTTTCTATATGACCCAGGGAACCATCAAACCTTCGCAGAAGAAGCTAAAAGGTTCCAATCAGGATTGTGGCGGTTTTGAGATCGGCCTGGAGGGATTTTACCCTGGTATCGAGAAGTCTGTCCAGAAATGGATACAGAATTTCGGGATTGACTTCAAAGGGATCGTGATCATCCAGAACTGTGCCTCCAACAAACGGTACCTGATCGGTGAACCCTGCAACCTGGTACACATTGAGACCATCGATACGACCTGGGGAGAAGAGATCGATAAAGACAAAGGCCATAAGTTCGGCTTTCTGTGCAAGCAGGGTTCACCCATGGCCTTCTACGAAGGCGATCTGCTGATGGATCCCAATCCCCCGGTAGAATGATTTAGAGCGTTTTTGTTTTCATAAGTAGGTTAGTTGAGAGCCTGCCGGAGAAGTCTGGCAGGCTTTTTTAATATATTTTCAATTTTAAAAAAGATTGCTCATAGAAGGATGTTGCTGATTATTCAAGAAAATCGATGAGAAATTTCTTGGTATACATAAAATTAGTATATCTTTATTTCAAAAAATCAGATAACTTTTTAAAAACATACAATATGAATGATACATTTTTCATACAGTACCAAGACGATATTCCGGAAGAATTAATCGCTGAATTACGACATAATCTTCAGAAATTTAATATTGTAGTCGAAAAACAAACTGGTTCTGAATATGAATATGCAACTGGCTCGCTAATTAATGATATTATAATCTATATTAGTGAGAACCAAACCAGTTTGATTGTATCTGGATTAATTATTCGTGCTTCATATGATTTATTGAAGTATTCTTTAGGAATACTATTCAAAGGACTTAAAAAACATTTGCAGCAGAGTGGCGACCAAAAATCTATAATAAAAAAAATCAGTATAAAACATAGAATTGGGGAAAAAACTGTTGACTTTGAATTAGAAACTAATATTAAGGATGAAATGGTCGAAAAAGCTATTGACCAATCTTTTGAAGTATTGAAATCTGAAGATACAAAATCAATAATTAAAGATCAAAATTATCTCTCTAAAGAGTTTGATTTTAAGCAGGCCAAATTTATTTTTAATGAACAAAATGGATTATGGGAGCCAATTAATTATGGGGCAATAAGGAAGGAATATGGGAAATTACCTGGAAGCACTGACCAAAATATAAAGAATTAAAGCGATGAACGAAGAAGATTTAATCTTTAGGACTATATTGTCTTGTGTTCCTTTACGTCAGATTGGAGAAAATGGAATACCCATCAATCATGCTTCAGGAGTAGTAGTTAATTATTGTGGGAAAAATGTTATCCTGAGTGTATTTCATGCCACAAGAGACTTTTCTAATTGGGCGTTAGAAATAAAATCAGACTTTAAAACTGGCACTTTATTAAAAGAGTTAGGTTTAATGGGGACAGCGGTAGAAGCCAATGTCGAAAGGGATGAAATAAATAGAATAGATTTTTCCTATGCAACTCTTCCGGATAATATTAAAACATTTCATCAAGTAATAGACAATGAGACGAATCAAATTTATGAGCATGAAAGAATGATTATTGAAAGTAATTTTGATTCAAGACCATTAAAAGAAAAGAGATACTCATTTTTTGGTCAAACTGAGTTTACGAAAAATGGAAGGATTATTATTCCAGTTGGAAAATTGATTATGAATATGGAGTTCGTCGCAGAAACAGAACAATATTATATTTTCAAACTTCCTTTTAAACATCCAGGACATTTTTACTTTAGAGGTACAAGTGGAGCACCAATATTGGATAATGATGGGAATTTAGTTTCTCTTGTACGTGGTGGAAAAATTGAAGATGATCTAATATTTGGAGTGAAACTTAGCAAGTACAAACCGCTAATTGACATTCAAGTTGATAATATCAAATAACTGCTGATGACATTCAAACGAACATTCGTTCAAGATTCAATATTTTGAAATTGAAGTTCAAGGTGTAGGTAAGGATTTATAATATATTTACATCAGAAAGGAATGTAATTTCATGAGCAACTCAAAACGTCATCACTACATTCCACAGTATTTTACTCGGAATTTTACCGATACAGATGGACTCTTATTTGTTTTCAATAAGATAGAGAATAAGATCATTGAAAGAAAAATGAGTCCCAAATCGATCTTTTTTGAGATCGATAGGAATACTGTTGATTTCAGTGGCCACCTTTTGGATAACCTCGAAAAAATGTACGCTGATCTAGATCATAGGATATCTCAAGATCTTTCACATGTATTGAAGACCAAGACTGTTACCCCTGAAGAATTGACAAGTATCGCATTATTAGCTTCTCAGCTTAAATGGCGTGTGCCTAAAGTTGATCAACAATTTAATTTAATAAAGGATGATTTAACTCAGGATGATTTATCCATTAAGATAACAGTTAAGGATGAGAATGTAGAGATAGATAAAAGAGCCATTGAGGAAATTGAAAAGTCAGATATATTCAAGGAAGGGAAAAGAATTCTTTTATCAATATTACCATTTCTAAAAGAACCTATTCTTCTTGATATACATAATAATAGTTTTATACAGACTAATGAATATTTTCCTTGTTTAATCGGAGATTGTCCAGTACTAGAGAAACCTAATGAGAATATACGTGTTATGGAAGATTTTATCTTCCCATTGAGTTCATCCGATACTTTTATTTATAAAAAAGGCTGTAATAAGAAAATAAAAAGTATTCTCTTTTTCTTTCAACGTGATTTGGCAATTATTGATTTATCAAGTAAATATGTTGGATGTAAGGATAAAGAGCATTTAGGGAAAGTGGTGAAAATGTACAACCTGGCACAGAATGAAGGGAAAGCAAAATTTATCTACAAGTACCTTTTTGAAAATATTGACTGATGTAATGATCAAATAGAAAGACAACTTTTATTTTCATTTCGTTTTAATTCTTTCTTAGCTGTTAGCCAGCATTTTTCTGTCCTTTCCCCCCTGTAATGACAGCCATACTTTCGCCTCATGGAAGACGAAATCAATCTCTGGCTGAAATCCAAACGCAAATACTCCACCGGTCTTGAACTTTTTGACAAGTACGTTAAAATCCGCGGCCTTAGCCGGATTTTTCATGTCGGGGGACCAACTCCAAAGAACAAACAGACCCTTGCGTATGAATTGAACAAACTTCTACGAAAGCTCAACGAGGTCCCAAGGCAGAAAACTGTAATTACACCCCCTGCTGAAGCAACCGATCTCGTTCCAGAACCAGTTAAACCTTGTCCGTCACTTGAATTGAAAGCCCAGCAAAAGGGCTGTTATAAGATTCTTGACCACCTTCATCCTTTGCTCTCTGTTGGCGACAAAGCGACACGAATGAAAATCGCATTTGAAATTCTGGAAACGGACGAACGGCTGCATGGGATCAATACAAAACTCAAATTTTTTGAAGAGCATGGTGTTGTACCGCCGGAACCGGAAAAGAAATCGGAAAAGCCGGTCGGTGCAAACTCAGAGGTTGAGTTGATCAAACGCCAAATGGCAGTGAGGGTTTACATTTCCCGGTACAAGCGAAAAGTCAAAGAAGGGAAATCCTTAAAGGTCATTGCCCGGAATCAAGAGCTGCTGGCAAAATTCCAGATGGAAATGGATGATATTACTTCAAAACTCAACAAGTGACACTCTTTTCATCCGAGAATCTCTTAAAGAAAGCGCCGGATAGAATCAAATCCCGTGCAATTGATGCTGCCGGTACTAATCTTTTAAAAATCGGAAAGGCGAACCAAAAGATCCAATCTGTCATCGGCCAGCTTTGCCAGGATATGAATAAACACTATGTCTCAATGGGCGACTGGAGTACCCATGATCTTTTATTTTACCTTCTTGAGCAGACCGGCCCGGCGAAAGTTTACTTTACAACCTGGGCAATCTCAGAATATGCCATCCGGCAGCTTCATAACATGATCGGGGATGGGCTGATCCTTGAACTGAAGGGTATCTTCGATTACCGAAACGGAACCCGCAAGCCGGCAGAGCTCCAGTTCCTTCAAAAGATCACAACCGACATCAAAGCTGCCAAATGCCACGCAAAGGTCACTGTAATTATCAATGATTCCTGGGGTGTTTGTGTTGTGGGCAGTGCCAATTATACCCGAAACCCACGTATTGAAGCCAATGTTTTATGCTCGGTCCGGGATGTGGCGGAATTTCACCGGGACTGGATTTTAAACGAATTGAAAGGAGAAAGCGATTTTGAATGATGATTTATTGAATGACAAATTCCTTGAGGATCTTGAAACCTATGCTTCACTGATGTTTACCAAGAGCGAGATTGCAATCATCCTTGAAATCCCTGAACAGCGTTTGATGGAAGCGCTCAATGATCATCCTCCTTCCCTGGTCGCTTTTCAACGGGGAAGATTGAAACGGGAAGCAGAGGTACGTAAAGGGATCTTCGACCTGGCCCAGAACGGATCTTCTCCTGCCCAGACGTTTGCTATGAAACTGATTGAAAACGCTAAAGCCGATGACCTATGAAAGAACTGATATCGCTGTCAACCTTTGAGAGGATCCATTCGTTCTATTTTAAAGAAGGGAAAGATGCACAGCTCAGCCCCCAGGATGAGATCATCCGCCAGCGATGGGTGACTGCCATGATGCAGCTCCATGATCTGAACCGAAAGGAACATGATGTTGTTCAGCTTTTAATGAAAACCTACGATATCTGCGAATCCCAGGCTTACCGGGATATCCGCAATGCCCGGAATCTTTTTGGTGAAGTCCGTGGTTATACGAAAGAAGCCTTCCGCTTTCATGTCACAGCCTGGGCCTGTGAATTGTACGCCATGGCCAAGACCAAGAAAGATTTCCGGGGTATGGAAAAAGCCCTGGAACGGATCACCAAAGCCATGAACCTGGACAAAGAGGATCAAAACCTGCCAGACCCTTCCAAGTTTCAGCCACCGGTGCAGCTTCTGTCGATCAACTACAATTTCATTAACACACCTTATTTCAAGATGATCGATCAGAAAGCCCAGGAAAAACTGCTGCTGCTCCATGAACGAATCCTGGCAATGGCAGAAGAGTTGGCAGTTACCGATTATTTCAATATGCTGATCTCCGAAAACCCGGCCACTGAAGAAACCGAAGATGAATCTTAAACCTTCTCCCTACTACAATAACCCGCAGTTATCCATCCTGCTCAGCACGAAGCCTCATAAAACCTTTATCGGTGGCCGGGGAGTAGGCAAGACAACCATTATTGCCGAAGAGATCATCAAATATTTCAAGGCAATGCCCCGGGGAAAGATTTCCCTCAACGGGTTGACTTATTTCCATATCCGCACCAAATCGCTGCCCCCGATCATTGACCACCTGGAACGGCGAGGTCTCTATCGTGGTCATCATTATTTTATCGGCCATAAAGCTCCGAAGAGCTTCAACTGGGCTGAGCCGTACCAGCCTCCTTTGGATTACACAAACTGTATTCATTTTATCAACGGGTTTGTCGTGGAGTTCAATTCCTTCGACCGGCCTGAGATGGCCCGGTCGGGCTCCTATGATGCCATGCTCTTTGATGAGTGCACCAAGCTGAAGAAATCTTCCATCGACGCTGATGTACTGCCGGCCAATCGAGGCAACCGGGAACGGTTCGGAGATCTGGCATTTCATCATGGCACCTTATTCCTGGGCAGTATGCCGTTGACCCCTGACGGTGAATGGGTCTTTGAATATGAATCCCTGGCAGAAAAATATCCGGGAAGATATTTCTACCTGGAAGCATCTGCCTTGGAAAACAAATTTATCCTGGGCGAAATGTACTTCCGGGATCTCAAGCGGGTTTTGCCAAAGGTGGTTTATGACCTGGAAGTGCTTAACAAACGCAGGAAGCAGAATGTATCAGGATTTTATCCCCTGCTTTCATCAGCAAAGCATACCTATACAGAATCCTTCAACTATGATTTCTATGATTCCCTGGGGTATGACATTAAAAACAAATCCTCTTTCGATTGCAGGGGTGACCTGGACTGCCTGCCTTCAGAACCGCTGTATGTATCCTTTGACTTTGGCACTACACAGAACTGTATTGTGGTCAGCCAGTGGCACCGGACGGCCAATGAATTCCCTGTCATTAAAAATTTTTATGTCGAGAACGAAACGCTCTCTCTTCTGATCGGGAAATTCATTGATTACTATCAGCATAAACAGGATAAAACCCTTTACCTGTATGGGGGATCAGATGGAAACCGGCGCAATGATGCGGCCTCCCGGAATTCATACTTTGATGATGTCAGGGATCAATTGACCAAAGCCGGATGGAGCGTGTACCTGCGGGCTGAGCTTTATGAGGCTTCCCATATGGACAAATACCAGTTCTGGCATAAGTTCTTATCCGGTGAATATCCTGCATTGCCGAAGTTTCGTATCAATATGAACAATGCCATGGAAACCTTTGTTTCCATGGATGGTGCGCCGATCCTTCCACAGCAATTCAAGAAGGATAAGTCCTCCGAACGCAAGCGTGATCAGCCGCGCTGGAAAGCGACTGACTTGTCTGATGCCACAGACAATCTTTATTACTGGGTGCTTGGCTCCCTGTTAGGGGAGCAGGATCATTCAAACGATATGCTCATGCTTAACCAACGATAGCATAGGGGAGCATCTTCCTTTCTTTTCTCTTCCTCATCATTTTTACATAGTCAAGATACTATATATGTAGTATCAATTCATATATCCCTCGGAAACTGAAAAGTGTAATTACATTTTTCGATAGGGCGGGGCGTGCACTCCGTGGGCAAAAAGAGAAAAAAACAGGGTATTCAACCAGTTATAAAGCGAAAAATCAACTAATTGTATGATTTTTCGCTACAAAACAAAAATTTGACTGCTTTTCTTTGGAAAATGGGGTCAAAGCAAAGCAGCAAAAGAAATCCCCGGCAGGTAATGACCTGCTTTTCAGCGGTGTACTTTTTCTTTGGGAATCCTAGTCAAAGGAAAAGTACCAAAAAGAAACCCGTTGGCCCGCGCACGGTTTAGCTCGAAATTTTGCTACAAAGGTACCTGCGGATAATTCGCTTGAAAAATACCGTCTGAGCCTGGTATAGCTTAAAACTGTCAAGGGCGACCTCCTGATGGAACTGTCGCTCGTTGAGTTCTTTCATCCTGCATTCGCTGGAGTGACCCTAACCCATTGACATTATTTATTATTCTCGGTAGTTGCCTTTGGCGTAAAAAATTTCTATTAACCTCTAAATCAAACGCTCTATGAAAACTAACGCCACTATCGCACAAGAACAGTCAATTGTTGAAATCTTCTCCGAAATGATGGATCAGATTTACTACGAAGGTTACACAGAAGATCTCATTGCTTCAGATCCTATGAAATTCGACTGGGAACTGAAAGAGTTCCAGGCGCAATTCTCAAAGAAAAGCAAATAACATCATCAAACAGGGCAGGAAGCGAAAGCTTCCTGCTTTTTTTTATGCTCGCTTAGATCCAAAATGAGTGCCTCCCACACACGGTGATCAAAATGAAATTCACAAAGTTATGCTTGTGAAAATATTTTGCACTAAACACGACCTCCTGATGGAATTGTCGCCTTGCAGGTTCATTCAGATTTTCTACGAAAATCCTGACCTGAATGTTTGCTGAAAATTTTCACTCCGCATCCTACCCGGGTAAATTTCATTTACTCACCTTCGGCCAGCCGGCTGATATAAAACCAATCATCCTATGAAAAAAGCTAACACAACTCCCGATTTCGCCATGGAAAACGGCGAACACTACGAAAACCGAATCCCAATGCGCCTTTGGGCTGAAGATGATCTTCCCAGCGAAAAGCTGCTAATGAAAGGCTCCGGCAGTCTTTCAGACGCTGAACTTTTGAGTATCATCATCGGTTCCGGGATTTCAGGCGAAAACTCTCTTGAGATTGCCCGTAACCTGCTTTCCCGCTGTGGAAACAGTCTTTGTGAGTTCTGGAAGATAAGCGTTTCAGACCTTCAGAAGATCAAAGGCATCGGTCAGAAAAGGGCTGTGAAGATCTATGCCATGTTTGCTCTTGCCCGTCGCAGGAATGAATCCGAAGTTATTCTCAAAGACAAAATCTCAAGGAGTACGGATGCCTTCGAAATCTTCAAATCCCTGATCGCCGACCTTCCCTACGAAGAATTCTGGATTTTAATGCTGAACAAGGCAAACAAGGTCATCAAAAAAGTTAGGATATCCGAAGGTGGAGTATCCGGGACTGTGGTTGACCCGAAAAAGATTTACAAGATTGCCCTTGATCATCATGCTTCAAGTCTGATTCTGGGTCATAACCATCCTTCTGGCAATATCCAACCCAGCGAAGCAGATCAGAAGATCACTAAAAAGATCAAAGAATGCGGCATTTTACTGGATATCGCTGTCCTGGATCACATAATCATAGGGGATGACCGTTTTTATTCCTTTGCAGATGAAGGGGGTTTATAACCCCTTCATTCTTTTGGTAAAATACTTGTAGACATGTTGTTAACAAGTAGGTGATTTTTATGGAATTTCAACAGACAAAGTCACCTAAATTATAATTAATTTTACACCTTAAATCCAGTGTTACGATTGTTTTAACAATTTCGCTTATTTCTACATAATATTTGCATATTTGAAAGAAAATGTCACCAGAACAAGTCAAGATTTTATGTGATTTAATCTTAAGTGAGAATCTTCCTGAAAGATTAGCTTGTTTCTCTGCAATGTTGGATTCTTGTAATAATATGCTTTATGAGTCTGTTGATTTAATTTCAAAACATGATGACAGAAAGAATGACACATCAATAATTGCACAAAAATCGATGTTGCATGGATATTCGATGGTCAAATTGATTGAAGGAGTTGATGTTAGGGTTCCTGATTTAAAAAGGGCAATTCAGATGCCTGATCCAATGTCGATTGTCGTTGTCTTTAGAGCGCTTCTTGAAAGTTATCTCACTTTGAATCATATCAATTTTGCCCCAGATGAAGAGGAAATTAAAATTCGCTATTATGTATGGACATATTTTGGATTAACGCAAAGAAGTAAAATTGCTCCAACAATTTTACCAAGTGAAGAGTCCAAGAGGGTATTAGAAGAAGAAAAACGTACAATCGAATATTTAAAAACTGAGATTGTGAAAAGCCCTCATTACCTTTCCCTTGCAGTAGATAAACAGAAAACATTTCTGGAAAATATTGCAAAAGACTGGAAAATTTCATTTCATCATGATAGTTACAAAAAATTGGGATGGCATGAACTAATTAATAATACTGGATTGAAGCCTGAATATTCTGCTGAAACTTACCGCTTCTTATCTTGGTATGCCCATTCTACGAGCATTTCAATTTACCAGTTGAGGGATATGTACAAAGACAGTTATTGCAATTTTTTGATAAAAAATATTGTCTCAGAAGCTGCCTACATAACAGCAATGCTTGTTGCTGACCTTGTCAAGATTGATGAAAATTACCGATCAGGTTACTTTAACTTAAAACAAGAGTACAGGGATTTAATTAATGTGTTTAACCATCTAATGCGTGGTCCTGAGTTTGTAATTGAGCCGCTGGAGTAGTTGTTATAAATTAATTTTAAAATTTAATCCAAATGAAATCAGTAATAAATGGTAGGAGATTAGTGAAAAACGCTAATCATAGGCGTAAGAAAATGATTGCCTTTGGGTGGTATGGAGGCAAATACTCTCATCTTGAATTTATTTTACCGCATCTTCCCAATGATGCATTACATTTTTGCGATGTATTTGGAGGTTCAGCGGCTGTTTTAATCAACAGAGAACCAGCATCGGTGGAAACTTACAATGATATCGACTCGGAATTGGTCAACTTTTTTGACACCCTGAGAAATCACGGCGAAGAGTTGATAAAAGCAATCAGCCTTACACCTTTTTCTCGTGAGGAACTTGTTTTAGCCTGCACACATGATCCAGAGCTTTCAGATTTTGAAAGGGCAAGACGATTTTATGTCAGAGCTCGTCAAACCCGTACAGGATTAGCTCAGACAAGCAGTGAAGGCAGATGGGCTCATTGTGTATTGACATCGAGAGCCGGGATGGCTGGTGCAGTTTCAAGGTGGCTTGGTGCCGTTGATGGTTTGCCAGAGATTGTTCAACGCCTTTTGAGGGTTCAAATAGAAAATGCTCCTGCTTTGGAACTGATCGAAAGGTATGATACTAAAGAGACCCTTTTCTATCTTGATCCTCCGTATGTCCATGATAGCAGGGGTGATACTAAAGCATATGGTTTTGAGATGTCCGACATGGATCATTTCGAACTTGCATCGATTCTGAATCAGATACAGGGTCGTGCGGTGATATCAGGTTATCGATCAAAATTATACGATAAACTTTTCGCTCATTGGAATAGAATTGATGCTCCAGTAAAAATTTGCAATTCCTCTAAAGGGGAAAGACAAGAATCATTGTGGATCAACTTTAACCCAATCATCCAACATGCCTGAAAAATCTACATCTCCCAACCAGGATGAAGCTCGTGATCTCCTAAATGAATTATGGGGCATTGTTTCTCAAGAATCTGAAAGTGTTGCTGATCTTGTTATTGAAACACTGGTAAAAAGTCAATTCGTTTCGATTCGTTTTTGCCTGCCTACACAATTACTTGGGAAATTGACTGATAGCAGATTAAATTGTCTATGTCTTCAAAAAGGTAATGGCGAAGATGAATCTCAATGGGATCCTAGAGGATTTTCTTCCAAAGTTATCGTTCCTTGGGTGCAAGAGAATCAATCTGTTTTAGGAACGAGTTCCGATCCGTATGTAAGCAAACCATTACGCAAACAGTATCTTGAAGCCTCTCCGGGAAATGTGAAAGGTGAGAAAGAATGGATGTTATTGTATCAGGTGCTCAAAGAAGTTGAGGATAACGATGATCCTGAGTTTACAAAGCTTCGATTTATTCAGACCTTAAGGAGCATCAAAAGTTTATATTCAGAACTTTCCTTCCAGTATTACAATCCGGAGAGAATAAGTCTTGAACAAACGCAATTCCTTGTCAAAATTTTCTTATCTGAATCAAGCGGTGGTGATCGTGGATTAGCTGTAGCGGCTGCATTATTTGAAACATTTGGCAAATATTTCCAATTGTATTCTGAGATTAAAAGAAATGTCATAAACGCATCAGATCAATCGACCGGATTGGCGGGTGACATTGAATGTGTTGATGAAAATGGAAATCTCAGGCTTGCCATTGAAGTAAAAGAAAGAAATCTCACGCTTACTGATGTTAGAACTACAATCACTAAAGCGCGCAGTGTTTCGATAAAAGAGGTTCTTTTAAATGCCCCGGGAATCGTCGGTAATGAAAATGAGCAAATCAATGATTTGATAAACCGTACCTGGGCTTCCGGAACAAATATCTATCATCTTACTATTGATGATTTGATAATTGTTGGACTATTTCTTACAGGTGAAGATGGCAGGATTGATTTTGTTAAAAATGTTGGCAAACAATTGGATAAATATAATACTCAACCTGTCAATCGCAAGAGATGGAAGGAACTTCTTGAGGGGTTATAATCTAAGGATAGTTAGAATTTCTTCTTCGATCGAAATCAGTTCTATTTATTCACATTCAATTTGACCAAGATGGACAATTTTGATATCATACTGGAATTAAAGCCTCTTACCGCAAAGCAATTGACTCAGGAGAAATACTTGATTCTTCAAAAAATGGTAAAGCAGGATTCTGAACATTTCCGACTGGCTTTATTGCGAATATTGGATGACAGACTTGATTTTTCAAAACTCGAAACAAAAGAGTGTCTGCTGATAAAATTTTCGAGATTCGGTAAACATAAAATTGATTATTCAATCATCAAGGATAAGCGTATTAGGTCTAATGTCAAACGGGTGATTGAAAGTTCTTATCCGATTATCTGCTGAGCTGAGTCTTCCATATAAATATGATCTTTATCCTTTTCGGTCTACGTTGCTTTTACATGGGCATTCTCCAGATGGATTTTCTGATCTGATAATTTTTTTGACTTCTCTTTTTCTTTCCGGATTTGTTTTGCAAAGATTCACGCCTTTGTTTCCCGGTCAATTCATCTGCTAAGCTAAAATCCCCTTCCTGGGTACAGTTCCACTCATTCAAGGATTTTCCCGGCATATCCTCATTGCTTTCCGGTATTCCAGTTCCTCCTTGAGTGCCCCTCCATGGTCTTATTTACACTTGCATATAAATTAACCTCTAAAACTCAAAGCCATGAAAAAATTTGTAAAAAACTACATCGGAAAAGCAAAGAAAGTCGAAGGTCTTGAAATCATAAAGCTCAACCTGAAAATCGCAGACCTTGTAAAATTCGCTCACAAATACAACGACGAAGATTACATCTCCCTGGAAGTCGCAAAATTGCAGAACCCCGACAATTTCGGACATGATTACACGGTTTATGTCAACCGCCTGGAAGAAGAACAGGTCAGCGAACCTGCCCCGGCTCCGAAAAAGCAAACCAAAAAATCCAAAGCTGCAAAGCAGGAAACTTCAGAAGTGCCCTTCTAAAGGGGTACTTCTCTCCCGAGAGAGCTGGTCTTCGGACCGGCTTTTTTTTTATGTGCTTACGACCGCACTCCGCTTTTTTCTTTGATACCGGGACAACGAAACAAGCTTAGCAATAAAGAAATCCTTCCCAGGGAGACTTTTGTAAA